>Ga0154433_1049_pt4 | contig 14435 bp, 14 predicted proteins | sample RifGroC2_FD_115937 | JGI IMG/M metagenome (GOLD analysis project Ga0154433, IMG submission 115937) | Chloroflexi bacterium GWC2_73_18 | reverse complement strand
ACGTCTCACCACGCGAGACGGTCTCACACGAGGCCAATCTGAACGTGGAACCGGGGAGATCAGCCGCGATCAGGGCTGGAACTTCGGTCTAGCGCCCCGAAGGAGCGGGGCTCAGCCGCCGCGGACGGCGAGCCAGAAGACGGCCGCGGTCGCCAGGCCGATTGCCACCCCGAGCGCCGAGGCGCCCCAGGCGCGCACGTCGAACGGTCCGAGCGCCTCGCCCTCCTCCTCGTGGCCGGCGTGCGTCGCGTGCGTTTCGTCCATTCGCGACTCTCCTCCGCGGCGACCGCCCGCCGCCCTACGGCAGCAGGTCGGTGCTCACCAGGTCGTCGACGACGACGGGGCCGGCGACGAGGCCGGGGAGCGACTGCATGAACGTGAGCGAGGCGCTCCAGGCGGCCCGGTCGATCGCCCCGAAGCCGTTCGCCAGAGTGTACGTGCTCTTCCAGGTGTCGATCGTCGCCTCGAGGACGGCGAGCTGCATCTCGCGATCGGCACCCAGCTCCGGGACGCGCCGGATGGCGGCGTCGAGTCCGAGCTTCGGGTCGGCCGCGATCTCGTCCATGGCGCGCAGCGTCGCCGCCGCGAACCGGGCGAGCGCGTCGCGCTTCAGCTGGAGCGTCGCGTCCCCGGTGGCGAGGCCGGGGCCCGGGAGCGGCGTCACCTCGTCGACGCGGAGCACGGTGACCGGCGTGCCGCGGCGTTCGGCCTGGAGCGGCTCGTTGTTGACGAAGCCGGTCGCCGCCTCGACCCGGCCCTGCTCCACGGCGGCGCCCTGGCCGAAGTCGGGGAAGTCGACGAGCGTGACGTCGTCGAGCGTCAGGTGGGCCGAGGCGAGGAGCGCCTGCAGCATGATGTAGCTCGAGCCGTAGCGGCCGGGGATGCCGACGGTGCGGCCCTTGAGGTCCGCCGGGACGCGGATGCCGGTCTTCTCGAGGGCGAAGACGACCGACGGGAACCTCGCGTAGACGGTGGCGACGTAGCGGATCGGGATCCCCTGGGAGCGGGCGGTGATGACGCTGGTGCCGTCGGCCATGCCGACGTCGATGGCGCCCTGCCCCACCAGCGGCACGAGGTCGGGATCGATCTTGTTCTCGAGGGTCACCACCAACCCCGCCTCGCGGTAGTAGCCGCGCTCGTCGGCCAGGTAGAAGGGGGCGAACTGCACGCTCGGGATGAAGCCGAGCCCGACCCGCAGCGCGACCGGCGTCGCCGGCGGGGTCGGGGTCGGCGTGGGCGGCGGGGCCGTCGGCTCGGACGAGGGCGCTTCGAGCGCGGTGCAGGCGGCGGCCACGAGCAAGGCGACCAGGGCGACCAGGGCGAGAGCGGTCGGGTGTCTGCGGTCCAACGATGCCTCCTGTGTGGGTCGGTCGAGTTCAGCGGGCACCGACGAGCCGGCGCTCGACGACGACGACAAGGCCGTAGAGCGCCAGGCCGAGCCCGGCGATGGTGAGCAGCGTGGCGAAGAGGAGCGGCGTGTCGAAGGCTCCGCCGCGGGCGATGTTGACGAGGACACCGAGCCCCCGGTCGCCGCCGGCCCACTCCCCGACGATCGCGCCGATCACGGCCAGCGTGATCCCGATGCGCAGTCCACCGAAGATCGACGGGAGCGCGGCGGGGAGCTCGAGGCGGGTCACGATCTGGCGCCGCGTGGCCCGCAGGCTGCGCAGCATCTCGACCAGGCGCGGGTCGACGGAACGGATCCCCACCATCGTCACGATGGCGACCGGGAAGAAGACGATGAGGGCGCACACGATCACCTTGGCGACGATCCCGGTGCCGAACCAGAGGGCGATCAGCGGCGCCAGGGCCAGGACCGGCGTCGCCTGGGCGGCGACGAGATAGGGCGAGAGGAAGCGCTCGACGATCCGCGAGCGCGCCAGCGCGTAGCCGGCGACGAGGGCCAGACCGGCTCCGACGGCGAAGCCGAGACCGATCTCGAGGAGCGTCACCTGGGCGTGCTTCCAGATCGTGCCGTCGCCCCAGGCCCCGGCCAAGCGCGCCGCCACCGTCTCGGGCGCCGGCAGGATGTACGGCGGCAGGCCGCTCACCCAGACGAGCGCCTTCCAGGCGAGGACGAAGCTGACCGCCGCGGCGCCGATGAGCGCGACGTCCGTCAGCCGGCCGCGCGGTGGAACGAGGCGCTTCATCGCTCGTGCTCCCGGCTGTGCTCCCGGCCGAACGGGTCGAACCAGGCCGGCCGTCCGACCGCCTCGATGCCCTCGAGGAGCGCCTCCGCGTCGCTCCCCGGCAGGCGCCCGGGCACGATCGCTCCGGTCGCGTCGCGGACGTCGTCGGTGGCGCCGCGCAGATGGGCGCGGACGCGCGCCGCGGTCGTGGAGAGGGCGGCCGATTCGGGCGTGCGAAGCGTCCGCTGGCGCGGCAGGTCCACCGGCAGGTCGGCTACGACGCGGGCGGGGCGGGGCGAGAGGACGATCACCCGGTCGGCCAGGAAGACCGCCTCGGCGATGGCGTGGGTCACCAGCACGCTCGTCGTCGGCGTCTTCTCCCAGAGACGGAGCATCTCGGCGTTGAAGCGCTCGCGGGTGAGCGCGTCGAGGGCGCTGAACGGCTCGTCCATGAGCAGGACCTGCGGGCGGAGCGCGAGGGCACGGGCGATGGCGAGCCGCTGACGCATCCCGCCGGAGAGCTGCGCCGGACGGACGTCCGGGACGTCCGCCAGGCCGACGAGCTCGAGCAACTCCTGGACGCGTACCCGGCGGTCGGCCGCGCTCCAGCCGGCCAGCTCGAGCGGGAGGCCGACGTTGGCGCGCACGCCGAGCCAGGGGAGCAGGCGCGGCTCCTGGAAGACCATGCCGATCCGCGGGTCGGGCCCGGTCACCGGCCGATCGCCCAAGACGACCGACCCCTCCGTCGGCGGCAAGAGTCCCGCCAGGATGCGCAGGAGCGTGCTCTTGCCACAGCCGTTCGGCCCCACCACGGCGACGACCTCCCGTTCGGCGACCGCGAGGCTGACGTCCGCGATCGCCTCGAGCGGCGCGGCGGCATCGACGAAGACGCGGCGAAGACGCGCCGCCGTAACGGCCGGCGGCGCGGGTCCGCTCCCCCGGCTCGGGGGAGCGGTGGCGGTCTCGGTGGCGGGGAGCGCGCCCAGGGTCGTCGGTCCTCCGATGGCGGCCGCGCCGGGGATCGGAGCGAAGAGGGGAGGAGGGAAGCGACACGCGCGCGGGCGCGACACCCGCCCGGATGCCGGCCCCATCGACGCGCCTCTCTCTTCTCCCATCCGGACTGTGACCGTCGGCTCCCTGCCAGGGGATCCACCGGCGCCGCGGATCGGACGCGGACGTCGGGTCGTGGGCTGGCTCGCCGGGCTGGCGCCCGGTCCGCCGACCACCGGTCGGGACTTCCACCCGACCCCGAAGGCGAGGCGTTCTTCGATTGGCTTGCGAAACTGTAGCGGAATATCGCGGGGAGCGTCCACACCGAGGTGCGTGGAGTGGAGCGGCGCCACGTCTGAACTGGGCGAGCCGGCAAGGAGGGAGCCCCATCCGGCACGCTGGTGGGGTCACCTCACGCCCGCCGCTGGAGGAGCTCGCGGTGGAGAGCATGGTCGTCGGCGCGGGTCGTCGGCGGCCCGGCCCGTCACGCCTACGACCGTGGCTCGTTCGAGGAACGGGACGCGGGCCGGGGGCGGCGCTCGGCGTCGCCGTCGCGCGTCTGCGAGCGTGGCTCCGTGCGGCTCTCTGCCCCTCGCCGCGCCTCCGAAGGCGGCGGACGGCGAAGCGCCGGTCGTCCTGTTCCGTCGAACGACGGTGGGTCGTATCCGGGACGGGGCGGACGACCGAGGGTCGCCGGCGGCCGTCGCTCGCCCGAGCAGCTCGGCCGCTGCCCCGAACCGCCGGCCTCGCGTGGGACCGAGCGGTCGACGCGGACCGGGTCGCCCGGCGCGCCGCCGCTCATCCTCCGCCTCCGGCTGCCGCGCCGCAGCGGCACCTGGGCCCGCCACCGGTCGGAGCGCTTCGCTTCACCGGTCCGCCCCTGGCCATCTGCCGCCTGACTCGGCACAGAAGATGGGATGCTTCCTGCATGGAGTGGAGCGGCGCGCCGTGCTGACGATCGTCCTGACACGCCACGGCCGCACGCCGCGCTCCGAGCCCGAGCAGCACCTCGGGCAAGGGGTCGACGTCGGACTCTCGGCCGAGGGGCAGACGGAGGCGCAGGCGCTGGCGCGCCGGCTCTCGGAGGTCGGCTTCGACCGGGTCGTGACCAGTCCTGCCCGGCGCGCTCGCGAGACGGCCGAGATCCTCTGTCGCGGGCGGGACGGTCCGACGCTCGAGGAGGATGCGCGCCTGGCCGAAATGGACTACGGCGCGTGGGAGGGGCTCACCTACGAGCAGATCGACGCGCGCGACGGCGCGTACCGCCGGCGTTGGGAGAAGGATCCGGCGGCACTCGCCTGTCCCGGCGGCGAGTCCGGCGACCAGGTCGCGGCGCGCGCCCGGTCGTTCCTGGCCGACGCGATCTCGCGGGGCCCGGAAGGGGGGCGCATCCTCGTCGTCGGCCACGCCACGCTGGGCCGGATCCTCCTCTGCCTCGCCCTCGGCATCCCGGGCCGCGACTTCCGACGCCGGTTCCGGCAGGACCCGGCGAGCCTCACCGTCCTCCGCTTCCCCGGGAGCGTCGAGGACGGCGCGCTTCTCCTCGTCGCCAACGATACCGCGCACCTGGGCGACACCCGCGGCGGCTGGGGATGACGACCCTCAGCCCGAGCGCCGTGGCCGCACGAAGCCCAGGGCGAGGAGCGCCGGGGCGCCGGCGCAGGCGGCGCCGAGCCAGAAGGGAGCGGCGGGGTCCACGGCGTCCCAGGGGAGGCCCGCGACGATCGAGGCGGGCAGCAGCAGGAGCCCGACGACCGCGTTGACGATCCCGTAGCCGGTGGCGCGCAGCTCGAGCGGCGCCAGGTCGGCCACGAGCGCCCGCCCGACCGCCTCGCTCATCCCCGTAGTACACGCCGTAGGCCAGCCAGAGGCTCAGGCCGCGCCCTCACGCCGCCAGCCGGGTCGGCCGAGATGCCACCAGACGTAGAGCGCGACCGCCAGCACGACCGCCGCCGCGATCACGAAGTCGAACGGCGCCAGCAGGTCGCGGATCTCCTCCCACCGCGCCCCGAACGCGCTCCCCGCCCAGACGAGCAGGATCGACCAGAGGAAGGCGCCCAGCGTCGAGTAGAGGACGAACTTCGCGAAGGGCATGCGCGCCACGCCGGCGGGGAAGCTGATGAAGGTGCGCACGATCGGCATCAGGCGGCTGAAGAAGGCGGTCGGCGCACCCCAGCGTGCGAACCAGTGCTCCGCGATATCGAGGTCGTGGTGGCGGATCAGCAGGTACTTCCCGTAGCGCTCCAGGAAGGGGCGCCCACCGTAGCGCCCGACGGCGTAGGCGATGATCGAGCCGGTCGTGTTGCCGGCGGTGCCGACGACGACGGCGATCCAGAAGTCCCACGGCCGGCCCGTCAGGGGCTCGAGCTGGCTCGAGTCGGAGACGAGGAAGCCGGCGAAGGGGAGGATCAGCTCCGAGGGGAGCGGGATCATGGCGCTCTCGATCGTCATCGCCACGTAGACGCCCACGTAGCCGACCGCGCCGTAGAGCTGCTCCAGGAAGGGGATGACGAACTGGTCGATGAAGCCGGTCACTGGCCGGCCAGTCTAGCGGAGGGGGCGGCCCGGAGGGGGTCGCTGGGCGCGGCCGGCGACGCGTCGAACGACCGACGTTCTGCTGGGCAGCACAAAACGCCGCTCGCCCGTGCGGTCGGTCGGCGAGGCGGCCGTCCCAGGCCGTCGATGCCTCGTCGCACGTCCTCGAAACGCGCTGACCGCGGGTGCCGGGCGTCGGCCGGCCGCTCGGTCCGTCCCCAGGCGGCCGATCGGTCCGCTTGGCGGTCGCTGGCGATCGAGCGGGCGCCCGACGCCTGTCGCTTGTTCTGCTGGCCAGGACGTCGGCCGGGCTGAGGCCGCCCTTCGGCCCGGCGAGCGCCGGTCGGCCGTGCGCGCCGCCCCGCCGCCGAACCTGGCCGTCCCGTGGCGGTATCCTCAGTCGCGTGGTGGAGATCCTCCTCACCGGGCGTGACCTGACGATCGAGCAGGTCGTCGCCGTGGCGCGGGAAGGGGCGACGCCCGTCCTCGCCCCGGAGGCCCGGACGCGGATGGAGGCGAGCCGGGCCGTCATCGAGGAACTCGTCGCCCGTGGAGAAACGGTCTACGGCGTAACCACCGGCTTCGGCGACCTCTCCACGCGCCACATCCCCCCGGCCGACGTCGACCGGCTCCAGGAGAACCTCCTCGTCAGCCACGCCGTCGGGGTCGGGCCGCGCGCCGACCGCGAGACGGTGCGCGCCATGCTGCTGCTGCGGGCGAACACCCTGGCGCTTGGCTATTCGGGCTGCCGGCCGCTCATCGTCGAGCGCCTCCTCGACTTCCTGCGGCTGGGGATCCACCCGGTCGTCCCGGAGCAGGGCTCCGTGGGCGCGTCCGGGGACCTCGCGCCCCTGGCCCACCTGGCCCTCCCCATCATGGGGCGCGGCGCTGTGGAGAAGGGGCGGCACGAGATGCCGGCGCTGATCGCCCTGCGGGAGGCCGGCCTCGAGCCGATCCGCCTCACCGCCAAGGAGGGACTCGCCCTCCTCAACGGGACGCAGATGATGACCGCCATCGGGGTCCTCCTCCTCTCCGACGCCGAGCGGCTCGTGCGGACCGCCAGCGTCACGGCGGCGATGAGCGTCGAGGCGCTCCTCGGCACCGACGTCGCCTTCTCGGCCGCCTACCAGGCGACCCGCCCGCATCCCGGGGCCATGTCGGTCGCGGCCGAGCTGCGGCACCTCCTGCGGGACTCGCAGGTGATCGCGGCCCACCACGGCGAAGCGCACAAGGTGCAGGACCCCTACTCGATCCGCTGCGTCCCCCAGGTCCATGGCGCCAGCCGCGACGCGCTCGCCCACCTGCGGCGCGTCCTCGAGGTCGAGATCGACAGCGCCACGGACAACCCGCTCGTCTTCGCCGAGGCCGAGGCCGACCCGACCGCCCTGGCGACCGGCGGCGGGCGGGTCATCTCGGGCGGCAACTTCCACGGCCAGCCGGTGGCGCAGGCGCTCGACTTCGCCAAGATCGCCCTCGCCGAGCTCGGGGCGATCAGCGAGCGGCGGACCGCGCTCCTGATCGACGGGCGGCTCTCCGGCCTGCCGCCCTTCCTCGTGCGCGACCCGGGCGTGAACAGCGGGATGATGCTGCTCCAGTACACCGCGGCGTCGCTGGTGAGCGAGAACAAGGTGCTGGCCCATCCCGCGTCGGTCGATTCGATCCCCACCTCGGCGAACCAGGAGGATCACGTCTCGATGGGGGCAACTGCCGCCCGCCAGGCACGCGAGATCCTGCGGAACGCCGAGATGGTGCTGGCGCTGGAGCTCCTCTGCGCCGCGCAAGGGCTCGACTTCCGGCGCCGGCTCTCCGGCGGGCTGCGCCCGGGGTTGGGCGTCGCCGAGGCGCACCGTCGCGTCCGCGATCGGATCGAGCACCTCGAGACCGACCGCGAGCTTGGAGCGGACATCGCCGCCGCCATCGAGCTCGTCCGGACGGGAGCGCTGGCCGACCTGGCGGGGTAGCTCCGCAGGAAGCCCCGCGGGCCGGGTGCCGGCCCTCGTGCCCGCCCGTGCCCCGGCGTACACTCGGGTCGTGGGCGAGATCCGGATCGTCGATGTCACGGACGAGGCGAGCTTCGGCCTCGTCCCGCCCTGCGCCGACCCGGGCTTCGACCACCGGACGTGCGACTACTGGGAGAACGAGTTCGGCGGCTCGAAGGCGGCGCGGGCGAGCTGGCTGGCGTCGGGCGAGCCGGAGGCGCCGGCCCGGCCCGACCTGGCTGGCAACCCCTTTGCGCCGCGCGGCCCCAGCGCCGTTCCCGACTGGCTGACGGGTGGCGGGGACGAGCCGGCCGACAACCCCTTCGCGCCGCGCCGGACCGTCGAGCGGCCGCGCACCGCCGGCGTGCCGCGCAAGCTCGCGCTCCTCGATCGGGGGCGCGGCGTCTTCGGCTCGTACGCCAAGGCGCTCCTTCTCGACGGAGAGCCGGCCGCCTATGCACAGTTCGGGCCACTGTCAGCGTATCCGCGGGCCCGGCAGATCCGCGAGCTCTACCCGCAACTCCCCGCCAGCCCGCTCCCCGCCATCATCACCTGCATCGCCACCACGCGGGAGGCGAGTCACGGCGGGCACGCGAAGCTGCTCGTCGAGGCGGTCTGCGACGACCTGGCCGGCCGTGGCTTCAGCGCCGTCGAGGTCTACCCCGAGGCGGGGGCTCACCCGGAGCGGACGAGCGCCGCTTCGCCGCGCTTCTGGCGGTCGGTCGGCTTCGCGCTGGCGGCCGACGACGACCGCTTCCCCGTGATGCGCCGGGAGCTTTGAGGGCCGAGGCGCGCCGGGTCAGACGCCCAGCTCGCGGAGCAGCCAGACCGCCAGGACGCGAGCGCACGCCGCGACCTCGTCGAGCGAGACGTGCTCGTCGGTCGCGTGGGCGACGCGGACGTCGCCCGGCCCGAACATGACGGTCGGGGTCCGACCCTGGTCCAGGAGGAGGCGCATGTCCGAGCCGTACGGGACGCCGACGAGGCGTGGACGACGGCCGAGGACGTCGGCGGCGGCCGTGGCGAGGCCGGTCGGCAGGGGATGGTCGGGCGGCAGGAACGCGGAGTCGAACCGGCCGCCGGCGGCCTCGACGGTCGCGGGGTGGTCGCGCAGCCACTCGTCCGTGGCGCAGGCACGGGCGATCGCCGCTCTCAGCTCCGCCTCGGCTCCGTCCGCGGTCTGGCCGAGGCGGACGCCGTAGCGACCCTCGGCGACGATCCGATCGGGGAGGGTCGAGGCCCAATCGCCGCCGGCGACCTTGCCGATGATCGTCGGGTAGGGGAGACCGAGCGGCTGCATCTGCGGCGGGAGCGTGGCGGGGTCGTTCCGTACCGCCTCGTCGGCGCGGAGCGCCTTGTGGAGCACGAAGAGCTTGTCGAGCGCCGAGACGCCCTCGCGCCTGGTCGCGGCGTGGGCGGCGCGCCCGGGGACGGTGAGCCGGAAGGTGATCGCGCCGGCCTGGGCGGTCACGATCTCCAGGCGGGTCGGCTCCGCGATGACGGCGACGTCGGCGGTGTGGCCGGCACGGATCGCGGCGAGCATCCCGGCGCCGCCATCCTCCTCGGAGGGAACGGAGAGGAGGAGCGCCTCGCCCGCAGGTTCCGTTCCGGCCGCGGCGACCGCCGCCGAGACGGCCCGCAGCGCCTCGAGCGCCGCCACGAGCCCGCCTTTCATGTCGCAGGCGCCGCGGCCGTGGAGGGAGCCGTCGCGGATGACCGGTTCGAACGGCGGGGAGCACCACCGCCCGGGATCCCCCGGCGGGACGACGTCGACGTGCCCGGCGAGCATGACGCGCCTCCCCGGCCGCGAGCCCGGCAGCCGCCCCACGACGATCGGCAGGATCGTACGCTCCACCTCCATGCCTGGGAAGTCGGGGTCGGCGGCGATCGTGGCCGGGTCGGCGGGGAGCAGCCCGACCTCGAGCCCGGCCCGCTCGGCGAGCCGGGCGAGCGCCTGCTGGGCCGCCTCCTCGTCGCCGGTGACGCTGGGGATCGCGACGAGGGCGGCGAGGTCCTCGGCGATCCGCTCGGGGTCGACCGCGGCGACGGCGGCCGACTCGATCGGGCGGAGACCGCCCGGGCGGTCGGTCACCCGCGGAGGATCGGGCGGGTGAGGCAGGTCGGTCCTCCGCCGCCGTTGATCGCCACCTCCGAGCCGTCGAAGGTGTGGACCTCGCAGCCCCGATCGGCGAGCGCCCTCGCCGTCCGGTCGTTGCCGGCGAGCATGACCGCGACCCCCGGCCGGACGGCGAGGACGTTGGTGGCGAGGGTCTCCCACTCCTCCTCCGGAACGGCCACGAGGTCGACCTCGCGCTCGCGCAGCAGCTCGTGGAGCCCCGACGGGAGGAGCGGCAGGTAGACGACGGCGAGGTCGTCGGCGACCGGCGAGATCAGGCTCAGGAGGTGGAGGCAGACGGAGGGGCCCTCGCCGTAGGGGACGTCGAAGAGGTGGACCCCGCCCCCGACCAACGCGGCGAGCTGCCCGGCGCCGGCGCGGTTGGTGCGGAGCGAGCGGCCGATGCAGAAGGTGTCGCGATCCAGCCAGAAGGTATCGCCGCCGTCGGCCGTGCCGGGCGCCACGATCCGCCCGGCGATCGGGATCGACTCGGCCTCGAACCAGCGGCCGAGGGCGGCCTCCTCGCCGAGCCGGTTCGGCTTGCCCGAGCGGAGGAGGATCGCCCCACGGTCGGTCACCAGCGCCGGGTCGAAGGTGTAGACGAGGTCGGGGCTGAACGTCTCCTCTCCGAGCTCGCGGACCCGGACGCCGAGCCGAGCGAGGAGGTCGCAGTACGCGTCGTGCTGGCGCTGCGCCAGGGCGAGGTCGACAGGGCGGAGGAAGCCGTGCGCCCGCTCACCGAAGGCGGCACCGAACGTGGGCCCGGGGCGCTTGACGAGCACCTCGCGAAGCGGCGCGACCATGCTCTGCGCGCCGAAACGGCGGGGCGCGGGCGCGGTCGCGGTGTTGGGGCCTCCGGCGGCGGCCTTGGGGGCGGGAATCGGCCCTTCGCGCATGGCGGCGACGATACACTCTCGGCCGGATGCGGATCAGGATCGGCACGGGCGTCTCCTCCCAGCGGACCGACTGGCCGGCGCTCCGCGATGTGGCGATCGCGGCCGAGCGCGCCGGGCTCGATTCGCTCTGGACGTGGGACCACCTGCTCGCCGACGAGGGCCCCTGGGAGCAGCCGATCCTCGAGGGCTGGAGCGTCCTCGCCGCCTGGGCCGCGGTGACGGAGCGGGCGACCCTAGGCCTCCTCGTCGCCGCCAACACGTTCCGCAATCCCGGGCTCACCGCCAAGCTGGCGACGACGCTCGACCACCTGAGCGGCGGGCGCGCCGTCCTCGGCATCGGCGGTGGCTGGTTCGATCGTGAGCACGAGGCGTTCGGGATCGACTTCGGGTCGGGCTTCGGCGAGCGGCTCGACCGGCTCGACGAGGCGGTCATGCTGATCCGCCGCCTCCTCGACGGCGAGCGTGTCACCCACGAGGGGCGCTTCTACACGATGCGCGACGCGCTGGTGGAGCCCCGACCCCTGCAGGCACGGCTCCCGATCCTGATCGGCGGGCGGGGGCGGAAGAAGACCCTGCGCATCGCCGCGAAGTACGCCGACCACTGGAACATCTGGAACGAGTTCGGCTCGGCCGAGCTGGCGATCGACCTCGCCGGCGTCCTCGACGCGCACTGCGGCGACGTCGGGCGCGACCCGGCGGCGATCGAGCGGAGCTTCTCCCAGGAGGGGATCATCCGCGACGACCCGGCCGAGGCGCGCCGCGTCTTCGCGACGGCCTACCGCGGCCACGGCCTCGACCCCGACGCCGGTGTCTTCGCTCTCTGCGGCCCGCCCGATCTCGTCGCCGACGGCCTCCGCCCGCTGATCGAGGCGGGTTTCCGCCATTTCATCTGGGTCCTCCGCACCCCCTACGACACCGAGACCCTCCAGCGGCTGGGGGAGGTGCGGGCGATCCTGGAGGGGTAGGGGCGGCCGCTCCATCCGACCGGACGGCCATCGGTGGCCGTGATCCCGTGGTGCATCATCAGAGCCACGAGCACGCTCGGCCCGCCGTCGAAGGCGGGCGCATCGCCCGGGGCAAGCTCATTCGTGCCCGCAGCGATGTATCAGAGGATCAGTCGAGGCGGAGGGCCAGATCCCCGCGGTATCGCAAGGCGAATCACTACCGCGCTGACCGCTTGCCGGCCTCCCCGCGGCGGGTGTACCGTCGGGCCGCGGGTGACACGAGAAGGGGTGGCGCGATGACTCTGACCACGAGCGGGCCCCGGACCGTCCGGGCGCCGCGCGGGCCCGAGATCTCCTGCCGCGGCTGGCCGCAGGAGGCCGCCCTGCGGATGCTGATGAACAACCTCGACCCAGAGGTCGCCGAGCGACCCGACGATCTCGTCGTCTACGGCGGGACGGGCAGGGCCGCCCGCAGCTGGGGCGCCTTCGACGCGATCGTGCGCGAGCTCCGCCGGCTCGGCGACGACGAAACGCTCCTCGTCCAGTCGGGCAAGCCGGTCGGCGTCTTCCGGACTCACGAGTGGGCGCCCCGCGTGCTGATCGCCAACGCCAACCTGGTCGGCCGCTGGTCGACCTGGGAGGTCTTCCGCGAGCTGGAGCGGGCGGGCCTCACGATGTTCGGCCAGATGACGGCCGGGTCGTGGATCTACATCGGGACGCAGGGGATCCTGCAGGGGACCTACGAGACGTTCGCCGAGGCGGCGCGCCAGCACTTCGGCGGCACGCTGCGGGGGCGCGTCGTGCTGACCGCCGGGCTCGGCGGGATGGGCGGGGCTCAGCCGCTCGCCGTCACCATGAACGAGGGGGTGGCGCTGGTGATCGAGGTTGACCCGGCGCGCGCCGAGCGACGCCGCCAGATCGGCTACGTCGACCGCCTGACGCGCGACCTCGACGAGGCGCTCGGCTGGGTGCGGGCCGCGGCCGCGGCCGGGGAGACGCTCTCGGTCGGGCTGGTCGGCAACGCCGCCGAGATCGAGCCCGAGCTGGTCCGGCGCGGGGAGCGCTTCGATCTCGTCACCGACCAGACGTCGGCCCACGACGAGCTGAACGGCTACGTCCCGGGCGGGATGCCGTTCGAGGCTGCGCTGGAGCTTCGGAAGACCGACCCGGACGAATACGTGCGCCGCTCATTCGCCTCGATGGCCGACCACGTGCGGGCCATCCTCGCGCTCCGCGCGGCCGGCTCGATCGCCTTCGACTACGGCAACAACCTGCGCGCCCAGGCGCAGCGCGCCGGCGTCGAGGACGCGTTCGCCTACCCGGGCTTCGTGCCGGCCTACATCCGCCCGCTCTTCTGCGAGGGGAAGGGACCTTTTCGCTGGGCGGCGCTCTCGGGCGACCCGGAGGACATCCGCGCGACCGACCGGGCGATCCTCGAGCTCTTCCCCGACGACCCGTCGCTCCGCCGCTGGATCGAGATGGCCGAGGCGCGCGTCCCCTTCCAGGGGTTGCCGGCACGGATCTGCTGGCTCGGCTACGGCGAGCGGGCGAAGGCCGGGCTCCGCTTCAACGAGATGGTCGCGCGCGGGGAGCTCCGGGCGCCGATCGTGATCGGGCGCGACCACCTCGACGCGGGCTCGGTCGCCTCACCCAACCGGGAGACGGAGGCGATGCGCGACGGATCGGACGCGATCGCCGACTGGCCGCTTCTCAACGCGCTCGTCAACACCGCCGCCGGCGCGACCTGGGTGAGCATCCACCACGGCGGGGGCGTGGGGATCGGCTACGCGCAGCACGCCGGCATGGTCGTCGTCGCTGACGGGACCGACCTTTCAGCGCAGAAGCTGGAGCGCGTCCTGACGACCGACCCGGGGATGGGGATCGTCCGCCACGCCGACGCCGGCTACGAGCGCGCGATCGAGGTCGCCCGCCAGCGCGGCGTGCGGGTGCCGATGCTCGAGGAGCGCTGACGCTGTCGGGCGCGGTCGGGCGCCGGGCGCCCGAGCCGGCTCAGGACCCGCCCCGCTCTAGTCCTCGCAGATGAGCCACTTGCCGCCTTCGTTCACGAGCTGGGTCGTCTCGTCCATGTCCTGGCTCTGGGTGAAGGCGTCCGAGAACTGGTTGAGGGCGGCGTCAACCATCTGGTCGGTCGCCTCGATCCCCTGCTGCTTCAGGAGGTCGCGGACGATCTCCCGCAGCACGGCCGGATCGACCTTCATCGACACCTTGCCCTTGATGGAGACGGTCGCCTTGTCTCCGCTCCGGCTGACTTCCTTCACCTCGAGGTTCTCGAACTTGATCGTCATGCCGTCGACGATCTTCTTCGGGTCGACGCCCTCGGCCGCCCCGGTGAAGGCCTTGCTGAGGTCGAACTGGTCGGTCACCTGCTGGCGCTTGGCGGCGCAGGCGTAGTCGGCGACCTTGTCGAACTGCTTGGCCTCGACCAGCCCGACGACCGTCTTGACGGTGGCGACGGGGTCGCCCGTGGCACCGCCGGTGCACGCACCGAAGACCGTCGCCGCGGCGATGATGAGCGTGATCAGGACGCGCGTACAGCTCCGCATCTCTCGTCCTCCATTCCCCCGGTTGGCCTTGCCTCGCCGCTCCTGGCGCGGCGACGTGGCGGCAGTCTAGGGCACCCGGCGCAAGCCTACTCCGGTACGGACGTAAGGGGACGGTGTCCGGCGCAGGGACCCGATTCGGCTACGTCGCTCGACGTAGCGGCCGACCTACCAGATCCCCACCGCGCTCGCCAGGCGGACCGCCTCGGCCGGGTCGCCACTCCAGGCGGGGCCGTGACCGGGCAGGATCGTCGTGACGGGCAGGTCGCGGATCCGCTCGAGCGA
>Ga0154433_1091_pt3 | contig 14508 bp, 10 predicted proteins | sample RifGroC2_FD_115937 | JGI IMG/M metagenome (GOLD analysis project Ga0154433, IMG submission 115937) | Chloroflexi bacterium GWC2_73_18 | reverse complement strand
TCGGAGAGGGCGTGCGACTCGGCGTCGATCCGCTCCTCGGGCACGAAGCGCGCCAGCACGTTCGCCGCGTTGCGCAGCGTCACGTCCACCAGTTCGAGATCGGGCTCGAGCGGCATCCGGAGGCGGACCAGGGCGAGGTAGTCGGTCGAGCGAAGCTGCCGATCGCGCACCATCTCGCCGAGCGAGAGCCAGAGCAGGCTCCGCAGCAGCGGGTCGGCGACCGCGTCGATCCGCTCGCGCACCCACTCGAGCGAGACCGGGTCGAGGGCGACCTTGGCGAAGGTGAGGTCCTCGTGGTTGGGGAAGACGAACGCCGGCGCCGGCCGGCCGGTGGCCCCGGGGACGCCGGCCTCCGCTCCCTCGATCACGGCCGGCAGCGCCTCCACCGCGACCCGTCCGTCCTCCTCCCGCCCGAGTGCCACCAGGACCGAGTGGGGCCGAAGCGTGGGGTAGGCCTCGGGGGCGGTCTGGCGGAGGCGGAACGCCTCGATGCGCCCGTCGCGGGCGCGCCAGTCGGCGGCGAGCGTGTCGAGCGAGGGCGTCTCGAGCCAGAGCCGGGACCAGTCGCCGAGCGCGTGGCCGCTCCCCTCCTCGAGCGCCCGCAGCAGGTCGGCCAGCGTGGCGTTGCCGAAGGCATGGCGACGGAAGAAACGCCGCATCCCCTCGCGGAAGCCGTCGGGCCCGATCGCCGTCACCAACTGCTTGAGCGCGGCCGCCCCCTTGCCATAGGTGATGCCGTCGAAGTTGAGCCACGTGTGGTCGGTGTCGGGGACCGGCCCGGCGATCGGGTGGGTGGTGACGAGCTGGTCCTCGCGGTAGGCCCAGCGCTTGGTGGCGACGAAGGCCCGCCACGCCCAGTCGAAACGGGTCGCCCCCACGAGCGCGAGGTAGGAGAGGTAGGTGGCCAGGCTCTCATTGAGCCAGAGATCGTTCCACCAGCGGAGGGTGGTCAGGTCGCCGAACCACATGTGGGCCATCTCGTGGAGGACGACCTCCCCACGGATGAGCCGCTGGTTCTCGGTGGCCGGGTCGCGGAAGAGGAAGTCCTCGTGGTGGGTGACCGCGGCGACGTTCTCCATGGCGCCGGGGTTGAACTCGGGCACGAAGACCTGGTCGTACTTGCCGAAGGCGTAGGGGTAGTCGAAGAGCGTCGCGAAGAAGTCGAGCCCCTGGCGGGTGATCGTCAGCAGCTCCTCGAACTCGGCCTCGAGGTGGCGCCGCATGGTGCGGCGGCAGAAGAAGCCGAGCGGCACGTCGCGGTGGCGCCCGCGCATCGCCTCGTAGGGCCCGGCGCAGAGGGCGACCAGGTAGGTGCTGAAGGGGAGGGTCGGCTCGAAGGTCCAGCGGCGGTGGCCATCGGCGGTGGGCTCGACCGCGGTCTCCGGCGCGTTGGCGATCACCTGCCAGTGGGCGGGCGCGACGACCGAGAGACGGTAGCGCGCCTTCAGGTCGGGCTGGTCGAAGCAGGGAAAGAGCCGGTGCGCCCCGAACGGCTCGAAGTGGGTGTAGAGGTACTCCTCACCGTCCTCCGGGTCGACGAACTGGTGGAGCCCCTCGCCGGTCCGGTCGTAGGCGTTCTCGTAGACGAGCCGCACCTCGGTGTGGGGCGCCAGGCTGGCCCCCCGCAGCACGAGCCGGTAGCCGTCCCAGTCGGGCTCGAGCCGGCGACCGTTCACCTCGAGCCGCTCGATCCGGAGCCCCCGGTGGTCGAGGAAGAGGTCGTCCTGGCCGTCGGCCGCGAACGTGACGCGCGTCTCGCCCCGGTACGTCTCCGCGCCGCGCTCGAAGGCGAGGGCGACCTCGTACTCGACGTCGCGGACGCGCGCCGCGCGCGCCTCCGCCTCGTCCTGGGTCAGGACGTCACGTGGTTCCGTGGATCGCTCGACCGCCAGCACTGGCCGTTGCTCCCATGAGACAGCGCGAGCCGGCCCCTCGGCCGGACGGCGCGCCCCGGTAGGTTCGCACGTCCGAGCCCGACCTGTCGCCCCGCGCCGGAAACCGCACCCCTGGCGCAACGGCGCGGTCAGCGAGGTTTGCTATCGTGGCCGCGTGACTTCGACGATCGAGCTGCGCTGGCTGGGGCGGGTCGCCTACCGTGACGCCTGGGCGCTCCAGCACGAGCTGGTCCTCCGCCGGGCGGCCGGCGAGATCGCCGACCAGCTCCTTCTCCTCGAGCACCCGGCCGTGCTGACGCTCGGGCGGAACGCGGACGAGCGCTTCGTGCGCGCCCTCCCCGGCGAGCTGGCGGCGCGAGGCATCGAGCTGATCCGCGTGGAGCGCGGCGGCGAGGTGACCTACCACGGTCCCGGGCAGCTGGTCGCCTACCCGATCGTCCAGCTCGCCGAGCGCGGCCTCCTGATCCGCCCCTACGTCCGCGCCCTGGAGACGGCGATGACCGAGACGGCGGCGAGTCACGGCGTCGTCGCCGCCCGCCGCGAGGGCCACCCCGGCCTCTGGGTCGACCCGGACGGTCCGCTGCCGCGCAAGATCGGCGCCCTCGGCGTGCGGGTCGAGCGCGGCGTCGCCTACCACGGTATCGCCCTCAACGTGACCACCGACCTGCGCGACTTCGGCCTGATCGACCCCTGCGGCATGCCCGGCATCGGCGTCACCTCGATCGCCCGCGAGGCCGGCTGGCCGCCCGGACGATCGGCCCCCTCGACCGCGTCGGTCGCCGAAGCGGCAGGGCGGTTCGGCCCCATCCTGGCCCGGCTCCTGGGCGCCGCGCCGGCCTGGGTCGGACCCGTCTCGCCCCGCCCGGCCGCCGCGGCCTGAGCGAGACGCGAGGGACGCGATGGGCGCCGGGATGTTCGAACTCCGCAAGGACCCGATCACCGGCTGGTGGGTCGCCGTCGTCGTCGACCGCCAGTTCGACCGCGAGCGCTTCGCCCGCGCCGCCCGCCACGTCGGCGACGGCGGCATGTGCGCCAACTGCGCCGAGCCCGGCGAGGGAGCGCGGATCCGGACGCTCAAGCGGAACGCCTTCCATGTCGTCGGCACCGAGCGGGAGGCGAGGGAACTCGAGCAGGAGCTGCCGCAGGTCAGCATGGACTCGGTCGGCGAGAGCGGCGCCTGGCAGACGGTGATCGCCCCGCGCGGCCACCACGCGTCGCTCGCCGAGGAGGAGCCGGGGATCGTGGTGGCGATGCTCGGACGCGTCCGTGAGGCGATCCTCGCCGCGCGCGCAGGCGGCGCCACCGACTACCTCCAGGCGGTGCAGAACTGGGGCGCCCAGGCGGGCGCCCTGACGAACCACCTCTGCCTCGATCTCTACGACCTGCCCCAGATCCCGCACCGCGTCGGCGAGGAGCTGGGCGGCGCCGCCCGCTACGTGATCCGCGAGGGCGAGTGCCCCTATTGCGCCCTGGTGCGCGAGGAGACGGCGCGGGGCGACCGGGTCGTCTTCGAGGACGCCGCCGGTGTCGCCTTCGCGCCCTTCGCCTCCCGCTCGCCGTTCGAGCTGTGGATCGTGCCACGGCGCCACGCCGCGGACTTCGCGCGGGCGACCGACGCCGACCTCACCTCGGCCGCCGAGATGCTCCAGAAGACGCTCCGCCTGTTGGGGCTCCTGGACGGTCCGCCCTACAATCTCGTCCTGCACACCGCGCCGCTGCGGGAGCGCGTCGATACGACCTACCACTGGCACTGGGAGATCCATCCACGCCTGCGCGAGATCGCCGGCCTCGAGCTCGGCACGGGACTCCCGGTCAACCCGGTCTCGCCCGAGGACGCGGTGGCCGAGCTGCTCGCCGCGGGCGGCACGCGCGCGGGGGGGGCCGAGAGCTGAACCGTCGGGCGGAGTCGTCGCCGTCTCCGGCCGGCCCGCGAACGTCACAGGGGGAACGGCCGATGCGTCACACGCCCGACCGCGTCACCGCGCGGAGACCCGGCATCGGGCCGTTCCGGGACCTGCCACCTTCGGAGCCGCTGTGTCCGTCGGCGAGATCGCCATCGGGGCGCGGGTCCTCCTCATGAGTCGCGAGGAGGAGGCGCGGGCGTTCATCGAGGAGTGCTTCGCGCGCTACCACGCCGAGATCTACGCCTACCTGGTGCGCATGCTCCGTGACACCGAACTCGCCGCCGACCTGGCGCAGGACACCTTCATCAAGGCCTACCGCGCCTACTGGACGCTGGAGGATCCCGCCCGGGTACGCGGCTGGCTCTACTCCATCGCCAACCGCGCCGCCCTCGACTCGATCCGCCACCGCAACGTGCTCCGCTTCGTGCCCTGGAAGGGCGAGGCGCGCGGCGCCGGCGCCTCGGCCGAAGCGACCGCGCTGCGCGACCAGATGAGCGGCGAGATGGAGCGGGCGCTGGCGCGCATCCCGGAACGACAACGGGCGGCGCTGATCCTGGCCGAGATCCACGACCTGACCGGCCTCGAGCTCGCCGCCGCGATGAACTCGACCCACATCGCCGTGCGCGCCCTCCTGACCCGCGCCCGCGACAGCCTTCGCCGTGAGCTCGAGGCAGAGCGGGGCGCGACCGCCGAGCGCGAGCGCGCGGCCGACGAGGCGCGCCGCCAGGCCAGCGCAAGGGCCCGCCAATGAGCCGCGATCCGAACGGCCTCCATCCGGAGCTCCTGGCGCTCGCCGCCGCGCGGCTCGACGAGCCGCTCGACCTCGCCGACGACGCGCGGCTCGAGGCGCACCTGGCGAACTGCCCACCTTGCCGCACACGAGCCGAGGGCTACGCCGCCGACCGCCTCGCGCTGCGGGGGCTGCGCGAGGCGCTCCCGACCCCGCCACGCGACCTCTGGGCCCGGACGAGCGAGGCGCTCGACCGCGAGGCGGCCGGGCGTCACCGGCTGGGGCCGCTGGGCTCACTCACCCTGCCGCGCCGCGGCCCGGCCCTGGCGGCCACGCTCAGCCTGGCGCTCGTCGTCGCCATCGCCGCGCTGACGCTCTCCGGTCCGGGCTTCTGGGGCGGCACCGCCGTCTCACCCGGCGGCTCGCCCGTACCGGGCGCGACCCCCTACGACGTCGCGCCGACGGTGCTCGCCTTCGTCTCGACGCGTGATGGGACGACGGCTCTCTACACCGGCAGCATCGACACCGTCTGCCCGGAGACGTCGGGGATCGAGTGCCCCACGCTCGACCGGTCGGTCCGCCGCGTCGTCACCTTCCGGCCGGACTTCGTCCCCGAACAGCTGGCGGTCGCCCCCGACGGGCAGCGTGCCACGGTCGTGGGCCGCTCACCCTCGGGCGGCACCGTGTACGCGGTCGAGATGCGGGTCGAGCTGCACCCCACTCCGACGCCCGAAGCGACGGCCACGCCGGAGCCGAGCGGGTCCCTCGAGCCGACCCCCTCGACGGAGCCGACGCCGACGGTCGAGCCGAGCCCCTCGGCCGGGCCGACGCCGACCGTGGTGATCACCGCCGCGCCGGACCAGGGCGAGGCCCGCCCGATCCTGGAGGGCGTCATCGCCGTCGGCGAAGCTCCGGCCTACTCGCCCGACGGCTCATGGCTCGCCTTCAGCGCCATGCCCGCCGACGGCAGTGCCGGTCCCGACATCTACATCTGGCAGGCCGGGGACGAGCTGGCTCACGCCATCACCGGCGACCACGCCTCGATCTTCGCCTCGTGGGCGGGCAACCGGATCGTGGGAAGCCGGGCGGTGCCGATCGAGGCGGGCGGTGGACCGGCCGACGCACGGCCGGGCGACCCGGCCTCGTTCGTGCTCGATCCGGCGACCGGCGAGAGCCGCGACGTCGCGACCCCGCTTTGGCGGCCGATCGTCGACCCGACGGGCCGCTTCGTCATCTACTGGGCGGGCACGCTCGAGTCCGCGGGGGTCCTCTGGCGCGAGGCGTCGGGCGGGCTCTTCCTGGCCGACTGGCGCGCTCTCGACCCGTTCGCCGAGACGCCCGCGCCCGAACCGGCCGAACCGTCCGCTGAGCCGTCGGCGGAGCCGACCGCTTCGGCGGAGCCCTCCCCGACGCCTGAACCCGAGGCGACGGCCACGCCGGAGGCGACGCCCGAGGGCGAGGCGACGGCCGAGCCCGAGCCCTCCCCGACGCCGATCGCCGAGCCGCAGGCGATCGACCCGGAGCGCGACTACGCCAGCGACCCGATCCTCGACTGGGAGGTCCACTGGAGCCCCGACGGGCGCTGGTTCGGCGCCTGGATCGGCGAGCCCTGCCCCGCTTGCGATCCCGACGAGCCGGCGGTCGGGCGCCTCTCGGTCGTCGGGATCGACCCGGCGACGGGCGGCATCGACCGCACGTCCGAGCAGGTCCACGAGAGGCGGGCGCTGAGTGGCTTCGCCCTCGGCGACGACCGCGTCGCCTGGTCGACGATCCCCGACGAGAAGGGCCGCAGCGAGCTGCGCGTGCTCACCTGGGGCGTGACCGGCCGCGGGGTCAGCGGCACGCAGCCGGGCGAATGGAGGGATCAGCTCCCCGGCCTCTGAGCGCGCTGCTATCCTTGCGAGCGACCTTTAAGGACCGGCTCGGTGAGGCCGGGAAGGGAGGAGCGGGTTCGCGTGAGCGGACGGCAGATCATGTCGGCGGAGGAGGTCCGCCGGGCCCTCATCCGCATATCGCACGAGATCGTCGAGAAGCACGAGGGGACCGAGCGGCTCGCGCTGGTGGGGATCCAGCGCCGCGGGGTCCCCCTCGCCCGCCGGATCGCCGGTTTCATCGCCGAGCATGAGGGCGTCTCTCTCCCGGTCGGCGCGCTCGACATCACGTTCTACCGCGACGACCTCTCGATGGTGGCGCACCAACCGGTCGTCAAGGGCACGGACCTTCCCTTCGACCCGAACGGCCTGACCGTCGTGCTCCTCGACGACGTCCTCTACACGGGGCGGACGATCCGCGCCGCGATGGACGCCCTGATGGACTTCGGGCGGCCGACGGCGATCCGCCTGGCCGTCCTGGTCGACCGCGGCCATCGAGAGCTGCCGATCCGGGCCGACCACGTCGGCAAGAACGTGCCGACCTCGCGCGACGAGACGATCAAGGTCCGCCTCGTGGAGACCGACGGCGTCGACGAGGTCGTCATCGAGCGCCTCGAACCGGAGGAGCGGCCATGACCATCGAGCTCGAGCCGACCGCTTCCCCCACCACGATGCCTCAGGCCGCGGCCCGCGAGGCCGACGCCTCCCGCGCGCCGACCGCCGACGCCTGGAAACACCGCCACGTCCTCGACGTCGACGACTTCAGCACGGACGAGATCGAGCTGGCGATGCGCACCACGGCGGAGATGAAGGAGATCCTCGCCCGCCCCATCGCCAAGGTGCCGACGCTGCGTGGCAGGAGCGTCACCATCCTCTTCTACGAGGCCTCGACGCGGACGCGCGTGAGCTTCGAGGTCGCCGCCAAGAACCTCTCCGCCGACGTCGTGAACATCGCCGCCCAGTCGAGCTCGGTATCGAAGGGCGAGAGCCTGATCGACACGGTGCGCACGATCGAGGCGCTGGGCGCCGACATGATCGTCATGCGCCACGCCGTCTCCGGCGCCCCCTACCTCGCCGCCGAGCACTTCAGCGGCAACGTCCTGAACGGCGGCGACGGCTGGCACGCCCACCCGACACAGGCGCTCCTCGACCTCTTCACCATGCGCGAGCGCCTGCCCGGCGGCTCCGTGCGGGGCCGCAAGGTCGTCATCCTGGGCGACATCCTCCACTCGCGGGTCGCCCGCTCGAACATCTGGGCCCTCACCCGGTCGGGCGCCGACCTGTGGCTCTGCGGGCCGGCGACGCTGCTGCGCGGCTTCGAGCGCTGGGCCGGCGCGACGATGCCGGGGAGCGCCCGGTTCACCGTCGCCAGCTCGATCGACGACGCGCTCGCCGACGCTGACGTGGTGATGGCGCTGCGGATACAGAAGGAACGCCAGGCCGGCGGCCTGCTGCCCTCGCTGCGCGAGTACACGGCGCGCTTCGCCCTGACGCGCGCGCGGCTGGCGCGGGCGAAGCCCGACGCCCTGGTGATGCACCCGGGCCCCATGAACGAGGGCGTCGAGATCATGCCGGACGTGGCGACGGGGCGCCAGAGCGTCATCACCGACCAGGTGACCAACGGGGTGGCGGTCCGGATGGCGCTCCTCTTCCTCGTCTCGGGGGTGCCGCTTGTCGAGTAGCGACGCGGCCGGCATCGGCGACCGCGTGAGCGACCTGGAGATCGCGGGCGCCTGGGTCGTCGACCCGACGACGGGGCGCGAGGGGCCGGCCGACCTGGCGGTCGAGGACGGCGTCCTCGCCCGGCTCGACTGGCACGAGCCGACAGGGGCGACGGTCGGGACGGGGATCGTCGTCGCGCCGGGACTGGTCGACCTGCACGCCCACTTCCGCGAGCCGGGCTTCGAGGACGCCGAGACGGTGGCGACCGGGCAGCTGGCGGCGGGACATGGCGGCTTCAGCACGGTCTGCCTCATGCCGAACACGGATCCGCCGGTGGACGAGGCGCCGGTCCTGGCGACCGTGCTGGGACGCGCCTTCGAGTCCGGCTCGCCGGTGCGCGTCCTGGCCTGGGGCGCGGCGACGCGCGGGCGGGCCGGCGCCGAACTCGCCTCGCTCGGCGAGCTGGCCGACGGCGGAGCGCTCGGCTTCAGCGACGACGGCAACCCGATCGAATCGGGCGTCCTCTTCCGCAACGCCCTCGTCTACGCCGCGATGCTCGGCCGGATCCTGGTCGACCACCCCGAGGACCGGGCGCTCACCAAGGGCGCCGAGGCGAACGAGGGGCTGGTGGCGACCGTGCTCGGCCTCAGGGGCTGGCCGGCCGCCGGCGAGGAGGCGGCCGTGGCGCGGGACCTGGCCATCCTCGCCGACGTCGTCGCCGCGGACGCGCCGGGGGCACGGCTCCACCTGACCCATCTCTCCACGGCAGGAAGCATCGAGCTGGTCCGCCGCGCGAAGGGCGCGAGACTCCCGGTGACCTGCGACGTGACGCCGCACCACATGGCGCTCACCGACGAGTGGCTGGCCGGGGCACGGCGCTTTGCCTGGGGGTCCGGGCGCGGCAACCCCTGGGAGGACGGCGCGATCGTCGCCCTGCCGTTCGCCACGTCGCTGCGGGTCAACCCGCCCCTGCGCACCCGGTCCGACGCGCTGGCGCTCCTGGCCGGCCTGCGCGACGGGACGGTCGACGCGATCGCCACCGACCACGCCCCGCACACGCAGGTCGACAAGGAGGTCGAGTTCGGCTTCGCCGCCACCGGGATCAGCGGCATGGAGACGGCCCTCGGGCTCGCGCTGGCGGCGGTGGAAGCGGGACAGCTCGCGCTGGTGCGGGCGGTCGAGGCGCTCACCACCGGGCCCGCGCGCGTCCTGGGAGACGTGCCGATGGCCGCCACCGGCCGGCCGGTGGCACCGGGCCTCGTCGTCGGCCAGGCGGCCGACCTCGTCGTCCTCGACCGTGCCGACGGCTGGGAGGTGAGCGCGCGGTCCCTTCGCTCGCTCGGCAAGAACTCGCCGCTGCTGGGGATGCGCCTCCCGGGCCGGGTGCTGGCCACGGTCGCCGGCGGGCGGCTCGCCTGGCTGGACGACGAAGCGTAGCCCGGGGCCGCCTCAGTCCGCCCGAGCGGGCGGCGCGTCGAGGACCTCGCGAACCTTGCCAGCGAGCGTCTCGGGCGCGAAGGGCTTCTGGAGGAAGGCGATCCCCGGGTCGAGCGCGCCGTAGTGGACGACGGCGTCCTCGGCGTAGCCGGAGAGGTAGAGGACGCGCAGCCCCGTGCGGACCCCGGCCAGCCGGCCGACCAGCTCGGGCCCGCTCATGCCGGGCATGACCACGTCGCTCACCAGCAGGTCGATCGGACCGGGATGGCGCCCCGCTTCCTCCAGCGCGGCGGTGCCGTCGGACGCCTCGAGGACCCGGTAGCCGCACCGCTCCAGGACCAGGCGAACGAGGGTGCGGACCGCTGACTCGTCCTCGACCACGAGGATCGTCTCCGCCCCGCCTCCGGGGCCCGCCTCGGCGGTCGGTGGAGGCGCCGGCGCAGTCGCGGCCGCCCGCGGCAGGTAGATGCGGAACGAGGCGCCGCGTCCCGGCTCGCTCTCGACCGTGACGTGGCCGCCCGACTGCTCGACGATGCCGTAGACGGTAGCGAGGCCGAGCCCGGTCCCCTTGCCGATCGGCTTTGTGGTGAAGAACGGCTCGAAGACGCGGGCCCGCGTCGCCGGATCCATCCCGACCCCGGTATCGGTCACCGCCAGCAGGACGTACGAGCCCGGTGCCAGCCCGGCGACCGGCGCATCTCCGCCGGAGACGACCTCGACATCGGAGGTGGCGACCGCCAGCCGGCCGCCGGTCGGCATCGCGTCGCGGGCGTTGACGGCGAGGTTGACAAGCACCTGCTGCAGCTGGCCGGGATCGACGCGCACGGGTCCGACCGCCGGGTGGGCGTCGATCTCCAGGGTGATGTCCTCGCCCAGGAGGTGCCGCAGCATCGGGGCGATCTCGGCGATGGCCGCGCGAAGGTGGAGCACCTGCGGCTGGAGGACCTGGCGGCGGCCGAAGGCGAGGAGCTGGTGGGTCAGCTCGGACGCCCGCGCCGCGGCGCGCTCGATCTCGGCCGCGTCGGCGCGACGGGGGTCGTCGGCGGCGAGGTCGGCGAGCAGGAACTGGGCGTAGCCGCTGATGGCGGTGAGCAGGTTGTTGAAGTCGTGGGCGACCCCGCCCGCCAGCTGCCCGACCGCTTCCATCTTCTGCGCCTGGAGGAGCTGCTCCTCGAGCCGCTTGCGCTCGCTGATGTCGAGGAGGACGCCGAAGGCGTACTGCGGCCGTCCCGCCTCGTCGCGCACCACCACGGCGTCGTCGCGGACCCAGACGGCGTGCCCGTCGCGGTGGACGACGCGGTACTCGTCGGTGAACGGCTCGCCGGTCCGGCGCCCCTCGGCGATGACGGCCCGCACGCGGTCGCGGTCGTCGGGGTGGAGCAGCCGGAGGCCGAGCGCCGGTTCGTCGGCGAACGCCTGCGGCGGGTAGCCCAGGAGCTCCTCGACGTGGGGGCTGACGTAGAGGCTCGAGCTCGTCTCGTCGGCCCGGTCGAGGTAGACGACGCCGGGAAGCCGCTCCACCAGCGTCCGGTAGCGTGTCTCGCTCTCCGCCTGCGCCCGCAGAGCGGCCGCTGCCCGCTCGTGTGCCTCGCGCTCACGCTCCAGTGAAACGCGCTCGCCAGCCAGGAGACGGCCGCGCTCGCGGACCAGGAGGCTCTGGCGGAGGACGGCCAGGAAGATGACGGCAAACGCGCCGATGTCGACGGGGTCGAGACCGGGGCGCTCGCCGAAGGCGAAGACGGCCGTGCTGAAGAGGACGGCGCCGAGCGGCAGGATCCCGAGGAGGAGGCGCGCCGCGCGGTCATAGCGGGGGTCCTCCGACCGCGTCGCGTCCCAGGTGAAGGTGCCGTAGCCGCCGACCAGCACGGCGGCCGAGATGAGGCCGCCGGCCAGCCAGCCCATGCCCAGCAGGGCCGGCGCCGCGTCCCCCATCCCCGCCATCCGGTCCATCCCGGCGAGGAGCGCGATACCGATGAGCGTCGCCCCGGCGAGGATCGCGTAGCCGCCGCGGAAGGCGGGCTCGGCTCGCGTCGCCAGCGCCGCGATCAGGCCGCCGCCGGCCGCCGAGAGGAAGATGATCGGCGGCGCCATGAGGATCGCCGTGGCGACCGGGTCGCCGGTCGGCATGACGTGGAGGGCCGTCACCGTCGTGGCCGTGGCGGCGACGATGGTCGCCGCGTCGAGGTATCCGGCGAGCTCCTCGCCCGGCGTGACGCGGCCGCGCAGCGCGACCACCAGCGCCCCGAGCGCCGGCACGCCGGTCAGGAGGGCGAACAGCTCGGACGGCCCCACGGCAGCCTCCCAGCCGGCGGCGAGCTCGAGGTCCCGTGCCACCTCGGAGGCGAAGAAGAGCGCCAGCACGAGGGCGGCGAGGCCGCGGAACCGCCGCTCCACTCCGCGCGCCGCGCGGGCTCCCAGCAAGGCCGCACCGGCCCCGAAGAGCGCGGCGGTGGTCCGGTGGGCGGGCTCCAGGAGCGCGCGCTGCCCGCCGGCGTCGAGTGCGGCGAGGGCCATCAGCAGCGCCACGATCGGCACCCCGGCCAGGAGGAGGCGCGCGGCCGGCGTCACGGCGACACGGGGCAGGACGCGGCCGGCGGCGCGGGCGACCCCCACCGCCTCGCCGGGTCCCAGTCCTCGGGCAGACGGCGTCACGGCGCGACCGTAGCGATGGTCGGCTGGCCGCGCCATGACCCGCTGGTCCCGTCGGCCCTACGTCGTCGGCCGTAGAACGGGACGGGCGGCGCGGCGACCGCTACGATTGGCGGCGTGAGCGGGACCGGTCGCCCCGGCTACGAAGAGCGGGCCTACTGGCACGCTACCACGCCCGCCCTCCCCTCGTACGCCGGGGCCCCGCTTCCCGCGCGCGTCGACGTCGCCGTCGTGGGCGGCGGCTATACCGGCGTCTCCGCCGCGCTCCACGTCGCGCGCGGCGGGGCGAGCGTCGCCGTCCTGGAGGCCGAGACGCTCGGCTGGGGCGCCTCGACGCGCAACGGCGGGATGGTCCACCCCGGGCTCAAGTGGGGCCCGCGCACGCTGCGCGCCCGCTACGGCGCCGAGCTGGGCGATCGGCTCTACCGCGCGACGGTCGACGCCTTCGATCTGGTCGAGACGCTCGTGCGCGACGAGGCGATCGATTGCGATTACGTGCGCTCGGGCCATCTCTCGCTCGCCTGGACGCCCGCCCACGCCGCCTGGCACGAGGCCCAGCTGGCCGAGATCGCGCCCTTCGGGATGAGCGGCCGGGCGGTGCCGCGCGAACGGCTCCCGGAGGAGATCGGCACGGACCACTACTACGGCGGTCTCGTGATCGACCAGTCGGGCGGGCTCCATCCGGGCCGCTACTTCGCCGGCCTGGCGACCGCGGCGGCGCGCGCGGGGGCGACGCTCTGCGAGCGGGCTGGGGTCCGCGCGGTCGAGCGCGAGCCGGGCGGCTTCCGACTCCGCACCGACCGCGGGGAACTGCGCTGCGGCGAGGTGATCCTGGGCACCAACGGCTACACCGGCGGCGCCGTCCCCTGGCTGCAGCGGCGGGTCATCCCTATCGGCAGCTACATCATCGCCCCCGAGCCGCTCGATCCGGCGGTCGCCGCCGAGGTCTCGCCGAAGGGACGGATCTTCTTCGACTCGAAGAACTTCCTCTACTACTGGCGGGTCCTGCCCGACCGGCGGATGATGTTCGGGGGGCGCGCCTCGTTCCGCCACACCACCATCGCTCGCACGGCGGCGATCCTCTCGCGCGCCATGGCCGAGGTCCACCCGCGGCTGGCCGGCGTCCGGGTCGACTACGCTTGGGGCGGGAACGTCGCCTTCACCTTCGACCGGATGCCGCACCTCGGCCGGCGCGAGGGGATCACCTACGCGCTCGGCTACTGCGGGTCGGGCGTCGCCCTGGCGACCGGCTTCGGCCGGACCGCCGCCGAGGTCGTGCTGCGGGGGATCGACGCCGTGCGGCCCCCCTTCGCCGAGATCCCCTACCCGGGCGCGCCCGTCAGCGAGCGCTTCTACGGTGGCGACCCGTGGTTCCTGCCGCTCGTCGGCGAGTGGTTCCGCCTGCGGGACAGGTGGGGACGTGCGCGGGCGCGGGCGTTCGCCGGCTGAGGCGGCGACGCCGGGGCGCGGCGGACCCGCGGGCGATCTCGCGTTCGCGAAGGTCGATCTCGAGCGTGCCGTCCGCACGGGGACGCCGGAAGTGACCTTCGGGCCGGGCAAGACGCCGGCCGAGGCGGCGGCGATCGCCCGCCTCCTCTGGGCGCGCCACGGGATGCTGCTGGCGACGCGCCTCGAGCCGGGACAGGCGGCCGCCATCCTCGAGGCCGTGCCCGAGGCGACCGAGCACCCCCGGGCGCGGCTCGTCGTGGCGCGGCGCGACCCGCTCGAGCCGCCGGAGGGGACCGGGCGCGTCGTCGTCGTCCCGGCCGGGACCGCGGACGAAGCGATCGCCGAGGAGGCGGCGCTCACGGCGGGCTGGCTCGGCAGCCGGGTCGAGCGGGTCCGCGAGGCCGGCGTGGCGGGGCTCTCGCGCGTCCTCGGGGAGGTGGAGCGGCCGCGCGCGGCGCGCTGCGTCGTCGCGGTGGCCGGCATGGACGGCGCGCTCCCCTCGGTCGTGGCCGGGCTGGTCGCCGCCCCGGTCGTGGCGCTCCCCAACAGCATCGGCTACGGCGCCGCCTTCGCGGGGCTCGCCGCGCTGCTCGCCATGCTGAACGCCTGCGCCCCCGGGGTCGGCGTCGTCAACATCGACAACGGCTTCGGGGCTGGCGTCCTGGCGCACCGGATCAACGTGGGGGCAGGCGATTGATGGCGGCGTCCGACGAACCGCGGGCCGCCGTGATCTTCCTGCCGCTGACGCTGGGGGCCGCCATCGGCTCCTTCACGCGGGCCTACGACCCGGCGCTCGAGCGCACGGTCGGGCCGCACGTCACGGTCGTCTTCCCGAGTCGCCCGGCCCCGCCCGGCGCGCTGGAGGATCGCCTCTGGGCCATCTGCCGCGGACTGGCTCCGTTCGTCGTCGA
>Ga0154433_1104_pt1 | contig 14559 bp, 8 predicted proteins | sample RifGroC2_FD_115937 | JGI IMG/M metagenome (GOLD analysis project Ga0154433, IMG submission 115937) | Chloroflexi bacterium GWC2_73_18 | reverse complement strand
GCCGGCCAGCAGCGACCACATCCGCCCGGGGCGCCAGCCGGTCAGGGCCAGCGTGCCGACCGAGATGACCAGCAGCAGCAGGTCGGCGGTCGGGTACGCCAGGTTGACCGCGATCGTGATCGGGTCTCCCTCGGTCGCATCGAGGACCGCCCCGAAGGCGACCGCGGCGGCCAATGCGGCGGCGCCCAGTCCGCCGATGATCCCGTCCAGCCAGAGACTGCGCTGGAACCCCCCCATCCGCCGCCGCACGAGGAGGATCAGCGAGGCGTAGGCGAGCGGGTAGAAGCTGAGCCAGAGGAGGTCGGCGACCGAGGGCACCGGTTCGGGATCGAGATGGCGGATCACGAGGTCCCACGTGACGTCCGCCGCCGCGGACGAGACGACGGCGAGGCCGAGCAGGATCCAGGCGAGCCGCTCCTCCCGGACCAGCGTCACGCGCGCCACGATCAGCACCGCGACGAGCACCGAGATGGCGTCGTAGAGCCCCGTGTCGAGCACCGGGACCGGACCGCTCTCCGCGCGCGACACGAGCACCGTCGAGATGGCGTAGGCCGCGACGGCGGCGAGGACCAGGCCCTTCAGGGCCCGGATCGCAGCGAGCCAGGAGGACGGCAGCCGGCGCAGCCCCCCAAGGGTGGGCGCGCGCTCACCGAGGCGGCCGGTCTGCAGGGCGGCGGAGCGGTTCATGAGGCGACCCTACCCTTGCGCGTCGCGCACGACCATAGCCCGTTCGATCCGGGCCACGGCGGAGCGCGTGGAACCTACGACGTAGGACCTTTCGCGCAGATGGGCGCGGACTCGGGGCGCCTCGCCACGTCCCTGCTCAGCGGCGGGGCGGTCGCTTCCCGGTGCGCGCCACGACGCGGGGGGTGACCCGGTGGTCCCAGGTGGGGCGCTCCAGCCAGCGCGCCTGCCAGCCGCCTTCCTCCTCGTGCTCGTCGCGGATGCCCGGCAGCCAGTCGGCGGCGGTCCCCTCGACCGCGACCGGCTCCTCGGCCGCCTCCAGCACGGTCACCTTCGTGATCTCGGGGCGCCGCTCTTCGCGCCCTGGCCGCGAGGCCGCCGCGGTCGCCCGCTCGGCAGCCCGGGCCACGGCGACCGAGGCATCCTGCTCCAGGACCCGCAGGCGGATCGCCTGGATCTCGTCCCGCAGCGCGGCGGCCCGCTCGAACTCGAGCCGCTTGGCCGCGGCGCGCATCTCCGCCTCGAGCTGGGCGAGCAGCTTCTCCACCTGCGCCTCGGTCATCTCGTCGAGCTCGCGGCCCGCGGCGTAGCCGGCGCTCGTCTCGGCGACGGCGCGGAGCCGGTCGTTCAGGTCGTGGATCTCCTTCACGATCGAGCGCGGCTCGATCCCGTGCTCGCGGTTGTAGCCCTCCTGCGTGCGGCGCCGCCGGTCGGTCTCGTCGATCGCCGCACGCATCGAGTCGGTGATCGTGTCGGCATACATGATCACGTGGCCGTTGACGTGCCGCGCCGCGCGCCCGGCGACCTGGATGAGCGACCAGGCGCTGCGAAGGAAGCCCTCCTTGTCGGCGTCGAGGATCGCCACCAACGTCACCTCGGGCAGGTCGATCCCCTCGCGCAGGAGGTTGATGCCGACAAGGACGTCGTGGACGCCGAGGCGCAGGTCGCGCAGGATCCGGACCCGCTCGAGCGTATCGATCTCGCTGTGCAGGTACTGGACCTTCACGCCGAGCTCGCGCAGGTAGTCGGCCAGGTCCTCCGCCATCCGCTTGGTGAGGGTCGTCACCAGCACCCGTTCGCCATGCTCCACGCGTGCCCGGATCTGCTCGAGCAGGTCGTCGATCTGGCCCTCGGTCGGCCTCACCTCGATCGTCGGATCGACGACCCCGGTCGGCCGGATCAGCTGCTCGACGACGTGGCCACGTGCCCGCTCCAGCTCGTACGGCCCCGGCGTGGCGCTCATGCAGATCACCTGGTCGAGATGCTCCTCGAACTCCTCGAAGGCGAGCGGCCGGTTGTCGAGGGCCGAGGGGAGCCGGAAACCGAAGTCGACCAGGATCTCCTTGCGCGTCCGGTCGTTCTTGTACATCCCCACCACCTGCGGGATCGTCATGTGGCTCTCGTCGACGATGAGGAGCCAGTCGGGCGGGAAGTAGTCCAGCAGCGTCCAGGGGCGTGATCCCGGCTCGCGCGCGGCGAGGTGGCGCGAGTAGTTCTCGACGCCGGAGCAGAAGCCCATCTCGCGGAGCATCTCGAGGTCGAAGTTGGTGCGCTGACGCAGCCGCTCGGCCTCCAGGATGCGGCCCTGGGCGTCGAGCCACGCCGTCCGTTCCTCCAGCTCCTCGGCGATGGTGACGATCGCCCGCTCGAGCTTCTCGCGCGGGGTCACGTAGTGCGAGGCGGGGTAGACATTCAGCTCGGCCCGCTCGGCCAGCAGCTCCCCGGTGAGCGGGTCGAGCTCGGCGATCCGCTCGACCTCGTCGCCGAAGAACTCGACGCGCACGATGAAGTCGTCGTAGGCCGGCTGGAGCTCGAGGGTGTCGCCGCGAACGCGGAAGCGCGCCCGCGAGAGCTGCGCGTCGTTGCGCTGGTACTGGAGGTCGACCAGCTGGCGCAGCACGCCGTCACGGCGGTAGCGGCCGCCCCTGCGGAGGCGGACCACCGTGGCGCCGTAGTCGACCGGCGCACCGAGACCGTAGATGCAGGAGACGGAGGCGACGATGATGACGTCGCGTCGCTCGAAGAGCGCCCGCGTCGCGGCGTGACGAAGCTTGTCGATCTCGTCGTTGCGCGACGAGTCCTTCTCGATGTACGTATCGCTCCGGGGGAGGTAGGCCTCTGGCTGGTAGTAGTCGTAGTAGCTGACGAAGTACTCGACCGCGTTGCTCGGGAAGAACTCGCGAAACTCGGCGTAGAGCTGCGCCGCCAGCGTCTTGTTGTGGGCGAGCACGAGCGTCGGCCGGTTGACCCGGGCCACCACGTTCGCGATCGTGTGCGTCTTCCCGGATCCGGTGACACCGAGCAGGACCTGGTGCTTCACCCCGGAGAGGACGCCCTCGGCGAGGCGCTCGATCGCCTGGGGCTGGTCGCCGGTCGGCGCGAAGTCGGCGACGAGCTCGAAGTCGGGCATCCGGGCCAGTATAGGGAGCCTCCTCCGGGTGCATGGCCCGGGCACCCCCCGAACGGCCGGGCGGGCGTGCACCAATGGGCCATGGCTCCGGCCGGGCCCCGCGCCGTACCGTGACGACGCCGCCACCAGCCTGGGAGGTCGACACAGCACGGCATGCGCCGCATCGCGATGAGAGGGAGACGCTCGATCCTCGGCCGGACCTACCGCGCGGGCCGGGGACAGAGCCTGGCCGAGTTCGCCCTTATCCTGACCCCACTCCTCCTGCTGCTCCTCGGCATCATCCAGTTCGGCTTCATCTTCAACACCAGCGTCACCATCACGAACGCGGTGCGCGAGGGCGCCCGCGAGGGGACGATCTATGTCTACGACCAGACCAGGACGAAGGCGCAGAACGACGCGGCGCGCAATGACCGGATCAGGACCACGGTCCTGGCCTCGCTCAACAACCTGACGAAGACCGCCCCGCAGTTCGACCCCGGGAGCGCGTGGAGCCAGTCCGTCCTCGTCTTCAGCAGCGGGGACCTGCAGGTCACCTACGCCGTCCCCAGCGGCGTGACTGACTCCGATCCCCGCACCGGGGAGCAGATCACGGTGCAGCTCACCTACCACCAGGACCTGCTGATCCCCTTCATCGCCTCTCTGCTGCCGAAGGACGCCAACGGCAGGATCGGGCTGAGCGCCCAGGCGACCATGGTGATCAACTGATGCCCGATCGGCGGGGACCGGCGCCGCGCGGGCGAGAGGACGGGCAGGCGCTCGTCATGTTCGCCCTCTCCATCGTCGTCCTGCTGGCGTTCGCCGCGCTGGCGGTGGACGTCGCCCGCTTCTACACGGAGCGGCGCTTCCTGCAGAACGCCGCCGACGCCGCCGCGCTCGCCGCCGGCAACGCCCTCGTGCAGGGGAAGTCGAACAGCGAGGCCGAGCAGCTCGCGCGCGACGTCCTCGCCGTCAACTTCCAGAACGACCCGAACGGCACGACCCCACCGGACCCCTCCGTCGTGCCGCTCTACGAGGACGGGCACGCCGGCGAACCGGGTTACCTGATCGAGGGGATCCTCATCGGCGGCGGCGACGTGCGGGTGGCGATCCGCAACCCCGTCGAGTTCACGCTCGGCCGCGCCGTCGGCCTCACCCAGGCCCAGATCGGGGCGCACGCCCGTGTTTCATGGAACGGCAACCTGTTGCCGATCGCGGTGCGCCGCTACCTGAATGCCCCGGGGCCCAGCGCCGGGGCCGCCTACCCCTGCTCGGCGAATCCCGCGGACTTCGTCGACACGCTCTCCACCGGCGATACATCCTGCCTGGGCACCGAGGCGGACGCAAGCCTGCGCACGGAGCCGTCGAGCGGCGCCGCCTTCGACGTCGCCAACCCGAACAACGACCCGGGCCACCACGGGCCGATCCTCGAGCTGCTGGGCCAGGGGGCGCAGCCCTCCAACGGCGCCGACTTCCGCGGCTTCATCGCCCTCGATATCCGCAACTTCCAGAACTTCACCTCGAACGTCTTCCACAACGGCATCGGCACCGGCACCAACGAGAACACGCTCAAGGCGTTCGAGGCCGACTGGATCAGCGCCGGCGGCTACCCCGGGCCGGCCTTCCCGCCCGCGACGACGCCGCCCGACCCGAGCGACCAGGTCGCCATCATGAGCGGCAACAGCGCCGGCATCTCGATCGACGCCCTGGCCGACCGCTTCGTGCCCGGCGACGAGATCCTCGTCGCCGTCTACTCGGGAACGGTCATGTCGATCCCCGACTTCGTCATCGCTCCCCCGGGGACCGTCTCGATCGGGACGAGCGAGACGGTCGCCACGGCCGGCGCGTTCAAGGTGAGCCGCAACCAGTCGTTCAGCGGCCAGGTCGACCTCGAGACGCTGCCCGACTCGGGCAACCCGAACGACCCGATCACCACCAGCACGCTCACCTCGTCGCCCCCGATCACCTACGATCCGAGCCCCGTCACGCCAACGCTCGGCAGCGGTGCCACGGTGACGCTGAGGACCGTCACCACAAGCGGCGCCACGGCCGGTATCTACACGTTGTGGGTGCACGGCGAGGCCGGCTCCCCCTACTACACCGACCACACCGAGCCGTTCGTCCTCAACATCGGCGGCGTGCAGAGCGACTTCACGATCACCAGCGACGCCTACGCGCAGACGGCGGTCAACGTCGGCGACACGGTCGCCTGGACGATCGCCGTCTCGACGCCCAACAAGACCTCGACCTACTTCAACGGCAACGTGACCCTCAGCCTCGACACACCCTGGCCGTCCGGCATGGGCACGCCCTCTTGGTCGAGCACGACGACGGGCACCCTCGCGAAGGGCGCCAGCGTGAACCGGACCCTCACCATCAACAGCGGGACGCTGGCGCCGGGACAGTACGACCTCGTCGTGCGGGCGACCGGCACGAACGGCGCCGGACAGCCGGTGACGCACCTGCTGCCGATCAGCCTGGCGGTCGCCACCGCCGGCACGTCGGACGACTACGTCGACATCATCGGTTTCGCCGTCTTTCGCATCAGCGCCGTCGATGCGAACACCGTGTGGGGGTACGCGATCAGCTCGATGAAGGCCGACATGAACGACCCGGCGCTCCGCCGGGGCCAGGTCGCGCGGCTGGTCCCCTGGAGCTGAGCGCTGATGATGCGACCCGGCTGCGAGAGGAGACTCCCCTAGATGGACATGGAGTACCGCGAGAGCAAGCGGGGCCGGTACATCATCGTCGCCGGGGTGCTGCTCGCCCTCGTGGCCGCCGCGGGGGCCTTCTTCGTCGTCAACCAGGCCCAGCAGCAGGGCGGACAGCAGGTGCAGAAGGTCTCGCTCATCACCGCCGCGCGGGACATCCCGGCGCGCAAGCAGATCGAGGCGAGCGACCTGACCCAGCGCGAGGTGCCGGTCGACACGAGCACCGCGGCCGCCCTCCTCGACCCCAACGAGGTGATCGGGCGGGTCGCCGCGATCGACATCCTGCAGAACCAGGTGATCACCCGCAACCTGCTCGCCTCGTCGGCGGCGGGCGGGCAGTTCTCGATCCTCGGGCCGGCCGAGACGATCGCGCCCGACTCGCCGTTCTGGCGCGCCATCTCGATCAGCGTCCCCGACGACCGGGCGGTGGGCGGGCTCCTCACCCCCGGCCAGCGGGTCGACATCTTCGTGACCGTCCAGGTGAACGTCCCCGGGGAGATCGCCGACGAGGGCACGTTCTACACCGACAAGTCGACCAAGGTGACCTACCAGGACGTGCCGATCCTGGCCCGCTCGGGCACACTCTACGTGCTTCGCGTCGACGAGAAGACGGCCGAGGAGGTCAACCATCTCCTCGCCGCCGGCAACGCCGCCTTCAGCCTCTCGCTCCGCCCCGACGGCGACGGCCGGCAGATCGACACGACGGAGTACGGCGAGACGACCAACAAGCTGATCGAGCGGTACGGCCTGCCCGTCCCCGAGACCTACCCCGAGGGGAAGGGCGCCGCCACCCCGGCGCCGACGGCGACCCCCACCCCGAGCGATACGCCGGCGCCGAGCCCGACCCCGTAGCCGTCCCGGGCGCGGGTCGGCCGCCCGGGCCGCGGCTCAGCGGGCCGCGCCGCGACGGAGCGCCAGCTCGAGCGTCGCCTCCACGGCGGCCCGTGTTTCTTCCGGCGATTCGTCGGTCACGATGACGCGCGCCGCGCGCCGGCGGAGGCGGTCGGCGAGGTCGGCACCCTGGGCGGCGATCCGCCGCTCGGCATCGTCCGCCGAGACCCCCTTGGCGGCCAACCGCGCCCGCTGGGTGGCGGGGCCGCAGGTGACGAGCCAGACCTCGTCGCATCCGGCAGCGTAACCCGCCTCGACGAGCTTGATCGCCTCGACCACGACGAACGGGGCACCGGAGGATTCCGCAGCCACCACGGCCGCGTCCAGGCGCCGCCGCACCGCCGGGTGGACGATCGCCTCGAGGTCGCGCAGGGCGGCCGGGGCGGCGAAGACGATCCGCCCCAGCGCCGCCCGGTCCAGCACACCATCGCGGGCGAAGACCGCGTCGCCGAAGCGCGCGCGGATGGCGAGGAGCGTCGGCTCGCCGGGCGCGGTCGCCTCGCGGGCGAGCCGGTCGGCGTCGATGACCGAGCCGCCGCGCTCCGCGAGCCAGCCGGCGACCGTCGACTTGCCGCAGCCGATCGGCCCGATGAGGCCGATCCTCATCGGCCTGCTCACCGGGGCGCCCGCTCCGCCAGCGTCAGCCACCCTTCCTCAGCCGCGCCCAAGGCGGCGTCCACGTCGGCCAGCTCGCTGGTCAGCCGTCGCAGCTCGACGAAGTTGGCCTGCACATCGGGATCGCCGAGAGCCAGCTCGAGCTGGCTCTTGCGGAGGCCAAGCCGCGTCAGGTCGGCCTCGATGGCGCCCCTCTGCCGCCGGTAGGTGTCCTTGGAGAGCGCCGCCGGCCGTGCGGCGGTCGCCCTGCGGGACGAAGCGGCGCCCACGGGGGCCGGCTCGGCCGGGCGGAGCCGCGCTGATGGCGCGGCGACCGGCCGGACGCCGCGCTGCGAGGCGAGCGCGCCGGCGATCGTCCAGCCCTCGGCCAGCGCCTCGCGCCAGGCCCGGAAGCCGCCGTCGAAGGAGACCGCCGCGGCCGGTGGGCCGCCCAGGCCGGGTTCGCGCCCGTCACCGCCGGCGACCGGCATGCCGGTCGGTCCGAGGATCCAGAGACGGCCGCAGACGGCCTCGAGGAGCCGGCGGTCGTGCGAGACGACGAGAACGGTGGCGGCGGTCTCGCGCAGGAATCCCTCGAGCGCCTCGCGGGCCGGGATGTCGAGATGATTGGTCGGCTCGTCGAGGAGGAGCAGGTTGGCCGGCAGGACGCCGAGGAGCGCCAGCTCGAGCCGCGAGCGCTCGCCGCCCGAGAGGACGGCCACCTCCTTGAAGACGTCGTCGCCACGGAAGAGGAAGCGCGCCAGGTAGCCGCGCGCCTCGCCCGGCGGCAGGTCGACCCGCGCCAGCAGCGCGTCGAGCACGGTGGCGCCGGCCAACGCCGCTTCGCGCAGCTGGGCGAGGTACCCCACCCCCACCGCGGGGCCGAGCCGGGCGACGCCCTCCAGCGGGGCGATCTCGCCGGCGATCGTGCGCAGGAGCGTCGTCTTGCCGATCCCGTTCGGCCCGACGACGCCGATCCGTTCACCGCGGCGCGCCTCGAGCCGGGGGGCGCCAAGAAGCGGACGGCCATCCGAGAGGCCCGGGCCGGGCGGGATCCCCAGCACCGCGTCGCGCACCTCGACGACCACGTCACCGGAGCGGACCGGCGCGCCGCCCGACAACACCCGGTCGGCCAGCCGCAGGGGCGGCCCCTGGCGGGGGGCGGCGATCGGCTGCAGCGCGGCCAGCCGCGCCTCGTGCTCGTGCATCTTGCCGTACTTGCGGTGGCTCCGGTACCGCTGGATCAGGTCCTGCTCCCGCGCCATCCGCTCGGTCTGCATCTCCGCCTCGCTGCGCGCCCGCGCGTCGCGCCCGGCGCGCTGCACCGCGTAGGCCGAGTAGTCGCCCCGGAAGACGGTCAGTCGCCGGTCACGCAGCTCCCAGATCCGGACGACGACCGCATCGAGGAAGGCGCGGTCGTGGGAGGCGATGACGAGGGCGCCGCGGCGGCGCGCGAGCGCCTGCTCCAGCCACTCCAGCGCGGCGATGTCGAGGTGGTTGGTCGGCTCGTCGAGGAGGAGGAGCTCCGGGTCGGCGACGACGAGCCGGGCCAGGGCAGCGCGCGTCTGCTCGCCCCCCGACAGTGTCGCCGGGTCGCGCGCCCAGGCGGGGCGGGCGAGGCCGAGCCCCGAGAGCGTCTCGTCGACCCGCGGGTCGAGGGCGTAGCCGCCGAGCGCCTCGAAACGGTGCTGCGCCTCGGCGTAGCGCGGACCCGCCACGGCCTCCGGACCGGCCGCCTCGAGCGTCGCCAGCTCGGTCTCCAGCCGCTCGAGCTCGGCGGCACCGGAGCGGACGAAGGTCCGCAAGTCACGCCCCGCCACCAAGTCGGGGTCGAGGTTCGCCTCCTGCGTGAGCAATCCCACGTTGAGACCTCGCCGCCGCTCCACCCTCCCGGCGTCCGGCTCCTCCATCCCCACGGCGATGCGCAGCAGCGTCGTCTTGCCCGACCCGTTGGCGCCGACCAGGCCGACCCGCTCGCCGGCCGCGATCGCCGCGTCCACGCCGTCGAGGATGCGCAGCGTGCCGATCTCGCGGGCGATGCCAGCGAGCCGGAGGATCGACACCCCTCAACCTCGCCGGGTCGCTGCCGCCCGGCCGGCCGCCACCCGGTCGGCGGCGGTTCCGGCCCGCAGGATCGGGACGGCGGCCGGTCGATCGACGGCCGGGAGGCGCTGGCACCGCGAGCAGAAGTGGGTGCCGCGGCCGCCGAGCACGATCCGGCGGACCGGCCGGCCGCAGCGCTGGCACGGTTCACCGGTCCGCTGATAGACGGCGAGGTACTCCTGCATCGAGCCCTCGCCGTCGGGGGCCACGTAGTCGTCGACCGACGAGCCGCGCCGCTCGATCGCCTCGGCCAGGACGGCGCGGATCTCCCGGTAGAGGCGGCGCTCGTCGTCGGGCCGCAGCGTCCGGACGGAGCGGAGCGGGTGGAGACGGGCCCGGAAGAGCGCCTCGTCGGCGTAGATATTGCCGACGCCGGCGATGAACGACTGGTCGAGCAAGAGCGGCTTGAGGCGGCCCGTCCGGCGACGCAGGCGCCGACGGAAGGCGGCCAGCGTGAAGTCATCCTCCAGCGGCTCGGGCCCGTGTCGCCCGAAGAGGTCGGCCGTCCCGCTCGCGCCACTCCCCTCCGCGCCCACGAGCCGCCCCGCGTCGTCGCGATCGTAGAGTCCGACCCGCCCGAACTTGCGGACGTCGCGGAAGCGGAGCTGGCGCCCATCGTCGAGGTCGAGCACCACCCGCACGTGCCGGTCCAGCGGCGCGTCTGCCGCCGTCACGAAGACCTGTCCGGTCATCTTGAGCTGGATCGTCAGCACGAGGCCACCGGCGAGCTCGACGAGGACCGTCTTGGCCCGTCGCCCGACCGCCTCGACGACGCGGCCGCGGACGAGACGCGAGAAGGCCTCCGGCGCGACACCGGCGATCGCCCGTGGCCCGTCGAAGCGGGCCTCGACGATGGTGGCGCCCAGGATCCGGCCGCGCAGGTCGCGCGCGACCGTCTCGACCTCGGGAAGCTCAGGCATGCTGCAGAGGCGTCATCGACTCCCAGTCGTCGCCGGCCTTGAGGTCGACGTCGAGCGGCACGTCGAGCGGGAGCGCCGTCTCCATCGTCTGGCGCACGATCGGCGCCACGGCGGCCAGCTCGTCGCGCGGCACCTCCAGGAGCAGCTCGTCGTGCACCTGCAGCACGCTGCGCGCGCGGAAACCGCCCTCGTGGAGACGCGCGGCGAGGCGGTTCATGGCGATCTTGATGATGTCGGCGGCGGTCCCCTGGATCGGCATGTTGATCGCCATCCGCTCCCCGGCGGCGCGGAGCGTCGAGTTGCGCGCCTCGAGCTCGGGGATCCAGCGGCGGCGCCCGAGGAGCGTCGTGACGTAGCGCTGCTGGCGCGCCAGCTCCTTGATGTGGAGCATGTAGTAGCTGATGCCCGAGTAGGTGGCGAAGTAGGTGTTGATGAACGCCTGGGCTTCCTCGCGCGGGATACTGGCCCGCGTCGAAAGGCCGAAGTCGCTCATCCCGTAGGCGATCCCGAAGTTGACCATCTTGGCCATCGAGCGCTCGTCGCCGGTGACCGACTCGGGCGGCTTGTGGAGGACGCGGGCGGCCGTCTCGCGGTGGATGTCGACCTTGCGCGCGAAGGCGTCCTTCAGGTTCTCGTCTCCCGAGACGTGGGCCAGGATCCGCAACTCGATCTGCGAGTAGTCGGCGGCCAGAAGCGTCAGGTCCGGTGCCCCGGCCACGAAGGCGCGCCGGATCCGCCGCCCGAGGCGGGTGCGGATCGGGATGTTCTGGAGGTTCGGATCGGACGAGCTGAGGCGGCCGGTCGCCGCGACCGCCTGGTGGAACGTGGTGTGCAGGCGGCCGGTCGCCGGGTCGACCAGCGCCGGCAGCGCGTCGACGTAGGTGCTCTTCAGCTTGGAGTAGAGGCGCCAGTCAAGGAGCTTGCCGATCGCCGGGTGCGCGGGGCGCAGCTCCTCGAGGACCGACGCGTCGGTCGAGTAGCCGGTTTTGGTGCGCTTCCCTCTCGGCAGGTCCAGCTCGTGGAAGAGGACCTGCTCGAGTTGCTTCGGGCTCCCCAGGTTGAACTCGTGGCCCACGTCCGTGTAGATCTCGGTCTCGAGACGGGCGATCTCCTGACCAAACTCCTCGGCGAGCCCGGCCAGCGCGGCGTCGTCGAGGCGGACGCCGACCGCCTCCATCGAGGCGAGGACGGCGATGAGCGGTAGCTCGACCTCGGCGAAAAGCCGATCCAGTCCCTCGGCGCCGAGCGCCTCGGCGAGCGGCCCACGGGCGGCGGCGGCGGCAAGCGCCGCCACGCCGGCGCGCGGCCCCGGTGCAAGCGCCTCGATCCCCGAGATCTCCAGGCCGAGCCGCTCGGCGGCGATGTCGCCGAGCGTCTGGCTGCGCAGCGCGGCGTTGAGCAGATACGCGGCGATCTGCGTGTCGAACGCGACCGCCGGAAGCGCGGCGGCGTGGGGACGCAGACGTCCGTCGGGATCGACCGCGGCGAGGTGCGCCACGAGCACCCGTTTGACCTCGTGGCCCAGCAGCGGCCGCCCGCTCGCCACGGCGGCATCGAGCAGCGACGGCGCGGCCTCGTCGGCGGCGGCGATGGCCCTTCCGTCGGCCCCGGCGACCGCCAGGGCGAGGAGGCGGCCGCGGCGAGGGCGCGGGTCGTCGGAGACGGAGGCGACGGTCAGCCCCGGCTGCGCGGCGAGCCAGGCCACGAGCGTGCGGGCGCCCGCGGCATCGACGACCTCGACCCGGCCGGGGTCCGCGAGCGCGGCGACCAGGGCGCCCCGCGGATCGCCGGCAGCCACCTCGATCGTCGGCGCCACGGCCACGGCCGCGGTCGCCGCCGCCCCGCCACCCCCGATCGCGTCGAAGTCGAGCGTCAGCTGGAGCCCGCTCCCCTCCCCGACCAACGGCCGAGCCGGCGCCGCGGCGCGCCGGGCGGCCGCCGAGCCCTCTCCCCAGCCCTGGGGACGCCGCGCCGCGTCGACCTGGACGGCGTGGATCGGCTGTCCGGCATCCGCCTCGCGGAGAAGATCGCCGGGCGCGGGCGGCGCCTCGCCGTGGAGCGGCGGCAGTCGCTCGATGAGGGTGCGGAACTCGAACTCGCGGAAGAGGCGGATCACCTCGCCGCGGTCGTAATCGCCGTGCCGAGCCGCCTCGAGGTCGAGCGCGACCGGCAGGTCGCGGTGGATCGTCGCCAGCTCGCGCGCCTCCTCGACCTGCGCGCGATGCTCGCGCAACAGCTCCCGCAGCCGGTCGGGCGTCACCGCCTCGAGGCCCTCGTAGATGCCGGCGACCGAGCCCCAGCGCTGGAGCAGCTTCGCCGCCGTCTTCTCGCCGACGCCGGGGACACCCGGGATGTTGTCGGTGGCGTCGCCCTTCAACGCCTTGAAGTCGATCATCTGGCCCGGCTCGAGGCCGTAGCGCTCTCGGATCATGGCCGGGTCGTAGACGACCGTGTTCTGCACGCCGGAGCGGGTCGTCATGAGGCGGATCCGCTCGTCGACGAGCTGGAGCATGTCCAGGTCGCCGGTCACGATCGTCGTGTCGAGGCCACGTGCCTCGGCCTGGGCCGAGAGCGTGCCGATCAGGTCGTCGGCCTCGTAGCCCTGCAGCTCGTAGACGGGGATGCCGAGCGCGGCGACGACCGCCCGCACCCTGGGGAACTGGTCGCGCAGGTCGTCCGGCATCCGCTGGCGCTGCGCCTTGTAGTCGGCGAACCGCTCGTGGCGGAAGGTCGGGCCGGAGAGGTCGAAGCTGACCGCGACGTAGTCGGGCCGGACGTCCTGGAAACCGCGCAGGACGATCTGGCAGAAGCCGAAGACCGCGTTGACCAGCTCGCCTCGGCTGGTCGTCAGTGGCGGGAGGGCGAAGTAGCCGCGGTAGATCAGCCCGTTCCCGTCGAGCAGCATGAGCCGTTCCACGGCCCGAGTGTATCGGGTATGAACGTGGCCGCGGTCCCCTGGGCTCGGTATCCTGCGTGGACCGGACAGGGGCTTCGGGAAGGGGACACCATCCGACGGGCGGGCCGCGCGGATACTGGACTCCGAGTCCGTGAGTGTATGTGGCCGCCCCTGCGACTTGACCGGTTGTGCCTCGAGCACGGATCCGTAGGTGTCGTGTCGCCCAGCGGGTGTCCGATCGAGTCAGCAGGAGGGTCGGTCGATGCGCTACATCGGGCTCGACGTGGGCCGGGACTTCGCCCACGCTGCGGTCGTCCAGGACAGGGGCACGGCCCGGAAGCTGGGACGCTTCCGCATGGGCGAGGAGCTGCGCGCTTTGGCCGCCACGCTCGGCCCGGACGACGTCGTCGCCCTCGAAGCGTCCACCAACACCTGGGCGCTCGCGGAGCTCCTCGGACGGCATGCCGGCAAGGTGGTCGTCTCCAACCCGCTGCGGACCCGCGCCATCGCCGACGCCAAGCGCAAGACCGACGACATCGATGCGGCCAGCCTGGCCGAGCTCCTGGCCGCCGACTACCTGCCGGAGGTCTGGCAGCCCGACGAGGCCACCCGCCGCCTGCGCCGTCTGGTGGCCCACCGGGCGGGTCTCATCCGGCAGCGCACGGCCACCCGCAACCGGGTGGCGGCGGTCCTGGCTCGGCGGCTCGTGCGACCGCCGATGACCGATCCATTCGGGGTGGGAGGCCGGTCCTGGCTGGCGTCGCTCGAGCTGCCCTCCGATGAGCGGCTGGCGCTCGATGCGGCGCTCCGGATCGAGGCGGCCATCGGTGCCGAGGTGGCTGCCGCCGAGCGCGTCATCGCCACCACGGTCGTCGACGATCCCCGCATCCGGCACCTGCTGACCATCCCGGGCATCGGTCTCGTGACCGCCGCGGGGATCCTCGCGGTGGTGGGCGACATCGCCCGCTTCGCGCGTCCGGCCAAGCTGGTGAGCTATCTCGGGCTCGACCCGCGAGTGCGCCAGTCGGGCGACCGGCCGGCGCACGGCGGCCACATCAGCCGGCAGGGCCAGGCCCATGCCCGCGGGCTGTTGACCGAGGCCGCCCATGCGGCCGTCCGGGCCCCGGGCCCGCTGGCCGTCACGTTCCAGCGGCTGCAGCGCAGACGGGGCCCCGGAGTGGCCATCGTCGCGGTCGCCCGCAAGCTCGCGGTCCTGGCCTGGCACCTGCTAACCAAGGACGAGGACTACCGCGACGCCCGAGCGGCGCTCGTCGGCACCAAGCACCGGATGCTCGACCGCCTCGCCGGGCGAGCGGCGTCACGGACGCGGCCGTCGCACCGGGGAGCGACTGGTTCGAGCCACGACCGGGGCCG
>Ga0154433_1091_pt1 | contig 14903 bp, 15 predicted proteins | sample RifGroC2_FD_115937 | JGI IMG/M metagenome (GOLD analysis project Ga0154433, IMG submission 115937) | Chloroflexi bacterium GWC2_73_18 | reverse complement strand
GCGCCCGCGAGCGCGGCCCCGGGGGGCGACCCAACCTGCTCCGGTTGGTGCTCGGCGAAGCGGCCGAGCCCGCCGCGGCGGAGGCGGACCCGCTGGCGGCGGGGATCGGCGCGCGCGACGAGCGGATCGCGGTCGTCGCCTGCGAGATCGACGACCTGCAGCCAGAGGCGTACGAGCCGCTCCGCACCGCGCTCGCGGCGGCGGGCGCGCTCGACGTCACCCTCACCGCGGTGTTGAGGAAGAAGGGCCGGCCGGGGGTCGGGCTGCGCGCGCTCGCCCTGCCATCCGCCTCGGCGGCGGTCGCCGCCGCCCTCTTCGAGCACTCCACCACCATCGGGCTCCGCGTGGACGAGGTCCGCCGGATCGCCCTGGCCCGCGAGACGGTCGAGCTGCAGACGCCCTTCGGGTCGGTCGCCGCCAGGCGGGCGCGGACCCCCCGCGGCTGGCGGACGCGGCCCGAGCACGAGGCGGTGGCGGAGCGGGCACGCGATGCGGGAGCCCCCTATCGTGACGTCTACGACGCGACGCTCGCCGCCGCCGCGCGTCTCGACCAGGAGCTACCGTGAACGACCCCGAAGCCGCCGCGCGCGGTGCCGCACCGCCCGCGCCCGAAGCCGCTCCCGACCCGGGCCGGCCCGAGTACCGGGGCACCGCGCTCGACCCCGCGCGCGGCCCGGGCCTCGGCTGCTTCTGGCTCCAGGTCACCCTCCTCGCCCTCCTCGTCGTGTTGACCCCGATCGGTGTCGCCAGTCACTGGCCGATCGAGGTGACCGGCACGCTGCTCGTCGTCACCATCGTCCTCCTCTTCTTCGTCGGCCAAACGGTCATCTTCCTGCTCCGCCTCGTCGCCGCCGACCGGCGGACGCGCCGCCGGCCGCTGGCGCCGGGCGCCTCGCCAACGATCGGCCAGCTCGAGGACGAGGCTGCCGAGAGCGGCGCGGACGAGAGCGGACCGACCGCCGGGGAGCCCGGGTCGGGCGCATCGAGCGTGCGACAATAGGCGTCCCGGCCGGAGACGCGAGGACCGGGGAGAGCCGTCAGGAGGAGCAACGTCCGTGCCCGTGCTCGCGACCTTCTTCTCGGTGCGCCGTGGCCGCGACCCCTTTTTCAAGTTCTTCATGCGCACGGTCTTCCCGCGCCAGGTCCGCGACTACGAGAAGAAGTTCGGCATCCGCTTCCTGGGCTGGTACAACGTCGCCTACGGCTGGGACTTCGACAACGTGATCCTGCTGGAGCTGCCCGACTACGCCACCGTCGATCGCCTGGAGGCCGACGCCGCCACGGCGGCGATCGGCCATCGCGCCGGCGAGTGGATGTTCGAGCGCCACCACGCCATGTTCCTCCGCGAGCGGATGGGACCCGACCTCGCCTACCACGCCTACAAGGGAGGGCCCGAAACGTGACCCGCATGCAGCTTCTCGGCGAGATCGCCAACGACGCCGGCCTGGAGCGGAAGGACTTCCTGGCCACCGCCGCCGCCCAGCTGCGCAGCTTCCTCGACGCCCACGCGGCGCGCCTGCGAGAGATCGGTGAGCTCGTCCTGATCGACGACGACCCCGACTACCTGGCGGTCGCCGCCGATGGCACGTTCCGTTCGCGCACCTCGTACCGCGACGACAACGGCCGGATGGTGGAGGAGACCGAGGTGATCGAGTCGCCGTCCGAGCTGGTCGAGCTCTACAACCCGGCCGAGATCTACGCCGCCTTCGCCGAGGCGGCGCGCGCCGAGGCCGGCATGGCGCCCGAGCCGACCGGGGCGGAGGACCTGGCGCGGGTCGCCGGCGTGGCGCCCGAGCCGGCCGCGCGGACCGACGGCCGCGACGTCTACGCCGAGGCGGCCGACGAGTGGGCGGCCCACCGCGCGGGCACCGAGCCGGAGGACGAAGAGGACGCCGCGCGTCAGCTCTACGACCTGGCCCTCACCTTCCAGGAGCAGAGCCAGGAGTCGGAAGCGGTCATCATCTCCCGGTTCGAGACGTCGGCGGCGCGGCTCTCGGCCAGGCTCGGCGATCTCGTGGTCGTCGACGACGACGACGAGCGGCTCACCCTGAGGTCGAGCGGCGCGCTGGAGGCGGAGGTCGTGCCGGAGGATGCCGCCGGGGAGTGGCGCCGCCTGGCGACGCCCGAGGAACTGGTGGAGTTCTACGACCCGACCGACATCTTCGGCGATCTCGCCGATTCGCTGGCCGAGGCGTACCCGGAGATCGCGCCGCAGGACGAGGGGGCCGGTGGGTCGGCCTGAGGCCGGCCGTCGATGCGCCTCCTCGCCGCCGAGCTGATCGAGGGCCGGGAGATCCTGCCCGGTCAGTTCCTGCAGACCTATGACGCTCCCCACCTGACGTCCGCCCGCGCGGGCCAGTTCGTGCATGTGCGAACGCCCGACTACACGGGGCTGGTCCTGCGGCGGCCATTCAGCCTCAACACGGTCGACCGCGCCAGCGGCACGATCACCATCCATTTCCGGGTGACCGGCAAGGGGACCGAGTGGCTCGCCCGCTCGCGGGCGGGCGAACGGCTCGAGATGCTCGGACCCCTGGGGCGACCCTTCGAGGTCGACCCGCGCAGCCAGCACCTCCTCCTCGTCGCCGGCGGCCTCGGCATCGCCGGGGTCCGGCTCCTCGTCGACGAGGCGATCGCCGCGGGCCGGGCGGTGACGCTCCTCTTCGGCGCCGCGCGGGCGGCCGACGTCTACCCGTCGGCGCTCCTGCCCGACGAGGTCGAGTACGTCGTCGCCACGGATGACGGCTCGCTGGGGCACCATGGCCCCGTGACCGAGCTCGTCCCCGACTACGAGGCCTGGGCCGACCAGCTCTTCGCCTGCGGCCCCTTCGCCATGCTGCGCACCCTCGCCCACCAGGCGGCCGGTCGAGACGCGCGCCTCGGCGTCGCCCGCCTGGGACGCCGACGCGGCGGGCGGACCCCCGCGCCGGGGACCGCCCGGGCTCGCCGCCGCGCGTGGCTCCAGGTCGCGCTCGAGCAGCACATGGGCTGCGCCGTCGGTGCCTGCCTCGGCTGCGTCGTGTGGGGCACCGCCGGGCCGGTGCGCGTCTGCCGCGAGGGGCCGGTCTTCGCCGCCGGCGAGATCGCCTGGGAGCCGGCATGAAGACGAAGCGGCGCGTCGTCACCGCCGTCACCCGCCGGCGCGACTACCCGGGCCCGCGGCCGCGCAAGAGCGCGATCGTCGGCCCGCCGAAGACGGCGCCGGCCCGCCGGCCGGCCGCCTCGGCGGCGGGCCCCGGTCGGGACCCGATCCCGGCGGTCGACGGCGTCCGCGCCGCCGCCGTCGACCTCTCCGTCGACCTGGCGCCCGGTCGGCCGGGGACGCTCGTCCTGCGCAACCCGGTGCTCGTCGCCTCGGGGACGTTCGGCTACGGCATCGAGTACGGAGAGGTCGTGGACGTCGAGGCGCTCGGGGCGATCTGCTGCAAGGGGACGACGCTGAAGCCGCGCGCCGGCAACCCGCCGCCGCGCGTCACCGAGACCCCGGCCGGGATGCTCAACTCGATCGGCCTGCAGAACCCCGGGGTGGACGGGGTCGTCGAGAGGTACGCGCCGCTCTGGGCCGGCTGGCAGGTCCCGGTGATCGTCAACGTGGCGGGCGAGTCGATCGAGGAGTACGTCGCCGTGGTGCGCCGCCTCGACGGCGTGCCGGGCATCGCCGGGATCGAGCTCAACATCAGCTGCCCGAACGTCGGCAAGGGCGGCATCCAGTTCGCCGTCGACCCGGAGGGGGCGGGGTCGGTGACGGCGGCGGTCCGCCGCGTCACCGACCTGCCGCTCATGGTCAAGCTCTCGCCCAACGTCGCCGACGTGCGCGTCATCGCCCGGGCGATCGAGGAGGCCGGCGCCGACGCGATCAGCGCCATCAACACGCTGTCGGGGATCGCCATCGACCGGCCGAACCGCCGTCCCTTCCTGGGCAACGTCTACGGCGGCCTCTCGGGGCCGGCGATCAAGCCGGTCGCCCTGCGCGTCGTCTACGAGGTCGCCCAGGCGGTGCGCATCCCGGTCGTCGGGATCGGGGGGATCGCCTCGCTCGAGGACGCCCTCGAGTTCCTCTACGCCGGTGCCGCGGCGGTCCAGGTCGGCACGGCCATCTTCGCCGACCCGACCGTGCCGCTCCGCATCATCGAGGGGCTGCGCGCCTTCTGCGCGGCCGCGGGCGTGCCCGCGGCCCGCGAGCTCGTCGGCCTGGCGCTCCCCGGCGGGCGGCGCCGCACGCCGCCCTCGGTCCAGGGCGTGGAGTACCGGCCGTGACGACGACCCGCACGGCGGCCGCGGCGACCGCGAGGGCCGCCGTCGCCGCCCGGACCGAGGCGCTCTTCCGCCAGGCCGGCGCCCTGCGCGAGGGCCACTTCCTGCTCAAGAGCGGCCGCCACAGCGACCGGTACCTGGAGAAGTTCCTGGTCCTCCAGTACCCGGCGATCACCTCGGAGCTGTGCGCCATGCTGGCCGGCTTCGGACGCGACGCGGACGGGCGCCCGACGGTCGACCTGGTGGCCGGGCCGACGACCGGCGGCATCATCCTCGCCTTCGAGACGGCGCGCCAGCTCGGCGTGCGCGGCATCTTCGCCGAGGAGGTCGCCGACCCGGCGGGCGGACGGACGCGGCGGGAGTTCCGTCGCGGCTTCACCATCGGGGCGGGCGAGCGGATCCTGCTGGTCGACGACATCCTGACGACCGGCAGCTCGCTGGTGGCGATGCTGCCCCCCATCGAGGCGGCCGGCGGGGGGATCGTGCGGACGGTCGTGCTGGTCGACCGGTCGGGAGGGCAGGCCGCGGTCGAGTCGACCGGCGGGCAGAGCTACGCGGTCGAGGCGCTCTGGCGGCTCGAGCTACCGACCTGGGAGGCGGGCGAGGCGACCTGCCCCCGCTGCGCCGACGGGACGCCGCTCCACGCCCCGGGGAGCAGCGGGACCACCGGCCCGTAGGAGGAGCGCCGACGGTGAGGCGGGGGGCGACCGCGCGCACGACCCGGACGCTGCCGGCGCTCCTGCTCGTCGCCCTGCTGCTTGCCGCCGGCTGCGCGGCCGCCGCGACGCCGACCACGGCCCCCCCGCCGTCACCGTCGCCGACACCGTCGCCGACGCCGTCGGTGCACCCCACGCCGTCACCCACGTCCGCCCCGAGCGCCACGCCCCGGGCCTCCCCGGCCCCGCCCGACGACGCCTTCCCGCCGCAGCTCGCCACGGAGCTCCAGGCGACGCTCGACGCGGTCCGCGAGAAGGAGCGGATCCCCGGCGTCGAGGTGGCGGTGCTCCGGCCGGACGGGCGCCTCTGGGTCGCGACGAGCGGGCTGGCCGACCTCGGTGCGCGGCGGCCCGTCACCCCCGACACGGTCTTCGTCGTCGCCAGCGTCACCAAGACGTTCGTCGCCGCGCTCGTCCTCGAGCTGGCCTCCGAGGGACGCCTCGACCTCGACGATCCGTTGAGCCGCTGGCTGCCGGCCTGGCCGAACGCGGGACGGATCACCGTCCGCCAGCTGCTCGGCCATACCAGCGGGATCCGCGACTTCTTCGAGAGCGCGGCCCTGCGCCGTGCGCTCGACGCCGATCACAGCCGCGCCTGGACGGCGGGGGAGGTGCTGCGCTACGTCGGCCGCCCCTACTTCGCGCCGGGCGAGGGCTATCACTACTCGAACACCAACTACGTCCTCCTCGGGCTGGTCGCGGAGCGGGCGAGCGGCCGCCCGGTCGCCGACGAGATCCGGCGACGCTTCCTCGCGCCGCTCGGGCTCGACCGGACGTGGTTCCAGGCGTTCGAGAAGCCCCGGGACGGGGTGCGCGCCCATGGCTACGAGGGGAAGCCGCCGGCCCCGCGGGATGTGACCGGCGACAGTGCCTACCTGCCCTTCACCTCGCTCGCCACCGCCGTCGGGACCGCCGGGGCGATGGTCTCGACCGCCGGCGACCTGGCGCGCTGGGCCGGCGCCCTCTACGGCGGGCAGGTCCTGCCACCCGGGGCGCTCGAGGCGATGCTCACCTTCACCGAGCGACCGACGTACCACTACGCCTACGGCCTCGGGGCGATCAGCGCGAGGATCGGGGCGCTCGAGGCCTGGGGCCACGGCGGCCGCCTCTCCGGCTTCACCGCCACCGTGCGCTACTTCCCGCGTGCCCGCCTGACGATCGTCGCCCTGACGAACCAGGCACGGGTCAACCCCGATGTCGTGGTCACGGCGCTGCTGAGGCTGATCCCGCGCTACGAGTCGCGCCACCACGCGCACCGCTGAGACGGCGAGATCCTCCTCAACCGCCGAGGGCGCCGATCGCGTCGGTCAGCTCGCCCGGGTCGACGGGGCCCTCGAAGCGCCCGGCGAGCGTCCCGTCGGCACCGACCAGGAACGTGTAGGGCTCGCTGAGGAGGCCCCACTCGGTGACGGCCGCGACCGGCTGGAGTTGGCCCTGCGCGTCGAGGACCGGCTGGAGCTGCCCGTCGCGCTCCTGCAGCACGTACGGCTCGACGTGGATGACGGTGAGCGTGGGGAAGTCGGCGACGACGCGCTTGACCAGGTCGAGGGTCGGGCCGCAGAGAGCGCTCTGGCAGAAGGCCGGCGTGGCGAAGACGAGGAGGAACGGCTTCTTCGCCGCCAGCGCCGCCCTGACCGAGACCTGGTAGAAGCGCGGGTCGGGGTTCGGGTCCGTCGAGAGCTTCGCCGGGTCGCCGCCGGCGTCGGCAAGAGTCGGCGTCTCGGAGGCGGGCGCCGGGGCGCCGACGGCGGGGACGCTGCCGCGTTCCGCCACGTCGAAGATCATCCGCGCCGTCCGGGGGTTCGCCAGCGGATCGAGGGTGGTTGGCAGCGGGCTCGGCGGAGCGAGCCGCCGGGCGGTCATCTCGAGGCCGTAGCGGCCGGCGGTCGGGAAGACGACCGAGGCCCGGTAGAGGCCGCGCTGGCCCTCGATCGCCCAGAAGAAGGTGCCGTCGGCCTCGGCGACCGGCGTCTCGCGCGAGGCGGCGAGGTCGAAGAAGCGCAGGTGGACGGCGACGGTGGAGGCGGCGAGCAGGTGGTTCTGCTGGTCGATGACGCTGACGAGGACCCGCTCGGGGCCCTTCGCCAGCTGTGACCAGGCGGGGAGCGGCACGATCGCGGTCGAGCCCGGCGCACTCGCCCAGCCGGCCGACGGGTCGGCCGGCGTGGGCGAGGCGGTCGGCGACGGCGTGGCAGCGGCGCCGCAGCCGGCGACGACGAGAGCGAGGAGAACATGAAGGCGGGGCCGCATGCGGGACAACGGTACCGTCCGGCGCCTTCCCGTGCAGCGCGGAGATCCGGGTGCCGGACCGGTGTACGATTCGCGCCGCCCCGGGGCGCCGGCCGGCCGTCGCCCGGCACCCTCCGCATCCTCCAGTGCAGGTCCAGCGTCCTTGACCGGTTTCCGCAGGCTCGTCCTCGCCGCGATCGCCGCGTCCTATCTGCTCGTCATCGTCGGCGTCTTCGTGCGCGCCAGCGGGTCGGGCCTCGGCTGTCCCGACTGGCCGCTCTGCCACGGGTCGCCGATCCCGCCGCTGGATGATCGTCTTGCCGTCATCGAGTGGTCGCACCGGTCGACGGCGGCGGTCGTCGGGCTGCTGATCGTGGCGATCGCCGCCTGGGCGGTCGTCCGCCTCCGCCGGAGAAGTTCGCTCTTCTGGGGCTCGCTCGGCGCGCTCGCCCTGGTCGTCTTCCAGTCGCTCCTGGGACGCGGCGCCGTCCTCTCGGAGCTCGACCAGGAGATCGTGACCGCCCACCTCGCCGCGGCGATGGCGCTCCTGGGATCGCTCGTCTTCCTTCACGTCCGGGCCGGCGCGCCGGCGGTCTTCGCCGGCCGCGGCGCCAGCCAGCGCTTTACCCTGCTGGCCGCCTTCGCCGCCCTCAGCGTCTACGCGCTCCTCCTCTTCGGCGCCCACGTTCGCGCCACCGGGGCGACGCTCGCCTTCCCCGACTGGCCGCTCTTCGGCGGCGCGCTCCTGCCGGACATCTCCGACGCCGCCGCGGCGGCGCAGTTCACCCATCGCGCCGTGGCCGTCGCCGTCGGGCTGATCGTCCTACTCACCGCGGCCGTCGCGGCGCGGAGCCAGCGGCAGCCCGGGCAGGCCGGACTGGCGGTCGCGGCCGCGGTCCTTTTCGCCGTCCAGGTCGTCGTCGGCGCCGCCCAGATCTGGACGACGATGGAGGACTGGGCGGTCGTGGCGCACCTCGCCCTCGGCGCCGCCATCTGGGCGCTCCTCGTCGCGCTCGCCTTCCGCAGCTACGTGGCGGCGCGTGGCGCAGGCGACCCGGTCGCCGCGGGGACGGACGCCGGGGTACCGCGGGAGCGCTCGCTCGGCGACACGGTGCGCTCCTACGTCGCCCTCACCAAACCGCGCATCATCGAGCTGCTCCTCGTCACGACCGTACCGGCGATGGTCGTGGCGGCCCGCGGCATCCCGCCGCTCGACCTTGTCGCCTGGACGCTCCTCGGCGGCGCGCTGGCGGCCGGCTCGGCCAACGCCATCAACTGCTACCTCGACCGCGACATCGACGAGCTGATGGCCCGCACGCGGCGCCGGCCGCTCCCCGCCCAGGAGGTCGAGCCGGACCGCGCCCTCCTCTTCGGCATCGCCCTGGGCGTGCTCGCCTTCGCCGAGCTCGTCATCCTCGTCAACCTCCTCGCGGCCTTCCTCTCGCTCCTGGCGATCGCCTTCTACGTCTTCGTCTACACGCTCTGGCTGAAGCGGACGACGCCGCAGAACATCGTCATCGGCGGCGCCGCCGGGGCCCTCCCACCGGTGATCGGCTGGGCAGCGGTGACCGGTGGGATCGGCGTCCCCGCGCTCGTCCTCTTCGCCCTCGTCTTCTACTGGACGCCGCCCCACTTCTGGGCGCTCGCCATGCGGACGCAGAAGGACTACGCGGCGGCCGGCATCCCGATGCTGCCGGTGGTGCGGGGTGAGCGCGAGACGGCGCGACAGATCGGCCTCTACTCGATCCTCATGGTGGCGATCACACTCGTCTTCTTCGCCGTGGCACGGATGGGGCCGATCTACCTCGCCGCCGCGCTCGCCCTGGGCGCCGTCTTCCTCTACCAGGCGCTCGCGCTCTGGCGCGACGGCACCTCGGCCCGCGCCGTCCGCCTCTACAAGTACTCGACCGGGTACCTGGCGCTCCTCTTCGCCGGGATGGTCGTCGACCAGCTGGTGCCGCTGGGGTTCTGAGGCCGCGAGCGACGCCGCCTCACCGCCCCCGCACCGCCGCCTCTGCGTCGAGGCGGGCGTCGGCGATCCGGCCCTTCCGCTCCTCGTCGGTGAGCCAGGCCGCCACGACGAGGAGGAGCGCGACGAGGAAGACGAGGTCGCCGAAGACCCACATGATCTCGCCGGCGAGCTGCTGGTCCTCCAGCGGCGTCGGGCCCCAGGCCCGCTCGACCGTGGCGTAGTGGGGGTAGAGGACCCGCGGGGCGAAGTAGATGGCGACCCCTAGGAAGGAGTTCTGGGGGAGCGCGGTGACCAGGTAGACGATGCGCGCCGGGAAGCCGAGCCGCCAGCGGCCCGGGTCGGCGCCGACGACCGGCCACCAGAAGAGGAGCGCCGAGCCGAGGTAGAGGGCGTGCTCGAGCTCGTGGACGAGCGGGTCCTCGAGCGCGGCGTCGAAGAGCGGCGAGAAGTGGCTCGCCCACATGACCGCGGCGAAGGCGACCCAGGCGACGACCGGGTGCGAGAGCGCCCCCACGAGGCGCGAGCGAAGGAGGGGGAGCACGAACCGGTGCCGCGCGCGGGGCGAGGCGGCCCGCAGCGCCAGCGTCGCCGGGGCCGCGTAGAGGAGGAACGGCGCCGCGATCGCCACCAGGAGGAGATGCTGCACCATGTGGATGCTGAAGAGCGACGTGGCGTAGACGTCGACGGCGCTCTGCAGGGCGAACCAGGTGACGGCCAGGCCGCCGAGCCAGGCGGCGACCCGCCGGCGAGCGACCGGGACGCGCGGCCGGCGATCCTTGACGGCCAGGGCCGCCCAGAGGTACGCGGCGCCAGCGAGGAGGAGGGCGGCGACCAGGAGCGGGTCGACGGCCCACGTCCCGAGCAGCGTGCCGGCGTCGAGCGGAGGCAGGTCGCTGCCGGCGCCGTGCGCGAGGACCGGTGTCACCGCGCCGCACGCGAGGGTCAGGGCGCCGACCGGGACGACGGCGACGCGAGCGAGGGCCCGCCGGGCAGGACGGGCCGGATCGTGTCGGGAGGGGCCCACGGGCCGTATCATAGGGAGGCTGGCGGCGAGGCCGCCCGCGGCCCACCGGTCCCGCGGCGGCACGCTACACTCCGCCGAAGCACGCGTCCCTTCCACCCTGCTGCAGCGAGGTTCCGCCGCACCCATGCCCTCACCCGGCGCGACCCGACGACGAGGGAGCATCGCCGCCAGGCTCGCGCGGCTCGGCCTGCCTGCCGCCGCGGCGTTCCTCGTCGCCGGCTGCTCGTCGCTTCTCCCGCCCGAGCCGGTCACGAGCCAGGGGCGCGACATCGAGGGCCTCTACTACTGGGTCTTCGGCTTCGCGGCGGTCATCTTCCTGGCCGTCGAGGCGGTGATCGTCTGGCTCGTCGTCCGCTACCGGCGACGCGACGACCACCTGCCCGCCCAGACCCACGGCAACAACGCCGTCGAGGTGCTCTGGACGGCGATCCCGCTGGTGATCGTCCTTTTCCTCTTCGTCATCTCCTGGCAGTCGCTCGAGCGGATCAAGGCCGGCCCGCTCGAGTCGGCGGACGTCCGCGTCAGGGTCGTCGCCTTCCAGTTCGGCTGGCGCTTCGAGTACGCCGACGGCTTCACCGTCCAGGGGACCGGCTTCCCGGGACCGCGGCTGGTCGTGCCGGTCGACTCGACCGTCCGGCTCCAGCTCCACTCGGACAACGTGATCCACGCCTTCTACGTCCCGCAGTTCCTCTCCAAGCTCGACGTCGTCCCGCAATCGGACCCCGAGCGCGACAACGTCTTCGAGTTCCGCCCCGAGAAGACGGGCGTCTACCGCGGCCAGTGCGCCGAGTTCTGCGGCCTCGCCCACAACACGATGCACTTCGAGGTCGAGGTGAAGAGCCAGCCCGACTACCGGGCCTGGGTAGCCCGACAGCTCGCCTCCCAGGGGACGCCGGGGCCGAGCGTCTCGCCGCCGCCGGGCGCCGTCACCCTCGAGATCGGGGCCGACACGGTCCTGGCCTTCGACCGGGACCGCCTGGGCGTCGCCCCGAACACCCCGTTCGTGATCGCCTTCGACAACCGCCAGGCGGGCGTGCCCCATAACGTCTCCATCAGGGACGCCTCGGGTACGGTCGTCTTCCAGGGCAAGCCCGACGTCACCGGCCCGGCGAAGGCGCAATACGTCAGCCCGGCCGGCCTGCCGGCCGGCACGTACGAGTTCTACTGCAGCATCCACCCCAACATGAAGGGCACGTTCGAGGTCAAGTAGCGGGATGGCGACCACGACCCTGGCTCCCGGCGCGGCGCTGCCGCGTAGCGGCTTCGCCTACTGGCTCGCCGGCTGGCTGACCACGACCGACCACAAGCGGATCGGGATCCTCTACCTGGTCAACTCGTTCCTCTTCTTCCTGCTCGGCGGGGTACTCGCCGTCGGCGTGCGGACGGAGCTGGCGGTCCCCGGCCTCCAGTTCCTCGGCGAGGCCGGCTACAACCAGATCTTCACGATGCACGCCACGGCCATGCTCTTCCTCTTCATCATCCCGATCCTGGCGGGGCTGGGGAACTACATCGTGCCGCTCCAGATCGGCGCCGCGGACATGGCCTTCCCGCGCATCAACGCCCTCAGCTTCTGGCTCCTGCCGGTCGGCGGGGCGCTCATGTTCGGCGGCTACTTCTTCGGCGGCACGGCGTCGGCCGGCTGGACCAACTACGTGCCGATCACGGCCAAAGCGTTCTCGCCGCAGGCCGGCCAGGACCTCTGGATCGTGGGGCTGCTGCTGATCGGCACCAGCTCGATCCTGGGCGGCATCAATTTCCTGGCCACGATCTTCAAGCTGCGGGCGCCAGGGATGACGCTGATGCGGCTGCCGATCTTCGTCTGGACGATGCTCGTCACCAGTGTCCTCGTCGTCTTCGCCACTCCGGTCCTGGCCAGCGCACTGATCATGCTCTTCATCGACCGCAACTACGGCGGCCACTTCTTCGATCCCGCGGCCGGCGGGCAGGCGATCCTCTGGCAGAACGTCTTCTGGTTCTACTCCCACCCGGCGGTCTACATCATGATCCTGCCGGCGATGGGGGTGATCAGCGAGGTCCTCCCCGTCTTCAGCCGAAAGCCGCTCTTCGGCTACCGGGCCTTCGTGCTGGCGACGGTGGCCATCGGCGCCCTCGGCTTCTCCGTCTGGGCCCACCACATGTTCACCACCGGGGCGGTCTACCTGCCGTTCTTCAGCTTCATGACCTTCCTGATCGCGGTCCCCACCGGGGTCAAGATGTTCAACTGGCTGGCCACCCTGTTTCGCGGCAAGCTGAGCTTCCCGACGCCGATGCTCTTCGCCCTCGGCTTCCTCTCCATGTTCCTGATCGGCGGGATCAACGGCGCCTTCAGCGCCTCGGTGCCGGTCGACTTCGCCATCCAGGACACCTACTGGATCGTCGCCCACATCCACTACGTCCTCTTCGGCGGGTCGGTCTTCGGGCTCTTCGCCGGCGTCTACTACTGGTTCCCCAAGATCTTCGGGGTCCGCCTCCACGAGGGCTGGGGCAAGACCCACTTCGTGCTCCAGTTCATCGGCACGAACCTCGCCTTCTTCCCGATGCACACGCTCGGCCTGATGGGCATGCCGCGGCGTATCGCCGACTACTCGCCGGACGCCGGCTGGAACGAGCTGAACCTCCTCTCCACGATCGGTGCCTACACGCTCGCCACCGCGATCGTGCCCTTCCTGTGGAACGTCTTCATCTCGCTCCGCTCGGCCCGCGAGGCCGGTGACGACCCCTGGGAAGGGAACACGCTCGAATGGGCGACCACCTCGCCGCCGCCGCCCTACAACTTCGAGGCGCTGCCGCCGATCCGCTCGGAGCGGCCCCTCTTCGACCTGCGCCATCGCCCGACCGTCAACGCGGCCGAGTCGGCCGGGGAGGCCCGCTCATGACCGCCTCGACCGAGATCATGACGGCGGCGCCGCACGCCCTCGCCCCCCACGCCGACGAGGGCGCCCGGCGCGGCACGGACACGACGCTCGTCGGCGTCCTGCTCTTCATCACCAGCGAGGTCATGTTCTTCGCCGGCCTCTTCGCCGCCTACTTCGCGGCGAAGGTGTCCCACGCCGGCCCCTGGCCGCCGCCCGGCTACCACATCGAGATCGAGATCGCCATCGCGCTCCTGGCGATCCTGCTCACCTCCAGCCTCACCATGGAGATGGCGCTCCGCTCGATCAGGAAGGGCAACCGCGCGGGGATGGTGCGCTGGACGGGGGCGACCCTCGCGCTGGGGAGCATCTTCCTGGTCGGGCAGCTCTACGACTACTGGCTGCTCGACTTCGGCATCACCGGGCTCGACGCGGGCGGCGAGGCGCTCGACGCGGTCTACGGCTCGGTCTTCTACACGCTGACCGGCTTCCACGGCGCCCACGTCTTCGGCGGCGTCTTCGCCATCGGGATCATGCTGCTGCGCGGCCTGGGCGGGCAGTTCTCGCCTCGCCACCACGCCGCCATCGAGGGCGTCTCCTGGTACTGGCACTTCGTCGACATCGTCTGGATCGCCCTCGTCACCACCCTCTACGTCCTGCCGCTCCTGGGAGTCTGAGGCGATGATCACCTGGCGCCGAGCCGTCTTCACGGGGCTCATCTTCGTGGCGCTCGGGATCGTCTACGGTCTGCTCACGGCCGGGGCGGGGAGACCCGAGATGGCCGGGGCGACGATGCTGGCGGTGCTCGGCGTCGCCATCGGCGTCACCTTCGCGCTCGTGCTGCGCGGATCGGGCGAACTCTAGACAGACCCGTCGGCTATCCTCCTCAGGCGTGTCCATCTTCGAGGCGATCGCCGAGTTCCTCCAGGGCATCTGGAAGGGGGCCATCGAGCTGGCCAGACCGCTGGTCAGCCCCGACTGGGGCTGGCTGGTCAGCACGGTCCTGCCGCTCGCCTTCGGCGGCTCCACCGTCCTCTACCTGGTCTACCTCGCCTACCGCTACCGGTCGGCCGGCGCCGCCAACGCCGACCGGATGCCGCCCCGGCTGACCCATCGGCCGGGAGGCGGGCACGTTCCGGCCGGCTCATGGTGGCCGGTCCTCCTCTCCATCGGCGCCTTCTTCAGCATCGCCGGGATCGTGCTCGGTCTCCCGCTGTTGCTGCTCGGCCTGGCCGTGGCGGCGCTCGGCACGGTCGGCTGGTTCGCCACGGCGATGGGCGAGTGGGGCCGGGCGAGCGGCGAGGTCGCCGCCGGGGGTCCGGGGGCGGTCGGCCCGTGGATGCGGGCCGCCTCGAAAGAGCCGCCGCCGGGGATGCATGCCCCCGGTCCCTCGTGGTGGCCGGTCTACGCCGCGGCCTCCGGCTTCCTCGTGCTGCTGGGGCTGGTGGTGAGCCTGCCGCTCCTCGTCGCCGGCGTGCTCGTCGGGATGCTCGCCGTCGCCGGCTGGTTCGTGGACGCCAACCGCGAGTACCGCACGGTCGAGGCCGGAGCACACGCACCGGCGCGGCGCGACGCGCTCGCCATCTTCCCCAGGCTGATCGCGCTCGCCGCCGTCGTGGTGGTCGCCACGGGGATCGGCCTCGGTCTCCTACCAGCCGCCGCGCCGTCGGCCGGTCCCGGCGGCAGCCCCGCACCCGGCGGCGGTCCGGCCGCGACCCCAGCCTTCACCCCGGGCACCGCCGACGATCCGCGGGTCGTCACGCTCGAGGCGAACGCGCAGCTCCGCTTCGTGCCCGACACGGTCGAGGTCAAGAAGGGCGAGACGATCCGCTTCGAGATCACCAACACGGCCGGCT
>Ga0154433_1090_pt2 | contig 14995 bp, 13 predicted proteins | sample RifGroC2_FD_115937 | JGI IMG/M metagenome (GOLD analysis project Ga0154433, IMG submission 115937) | Chloroflexi bacterium GWC2_73_18 | reverse complement strand
CGTCGTGGGCGAGGCGGGCGTCGGTCGCGAGCCGGCGCAGGTCGCCCCCCGCCGCGCCCCGGCCGAGCAGCTCCGCGTGGACGAGCCAAGAGGCGCTGCCGAGGAGGGCGGTGAGCGCGCCGGCCGTCCCGATCTCGACGAGTGCCACCCGGCGTCCCGCGAGTCGCCGGCCGAGCGCCGCGACCCATGTCTCGTCGCCGCGAGCGAAGACGTGCTCACCGAACGCCTTCAGGACGCGCGCCTCTGCGGCGGCGACCAGTTCGGCCGCTGCTCCGCCCGGCCCGTCGACGGCGCTGATCCGGACGTCGACGGCGTCGTGGCGGGCGTAGGTCGCCACCTCCGGGTTCGGTGCGCCTAGGAGCTCCGGCCCGAGGCGCGCGGCGACCAGCGACTCCCCGATCCCGGTGAGGCGGAGCGTCCGGGTCACCCGGCGCAGGCCGAGCCCGCGCGCCTCGAGACGAGGGATGACCTGGTCGCGCCAGATCGGGCGCATCTCGCGCGGCGGGCCGGGGAGCGCCACGATGACCCGCCCCGCCGCCCCGTCGGGGCTGACCGGCCCGGGCACGTCCACCCACCAGCCCGGCGCGGTCCCGTTCGGGTTCGGCAGCGGCGTCGCGGAGGGGACCAGCCAGGCCTGCTTGCGGTTCGTCTCGGGCATCTCGATGCCGCGCCGCGCGAAGAGCCCGCGCAGTTCGGCCTCTAGCGCCGGATCGATCGCCGGCTCCTCGCCGAGCAGCGCAGCGATCGCCTCGCGGGTCAGGTCGTCGGGGGTGGGGCCGAGCCCGCCGGTGGTGGTCACGAGGTCGGCCCGCCCGAGCGCCTCGCGCAGGGCGCCGACGAGCTCGTCGAGGCGGTCGGGGAGCGCCACGAGCCGGGTCACCGTGACGCCCCGGTCGGAGAGGTCGCGGGCGAGCTCGCCGGCGTTCGTGTTGCGCGTCTCGCCGACGGTCAGCTCACTGCCGACGGCGACGATCTCGGCCGTGCGGATGGGGCGGCGCTGCGAGAGGGGCTGTGGAGCGGCCATCGGGTCCCCACGGTAGCGCACTGACGGGGAGTGGAGTTCCGTCGGCGGGTCCCAGGCGAGGGCCATCGGCTCGGACGCGTCCGGCTCCGACCGGTCCGGATCCTGTCAGATGCACGCCCGGGGAACGCTAGGCGGCCCCCGGGGCCATCGCGGGAGGGTTTGAGACCGCCACGCCGCCCGATGCCACGCTCGTCCACGTTCGCGGCGGACGCGGCGAGGACCGTCACCTGCCGTCGGACCTGGGGAGATCCCCTCTAACGTTCCCCCGGTGGACGTTTGAGAGGTTCGCGGCCACGGTCCGCCCGGCCACGCTCCGCCCGGCCACGGTTCGCCCGGCCACGGTCCGCCCCGCCGGTCAGCGACGCGCCCGGCCCTGTTCGCCTTGACGATGGCCCCCCTGTTGTGTTAGCACTGTAGGCCTGAGAGTGCTAACGGCGCGCCGGGAGCCATGACCTCCGCGGGTGAAGGTGCCCGCCCCGGCGCGGGAAGGATGAGGAGACGATGACAGCGAAGCTCGTGATCTACGACGAGGAGGCGCGGCGCGCCCTCAAGAGCGGCATCGACGCGCTCGCCGGAGCGGTCAAGACGACGCTCGGTCCCAAGGGTCGCAACGTCGCGCTCGACAAGAAGTTCGGTGCTCCCACGGTCACCCACGATGGCGTGACCGTGGCCAGGGACATCGAGCTGGAGGACCCCTTCGAGAACATGGGCGCCCAGCTTCTCAAGGAAGCGGCGACCAAGACCGAGGACGTCGCCGGCGACGGGACGACGACCGCCACCGTGCTGGCGCAGGCGATCCTCCACGACGGCTTCAAGAACGTCGCCGCCGGGGCCAACCCGATGCAGATGAAGATCGGGCTCGAGAAGGCGACGCACGCCGTCGTCGAGGCGGTCAAGAAGGCGGCGATCCCGGTCAAGGGCAAGGCGGAGATCGCCCAGGTCGCCTCGATCAGCGCCAACGACCCCGAGATCGGCGACCTGATCGCCGACGTCATGGACAAGGTCGGCAAGGACGGCGTCATCACGGTCGAGGAGTCGAAGACGCTGGCCTACGAGACCGAGTACGTCGAGGGGATGCAGTTCGACCGCGGCTACATCTCGGGGTACTTCGTGACCAACCCCGACCGGATGGAGTCGGTCCTCGAGGAGCCGCGCATCCTGATCACCGACAAGAAGATCTCGGCCATCGTCGACATCCTGCCGCTCCTCGAGAAGCTGATGCAGGTCGGCAAGAAGGACCTGCTGATCATCGCCGAGGACGTCGACGGCGAGGCGCTCGCGACCCTCGTCGTGAACAAGCTGCGCGGCATCATCAACGTGCTGGCGGTCAAGGCGCCGGGCTTCGGCGACCGCCGGAAGGAGATGCTGCGCGACGTCGCCGTCCTGACCGGCGGGAAGGTGATCAGCGAGGAGCTCGGACGCAAGCTCGACCAGGCGCTGCCGGAAGATCTCGGCTCGGCCCGCAAGATCGTCGCCACCAAGGACGAGACGACGCTCATCGAGGGCAAGGGCGACGCGTCGGAGATCCAGGGCCGCATGAAGCAGATCAAGGCGCAGATCGAGGAGACGACCTCCGACTACGACAAGGAGAAGCTGCAGGAGCGGCTCGCCAAGCTGGCCGGCGGCGTCGCCGTCATCAAGGTCGGCGCGGGCACCGAGGTCGAGCTGAAGGAGAAGAAGCACCGGGTCGAGGACGCCCTTTCGGCGACGCGCGCGGCGGTCGAGGAAGGGATCGTGCCGGGCGGCGGGGTCGTCCTCCTCAACGCGGTCAAGGCGCTCGAGCCGCTCAAGCTCGAGGGCGACGCCGCGGTCGGCGTGACCATCCTGCGCCGCGCCCTGGAGGAGCCGATGCGCCAGATCGCCATCAACGGCGGCTACGACGGCTCGGTCGTCATCGAGACGGTCCGTCGCTTCCAGAAGGAGCGCAAAAACCCGAACCTCGGCTTCGACGTGCTCGACGGCGTCTACAAGGACATGGTCAAGGCCGGCATCGTCGACCCGGCCAAGGTGACCCATTCGGCCGTGGAAAACGCTTCGTCGATCGCGGCCATGGTGCTGACGACCGAGGCGATGGTGACCGAGAAGCCGGAGAAGGAGAAGGCGCTGGCCGGCCCTCCCGGCGGCGGCATGGGCGACTACTAGGTCGGGCAAGCCGACCTGGCTCGCCGGCGACGGGCCCCTCGACCAGGCCCGCGACCCGCGGCACCGGCGGCGGGAGCCGGGACCCTGCCTCGACATCCGGGGACGCTTGGGCCGGAAGCGCTCAAGACGCTGCCACGCCAAGGCGCCCGATCGGGGCGCTGGGGCGGCCCCGGGGCGGTCGGCGAGCGCGGCCCACGCTGCGGGCGGGGCGAGGAGCCGCACCGCGGCCGCTGCGGAGCGTCCCCGGGCGCCCGGAACCCGGCCCAAGCGTTCCCCCGTGTCGATCTGGCCACGAATCCGCCGGGACGGCCGGATAGTCGTCTCCCGATGTCGTTCCGGCAGCCTGTCGGCCGCGCAGCCTACCGGCCGGGGCTGGAGGATCGGATCAGACCGGCGACCCGGTACTTCCGGGCGGTCGCCGCGCCGGCCTGCGCGCGCGACCATTCGTCGGGTAGTCTCCAACGGTGGGCCCCGGCCCGCCAGCACGGGACAGCCGACGAGATGAGCGAGCACCTGACGCCGAGCGGCTTCGCGGAGTTCGACCGCCTGGTCGAGCTCTTCGTGCGGACGCGCGACGTGCTCGAGCGGCTGGTCCGCGCGGGCGAGCTGCCGGTCGAAGCCGCCGGCTTCCTGGCGGACGAGGCGATCCCGTACGTGGAGACCTTGGAGGCGGGCTTCCGATCCTCCCTCCGCGCGTCGGAGGCCGACCTCGCCGAGCTGCGCAGGCTCGTTCGGCTGGCCGGGATCGTCTCGTCGGAGCCGCTCGACGCCGCCGCGCGGCGCGCCGCCCTCGGTGGGGCGCTGGCCGAGCAGCGCGCCGGCCGCGGGGTGCGGCTGGTCGTCCGTGTCCCTTCGCGGGAGCTGGTGGCGATCGACCATGCCCGCCTCGTCTTCGCCGTCATGCCGCGCGTGCCCGAGGCGGAGGTCCACTGGCCGATCGGGCGGCGCGCCTACGCCGACATCTCGCCGCCGCGGCGCCCTTCCGAGCTGGTGGAGCGGATCGAGGAGCTGGAGCGCGAGCTGTGGCGGACGGCCGCCGGCCGTCCATTCTCCCCACTGGCGCCGGCCGCTCGGCGCACGTTCGGGTTCTTCGACGCCGCCGTCTGGCTCGGTTCGCACATCATGGGCGGCACGGCGTAGCTCGACCCGCCCTCCGCCGTGCCGGAGTCGCGCCGCAGCGCCACGCTGCCCCGCTGGCCCGTCTCCCTCCCGCCGTTCCGGGATCGGGTCGCTGCTATCATCGACGGGCCGATGGAGACGACGAGCGCGCCGGGGCCGGGCCCGGGATCTTCGACGCCGCCCGACGACGAGGTCCGCGGCCTGCGCGACCAGGCTCGCCGGCTCCGCGAGGCCGCGCTCGCGCTGCTGCGCGCCCACGTCGAGCTGGCCCGCGCCGAGTTCTCGGAGATCGCCGACGAGCTGAAGTCGCTCCTCGGGCTGATCGGCCTCGGGGTCGCCGCGGCGTTCTGGGCGGCCCTCCTTCTCCTGGTCGGTCTCCCGCTCTTCCTCGGGGAGTGGCTCTTCGGCTCGATCGCCTGGGGGATCCTCCACGGCCTGCTCGCGCTCGCCGTCCTGGCCGTGGCGGCGGTACTGCTCGCGCTCGGGGCGCCCGGACGCGTCGTCTGGCGGGGGGGCGCGGCGGGCGTGGTCGTGGGGCTCGCGATCGCGCTCGGGCTCGGCTCCAACGTCTCACGGGACGGCGCGACGGCGCTTGCCCGGTGGGGCACGGAGACGTACGGCTGGGCGCTGCCGGCCGGCTGGGAGCACGTCGTAGTGGGCGTGGGCGTCGGGGCGCTGCTCGGACTCCTGCTCGGCCTCGTGGTGGCGATCTGGCGGCGGCCTGGCGCCGGCGCTGCGGTCGGCGCCGTCATCCTCGCCGTCCTGGCGCTGGCGCTCGTCGCCTGGTTCGCCGGGGGGATCGCCTTCTCGTGGCGCGGCGCGGGCGCGATCGGGCTCACCGCGGGCCTGGTCGGGTGGCTGGCGGCGATGGGGCTGGCCGCTCCGGGCAGCGTCGACCCCGAGAAGCGGATGCGGCGGCTCTACCCGCGGACGACGATCGAGACGGCCAGGGAGACGATGGCATGGGTACGCGCGCTGATCAGGCCCGGCGGCAGGTAGCCGCCGCGCGCGAGGCGCTCGCCGGCGAGGTCGCCGGCATGGAGCGCTCGCTGCGTGACGCGGTCGACCTGCCGGCCAGGGCGCGACGCGACCCGGTCCGCTTCGCCGGACTGGCCGCCGGGGCTGCCTTCGTCGCCGTCGGCGGCCCGCGGCGCGTCCTGCGCAGGGTCGGGACCGTGCTCCGCGGCGGCCGCCCGCCGGCGCCGAGGTCGCTCCTTCCCGAGGAGATCGAGCGGGCGGTCGAGGACCTCGGGCCGGACGCAGGCGCCGTTCGCGCGCGCCTCGAGCACGAGTTCGCCGCCTACCTGGATGCGAACCGACAGGACCGGGCACGGACCGACGCGACCAGGACGCTGCTGCGGGCCTTCGACACGATCGTCGGCACCGTCTCGAAGCGGGCGGCGCGGGTGCTGACGGAGCGCCTCTTCGCCGCGGGGACCGAGCGCCGCGACCGCTGAGCCGGCGCCTCGGAGCGCCGGCCGCCCGCGTTGCGCCCTGCTACGATCGGCGTGCGGGCGAGTGGCGGAATGGCAGACGCGCCGGCCTTAGGAGCCGGTGCCGCGCGAGCGGCGTGTCGGTTCGACCCCGACCTCGCCCACCACGGCGGCCGCCCGACCGTCGCGCCCCCGCCGCCTATACTTCCCGGGCGATGAAAGTCACCTCCACCCCCGGCCCGCGCAGCACGGTCGTCCTCGACGTCGAGCTGCCTCCCGATCGGCTCGCCCGTTCGCTCGACCGCGCCACCCGCGATCTTGCCCGCCGCACGCGGGTGCCCGGGTTCCGGCCGGGCAAGGCGCCGCGCACGGTGCTCGAGCGGGTCCTCGGGGAAGGCGCGGTCTTCGAGGAGGCGGTCGAACAGCTGATCCCCTCGTCGCTCGAGGAGGCGCTCGTCGAGGCCCAGGTGATCCCCCTCGACCGACCCTCGGTCGAGGTGCTGCAGCGCGAAGAGGGGAAGGCGCTCATCTACCGCGCCACGGTGCCGGTCCGCCCGGGGGTCAAGCTCGGCGCCTACCGCGACTACCCCTTCGCGCTCGAGGTCGAGCCGGTCGACGACGCCAGGATCGACGCCGTCCTGGCCGACCTTCGCGACCAGCAGGGGACGCTCGCGCCGGTCGAGGACCGGCCGGCCCGTGACGGCGACTACGTGGTGATCGGCTTCGAGGGCCGGCGTGACGGCGAGCCGTTCGAGGGCGGCAGCGCCGAGCGGTACCCCCTGGTCATCGGCGCCGACCGCATGATCCCCGGCTTCGAGGGGGAGCTGGTCGGCATGGCGCTCGACGAGGAGAAGGCGTTCGAGCTGACCTTCCCGGCCGACTATCCCGACGAGGCGCTCGCCGGTCGGCCGGTCAGCTTCAGCGTCAAGATGCGTGAGATCCGCGAGAAGGTCCTCCCCGAGCTCGACGACGCGTTCGCCCAGGGCGTCGGCGACTTCGCCGACCTGGCTGCGCTCCGCGCCGACGTCGCCCGGCGCCTCGAAGCGAACGCCCGCGACCGGGGGCGCCACCGCTTCGCCGACCGGATCATCGAGTTCGCCGTCGCCAACGCGACGCTCGAAGTGCCCGACGCGCTCGTCGACTCGGAGGTCGAGGTGATGCACGACGAGCTGCGGGTCCGCCTCGCCGAGCAGGGGATCGGCGAGCCCGAGTACCTCCAGGCGGTCTACGGGCAGCGTGACGACAAGGAAGCCATCGCGCGGATCGAGACCGGGGATGACCGCCCCACGCGAGACCCGGCCACCCTTGAGGCGGCGCTCCACGCCAAGATGCGCCCCCAGGCCGAGCGCCGCGTCAAGGTGCTGCTCGTCCTCTCGGCGGTCGCCGATGCCGAGGGGATCTCGGTGGGCGATGCCGAGGTCGAGGCCGAGGTCGCCGCGGCCCGCGCCCGCAACGCCGACAACCCGCGCCTGGTGGAGCACCTGGCGTCGGAGCGCGGCCGCGCCTACCTGCGCTCCACGATGCGCCGGACGGCCGTCGTCGAGCGACTGGTCGACGAGTGGCTGGCGGCCCACCCCGAGGTCGGCCCCATGCCGCACCTCGAGGACCGCACGCCTGTCGGGGTCGCCGGCGCCTCCGAGACCGCCGCGGTCGCGGCCGGCACCCCCGCCGGCGATCCGGCCGGCCAGCCCGCCTGAGGACGCCCGCCAGGAACGGAGGTCCGTCGATGCTTGTACCGATGGTGATCGAGAGCTCCAGCCGCGGCGAGCGCGCCTACGACATCTACTCGCGCCTGCTGAAGGACCGCATCATCTTCCTGGGCGACACCATCGAGGACCACGTCGCCAACCTGGTGATCGCCCAGATGCTCTTCCTCGAGTCCGAGGATCCCGACAAGGACATCAGCCTCTACATCAACTCGCCCGGGGGCATCATCACCAGCGGTCTCGCCATCTACGACACCATGCAGTACCTGCGCGCCCCGATCTCGACGATCTGCATCGGGATGGCCGCCTCGATGGCGGCGGTCCTGCTGGCGGCGGGGACGCCGGGCAAGCGCTACGCCCTCCCGCACTCGCGGATCATGATCCACCAGGGCTCGGGCGGCTTCCGCGGCAGCACGCCCGACGTCATGATCCAGGTCAAGGAGATGGAGGCGCTCGTCGAGACCAACCACGGGATCCTGGCACGTCACAGCGGCCAGCCGGTGGAGAAGGTACGAAAGGACACCGAGCGGGATTACTTCATGTCCCCCGACGAGGCCATGGGGTATGGCATCATCGACCAGGTGTTCGCCGGTCGCGGGGAATCGCTGATCGCCGCGGCCCGCGATGCCACCACGGAGCGAGCCGAGAAGGAGACGTCCGAGAGCGGTCCCGCGCCGCAGCAGGCCGGCTGATGCCGGCGGCGCCGCGGATGGGACCGTTCGGTAGCGAGGGATCCGGGTGACGACCGCCAAGACGCCCAAGGTGCCCTACCGCTGCAGCTTCTGCGGCAAGAGCCAGGAGCAGGTCCGCAAGCTGATCGCGGGCCAGGGCGTCTACATCTGCGACGAGTGCATCAACCTCTGCCAGGAGATCATCGAGGAGGAGATGCTCGAGTCGCCGCGCGTGCGTTCGCAGGCGTCCAAGCTCCCCAACCCCCGCCAGATCAAGACCGCGCTCGACCAGTACGTCATCAGCCAGGAGAAGGCCAAGAAGGTCCTCTCGGTCGCCGTCTACAACCACTACAAGCGGGTGAACGCCGGCCACCAGATCGACGAGGTCGAGCTCCAGAAATCGAACGTCCTGCTCGTCGGGCCGACCGGCTCGGGCAAGACGCTCCTCGCCCAGACGTTGGCCAAGGTGCTCGACGTCCCCTTCTGCATCGCCGACGCGACGAGCCTCACCGAGGCCGGCTACGTCGGCGAGGACGTCGAGAACATCCTGCTCCGCCTCATCCAGTCGGCCGACTTCGACGTGCAGCGCGCCCAGCGCGGGATCATCTACATCGACGAGATCGACAAGATCGCCCGCAAGGCCGACAACCCCTCGATCACCCGCGACGTCTCGGGCGAGGGGGTCCAGCAGGCGCTCCTGAAGATCCTGGAGGGGACGGTCGCCAACGTGCCGCCGCAGGGCGGCCGGAAGCACCCCCACCAGGACTTCATCCAGATCGACACCACGAACATCCTCTTCATCTGCGGCGGCGCCTTCGAGGGGCTCGAGAAGATCGTCGAGGAGCGGGTCGGGCGCAAGACGATCGGCTTCGGGTCGGAGGCGCACACCAGCTACGCCGAGCGCGAGCGGATCCTCCAGCAGCTGATGCCGGAGGACCTCCTCAAGTTCGGGCTGATCCCCGAGTTCGTCGGCCGGCTGCCCGTCGTCGTGACGCTCTCGCCGCTCAGCCAGGAGGATCTCGTCCGCATCCTGACCGAGCCGAAGAACGCGATCACCCGCCAGTTCCAGAAGTTCCTGCAGCTCGACAAGGTCGACCTCGTCTTCACGCCCGCCGCCCTGGAGGCCGCCTCCGAGCTGGCGCTCAGCCGCAAGACCGGCGCCCGTGCGCTGCGGTCGATCGTCGAGGAGGCGCTCCTCGAGGTGATGTACGACATCCCCGAGCGGACCGACGTGCGGCGCTGCATCATCACCGAGGAGACGATCCGCGCCGGTCGCGCCCCGCTGCTGCTCACCGGCTCGGAGGTCGAGCGCGGCGTCAACGAGACGAACTACGAGGAGCTCCTACGGGAGCGCGGCGCCAGCGCGTAGGGGAGGGGCGCGGGGCGGGGGGACGGCGCGGCGGGGGCGGTTCCCTTCATCGGTTCACCCGGAGAGCGTCATCGCCCCGGATCGGCTCGGTTCGTCTCATACGCCCACCGGGGGAACGTAAGACGGGATCGATGCCCCGCTGCGTTCGGGGTAGGGGGTCGTCGCCGGGTGGCGGGGGCCGCTTCACGCTCGCGTCGGCGTCGTCCGCGACCGCCTGACCCGCGAGGACCCGACTCGATCCCCTCTAACGTTCCCCGGGCGAACATCTGCGAGGAACCAGAGTCCCGAGAGGCGTCCCCCGGGGGCCCGGATCCAGCGGCGGATCTTGTGACCACGATCCGGGAAGGCGGCGCCGAGCACCGGCGCGTGACGGGCGACGCGCCGGCGTGTCGTCGCATCGTCCGGAAGGACCAGCAGCCTGGCGACGGTCGTCGCGCGCCACCCGAAGCGCTGTTCGCCGATCGTGACAGCGAGCCGCGTCTTCGCGTCGCTGCGCCGCACCGTTTCCTCGATGGAGGTGAGGTCGATCTTCACCTCGTTCACGAGCAGGGCGCGGCGGGCCGGATGGGCGGCCAGGATGTCGATCGAACCTCGTTCGCCGTAGTGCGAGAAGGTCACCTCGATCGCGGTCTCCCAGCCGGCCCCCTGGAGGATCCCCGCCAGCCTGCCGACGAGCTCGGCGTGCCGCTCGTCCAGCAGCCGGTCGAGCGCGCCGCCGCGCCAGAGCGGGGTGATCTCGATCCGTGCGTCCAGGACCGCGAAGATGGCGCGCAGCGTGCCGAGCGTAAGGGTTCCGACGTGGCCCCTCTCGAGACGCGAGATGGTCGAACGAGAGACGCCCGCCGCCGCGGCGACGTCCACCTGGCGCATCCGTCGCCGGCGCCGCAGGGCACGCAGGGCGGCGCCCAGTCGCTGGTCGTCCACGGGCCGCAGCATGGCGTCGGGCGCTCACCAGGCCCTTATCTCGGGCGTTCGCGGCCGGCCATGCCGCGCCCGTCTGGTACACTCGGCGCCTCACGGCGAGGACCGAGAGGAGTACCGATCCGGGCTGCCGGCCAGAGAAGGGCCGCCGGAGGCTGGAAGCGCCCGCGGCGGTGGATCGGGAAGGTCGCTGGCGAGCCGTGACGGGAGACGCCCGATAGCGCGTCGACGAGGGCGCCGCCCGACGCATGGTCCGCCATGAGCGGTCCGGGGCGTGCGCCGAACCAGCAGTGGTACCACGACCCCGTTCGTCCGCTGGACGAGCGGGGCGTTCGTTTTGCGGGGGGTCGAGGCGGCCGATGAGCGACGAGTCGAGAGGGCACGAACTGCCGAAGGCCTACCGGCCGGCGGAGGTCGAGAGGGCGGTCTACGCGCGCTGGCTGGAGGCCGACGTCTTCGCCCCGGACGGCGCCGGCTCGCGCGCCGACCCGGCGAAGCCGCCCTTCGTCATCATCATGCCCCCGCCCAACGTGACGGGATCGCTCCACCTGGGCCACGCCCTCACCGCGGCGCTCGAGGACCTGATGATCCGCCACGCCCGGATGCAGGGCCGCCCCGCGCTCTGGCTCCCCGGCGTCGACCATGCCTCGATCGCCGCCCAGTACGTCCTCGACCGGATCATCGCGGCGGAGGGCGAGACGCGCGGGTCGCTGGGGCGAGAGCGCTACCTCGAGCGGATGTGGCGCTTCATGGACGAGACGCGCACGAAGATCATGCGCCAGCACCACCGCCTGGGCGCCTCGGCCGACTGGTCGCGTGAGCGCTTCACCATGGACCCGGTCTCGGCGCGGGCGGTGCGCACCAGCTTCCGGCAGCTCTACGACGATGGGCTCGCCTACCGGACCGAGGCGCTCATCAACTGGTGCCCCGGCTGCCGGACGAGCCTCTCGGACCTCGAGGTGATCGCCCGGCCGGAGACCGGCACACTCTGGACGGTCCGCTACCACCTCGCCCGCCCCGACGCCACGCCGGACGCGACCGCCTGGATCGACGTGGCCACGACGCGTCCGGAGACGATCCTCGGCGACGTCGCGGTGGCCGTCCATCCCGAGGACGACCGCTACCGCGCGCTGGTCGGCCGCGAGGCGGTCCTCCCCTTCCTCGGTCGCCGGCTGCCGATCATCGCGGACCACGTGGTGGACCGCGAGTTCGGCACCGGAGCGGTCAAGATCACGCCCGCCCACGACCTGGCCGACCACGAGACCGGCCGGCGGCACGGCCTGCCGCTCATCGACGTGATGGAGGACGACGGGCGGATGAGCGCGGCGGCCGGGCCCTTCGCCGGGCTCGATCGCTACGAGGCGCGCGCCCGCATCCTCGAGGCGCTCGAGGCGGCCGGCGACCTCGTCGAGGCCAGGCCGCACGAGATGATCGTGGGCCACTGCCAGCGCTCCGACGATGTCGTCGAGCCGCGTGTCAAGACGCAGTGGTTCATCCGCACCCGTCCCCTGGCGGACAAGGCGCTGGCGGCCGTCCGCGAGGGGCGGACGAGGATCGTGCCGAAGCGCTTCGAGAAGGTCTACTTCGACTGGCTCGAGAACATCCGCGACTGGAATGTCAGCCGCCAGCTCTGGTGGGGCCACCGCATCCCGGCCTGGTACTGCCCGGAGGGCCACGTCATCGTCTCCGACCTCGAGGACGGGCCGGCCGCCTGCGCCGCCTGCGGCGCTGCCGCGGCCGCGCTCACCCGGGACGAGGACGTCTTCGACACCTGGTACTCGTCGGGGCTCTGGCCCTTCTCCACCCTCGGCTGGCCCGAGCGGACGCCCGACCTGGCCCGCTACTACCCCGGCTCGGTGATGGAGACCGGCTACGACATCCTCTTCTTCTGGGTCGCCCGCATGATGATGCTGGGGCTCTGGCTGATGGGTGAGGAGCCGTTCCGGGTCATCTACCTGCACGGGCTGGTGCGCGACCCCTACGGACAGAAGATGTCGAAGTCGAAGGCCAACGTGGTCGATCCGCTCGAGGTGATCGACGAGATCGGCGCCGACGCGCTCCGCTTCGCCCTCCTCGGCGGGGTGGCGCCGGGCGGCGACCAGCGGATCGGGCGGGCCAAGCTGGACGGAGCCCGCAACTTCGCCAACAAGGTCTGGAACGCGACCCGCTTCGTGCTCGGGTCCCGACCGGCCGAGGTCGCCGCGGACGAGCCGCTCGATCTGCCGGTGGCCGACGCCCTGGGGCCGGCCGAGCGCTGGATGCTGGCGCGCCTGGCCGACGACATCGAGACGGTCGAGCGCGCCATGGGCGACTGCCAGTTCGGTGAGGCGACGCGCCTCGTCTACGAGGGGCTGTGGAGCGCCTTCGCCGACTGGTACGTCGAGCTGGCCAAGGTGCGTCTCGGCGACGAGCGCCTCGCCGCGGACGAACGTGCCGCGACCTGGCGCGTCCTGGCCTGGACGCTGGACACCTACCTGCGCCTCCTCCATCCGATGATGCCCTTCGTCACCGAGGAGACGTGGGGCCGCCTCCCGCACCGGCCGGGCGACGCCCCGTTGCTGGCCGTCTCACCCTGGCCCGACGCCGACGAGGCGGCACGCCTGCGTGCCCTCGCCGGGACGGCCGAGCCGGCCGCCGTCGAGACGCTGATCGCCCTGGTGCGGGCGATCCGCAACGCCAGGCTGGCCGCCCGTATCGATCCCGCCAGCTGGCTGACCGCCGGCGTCGCGGTGGAGGACCCGTGCACGGCGGCCGCGCTCGAGGCGCTGCGGCCGGCGGTCGAGCGGCTGGCGCGGATCCGGCCGATCTCGGTCCACCGCTCCCGCGAGGCGCTCCACGCCGCGGCCAGGGAAGGCGCGCTGGTCGTCATCGCGGGGGCGTTGGAGGCGAGCCTCACCGCCACCGACGGCGACCGGGCACGAGACCGTGCCCGCCTCGAGCGGGAGCTGGACGAGGCGCGGCGCCTGCTTGCGGTGGCGACCGCTCGCCTCGCCGACGCGGCGTTCGTCGGGCGGGCGCCGGAGGCGGTCGTGCGGCGAGCCCGCGAGCGCGCGGCGGAGCTGGGGGAACGGGTGCTGCGGCTCGAGGCCCGCCTCGGCTGATCGCAGCCGCGCAGAAGGCGCTGCTACGATAGACGCCACATCGCGCAGCGAGGTCCGTTCGTGCCACTTGACTTCCTGAAGCGTCGCCAGGGCAAGGCGGCGGCGTCCCGATCCTCCGCGCCCGAGCCGCTCCCCGAGGAGGTTTCGGCGCAGGACTACACGCTGACCCTCCACTTCCGGGCCAAGAGCAGCGAGGGCGTTCGCATCAAGGCCGGCCCGCGCGCCCTGGCCGAGCTGCCGTCGATGCTCGTCGGACTGGCCCAGGGGGAGATCGAGGTGATCGAGCCGCTGCCCATGGAGCTGGCTGAGGCCGCCCCGCTCATCGCCCACCCCAGTGAGGCGATGCAATGGCTCAACGCCCACCACGGCCACGGCCCGGTGGCCCGCCACGCCCTCGACGTGCTCGAGCATCTCGACGCGGTCGACCTCGCCTTCGACACGTTCGTCTGCTCGCTGCTGCACGGGGAGGTCGACACGTCCGGCTACCCGGAGTACAACGCGGTGGTCGGGGGGGTCGCCTCGCACTGGGACGAGGCGACCGGCGACATGATCGTGCGCGCCGTCGTCGGCTGGGGCGGCAAGGGCGTGCGCGGTGACACGGACCGGATCGCCGCGAAGCTCCTCGCGGGCGTCTTCGTCAACATCCTGGCGCATGGCGACGTGATCGGGGTCGCTCCCGCCGAGCGGCCGGTCCCGGCGGCCGGCCGGGGTGGCCTCGTTTGCGCGCACTGCGGCTTCGCCTCGGCACATGAGCGGGCCTTCTACTGCCCGAAGTGCGGCATGCGGCTCCTGCGGGGATAGGCGATGCCGATCTACGACTACGCCTGTGGCCGCTGCGGTCACCGTGTCGAGGTGATCCACGGCGTCCACGCTCACGGCCCGACCGCATGCGAGACGTGCGGCGGCCCGATGCGCAAGCTCCTCTCCTCGCCGGCGATCCACTTCCGCGGTTCCGGCTGGGCCAAGAAGGACGCGCGTGAGGCGACGAAGCGAACGGTGAGCAGGGGCGAGAAGAAGACCGAGACGGCTTCCGGCGGCGCCGAGGGCGGCCCGGCGAGCGGCGCCGAGGGTGGCCCGGCGAGCGGCGACGGGGCGGGAGGCGACCGGCCGGCGTCCGCCGGCGCCGCGGAGCACTGATCCGATGCCTCGTCCGCCGACGGACTGGATCACGCTGGCCGAGGCGGTCGAGGTCTTCGCGGCCTCCAACGTCGACATCACGACCTCGACGTTGGCGCGATGGGCGCGAGCCGGGCGGCTGCAGAGCATCCGGCCGGGCCGGCGCATCTACGTGCGCCGGGCGCAGGTCCGCAGCATGCTGACGCCGCGCCGCCGGGGAGTCCGGGCCGAGGAGCTGCAGGGCGGGCTCTTCGACCGATGGGAGCCCTGACGGACCCGACGGGGTCACCGCGGCGACGGGCGGGTCGGGGTCGGTTGCCGGCCCTCGGCGCACGGGTGCGGTGGGTCCTGCGGCTGGTCGCGCGCCGTGTCACCGGCTGGCCGCCGGTCGGC
>Ga0154433_1085_pt1 | contig 15350 bp, 13 predicted proteins | sample RifGroC2_FD_115937 | JGI IMG/M metagenome (GOLD analysis project Ga0154433, IMG submission 115937) | Chloroflexi bacterium GWC2_73_18 | reverse complement strand
GATGGTCGAGTCGATCCTCCTCGACCGCAAGCGCGTCCTGCCCTGCGCCGTCCGCCTGGCGGGCGAGTACGGCGTCGACGGGCTCTTCGTCGGCGTGCCGGTCGTCCTCGGACGGGCCGGCATGGAGCGTGTGGTCGAGGTCGCCCTCACCGACGAGGAGCGGGAGGCCTTCGCCGCCTCGGCCGGGGCGGTCCGCGAGCTGGTCGAGAAGCTCGAGCTGTAGGCATCGGTGGTCCCGCGCACCGCTATCCGGCGTCCGGGCAGGGGAACGGCCGCGAGCGGCCCGGCGGCCCATTGTCCCGGCGGGACGTTGGTACTACATTCCTTCCACGAAGCACACCGCTGCGGCGGAAGAGATCGCGTCCCCAGAAGGAGGTTCACGGCCGTGAGACGCATCCTCGCCACGCTCGCGATCGCCGCGTCGGCTCTTGTCGTGGGCGTGACGCCGGCTCTGGCAATCACCAAGAACTTCGTGCCGGACCTCGATCACCCCTTCGTGGGGCTCGTCGCCTTCTACGACGAGGCGGGTGAGTTCAGCCACCGCTGTTCGGGCTCGCTCCTGACCGACCGGGTCTTCCTGACGGCCGGCCACTGCACCGACGGGGTCGCCTCGGCCCGGGTCTGGTTCCAGCAGGACGCGGGCGCCGAGTTCAACGGAACGATCGATCCCACTACGGGCTACCCGGACACCTGCGCTCCGGATCCTGCCAACTGCCGGACCTCGGACGAGCTCTACAACTACGGCTTCGACAACTTCGCCGGTTTCCCGAACCACCGCGACGTCGGGCTCGTCATCCTCGACGCGCCGTTCGATCCGGGCGAGTTCGCCTCGCTCGCCGGCGACGGGACGCTGACCGACCTCGCGACGGCGCGCGGGACGAAGGACGTCACCTTCACGGTGAGCGGCTACGGGGTGACCTACCGCGACCCGGTGCACTTCGTCTCATTCCGCTCGAGGCTGATGGCAAAGTCGACGCTCGTCAACCTCCTGAGCGCGCTCAACGACGGCTACAACCTGCAGACGAATGGCAACGGTGACGTTCGCGGCGGGACGTGCGGCGGCGACTCCGGCGGCCCCGTGTTCTACTCGGCCAGCTCCAACCGCATCGTGGCGGTGACGTCGTTCGGCTTGAACGCGTGGTGCCGCGGCACCGACTTCGCCTATCGGACGGACCGCGACGCGGTCATCGACTGGATCCTCGGAACGGTTCCGGCGAGCGAGGCCGACGACATCGTCATCGACTGACCGGCGGCGACGGCTCCCCGCTCGGCAGGGGGGTGTGGCCGCAACAACGGATCTCACGACAACGGGCCGGTCGGCCCGGGTGCCGGGCGTGCGGACCGGTGAGCGGCGGTCGACCACGACGGATGATCGATCTCGCCGAGGCATTCCTGGCCGGTGTCGGGATCGTGCCAAGTCGGGCATCTTCCACGAAGGAACGTGGCCCACCTGACCAACCGTCATGATCACCCGCGGGTCGGGGTGCGGCCCGGTGCGCGCGCGCACCGCTATCTCGGCGCGGGCCGGCGACCCGGCCGGAGCCGCGTTGACGCGCATCGGGCCCGGTAGTACTTTCCGGCCATCGTTCCCGGACTCGCCCGCCGGGGGCCGGTGTGTCGCGTCATGGCGGCCGGGCGGCCCGAGCCATGTCGTAGGAACGCGGCGGTGGGGGCCGCGCTCCTCAGGGGAGAAGTAGGCATCGCCTGAAGGGGAGTGTCATGAAACGACGTCTCTTGGTGCTTGTCGCCGTCGCCGCCCTGCTGGGCGCGGCGGTGCTTCCCACGGCGGCGACCGCCAAGTCGCCACCGCGCTTCCAGCGGATCGACATCAGCGGCCTCGGGCTGAAGTTCATGCCTGTCTCCCTCGGCACGGACCGGCAGGTGAGCGTCGTCCTCGAGCTCGCCGCCGAGCCGGTCGCGGTACGGCAGGGGGAGGCGCTCCGGCAGGGCCGCCAGCTCTCGAAGGCGGAACGCGAGGCGATCCGCGCCGCGCTCAGATCGAGTCAGGACAAGCTCAAGGCGGGCGTCGCCGCGGCCGGCGGTCGCGTTCTCCGCCAGTTCCAGGACGCCTACAACGGGATGACGGTCCGCATCCCCGCAGCGAAGGTCGGGGCCCTCGCGGACCTGGCTGGCGTGCGCGCCGTGCACGCCGTGAAGCAGGTCTACCTGGATAACGAGCGGGGCGTCCAGTACATCGGCACGCCGGCCGCCTGGCAGGATCTCGGCGCCACGGGCGCCGGCGTCACCATCGGCGTCATCGACACCGGGATCGACTACTACCACGCCAACCTCGGAGGCTCGGGCAACCCAGCCGACTTCGCGGCCGACGACGGACTGACCATCGGCACTCCCGCGTTCCCCAACGCCAAGGTGACCGGCGGCACCGACTTCGTGGGCGACGCCTACGACGCGGGTTCCGATGACCCGGCGATCAACACGCCGCAGCCCGACCCCGATCCCCTCGACTGCAACGGCCACGGCTCGCACGTCGCCGGCACCGCCGCCGGCGTCGGGATCCTGTCGAGCGGATCGCCGTTCGGCGGACCCTACAACGGCGCTACGTTCAGCGGCAACTCCTTCCTGATCGGTCCTGGCGTCGCCCCGCAGGCGACGCTGCGGGCCTACCGAGTCTTCGGCTGCGAGGGGTCGGCCACCAATGACATCGTGGTGGCGGCGATCAACCAGGCCGTCATCGACGGCGTCGACGTCATCAACATGTCGCTCGGCTCCCCGTTCGGCCGGAACACCGACATCGACTCGGTCGCCTCGAACAACGCAGCGCTGGCCGGCGTCATGGTCGTCGCCTCGTCCGGGAACAACGGCGCGAGCGCCTACCTCGCCGGTTCGCCGAGTGTCGCCAGCCGCGCCCTCAGCGTCGCCGCGGTCGACGCCTCGTTCCCGACCCTGCCCGCCGCCAGCATCGACGTTGACAGCATCGTCCTGGCCAACAACAACGACGGGCCGCTGCCCGTGGGCCCCGCGACGGTCCTCGTCCTCTCGAACGGAGCCGGCGGGATCGGCCTCGGCTGCGATCCGGCCGAGTACGCCGGGGCGGCCGGCAAGATCGTGGTGAGCATGCGCGGCGTCTGCGCCCGCGTGGACCGCGCCACGAACGGCCAGGCGGCGGGTGCCGTCGCGGTGATCATGGTCAACAACACCTCCGGCTACCCGCCGTTCGAGGGACCGATCGCGGGCGTGACGATCCCCTTCCTCGGCGCCCTGCAGGCCCACGGACCAGCCCTCCAGGCGGCGAACGGGACCACGCACACGATCAGCGCCACGACGATCGCCAACCCGAACTACAAGAAGCTCGCGAGCTTCACGTCGGGCGGCCCGCGCAACGGCGACAGCGCGGCCAAGCCGGACGTGACCGCGCCCGGGGTGAGCCTCTTCTCAACGAACGCGGGCACTGGCAACGGCGGCATCTTCATCTCCGGGACCTCCATGTCCTCGCCGCACACCGCCGGCGTCGCCGCCGCGATCCTCTCGGCCCATCCCTCGTGGGATCCCGAGCACGTGAAGGCGGCCATCGTCAACACAGCCGACCCGTCCACCTCCCAGATCGTCAACTACCACGTCCGGCTGGCGGGCTCCGGCCTCGTCCAGCCGCGCAAGGCCGCCGACACGGTCGCCTACGCGACGACCGGAGGCGGCGCGGCGAGCCTCTCCTTCGGGTCGGAGGCCCTCGCCGGTGGCTATTCGGAGACCCAGACCGTCACCCTTCACAACACGAGCGGTTCGCTCATCACGTACAACGTCGCGGCGGCCTTCCAGTCCTCGGCCTCGCTGGGGGCGACCGCGTCCGTCTCGCCCGCGACCGTGCCGGTCGCCGCGGGCGGCACGGCCGCCGTGGACGTGACGCTCAGCCTGAGCGCCGGAGCGGTGGCGGCCCTGCCACCGGCGACGCTCGGTGCCTCGGGTCCGGGCGGCCTCTTCACGGCCCATGGGGCCGTGACGGCGACCCCGACGATCGGCGGTGCGGGGATCTACTCCCTGCGTGTCCCCTTCGTGCTCGCGCCGCGGGGCCTCTCTGACATCACCGCCGGCGCCAAGGCGCCGTACACCCAGGCGAACGGGATCGCACGGAGCAGCGTGCTGCTCTCCAACAGTGGCATCCATGCGGGTGACGCCGATGTCTACGCCTGGGGCCTGTCGGACGCCGCGGAGGGCTTCGCGAAGGTCGACGTCCGCCACGTCGGCGTCCAGACCCTGCCCGGGGCGGCCGGCGGCGGCGCACCCTCCGATCGGCTGCTCGTCTTCGCCATCAACACCTACGGCAGTTGGTCGAACGCGGCCTCCGCCGAGTTCGACGTCGCGATCGACACGAACAACAACGGGAAGACCGACTTCTTCGTCGTCGGCTTTGACCTCGGCTACATCACGACCGGCCAGTTCAACGGGCAGATGGCCTCGTTCGTGATCACGCCGGCCGGCAACATCGTCGACGCGTTCTACGCCGATGCGCCGATGAACGGGTCGACCATCCTGCTGCCGCTGTTCGCGAGCGATCTCGGGCTGAAGTGGGGCAACTCCGACTTCAACTACCGGGCGCTCGGCTTCGATCTGGAGACGGGCGACCTCGACTTCGTGACCGGGAAGGGTCGCTTCGACTCGCACAAGCCGGCCGTCTCGACGGGCCAGTTCATCGGTCTCGGCCCGAGCGAATCCGACACGCTCAACCTCTGGGTCAACCGCGGCAAGTTCGCCTCGGCGCCCAGCATGGGCTGGATGGTCGTGGCACTCGACGACGCCAACGGCGCCGTCCAGTCGACGACGATCCCTGTCGGTTCGCTGCCGCCCTGGCCGTAGGCTTCGACCCGATTCGCGGACGGACCGCGGAACGGCCCGACGGATCTTCAGGCGAGGCTTCCGGCGAGAGCCGGGGGCCTCGCCCCGTGTCGGGCCACCGGCGAGCTCCCGTATGAGGCTCGGCGGTGACGCGCTGACCTCCGTGGAGCAGGCCGCCATCGACCGCGTCATCGCCAACGGCGTGATCGTCGCCGCGGCCGGCCTGATCCAGGCCGCCGCTGCGCTCGCGGGCGGTCCCGTAGCTCATCGTTCCTGGGACGACCCCGGGGCCCTCGGCCAACGCCGGGGCCCTCGGCCAACGCCGGGGCCCTCGGCCAACGCCGGGGGCCTCGGGATTCCCGGCTGGGGCGCCACGCTCTGCTCGATGACCCGCGTCTTCCGCGTCCCGCTCGGTGCCGGCGAGGTCGCCTTCGCGCTTCCCGAGGGGATGCGCGGGACGAGCGTGACGGCTCGTCCCGCCGAGCCGCTGCCCGATCTGGACGCCGCGGTCCGGGACGCGCTCGCGCGCCCGGTCGCGGGACCGCGCCTCCACGAGCTGGCGGCCGGGGCGCGGAGCGCCTGCGTCGTGGTGACCGACGTGACGCGGGCCTGCCCGGAGGATCGCCTCCTGCCACCACTCCTCGCCGAGCTGGCGGCCGGCGGGATCGCCGACGGCGCGGTCACGATCCTCGTCGCCGCCGGCCTCCACCGTCCCATGACCGCCGCGGAGAAGTCGGCCGGGTTCGGGGAAGCCGTCGTCGCGCGCTACCGGGTCGTCGACCACGACGCCTTCGAGCCGGCCGGCCTGGTCGACCTGGGCGCCGTCGCCCACGGCGTGCCCGCGGTCGTCAACCGGATCGCCGTCGAGGCCGACCTCCTCGTCGCCACCGGGATCGTCGAGCCGCACCAGTTCGCCGGCCTCTCCGGTGGGCGCAAGACGGTCGCCCTCGGCGTCGCGGACGAGGCGACGATCGGCGCGACGCATGGCGTGGCGATGATCGACCACCCGGGGACGCGGCTCGCCAGCCTCGACGGCAACCCTTCCACGAGGCGGCGGCCGAGATCGCCGAGCGAGCCGGCCTCCGCTTCGTCGTCAACGTCGTCGCCGACGAAGATGGCCGGCCGGTGAGGGTCGCGGCCGGGGCGCCGCGCGAGACGTTCGAGGCGGTCGTCGCTCTCGCGCAGGCGCTCTACACGGTCGCCGTCCCGCCGCGGTACGACATCGCCATCGCCGGGGTCGGCGCCCCCAAGGACGCCAACCTCTACCAGGCGTCGCGGGCCCCGACCTACCTGCACTTCGCGCCGGTCCCATCGTCCGCCCGGGTGGCGTCTACGTCCTGCCGGCGACGATCCCCGAGGGGGCGGGCGAGGGAGCCGGGGAGCGTCGCTTCTTCGACGCGCTGAGCGGCGCCTCGCCCGTGGCCGGGCTCGTCGCCGAGCTGCGCCGAACCGGCTACCGGCCTGGCGAGCAGCGCGCCTTCATCGTCGCCCGGATGCTCGCTGAGGCGTCGCTCGTCGTCGTCGGAGCCGAGCGGCCGGACGTCGTGCGGGCGTGCCACATGGTCCCCGCGGCGACGATGGAGGAGGGGATCGCGCAGGCGGAGCGGATGGTGCGCTCGACGCTGTCCGCCGGCGAGCGCGACCGGCCGCTCGAGGTCCTCGTCGTCCCTCACGCCACCCGCACGCTGCCGGTCGTGACCGCGCCCTGACGGTGCCCGCGTCCCGTGGTCTTGCCGGGGATGCCAGGTGGGGGTACCCTCGGGCGATCGCTGACACTGGAGGAGGGTCGGATGCAGCTTCGACGGCCGGCCGCGCTCGTGCTGGGCGCGCTCCTACTGCTCTCGTCCGCCGCGGGCGGGGTCTCGCCCGCCGCCGCAGGCGGCGCGGCCGGGCTCGATGCGGCCGGCGCGTACATCGTGCTCCTGCGCGATGACGCGGAGGTGGATGCGCTCGTCTCCGCCTACGCCCGGCGCATCGGCCTGCGGCCCAGCCAGACCTACCGGAGTGCCGTGCGCGGGTTCGCGGCGCTCCTCGGCGAGCGGCAGCTGGCCGTGCTGAGGGCCGACCCCGCCGTCGCCCTGATCGAGCCCGATCGGGTCGTGGAGCTGCAGGCGCAGACCCTGCCCACCGGTGTCGACCGCGTGGAGGCCGACCTCTCCGCGACCGCGAGGATCGACGGCGTCGACGAGCGCGTCGACGCGGACATCGCGATCATCGACACGGGAATCCAGCCGAACCACCCCGACCTGAACGTGGTCGGCGGCTACAACTGCACGGGCACGAAGCGGGCCGACTGGGCCGACAAGCACGGGCATGGCACCCACGTGGCGGGCATCGCCGCGGCGCTCGACAACGGCCTCGGCGTCGTCGGCGTGGCCCCCGGGGCGCGGTTGTGGGCCGTTCGCGTCTTCAACAAGAGCGGTTTCAGCCGCCTGTCCTGGATCGTCTGCGGCATCGACTGGGTCACCGCCCAGAAGGATCCGAACGATTCAACCAGGCCGCGCTTCGAGGTCGCGAACATGAGCCTCCGCGACGCCGGCACCGACGATGGAAACTGCGGGTACACGAACGGCGATGCGCAGCACCGCGCCATCTGCCGTTCCGTTGCGGCCGGCGTCACCTACGTGGTCGCGGCCGGCAACGACCGGAGCGACGCCAGCCGGTGGATACCGGCCGCCTACGACGAAGTCATCACCGTCTCCGCCCTGGCCGACTTCAACGGTGTCGGCGGCGGGGGGGCCGCCTGGACCTGCTCGGCCGACGTCGACGACACCTTCGCGGACTTCAGCAACTTCGGTGCAGACGTCGACGTCATCGCGCCCGGCAAGTGCATCTACTCCACCTACAAGGGGAGCAGCTACGGCACCATGTCGGGCACCTCGATGGCGACACCCGCGGTCGCCGGCGGGGTCGCGCTCTACGCGGCCACTCATCCCGGCGCGACGCCGGCCGACGTGCGGACGGCTCTGCTGGCCACGGGCACTTCCGACTGGTTCACGTACTCCGACCCCGACCCCCTCCACGAGCCGCTCCTCGACGTCTCGAGCTTCGGTCCCTAGCGAGAGTCATGACCCCTCCCTGACGGCGCCCGAGACGCCGCCGTAACGCTTCGCCGACGTTCGCGTCACTCCCACGGCAGACGATCCCGCCCGCAACAGTCATCGCGGGCGGTGCGTCGAGAGCGATCGGGATGCCCCGGCGGCGCCGCCACGAAGGAGGGTTCGTGGATACCTTCGAGATCCGGCTCTTCGGGCGCGTCGAGCTCGACGTCGCCGGACGACCGGCGAAGCTGGGGGGCCGCCAGGCCCAGGCGCTCCTCGCGCTCCTTGCGCTCGAGCCGGGGCCGCGCCCGCGCGAGGTCCTCGCCACCGCCCTCTGGCCGGAGGCCGATGGACCGTCTTCGGCGGCCTGCCTGCGCCAGACGCTGTGGCTGCTCCGCGGCGCGGTCAGCCGCGCCGGGGGCGAGCCGGATCACCTCCTCGACGCCGACCCGCTGGAGATCGGCCTCCGGGTGGGCGCAGACGTCACCGTCGACGTCGCCGCCTTCCAGCTCGATCGGCTGGGTCCGCCGGCGGCCCGGGAGCGAGCCCTGGCGTGCTACCGCAGCGACCTGGCCGAAGGGCTCTACCAGGAATTCCTCGCCTTCGAGCGCGAACGCCTGCGCGACGCCCACGAGGACCTGCTCGCCCGCGTCGCCGCCGACCGCCGGCTCGCGGGCGATCTCGCCGGCGCGCGCGAGGCGGTGACGGCGCTCCTGCGCCTCGATCCGCTCCGCGAGGAGGCGCACCTCGAGTTGATCCGGCTCCATGCCGCCGTCGGGCAGCGCTCGCAGGTCCTCCGCCAGTACGAGCGGATGCGCGAGATCCTCGGCCGCGACCTTGGCGTCGAGCCGCTCCCGGAGACGGAGCGGGAGGTGGCCGCGATCCTCGGGCTGCCGGAGAAGCAGCGCGTGCCGCGGCTGGCGGCCCGGGGCCTGACCCACGCGCACGCCTGAGCCGGGCCGAGCGGCCGGGTGGCGTCCCGTCGGATCGGACGCCCCCGCGTCCCCTACACTGTCGGCCGATGTGGCCGGCGACGATCGTCCTCGACTTCGACCCGTTCCTCGGCGTCGGCGACCGCGCCGTCCGCTGGGAGACGCTCGCCCTGGCCGCCGCGCTCTTCCTGGGCCTCGCCCTCGCCGCGCGGCTCGCCGGCAGGGCCGACGAGCCCGGCGAGGAGCGGCTGCGCCGCGACGACCTCCTCTACATCGCCCTCGGGGCGGTACCGGGGGCCGTCGTCGGCGGCCGGCTGCTCCACGGGCTCGACTTCCTGGCCTACTACCAGGCCACGCCGGAACGCCTGGTCGACCCGAGCCTGGGGAGCCTCTCGCTCCTCGGCGGCGTCATCGGCGGGACGGTCACCGCCGCCTACGTCGCCGCGCTCCTCGCCGCCCCGGTCCGCCGCTGGCTCGACGTGGCGATCGTGCCGCTCCTGCTGGTGATCGGCCTCGGGAAGCTGGCCAACCTGCTCGGCGGGACCGGCCAGGGTGCCCCCACCGACGCCACCTGGGCGCTCGCCTTCGCCGGGGAGTGGTCCTGGCGTTCGCCCCTGGCGGACGTGCCGGCCCATCCCTCCCAGGTCTACGAGGCGATCTGGACGCTCGCCGGCATCGTGCTCCTGGCGGCGCTCCGCTTCGGGCCGGTGCTGCGGGCCCTGCCCGGGCGCTGGCGTCGGCCGGCCTACACGGGCGACCATTCCGGTGGCGGGCTCGAGGCGGCGCTCGGGCCCGGCCGGTTGCGCGGTGGCTACCTCTTCCTCTTCGGGCTCGCCTGGTGGTCGGCGGGGCGGGTCGTCGTCGGCTTCACCTGGCGCGACGACCTCGTCGTTGGCGGCCTGCGCATGGAGCAGCTCGCCGCGCTGGCCGTGCTGGCGTGCGTGGCGCTCGTGCTCCTGATCGCCCCGGGCCGGGAGGGCAAGCGAGGGTAGCCGTAGTGAGTCCATGGTTGCCGGCAGCGCAAGAAAGGCGACAACGCACGGCGGGGCAGCCCTTATCGGCCGTCGCAGCCATGGAGCCGCTGCCGGGGCGAGGCGGGCGCACAAGCGGTCCCGTGCCGTCCGGTAAGTGGCAGGTAAGGACGCGTCAAGCCCTTCCGGCAACCATGGACACGCTATGGCGAAGATCAGGCGGGCAGACCTCAACGCCGAGGCCCGCCGGCGCAACCAGGAGCAGCTTGCCCGCCTCGGGGGAGAGGTCCGCACGTTACGGCGGAGGCGCCGCCTCGCCCAGCGCCAGCTCGGCCACCGCATCGGCCTCTCCCAGGGCACGGTCAGCGCGCTGGAGCGCGGCCACGGCGGTAGCCACACGCTCGACACCTGGCAGCGGGTCGCCCTGGCCCTCGAGCGGCCGCTCCGGGTCGACCTCGCCGCGGATCCCGTTCGGAGCCGGCCGACGCCGGGCACCTGGCGATCCAGGAGCTGGTGCTCCGGCTCGCCCGCGCGGCGGGCCACACGGGCTCGTTCGAGCTGGCGATCCGGCCGGTCGACCCGGCCCGCTCGGCCGATGTCGCGCTCCGGCACGACCGGCGCCCGGCGGCTCGTCCCGGTCGAGTGCTGGAACACGATCGGCGACATCGGCGCGGCCGCCCGTTCGTCGGAGCGCAAGCTGGCCGAGGCGCGGCAGCTGGCCGTCGCGCTCGGCGGTGACCGACCGTACGCTGTCGCCGGCCGCTGGGTCGTGCGCGCCACGGCGCGCAACCGCGCGCTGCTTGCCCGCTACCCGGAGGTCTTCGCCGCACGCTTCCCCCGGCTCCTCGGCGGCCTGGGTACGCGCCCTGACGACCGGGACCGAGCCGCCGGAGCAGCGCGGCCTCACCTGGTGCGACGTGGCGGCGACCCGCCTCTTCGCCTGGAGGCGGCGGGGGTGAGGGCGCCGGGTCGGGCCGCGACCGCGGCGGTGGCCCCCACCCGGGCCCGCCTACGCGAGGAAGGGGGAGACGCTCCGCTTCAGGAACCGGCCGTGGCCCTTCTGCCCGGTGTACCGGCCGTCCTCGATGATCACCAGGCCGCGCGACATGACCACGGACGACGCGCCGGTCACCAGGCGGCCCTCGTAGCAGGAGTAGTCGACGTCCATGTGGTGGGTCGAGGCGCTGATGACGTGCTTCGCTTCCGGGTCATAGACGACCAGGTCGGCGTCGGCGCCGGCCGCCACGGTCCCCTTGCGCGGGTAGAGGCCGAAGAGCCTGGCCGGCGCGGTCGAGATGATCTCGACCCACCGGCTGGCGCTGATCCGCCCGGCCACGACGCCGCCGTCGTGAAGGAGGTCGACCCGGTTCTCGACCCCCGGCAGGCCGTTGGGGATCTTGCGGAAGTCGCCGCGCCCGAGCTCCTTCTGCCCCGCGAAGTCGAACGGGCAGTGGTCGGTCGAGACGACCGCCAGGTCGTCCGTGACGAGGCCCTTCCAGAGGTCCTCGGCGTGCTCGGCCGGGCGGAGCGGCGGTGAGCAGACGAACTTCGACCCCTCGAAGCCGTTGCCCAGGTCGTCGAGCGTCAGGAAGAGGTACTGCGGGCACGTCTCGGCGAAGGCGTGGGCGCCACGGTCGCGCGCCGCGCGGACCTCGTCCAGGGCGTCGCGGGCCGAGAGATGGACGATGTAGACGGGCACGCCGGCCGCCTCGGCGAGGCGGATCACGCGGTTTGTCGCCTCGCCCTCGAAGATCGGGTAGCGGCTCATGCCGTGCCAGATCGGGTCGGTCCTGCCGGCGGCGAAGTTCTCGGCCGCCACGACGTCGATCGCCGGTCCGTTCTCGGCGTGCATCATGATCAGCCCGCCGTTCGTCGCGGTCCGCTTCATCGCCCGGAAGATCGCCCCGTCGTCGCTGAAGAAGACGCCCGGGTAGGCGGTGAAGAGCTTGAAGGTGGTGACGCCCTCCGCCACCAGCAGGTCCGTCTCGGCGAGGGAGTCGTCGTTGACGTCGCTCATGATCATGTGGAAGCCGTAGTCGACCGCGCAGTTGCCCTCGGCCTTGGCCCGCCAGGCGTCCAACCCCTCGCGCAGCGGCTGGCCGCGCGACTGGACGGCGAAGTCGATGATCGTCGTCGTGCCGCCCCAGGCCGCGGCGCGCGTCCCGGTCTCGAAGGTGTCCTTGGCGAAGGTGCCGCCGAAGGGGAGCTCCATGTGGGTGTGGACGTCGATGGCCCCGGGGATGACGTACTTGCCGGTGGCGTCGATCATCCGGTCGAAGGGCCCGGCCACCGCCTCGAGGTCCCGCCCCACCGCGGCGATCGTCTCCCCGTCCACGAGGACGTCGGCGGCGTACGACCCCTCGGCGGTGACGACGGTGCCGTTGCTGATGAGCGTGCGCATCGGTTCGATCCTCCCACCGGCTCGGGTGACTTGGTCGCGGGCGACCCGACTCCTCCCATGGTAGCGAGAGTCGCGGGCGTTGCCAGCGGCCCGCGTCCGCAGCCTTGACGTCGTGACCAAGTCCGCTTAGCATTCGATCATGCTAAGCGTCAAGGTCAGCACCAAGCACCAGATCGTCGTACCCAGCGAGGTTCGCCGCCAGCTGGGCATCAAGGCCGGCGATCGGCTCGAGGTCCGCATCGAAGACGGCGACGTCGTGCTCCACCCCCGGCCACCCCGTGTGTCCGAGCGATTGCGTGGCCTGTTCCGCGGCATGTATGACGGGAAGGACGCGGTGGAGTACGTGCGCGAGCTACGAGAGGAGTCGGAGCGGTGGCGGGAGAATGACGGGTGACGCCAGCCGAACTGGCGACCGAGCACCGCCGCGTCGGCCTCGACGCGAACGTCCTGATCTACCTCCTCGAAGACGATGGCTCACGCAGCCGCCGAGCCGCGGCGTTGCTCGACGCGATGGAGGCCGGGTTGACCCACGGCGTCCTGGCGACGATCGGACTGTCCGAGATCCTGACCGGGCCTGCGCGTCGGGGCGATCTGGCCGCGCTGGAACGCGGCGCCGGCGAGATCCGCTCGATGCCGGGCGTCTCGCTGGAGCCGCTCACGGCGGAGGTCGCCGTCGCCGCCGCGGTCATCCGCGGCTCGCGCGCGATCACGATCGGCGATGCCATCCACCTGGCCTCGGCGCGGGCAGCGGGCGCCACGGCCTTCGTCACGAACGATCGACGGCTGCGGAGCGCCCCGCACCTCGAGGTCGTCTATCTCGACGACCTCGAGTTCGAGGGCGAGGAACCGGCCGCCGACCCGTAGCCTGAGCCGGACCTCGCTGGCCAGCGAGGCTCAGGCGGAGGCGGGGCGCAGGTCCCGCAGCGCCGGGATGATCTCGCGCCCGTAGATCTCGAGCTGCTCCTCCTCGTCGCCGTTCATCAGGTAGATGTTGAACTGGTCGACGCCGGCCGCGGCGAGCGCTCGCAGCTTCTCGACGTGCTCCTCCACAGTGCCGACGACGCAGAAGCGGTCGACCGACTCGTCGTCGACGAAGGCGGCGTTCGACGAGCCGACCTCGGCGTGGTGGAGGTAGTCGTAGCCGGTCCGATTGCGGACGTAGGAGGTCAACCCCTCGGGGAGCCCCTCCTCCCCGTAGCGGGCGACCAGGTCGACGACGTGGTTGCTCACCAGGGCGGGGAACCAGCGGACCCGCTCGCGCACCGCCTCGCGCGGGCCGACGTGCGCCGGCGCCGCGGCCATGACGGCGATCTCGTCCGGATCGCGCCCGGCCGAGCTCGCGCCGGCGCGCAGCAGCCCCACGCACCAGCGGATCAGTTCGGGGTCGGCGATCTGCAGGATCGCCCCGTCCGCGATCCGCCCGGTCACGGCGAGCGCCCTGGGGCCGTAGCCGGCGATCCAGACCGGGAGGCGGTGGGGCTCGGCCCAGGTGAGGCGGAGCTTCGCTCCCTCGTACTCGACCTCGCGCCCCTCGGCCAGCTCGCGGATGACGTGCGTCGCCTCTTCGAGCGTCGCCAGCGACGTCGGCGGCTTGCCCAGGACCCGACGGGCCGAGTCGCCCCGCCCGATCCCCAGGTCCATCCGCCCGCCGGAGAGGATCTGGAGCGTCGCCAGCGCGCTGGCGGTCACCGACGGCTCGCGGGTGGCGGGGTTCGTGACGCACGTCCCCAGTCGCAGCCGCTCGCTGTTCTGGGCCATCACCGTGATGACCGGGTAGGGATCCTTCCACAGGACGTGGCTGTCGAAGAGCCAGCCGTAGGCGAAGCCGTTCGCCTCGGCCAGCCTCGTCAACGCGACCAGGCGCTCGAACGAATGGTCGGGCTTGAGGGTGAATCCGAAATCCATGGCCGGTGTCCGATCGGGTCGTCCGCCGGTCGGCTAGGGCGCCACCAGCGGGCCGTAGGCGTCCGGCCGGCGGTCGCGGAAGAACTGCCAGGTCTGTCGCACCTCGGTGATCCGGTCGAGGTCGAGGTCGCGGACGATCAGTTCCTCCTCGTGCGGATCGCCGACGTCCCCGACGAACTGGCCGCGAGGGTCGCAGAAGTAGCTCTGGCCGTAGAAGTCGTCGTCGCCCAGCGGCTCGATGCCGACGCGGTTGATCGTGCCCACGAAGTAGCCGTTGGCGATGGCGTGGCTCACCTGCTCGATCCGCCAGAGGTACTCCGAGAGGCCGCGGCTGGTGGCCGAGGGGATGAAGACGAGTTCGGCGCCGGCCAGGCCGAGCGCGCGAGCGCCCTCCGGGAAGTGGCGGTCGTAGCAGATGTAGACGCCGACCCTGCCGACGGCCGTCTCGAAGACCGGGTAGCCCAGGTTACCCGGGCGGAAGTAGAACTTCTCCCAGAAGCCCTTGACGTGGGGGATGTGGGTCTTGCGGTACTTCCCCAGGTACGTCCCGTCGGCGTCGATCACGGCCGCCGTGTTGTAGTAGATCCCGGACGCCTTCTCGTCCTCCTCGTACATCGGCACGACGAGAACCATGCCGGTCTGCTTGGCCAGGTCCCGCATCCGCTGCGTCGTCGGTCCGTCGGGGATGTGCTCGGTGTAGCCGTAGTACTGCGCGTCCTGGACCTGGCAGAAGTAGGGTCCGTAGAAGAGCTCCTGGAAGCACATCACCTGCGCGCCCTGGCCGGCCGCCTCGTGAGCGAAGCGCTCGTGCTTCTGGATCATCGACTCCTTGTCGCCGGTCCAGCTCGCCTGCAGGAGCGCGCCTCGGACGATCCTCGGCATAGCGGAATCCACCTCCTCGTGCGCTGCGGGAAGGTCGGCCTCGCCGTCACCGCGGCGTCCGTCGCCGACGTCGGTCTGTGGCCGTGACATTACACCGTCCCGCCGCCGGGCGGCTCGCACGACGGGGCCGTTCCGTGGCATAGTGCGCGGAACGGTGCGCCGTCCGGCGCCGGCCGGCGAGGGAACGCGAGAGCCGGGCGAGGCCGGCGCTGCCGCGAGGGTCGGCGGCGCAGGAGGTCCCACGGGCAGCGACGCGCCGACCCGCCACGCCGGCACGCCGCGCGAGCGGCACCGGGTGCCACCGCCACCGCCAGAGAAGAGGAATCGCCTGATGGGCCTCCGCACCGCGCCCGGCTCCCTCACCGCCGAGGAGATCGTCGCCCTCTCCAAGCAGTACACCCTCTACGAGTGGTCGGCCCAGGCGGCGGTC
>Ga0154433_1073_pt4 | contig 15444 bp, 14 predicted proteins | sample RifGroC2_FD_115937 | JGI IMG/M metagenome (GOLD analysis project Ga0154433, IMG submission 115937) | Chloroflexi bacterium GWC2_73_18 | reverse complement strand
CTGGTCGAGAAGATCTGGGACGACCACGTCGTCGTCCAGGACCCCGGTGCGCCGGCGATCCTCTCCGTCGACCTGCACCTCGTCCACGAGGTGACGAGCCCGCAGGCGTTCACCGGGCTCCGCGAACGCGGCCTCGCGGTTCGCCGGCCCCGGCAGACGGTCGCCACCGCCGACCACTCGATCCCGACCCACGATCGCGGCCTCCCCATCATCGACGCCCAGGCCGCCTTCCAGGTCGAGCAACTGGCGCGCAACTGCGCCGAGTTCGGCATCCCGCTCCACGGCCTCGGCTCGGAGCACCAGGGGATCGTCCACGTCATCGGCCCCGAGCTCGGCCTCACGCAACCGGGCATGACGATCGTCTGCGGCGACTCCCACACGGCGACCCACGGCGCCTTCGGGGCACTCGCCTTCGGCATCGGCACGAGCGAGGTGGAGATGGTCCTCGCCACCCAGTGCCTGCTGCAGCGCAGGCCGAGGACCTGCGAGGTCCGCATCGACGGTCGCCTCGCTCCCGGGGTGACCGCCAAGGACGTCATCCTCGCCCTGATCGCCCGGATCGGGGTCGGCGGCGGGACCGGGCACGTCTTCGAGTACACCGGCGAGGCGATCCGCGCCCTCTCCATGGAGGAGCGGATGACGATCTGCAACATGTCGATCGAGGGCGGCGCGCGGGCGGGCCTGATCGCCCCCGACGAGACGACCTTCGCCTACCTCCACGGTCGCCCGCACGCCCCGCGGGGCGACGCCTGGGATGCCGCCGTCGAACGGTGGCGCGGCCTCCCGACCGACCCGGGCGCGACCCACGACCGCGCGATCGCGCTCGACGCCGCCTCCCTCGAGCCGATGGTCACCTACGGCACCAACCCCGGCATGGGCGTCCCGATCGGCGGGCGCGTCCCCTCCCCCGTCGACCTTCCCGACCCGGTCCACCGGCGCGCGCTCGAGAAGGCGCTCGCGTACATGGACCTGCGTCCCGGCGAGCCGCTCGCCGGCCGAAGGGTGGACGTCGTCTTCATCGGCTCGTGCACCAATAGCCGGATCGGTGACCTCCGCCAGGCCGCAGCGCTCCTGCGTGGCCGCCGCGTCGCGCGTGACGTCCGGGTCATGGTCGTACCGGGTTCGCAGGAGGTGAAGCGGCAGGCCGAGCGCGAGGGGCTGGCCGACGTCTTCCGCGCCGCCGGCGCGGAGTGGCGCGAGGCCGGCTGCTCGATGTGCATCGCCATGAACGGTGATCAGCTGGAGCCCGGCCAGTACGCCATCAGCACCAGCAACCGCAACTTCGAGGGCCGCCAGGGGAAGGGTGGCCGGACCTTCCTCGCCTCGCCGCTCACCGCCGCGGCGAGCGCCCTCACCGGCGTCGTCACCGACCCGCGGCCGCTCGCCGAGCGCGAGCCGGTCGCGGTCGGCGGGCGCTGAGCCGTAGCCGCGCCGAGTCGGAGGCCGATCCGCCGATGGCCGAGCCGTTCGAGACCTTCACCAGCCGGGTCGTCCCGCTGCCGGCCGAGAACGTCGACACCGACCAGATCATCCCGGCACGCTTCCTCAAGACGACCGAGAAGTCGGGCCTGGCCGGCGCCCTCTTCGCCGACTGGCGCTACCGGCCCGACGGAACGCCCGACCCGGGCTTCGTCTTCAACCGCCGCGGGATGGCCGGCCGGCAGATCCTCCTGGCCGGCGGCAATTTCGGCGGCGGTTCGTCGCGAGAGCACGCCCCCTGGGCGCTCGTCGCATGGGGCATCCGCGCCATCCTCTCGAGCGGCTTCGCCGACATCTTCCGCAGCAACGCCCTGAAGAACGGACTCCTGCCGATCGCCGTCGAGACCGAACGCCACCGCCAGCTCTTCGCACTCGTGGCGGCCGATCCGGACGTCGAGCTGACGGTCGACCTGGAGGCGCAGGTCGTCCACCTTCCGGGCGACGAGGACCTCCCCTTCGAGATCGATCCGTTCGCGCGACGGATGCTCCTCGCCGGTACCGACGAGATCGGCTACGTCCTCTCCCGCTCGGCGGCGATCGAGGCACACGAGGCGACCCACCCGCCCCGCGTGGACACGGCCGCGCCCTGACCGGCGCCGCGGCGGCGGCACTCAGCGCCGCCGAGGGGTCTTACCGCCGGAGCAGGTGCGGCGTGAGGCGGACGGCGAGCTGGCCCTTCGGCATCGCCCCGACGACGCGATCGACGACACGGCCGCCGCTGATCACCACGAGGGTCGGGATGCTGTACGCCTGGAAACGATCGGCGGTGGCCGGGTTCTCGTCGACGTTGACCTTGACGACCTTGAGCCGCCCGGCGAAGTCGCGCGACAGCTCCTCGAGGACCGGGGCGACGAAGCGGCAGGGGCCGCACCACGGAGCCCAGAGGTCGACCAGGACCGGGACAGCGGCGCGCGCCTCGACGTCGAAGGTCGCGTCGGTGACGTTGACGAGCCAGGGGAGCGGCTTGCCGCAGCCGCCGCAGTGGGGCGCGCCCTTCTCGCTGGGACGGATCCGGTTCTTGCGGCCGCACGAGGCGCAGACGAGCGTCGAGACCGGGCGGTCGGCGTCGGGCCGCGCCACCGCGTCGGTCGGAGGACCGGTCGTGCTCATCGTCATGGAAGGTAGCGCAACCGCTACGATCAGGCCATGGAGCCGGCTGCGGGCCACCGCAACGCTCTCGCCGTCGCCTTCGACCTCTACGGGACGCTTCTCGACCTCGCCCCGCTCGCTGCCGTCTGCGACCGGCTCGCTCCCGGCCGTGGGGCCGAGCTGTCGGCGCGCTGGCGGGCGCGCCAGCTGGAGTACTCCTGGCTGCGCGCGGCCATGGGCACCTGGGCCGACTTCTGGCAGGTGACCGCCGAGGCGCTGGCGGCCGTCTGCGCGGAGCTCGGGATCGCGACGGACGGTCCGGCACTGGCAGCCGTACGGGACGCCTGGCTGCGGCTGCCGCCGCGCGACGGTGTGGCCGAGGCCCTCGAGGCGCTGGCGGCCAGCCGGCGGCCGCTCCTCGTCCTCTCCAACGCGACGACGCGGATGCTCGGGGCGAGCCTGCAGGCGGCCGGCCTCGGGCGCTGGTTCGACCAGCTCCTCTCGACCGACGCGGTCCGCACCTTCAAGCCGGCACCGGCGGTCTACGCGCTGGCGGCCGATGCGCTCCGCTTGCCGCCCGAGCGGATCGGCTTCGTCACCGCCAACGCCTGGGATGCCGCGGGGGCCACGGCGTTCGGCTTCAGCGTCGCCTGGCTGCGCCCCACGCCAGGTTCGCCGTTCCCGCGGCTCGGCGTCCCGACGCCGGTCGCCACTGACTGGGCGGACATCCCCCGCCTCTTCGGCACCGAGTAGGCGAACCGGAGCCGCCACCGGGGACTTGTGCCGCGCGGCCGAGGACGCCAGACTGACGGCGTCGGCCCGGGTGGGCGCCGCCGGGCGCACGGCGGGCCGTCGATGACTGGAGGGCGCGTGATGCTCGGGGCGCTCGTCAAGATCGTCCTTGCCGGTGGGGTCATCGTCGCGGCGGGGCTGGCGGTCCTCGCCTTCATCCCGACGCCGAACCCCTGCACCCAGGACCCCGCGCAGCCGGAGCGGACCTTCTACCGGGACAAGTGGGACGCCTACGTGGATGCGCCGGCGCCCAACCAGGTCGGCTTCGACCAGGCCGAGGTGAACGAGGCGATCGCCGATGCGCTCGAGACCCGGGACCTGCCGGTGCGCAACGTGAAGGTCCACTTCTGCGGCGACGGGACGGCGCAGCTCGCCTTCGAGTTCCCCCTCGGCCCGGCGAGCGTCCAGGTGCTTGCCAAGGGAAGCGTCGTCGTCGGCCCGCCGGTCGCGGGAGCGCTCGACGAGGTGCAGGTGGGCGGGCTGCCGACCGCGCTGACCGACCCGGCGATCGACATGGCCCGCGACCTGGTCGACGAGCTGACCTCGTTCCAGCTGTCAGGGCCGATCGACCGGGTCGAGGTGAAGGAGAACGCCGTCCTCCTCTTCAACGACTGACCTCCTTCGCGCGGGTCGGAACCGGCGGGATCGCCCCGGCGTCCGCGGCCCGTGGAACGCCTGCGGATGGCCCTCGTCCTGTCTGTCGCCACCGTCCTCCTGGCCGCCTGCGCGGCCACCGCGCCGACCCCCACTCCCAGCCCCACGCCCGCACCGAGCCCGGGCGCCACCCCGACCGGTCCCGTGCCACCGCTCTGGACGCCGCAGCCGGGACAGCCGAACCGCCACCCCGTGGCGGCCGACACGCTCGACGCCTGGGCGGACGGGGATCACATCGTCGCCCGCCTCACCTGGTCGAGCGGGGTCGAGCCCTGCTACGTCTTCGACTCGGTGCTCATCGCCGAGGACGGGACGACGATCACGCTCACCATCGTCGAGGGCGGCGACCCGGGCGCGATCTGCGTGAAGTTGCTCGTCCAGAAGGTGACCCAGGTCGACCTGGGCGAGTTCGACCCGGGCACCTACACGATCCGGGCCGTCCCCGGGACGGCGCCGCCGGTCGCGGTGACCGTCGGCTGACGCGCGGGCCGTCGTCGCCGGCGCGACGCGGGGCGGCTCGCTCGGCTACCCTCAGGGCGGCAGAGCACCGGCACCCTGGAGGACCTCTTCGATGGCACTGACCGGCCCGGTCCCGATCGGCACGCTCCCCCCGCTCGGCGAGGTGCCGCCGCAGATGTGGGCGCAGGTGGTCCGCCAGGACCGCCTGGGCGAGCCGATCGACGCCTTCCGACCGGAAGTCATCGAGACGCCCGAGCCCGGACCGGGCGAGGTCCTCATCGCGGTCATGGCCGCCGGCATCAACTTCAACAACGTCTGGGCGGCGCGTGGCATCCCCATCGACGTGATCGCCGCCCGCCAGCGGGCGGGCGTGCCGGCCGACTTCCACGTCGGCGGCAGCGACGCGTCGGGGATCGTCTATGCCGTCGGCACCGGCGTCACCGACGTCGCGGTCGGCGACGAGGTCGTCGTCCACCACGGCTGGTGGGACCCCGACGACCCGTGGGTGAAGGCCGGCAACGACCCGATGGTCGCCCCCTCGGTGGCGATCTGGGGCTACGACTGGCCGCGTAACTACGGCTCGTTCGCCCAGTTCTGCCTCGTCCAGGCCCACCAGGTGATGCCCCGGGCCGAGCGGCTCACCTGGGAGGAGGCGGCGGCCAACTCGCTGGTCGGGACGACCGCCTACCGGATGCTCTTTGGCTGGCCGCCCAACACCGTCCGCGAGGGCGACGTCGTGCTGGTCTGGGGCGGCTCCGGCGGACTCGGCAGCCAGGCGATCCAGCTGGCAAAGCACGCCGGCGGGCGGGCGATCGCGGTCGTCTCGGGAGCCCAGCGCGGCGCCTTCACCGAGCGGCTGGGGGCGATCGGCTGGATCGACCGGCGCGAGTTCGACCACTGGGGGATCCCGCCGCACTGGACCGACGGGGAGGGCCAGAAGCGCTGGCTCGCCGGCGTACGCGCCTTCGGCAAGAAGATCTGGGAGATCGCCGGCGAGCGGCGGAACCCGGCGATCGTCTTCGAGCACCCCGGCGAGGAGACGATCCCCACCTCGATCTTCGTCTGCGCCGACGGCGGCATGACCGTCATCTGCGCCGGCACGACCGGCTACTCGGCGACCGTCGACCTGCGCTACCTGTGGACGAAGCAGAAACGGCTCCAGGGCTCACACGGCACGAACGACGAGCAGGCGCGCGCCTACAACGACCTCGTCCGCGGCGGGGCGATCGACCCGGCGCTGGGGCGGACGCTTCCCTTCGACGAGATCCCGCGCGCCCACCAGGAGATGGCCGAGGGCCGCCACGGCGTCGGCAACACGGCGATCCTTGTCGGCGCGCCCGAGCCCGGTCTCGGAAGGAGGTAAGCCCATGCCCGGCACCCCGTACGACCGCCCCACTGATCCGGCCAAGCGCCGCTCGGCCGCGCTCACCGACGGCCCGGACCGCGCCGGGGCGCGGTCGATGCTGAAGGCGATCGGCTTCACCGACGATGACCTCGCCCGCCCGCTGATCGGCGTCGCCACCTCCTGGATCGAGACGATGCCCTGCAACTACAACCAGCGCCGGCTGGCGGAGTCCGTGAAGAAGGGTGTGCGGGCGGCGGGCGGGACGCCGATGGAGTTCAACACCGTGGCCGTCTCCGACGGCGTGACGATGGGCACCGAGGGGATGAAGGGCTCGCTCGTCAGTCGCGAGGTGGTCGCCGACTCGATCGAGCTGGTGGCGCGCGCCCAGCTCTTCGACGGCCTGGTCTGCCTGGTTGGCTGCGACAAGACGATCCCCGCGGCGGTCATGGCCCTTGGCCGCCTCGGCATCCCGGGGCTCGTCCTCTACAACGGGACGATCTACCCCGGCACCTACCAGGGCGCCGACATCACCGTCCAGGCGGTCTTCGAGGCGATCGGGGGCTACCACGCTGGGAGGATCACGGCCGAGGAGCTCCACGCCATCGAGTCGGCCGCCTGCCCGGGCGCCGGCGCCTGCGGCGGCCAGTTCACCGCCAACACGATGTCGACGGCGCTCGAGTTCCTGGGCATCAGCCCGGCGGGCCTCAACGGGATCCCGGCCGAGGACCCGCAGAAGGACGAGGCGGCCGAGCAGACCGGCCGGCTGGTGATGGAACTGGTGCGCGCGGGCACCACCCCGGACGTCTTCGTCACCCGGGCGAGCCTGGAGAACGCCATCGCCTCGGTCGCCGCCACGGGCGGCTCGACCAACGGCGTGCTGCACCTCCTGGCGATCGCCCGCGAGTACGGCATCCCGCTCTCCATCGACGAGTTCGGCGAGATCGCCGACCGGACGCCGATCGTGGCCTCGCTGGTGCCCGGCGGCCGCTATGTCGCCCTCGACATCCACCGCGCCGGCGGGGTCGCGCTCGTCGCCCGGGAATTGCTCAAGCGCGGCCTCGTCCACGGCGAATGCCCGAACGTGGACGGCCGGACGCTGGCGCGGGTCGCCGCCGACGTCGTCGAGACGCCGGGCCAGCAGGTCGTCGTGCCGATCGAGACGCCGATCAAACCGACCGGCGGGCTCTCCATCCTGCGCGGGTCGCTGGCGCCGGAGGGTTGCGTCGTCAAGCTGGCCGGCCACGAGCGGCGCTTCCATCGCGGCCCGGCCCGTGTCTTCGACTCGGAGGAGGCCTGTTTCGCCGCGGTCAGGGAGCGGCGGATCGTGGCGGGTGACGTGGTGGTGATCCGCTACGAGGGGCCGGCCGGCGGACCCGGGATGCGCGAGATGCTCGGCGTCACCGCCGCGCTCGTGGGGGAGGGGCTCGGCGACAAGGTGGCGCTCCTCACCGACGGCCGCTTCAGCGGCGCGACCCACGGCCTCATGGCCGGGCACGTCGCCCCCGAGGCGGCCCTCGGCGGCCCGATCGCGCTCATCCGCGAGGGCGATCCGATCGTCTTCGACGTCGACGCCCACCGCCTCGACCTCGAAGTGCCGGCGGACGAGCTGGAACGACGACGCCGCGACTGGTCGCCACCGCCGCCGCGCTACACGTCCGGCGTCTTCGCCAAGTACGCCGCGCTCGTCTCGTCGGCGAGCGAAGGGGCGGTCACCCGTCCTCGCCACGACTGACGCCGCGCGCGGTCGCCGTCGTGACGCACCGAGAGCGGAGCTCCGCGCGCCGGGGCGGACGAGCGATGAAGGCTGATGTAGCCTGACCCGGTGACGCTCGTCTCCGCACTCGACGCCGAGGCGATCCGCTTCATCGCGGAGGCCCGCCGGGCGACGTTGACCACGAGCGACCCGGAGGGCCGGCCGCGGCTCGTCCCCATCTGCTACGTCGCGGCGGAGCGGCTCGATGAGCACGGCCGGCTGGTGCTCCACACGCCGCTCGACGAGAAGCCCAAGCGGGTCACCGACCCGCACGACCTGGCGCGGGTGAGGGACCTCCTCGTCCTCCCCGAGGCGACGATCCTGGTCGACCGCTGGGACGAGGACTGGACGCGGCTCGGCTGGGTCCGCCTGCGGGGCATCGCCGAGCTGCTCGAGCCGCAGCCCCACGAACGCGCGGAACACGCGGCCGCCGTCGCCGCGCTTCGGCGGAAGTACCCGCAGTACCGTGAGCAACGGATCGAGGCCCGGCCGATCCTGCGGATCACCTGCGGCGAGGCGGTCGCCTGGGGCGACCTCGCTCCGCTTCCCCGAGCGCGCCCTCGCGCACGGACGGCCGGGTGATCGCCGGCCTGGTCGAGGCGGCCGCCCGCGAGACGGCGCACGGCGAGCTGGTCGAGCACCTGCGCAGCCTGCTGCGGTTGCGCACGGTCAACCCGCCGGGCGACGAGATCCTGGCCGCCCGCCACCTGGCCGACGTCCTGGTCGGCGAGGGGCTCCGCCCCGAGGTGGTCGAACCGGAACCGGGCCGCGGTTCGGTCGTAGCGCGGCTCCGCGGCGACGGGACCGGCGGCGGGCCGCTCCTCCTGCTCTCCCACACCGACGTCGTGCCGGCACCCCAAGAGCGCTGGACGCACGACCCCTTCGGCGGCGACGTCGCCGACGGCTACGCCTGGGGCCGCGGCGCGGTCGACATGAAGGCGATGGTCGCCATGGAGCTGGAGACGATCCTCCTGCTGGCCCGCGCCGCGCACGCGGTCGGACGCGACCCCGCGTCCGACCCGGTCCCCGGCCTGCGGCGCGACGTCATCTTCGCCGCCACCGCCGACGAGGAGACCGGCGGACATCTCGGCGCCGGCTGGCTCGTCGACCACCGCCCCGACCTCGTCCGCGCGGACGGCGCCCTCAACGAGGCCGGCGGCTTCACGGTCGAGCTCTTCGGCCGCCGCTTCTACCCGATCCAGGTCGCCGAGAAGGGCTACCTCGTCTACCGCATCGTCGTGCGCGGCAGCTGGGGCCACGGCAGCGTGCCCCGCGACGACAACGCGGCCGTTCTCGCCGCCGGAGTGATCGAGCGGCTGGCGCTCCCCGGCGCCCAGCGCGTGACGCCGCTCATGGCCGAGGCGATCGAGCGAGTCGCCGCCACGCTCCCGGCCGGGCGCGGCGAGACCCTTCGCCACGTCCTGCATCGCGACCCGCGGGTCGCCGAGGCGGCCGTCGAGTCTCTCTGCCAGCCACCCTTGAGTCGCGGCCTCCGCGCGCTCCTGCGCGACACCACCTCGCCGACCGTCGTCCACGCCGGTGTCGCTCACAACGTGATCCCCGGCTGTGCCGAGCTGATCGTCGACTGCAGGATCCTGCCCGGCACCGACGAAGAGGCCATGACGGCCGAGCTGCGCCGGCGGATCGGCGAGGAGCTGTGGGCCCGATGCGACATCGAGGTGACCGCGCGCGGCGCCCCCGTCGAGCAGCCGGCCGCCGGCGCACTCTGGGACACGATCGTCGCGGCGCTCACCGCCCACGACCCGGCGGCGGTCGTCGTGCCGCTGATGGCGCCGTTCGCCACCGACGCCAAGCACACGGTCCGGCTGGGGATCCCGACCCACGGCTTCTCCCCGCTCCGCCTCGGGCCGCAGGACCCCTTCCTGCAGCTCTTCCACGGCGACGACGAGCGGGTCGGCCTCGACGCCCTCAGGTTCGGGCTCCCGGTGCTCGCCGAGGTCGTGGCGCGCTACTGCGGCTGAGGCGCGGCGGACCCCTCGCCGGCGCGGTCCCACCGATCAGCGTACCCTGATCCGATGGCGGCGCGGGACCCTCGCTCACCCTCCCCGGACGCCCGCCCGGCGCGGCCGCTCGCGGCGCGCCTCGTCTCGACGTCCTGGCTGGCGGGCCATCTCGATGACCCGGGCCTCCGCCTGGTCGACCTGCGCTGGGGCCCGCGTGGCGCGGGGCGCCGCGCCTACCGGGCGGAGCACATCCCGGGCGCCATCCACCTCGACTGGGCGCGCGACCTGTGCGACCCGGGGGCGCCGGTCCGGTACCTCATGCTCGACCCGGGCGCGACGGCACGCCTGTTCGCCGCCAGCGGCATCAGCGCGACCGACCACGTGGTGGCCTACGCGGAGGCGGGAGAGGGCGGGCCGTACCGGCTCTGGTGGACGCTGGGGCGGCTGGGGCACCGGCGCGTCAGCGTGCTGGACGGCGGCATCACCCGGTGGCGCGCCGAGGGACGCCCCCTGACGAGCGAGCCGGCGAGGCGCCGACCGGCGCGGCTCCCGCTCCGGCGGCCGGCGGTCGGACTCGCGGGAGCCGACGAGGTCGCCGGCTGGCCAGCCAGCGGCGTCCTCGACGCCCGACCGCCGGAGCAGCACGCCGGCCGGGCGATCTGGACCCCCCGGGGCTCCCGCCCGGTCGACCCGTCGAGCGGTGTCGGCCTCCACGACGGCGTCCCGCTCCGCGGTGGCCGCATCCCCGGCTCGCTGAACGTGCCGGCCGACCGGCTCTTCGGGCCGGATGGGCGGATGCTGGGGTGCGACCGTGTCCGCGCGCTCCTGCGCGATCGGGGCGTCCCGACCGACCGACCGATCGTCGCTTACTGCGGCGTCGGCATCGCGGCGAGCACGCTCCTCTTCGCGCTCCGCCGTGCCGGCTGGCGCGACCTCGCCCTCTACGACGCCTCGTGGGAGGAGTGGGGCGCCGACGGGCGCCGACCGGTCGAGCACGACCGCGACCGGCGCGGCGCGTGACGACGCGTCAGGCCGGCGCCTTGATCAGGCGGCCGCGCCTCGAGATCGCCCGCGTCGCCAGGGCGGCGACGCCCATCGCCACGAGGGCCCGCTCGGCCGGTGGGAGCGGGCGGACGACGGCGAGGAACTGCTCCGCGCGGGCGCGGTCGACCTGGGCCAGCAACGCTCTTCCGTCGGCGGTCAGCTCGAGCGAGCGCTGCCGGCGATCCTCGGCGTCCTCGAGGCGGACGAGGAAGCCGCGGTGGACGAGCCCGGCCACGAGCCGGCTCGTCGCCGAGGCCGAGCGCCCGAGCGCCTCGGCCAGGTCACCGACCGTGGTCGTCCCCGAGCCGGAGAGGACGTAGAGTGCGGCGAGTTGCGTGAATCCGAGCCGCAGCTCGCCGAGCTGGGCGGTGAAGCCGATCACCAGCTCGCGCCAGATGGCGCGTCCCATGGCGATCCGATCGGAGAGCTGGCGGGGGTTCTGGAGCTGGCCGGCGGCGTCCTCGACCGCGTCCGAGTAGGGATGCCGCGCACTGCGCGTGCCGGTGTCGTCCATGCCACCGGAAGCCTACCCGCCGACCGCTTCGTGTGCAAATCTGCACAGGACCTCCCGCGTGGCGGGGGGCGCGGCTGCTAGCGTGGACGCCGGCGCCACGCGGCGGCGCTGGCGTGGCCTTGTCCGGCGCGCCGTTCGCAGGAGGTTCTTCTTTGGGCGACACCGCCTTCGTCTTCCCCGGCCAGGGGTCGCAGTACGTCGGCATGGGGGAGGCGCTGGCCCGGGCGTCGCCGGCCGCCGCCGCGGTCTTCGCCGAGGCGGACTGGGCGCTCGGCTCGCCGATCAGCCAACTGGCGTGGCGCGGGCCGGCCCAGGAGCTCGACCAGACGGTGAACGCCCAGCCGGCGATCCTGGCGACCTCCATCGCCTACCTGCGCGCCCTCGAGGAACGCTGGGCGACCGGCGGCGTCACGCCCGTCCGGCCCCGCTTCTGCGCCGGCCACTCGATGGGCCAGTACTCGGCGATGGTGGCGGCCGGCGCCCTCTCGCTCGCCGACGGGGTGCGCCTGGTGCGCGAGCGCGGCCGACTGATGCAGGCCTCGGCCGCCGATGCCGACGGGGCGATGGCCGCCATCATCGGGCTCGACGAGGCGGCGCTCCCGGGCGTCCTCGCGGCGGGCGAGTCCGCCGGCGCGGTGGTGCTTGCCAACGACAACGCGCCCGGCCAGATCGTCGTCTCGGGCGAGCGGCCGGCCGTCGCCGCGGCGCTGGAGGCGGCCCGGGCGGCCGGGGCGCGACGCACCATCGAGCTGGCCGTCAGCGTCGCCGCCCACTCGCCGCTCATGGCCAACGCCGCGGCAGGGATGGCCCGCGCCCTCGCGCCGATCGCCTTCGCCGATCCGACCGTCCCGCTGCTGGCCAACGCCGGCGCCGAGCCGATCACGACCGGGCCGGCCGCGCGGCGCGAGCTCGTCGACCACCTGACGACCGGCGTCGCCTGGACGCGCGCGGTGCGCGCCATGGCCGCCGCCGGCGTGACCACCTTCCTGGAGATCGGGCCGGGCCGCGTCCTCACCGGCCTGAACAGGCGGATCGTCCCCCTGGCGAGCAGCCTCGCGCTCGACGACCCATCGGTCCCCGACCGCCTGGCCGTGCCGGAGCTCGTCCTTCGGACCACCTGACCGCTCGGAGGTTCTCACCGTCATGCGCCGTCCCGACTACGACCGCCGCGTCGTGATCACCGGTCTGGGCGTCATCAGCCCGGTCGGCAACGACCGGGAGACCGCCTGGGCCAACCTCGTCAACGGCATCAGCGGACTGGGCATGATCACCCGTTTCGACGTCAGCAACTACGAGCACAAGGTGGCCGGTGAGGTGCGCGACTTCGACCCGGCGCAGTGGATGGACTTCAAGGACGCGCGGCGTACCGACCGGGCGGTCCACTACGCGGTGGCGGTGGCCAGGCAAGCCCTGGCCGACTCCGGCCTGGAGGTGAACGACGCCAACCGCGACGAGATCGGCGTCGTCTTCGGCTCTGGTGCCGGCGGCGCGAAGCTGCTGATGGACAACGTCGACGCCTGGCGCGAGCGCGGCCCCCGCGCCGTCAGCCCCTTCTTCATCGCCAACATGCTGGTCGACTCCCCGTCAGGCCAGATCGCCATCGAAACGGGGATCCGTGGGCACAACATGGCGGTCGTGACCGCCTGCTCGACCGGCACGCACAACCTGGGCGAGTCGGCCGAGGCGATCCGCCGGGGCGACTGTGTCGCCGTCCTCACCGGCTCGACCGAGGTCGTCATCCACGAGATCGTCCACATCGGCTTCGGCAACATGCGCGGACTCGGCCTGCCGCGGCCGGGCGAGCCGCTGGCGACCGCCTGCCGACCCTTCGACCTGACCCGCAACGGCTTCGTCCTGGGCGAAGGCGCGGCCGCGCTCATGGTCGAGGACCTCGATCTCGCGAAGGCGCGCGGGGCGCGCATCTACGCCGAGGTGGTCGGCTACGGCTCGGCCGCCGACGCGTGGGACATGATCCAGCCGGTCGACAAGGGCGACGGCTCGCGGCGCGCCATGATGATGGCCCTCGAGCGGCGCGGCGTCCCGCCCGAGGAGGTCGACGTGATCAACCCCCACGGCACCTCGACGCCGCTCGGGGACAAGCGGGAGGCGGAGGCGATCTGGGCCGTCTTCGGCGAGCACACGCCCGAGATCGCCATCAGCGCCACCAAGGCGATGACCGGCCACATGATGGGTGCGGCGGGGTCCTTCGAGGCGTTCGCCACCACGCTCAGCGTCTACCACCAGGTCGCGCTGCCGACGCTCCACTACCGCGACCGCGACCCCGAGTGCGACCTCGGCATCGTGCGCGATACGGCCCGCCCGATGCGCATCCGCTACGCCCTCTCCAACAACATCGGCCTCGGGGGCCACAACGGGGCGGTCATCCTCAAGCGGTATGACGAGTAGCCCCGACTACCATCGGCCCGCGACCCCGCACGCAGGGAGGTGACCCGTGCCCAGCCAGGACCCCGCTCGCCGCGCCGTCGTGACGGGGCTCGGCGCGGTCACGCCGATCGGCAACGACGCGGGCACCTTCTGGCGCAACCTGGTGGCGGGCGTCTCGGGCGGCGGTCCGATCACCTCCTTCGACGCGTCGCGCTACGAGGTGCGCATCGCGGCCGAGGTGAAGGGCTTCGACCCAACGGCGGTGATGGACGCCAGGATGGCACGCCGCATGAGCCGGTTCATCCACTTCGCCATGGCGGCCGCCACCGAGGCGGTCGCCGATGCGGGGCTCGACTTCGCCGGCTGGGACCCGGAACGGCGCGATCGCGCCGCCGTGATCATCAACAGCGGCGGAGGCGGCCTCGAACAGGTGATCGACAACGCCGAGATCGAGCGGACCAAGGGGCACCGTTTCGTCAGCCCCTTCGCCATCCCCGCCCTCTCCGCCTCCATGGGCGGCTGCCTGGTCTCCATGAAGTACGGCCTCACCGGGCCGGTGATCTGCCAGTCGGCCGCCTGCGCCACCGGCGTCATCGCCTTCCTCGACGGCCTCCGCCTTATCCAGCGCGGCGAGGTGGACGTGGCGCTCATCGGCGGCGCGGAAGCACCGCTGCTGGCGATGGCCTTCGCCGCGCTGGGGAACATGGGCGCGCTCTCCAGGCGCAACGACGAGCCGCAGAAGGCGTCGCGACCGTTCGACCGCGAGCGGGACGGCTTCCTCTTCGGGGAGGGCGCGGCGGTCCTCGTCCTCGAGAGCGCCGAGCACGCCCTGGGGCGCGGGGCGCGCATCCAGGCGGAGGTGCTCGGCGCGGCGATGACCGCCGACGCGTTCCACATCTCGGCTCCCGAGCCGACCGGGCGCGGGGCGGCGATGGCGATGGCGAAGGCGCTGCGCGACGCCGGGGTCACCACGGACGAGGTGGACGCGGTGGTCGCCCACGGCACCTCCACGCCGCTCAACGACGCGACCGAGACGCGGGCGATCAAGGCGGTCTTCGGCCAGCACGCCTACCGCCTTGCCGTCACCGCTCCGAAGTCGCAGGTGGGCCACATGCTGGGGGCGGCCGGCGCGGCGGCGGGCCTCGCCGCCGTCGGCATGATCCGCGACGGGATCATCCCGCCGACGATCAATCACGAGCACCCCGACCCCGACTGCGACCTCGACTACGTCCCCAACGTGGCGCGCCGGGCGAAGGTCGACACGGCGATCGTCAACGGTTTCGGTTTCGGCGGCCAGAACGCCGTCGCGGTGCTGCGGCGCTTCGTCGAATAGCCGCCCGCCGCTGCGCCGTTCAGCGGACCGCGAACCAGGCGACCTTCACCCGACCGGGGATGCGTCGGCCGCGCCGGTGCGGTCCGCGTTCTGCTGCGAGGGACAAACGCCGTGGAGGAGGGCGCCCGGGATGAGGGGACGCCGGCTCCGACGGCCCGTCCGCCCGCTCGTACGGCGCCCTCACGATACGGACCTGGCGCGGCGACCTTCGGCGCACCGCGCAGAGACGCTTCGCGCGGCCGCCGACCCGCTCTCGGGCTCCCCGCTGGCCCGCAGCGACCGGGCGAGCGCCGGCCGGGTGGCCTATGTATTGCTGCGCAGAACGCCGGCCGGGCACGGCTCGCCGGGCGTCAGTGCCGTCGCGGTGGCCCGGTGCCATCGCGGTGGCCCGGTGTGGCCTCAGCGGCGGGGTATCGGCCGCCCTTCGTACGCCTCGAAGAGGGCCACCAGCTCCGCCGGCAGTCGGCGCACGCGAGCGCGCCCGTACTCGTACATGACCTGGACCGTCTCGCCGAAGGCGACGAGGTGGGCGGGTCCTCGCGGAGACGCGGCGGCGGTGAGCCGGTAGGCCATCCCGAAGCTGGAGCGCCCGACCCAGTCGACGCGCGTCTCGACCTCGAGCGGCTCACCGAA
>Ga0154433_1048_pt4 | contig 15515 bp, 11 predicted proteins | sample RifGroC2_FD_115937 | JGI IMG/M metagenome (GOLD analysis project Ga0154433, IMG submission 115937) | Chloroflexi bacterium GWC2_73_18 | reverse complement strand
CTTCGCCGCACGGGCAGGTTGGGCAGGTGGTGAGCCCAGCTGACTGTAAATCAGCCGCCAACGGCTGTAGAGGTTCGATTCCTCTCCTGCCCACCACTCCCCTCAACCGACGCGGTAGCGCGCGGCCGCCTCCCGATCGAGCGAGACGCCGAGCCCCGGCTCGGCGGGCGGGTCGAGCCAGCCGTGGCGGGCCTCGATCGTGCTGCGGATCGTCGCCGAGAGCGGGGTCGGGTGGCGCGAGTACTCCTGGATCAGCGCGTTCGGGCTGGCGAAGGAGAGGTGGACCGCGGCGGCGCGGACGACCGGCGACGACCAGGCGTGCGGTGCCAGGGCGACGCCATGGTCGGCCGCCAGCTCGGCGATCCGGCGGCATCGCGTCAGGCCGCCGGCGCGCGCCGGGTCGGGCTGGATCACATCGATGCCGCCGCCCTCGAGCAGCGTCTCGAAACCCCACTCGGCGCACTCCTCCTCGCCGGTGGCGATGCGCAGCCCGGGGACGCGGAGGCGGGCATAGGAGGCGTAGTCGTCGGGGTGGAACGGCTCCTCCAGCCAGAAGATCCCGTACCGGACGAGCATCGCCGCGAACGCCTCGACCGCGGCGAAGTCGCGCTGCCAGCCGTGGCTCCCCATGTCGATCATGACGTCCATCTCCGGTCCGGCCGCGTCACGCGCGGCGGCGACCAGCCGCTCGTCCGCGGCGACGCTCCGCCCGAGGCCGCCCCAGCCGAGCTTGACGGCGCTGAAGCCGAGGGCGCGCTGCTCGCCGAGGAGGCCGGCGAGGGCGGCCGGGTCGTGGGGCATGAGGAGGCTCGAGTAGGCGCGCAGCCGATCGAGGGCCGGACCCCCGAGCAGCCGATGGACCGGCTGGGCGGCCGCCTTCCCCAGGAGATCCCAGAGGGCGAGGTCGATCGCGCTCATCGCCTGCATCGCCGCTCCGCCACGGCCGTAGAAGAGCGTCGCCGCGTACATGTCGCGCCAGACCGCCTCGCGGTCAGCCGGGTCGCGCCCGACGACGACCTCGCGCAGGCCGCGGCACACCTCGTGCGAGTAGGGCGCCTCGACGATCGCCCGCATCACCTCGGGCGACGAGTCGGCCTCGCCCAGGCCGGTGAGCCCGTCGTCGGTGCGGAGCTCGACCAGGAAGAGGTCCTGGGAGCTGTCGCCCGCCTCGATCACGTCGGGCCGCCGCAGGATGAACGTCTCCAGCTCGACGATCCGCATCGGGGCCTCCCTCGACTCCTCGGCGCCGGCGCGTCCGGCGCCGCCGGCGCGTCCGGCGCCGCACAGTCTCCGGATACCGGTCCGCCTCTGCTACCCGAGTGCCACCGTGATGGCACACGCGGCCACGATCTCGTCGATGGACGCCCCGCGTGACAGGTCGCTGATCGGGCGCGCGAAGCCCTGCAGGATCGGCCCGATCGCGGTAGCGCCGGCGAGCTGCTGGGTCAGCTTGTATCCGATGTTGCCGGCATCGAGATCTGGGAATACCAGCACGTTGGCACGCCCCGCCACGTCGCTCTCCCGCCGAGCCTTCGTTGCCGCGACCGCGGGTTCGAGCGCGGCGTCGACCTGGAGATCGCCGTCGATGGCCAGATGGGGGGCGCGGGCACGGGCGATCTCCGCAGCGTGGCGCACCTTGTCGATGCGCGCGTGCGCCCCGCTACCGTGGGTCGAGAACGACAGGAGGGCGACACGTGGCTCGTCGTCGAGGAGCTTCGCGGCGCTCTCGGCCGAAGCGAGCGCGATGTCGGCGAGCTGCTCGGCGGAAGGCTCGACCGTCAGCGCGCAGTCGGCGAAGACCAGCACGCGCTCAGGCGTGCCGTTCCGCGCCGGCACCACCATCAGGAAGAAACTCGAAGGTGTCTCGATCCCGTGCGCCAGCCCGATCGCCATCAGTCCTGCCTCGATCACCCGTCGCGTCGGGTTGGCCACGCCGGCAACCAGGGCGTCGGCATCACCTGCTGCCACCATCATCGCACCGAAGAAGAGCGGCTTCCGGAGCAGTCGCCCCGCGACGCCGGCGACGACCTTGCGGCGCTCGCAGTAGCGCGCCGCATAGTCGTCGAACCGATCGCTGTTCAGCGGGTCGACCAGCGAGATGCCGTCGAGTCCCACCTCGGCCTCCGCCGCCGCCCGGACCAGTGCCTCCTCAGCGCCGAGCAGCACCACCTCGGCGATGCCGCGGTCCACGACGCGGCGCCCAGCCCGGAGGATGCGGCCATCCTCCCCTTCCGGCAGCACGACGGTGCCGTGGCGCGCGGCAGCCCGGGCCATCAGCGTCTCGGTCACGCTCACGCGTCGGCCCCTCGCTGATCGATCGGGACGTACGATCGCGGGCCCGGCCCCTCGTACAGCAGGAGCGGGCGGATCAGGATGTTGTTTTCGAGCTGCTCAAGCGCCTGCGCCGTCCACCCCGGCACGCGACCGACCGCGAAGATCGGCACGAACAGGTCCTCGGGGATGCCGCACAGGTGGTACATCACGCCCGCATAGAAATCCACGTTCACGTGGATGCCGTGACGTGCGTAGGGAGCCATCGCGGTGACCACGGCCTCCAGGATCTCGTACCAGTGCGGCTGCCCCATCTCGGCCGACAGCTTCCGCACCCCTTCGCGCAGGTGCCGGGCCCGCGGATCCTCGGTGCGGTAGACCCGGTGGCCGAACCCCATCACGGGCTCGCGCGCCGCGCGCTTTGCGTTCACGTACTCCGCGGCCCGCTCCGCCGAACCGACCTCCTTCACCATCTTCATCACGTTCTCGGCGGCGCCGCCGTGGGCGGGACCGGAGAGCGCCGCGACGGCCGCGGTGACGGCCGCGTGGAGGTTTGCCTCTGTCCCGGTCACCACGCGCGCGGTGAAGGTGGACGCGTTGGAGCCATGCTCCGCGTGGAGCACCATGTCGGTGTCCATCAAGGTCGCCACGCCCGCGCTGGGCACCTCGCCCTTCAGCATGTAGAGGAAGTTGGCCGCGTGCCCGAGGGCACCGTCGGGTGGCACCGGCTCCCTTCCTTCGCGGATCCGGTGGTGCGCCGCGACGATCATCGGCATCTGGCTGACCAGGCGCACACCCTTCCGTGCGGTGGCCTCCGGAGAGGTGTCGGCGACCTCGGGATCGAACACGGCGAGCGCCGAGACGGCCGTGCGCAGCACATCCATGGGATGGCCGTCTTTCACCATGCCAATGATGTCGACGATGGGTGCCGGCAGGCTCCGCGCCACCTTCAGCTCGGCGTCGAAGGCGGCAAGCTCGTGTCGCGTCGGTAGCTCGCCCCTGAGCAACAGGTAGGCGGCCTCCTCGAAGGAGGAGTGCGCCGCCAGGTCGTGGATCGAGTAGCCGCGGTATCGCAATTCCCCGGCCTGCCCGTCGATGAAGCACGTCGACGAGCGGTCGAAATGGACTCCGATGAGGCCGCGATGGACCTTCGGCTCGGTGGTTTCGGTCGTCATTCGAGTCGCCCTCGCGCGTACCCTGCCCGATCGGGCTTCGCCGTCAACAGCGGCGAGCATAACCCGGAGGCTGGTGGGCGGGCCGTGCGGATCCGCGACCGCCGCGGCGACTGCAGCGCAGCGCCAGGACGGCACCCCGTGGCGGTCCCAACCGCCTACACTCCGCCTCACCATGCCCGACGAGCCGCGCCTGATCACGCCGCTCCCCACCGAGCCCTTCGTCTACGACTACCCGGGCGCCCACGACGCGGTCACCTACGAGCTGGAGAACCGGATCGCCGACCCGGACGGGCGGATCGAGGCGCTCATGGAGGCGCACGCCCCGATGCGCGGGCGCGTCGTCGCTGACATCGGTGCGGGCGGCGGCTTCCACGCCGTCCGCTACGCCGAGCGGGCGGCGCACGTCTTCGCGGTCGAGCCGTCGGCGAAGATGCTGGCCCAGCTCCACCGACGCATCGCCGGCGAGTCGGAGGCGATCCGCCCGCGGGTCAGCGTCATGGCCGCCGGCGCCGAGGCGATCCCCCTGGCCGACGGTTCGGTCGACATCGTCCACTCGCGCTTCGCCTACTTCTTCGGACCGGAGAGAGAGCAGGTCCGCAGCTGCGAGCCCGGGATCCGCGAGGCGCTCCGCATCCTCCGCCCCGGCGGGCACTTCTTCATCGTCGACAACGACCTGCGCGAGGGCGACTTCGCGGCGCTCCTGCGGGAGTTCGGCTACGCCGCGGAGCCGGGGCTGGCCGACCGGATCGACGCCTTCTGGGCCGGCCGCGGCTTCGCCGCCGAGACGGTCATGAGCGAGTGGCGGGCCCCCTCGCGCGGGGCGCTCGAACGGGTCGTGCGGATGGAGTTCGGCGACGCGGCCGAGGCGGCGATGACGCGGGTCGCCGGTCACCGCATCGGCTACAGGTATCGCATCTACCACCGCGCGCGATAGGACCGTCGGTTCGCGCTGGGCCGGCCCGGCCCAGGCTCCGCCCTCGGGGCGTCATGCCGCTGGTGCATCGCTTTGCCCACGAAAACGCTCGGCCCCGTGTCGGAAACGGCCGGATCCGGCAGGGGGCCACGCTCCTTCATCGGCCAGGTGATGCACAGGCTGCGTCGCCGCGAGGTGAATCGCGACGAAGATGCGGCCGCATCCAAGGGGCACGCTCGCGCCCGGCCGGCGCGCTGCCGGCGCGCCGGGTTCCCGTCGCACCCGCTCCGCGCTACGATGGGCGCCTTCATCGAGCGCGTGGAGGGGTCATGGGCGCGAGCGCCACGTTCGTGGTGCGCGTATGGGCGCCGGCCGCCGCCGGCGACGCGGAGACCGACCCGGTGATCCGCGGTGACGTGGAGCACGTCGCCTCGGGCCAGGCGTCCGCGTTCGCCACGGAGGAGCATCTCCTCGCCTTCATCCGGGCGACGCGCGGCCTTGGGCGGGCGGCCCCGGTGGAACGCGATACCCGGCCCGTGGTGGCGGCAGGCTCGGCGCCGCTGGCGCCGGAGGAGACCGAGAGATGAGGCGCAGAACGACCCCCGCCCGGGCAGCGGCCCTGGCGACCGCGGCTGCGCTCGTCCTGTGGGCGACCGCGGCCCCTCCGGAGGCGGTCCTTGCCACGGTCGCCTGCGCGTACAGCGGCGCGACCGACACGGTCACGCTGACGCTGTCGGCCGGCGGCGACGCGTCGACCCTGGCGCGGACCGCCGGCGGTGCCATCACCTACGACGGGTCGGCCTGCGGCGCCGCCACCGTCAACAACACGGACGCCATCGTGGTGACGGATGCGAGCGGCACCCAGACGCTCACCATCGACCTCTCCGGCGGCGCCTTCGCCCCGGGCACGACGGCCGAGTCGACCGGCACGAGCGAGATCGAGTTCAACGTCGATCTCGCGGCCGGCGGCAGCGACAAGGTGATCGTCAAGGGGAGCGCGTCGGCCGACACCATCCGCCTGGGAACCGGCGGGGTCAACCTGAACGGCGACGGCGACGCCGACGTGACGCTCACCGGCACCGAGATCCACCAGGTCCAGGGCCTGGGCGGCAACGACACGATCTCGGGCGCCGGCGGCCTGGGGACCGGCAGCCCCTTCCCGACCGCCCTCACCCTCAACGGCGGTCCCGGCAACGACACCCTCACCGGCGGCGACGCGAACGACTCCATCAACGGCTCGTCGGGGGCCGATTCGCTGCGCGGCGGCGCCGGCACGGACACGGCCTCCTACGCGGGCCGCACCGCCAACCTGACGATCACCGTCGACAACGTTGCCGAGGACGGCGAGGCCGGCGAGGGCGACGACGTGCGCACCTCGATCGAGAACGTGATGGGCGGATCGGGCTACGACTCGATCACCGGGAGCAGCGTCGCCAACGTTCTGACCGGCGGCGGCGGCAGCGACGACCTCTACGGGGGCGGCGGCAACGACACGCTCCTGGGTGGCGCCGGCTGGGATCACCTCTTCGGTGGGTCCGGGAACGACGCGCTCGACGGCGGCGACGACGGCGACATCCTCGACGGCGACACCGGGGCCGACGTGCTCAACGGCGGCCCGGGGTTCGACAGGACCGGCTACCCCGGGCGCACGGCGGACCTCACGATCTCCATCGACGGCGTGGCGAACGACGGCGAGGCGGGCGAGAACGATAACGTCGCGACCGACGTCGAGAGCGTCTCCGGCGGGTCCGGCGACGACGAGATCACAGGCAGTAGCGGGTCAGACGAGCTGCACGGCAGTTCTGGCGCGGACATCCTCGTCGGCGGGGGCGGCAACGACGTCCTCGACGGCGGGAGCGGCAACGACGTCCTCGACGGCGGCGATGGCTTCGACGATCTCGACGGTGGCTCGAACGACGACGTCCTCATCGGCGGTGCGGACAAGGACGACCTCTGGCCGGGCACGGGCTCCGACTCGGTGAGCGGCGGCGCAGGGGTCGACACCGTCTCATACCGCACCCGCACGACGGACCTCACGATCTCGCTGGACGGGGTCGCGAACGACGGTCAGGCGGGCGAGAACGACAGCGTCGCCAGCGACGTGGAAGACATCGTCGGCGGCCTGGGCAACGACACCATCACGGGGAGCAGCGCCGCCAACTACATCGATGCCCGCCTGGGCGACGACGTCGTCTACGGGATGGGCGGCAACGACACGTTCTTCGGCTACGGCGACGGGGCGACGTTCTACGGTGGGCCCGGCATCGACACGGTCACCTACGAAGGCCGCCTCGGACCGGCCGTGGTCACCATCGACGGCGTCGCCAACGACGGGTTCGTCGGCGCCCAGGATGACAACGTCACGACCGACGTGGAGAACGTGATCGGCAGCTACGGCAACGACACCCTCACCGGGAGCGACGCCGCCAACGTCCTGACCGGCGGCAACGGCAACGACATCCTCAGCGGCGGCCTGGGCAACGACACGCTCGATGGCGGCAACGGCAACGACACCCTGAACGGCGGCGGGAACAATGACACGCTGCTGGGCGGCGCCGGGATCGACACGCTGAACGGCTCCTCCGGCAACGACACGCTCGACGGTGGCGCGAACGCGGACGGCTTCGGCGGCGGCACGGGCACCGACACGGCCACCTACGCGTCCCGCACGGCCGGCGTGACCGTCACGCTCGACAGCGTTTTCGGCGACGGCGAGGCCGGCGAGTGGGACAACGTCCAGTCGGACGTGGAGAACGTGACCGGCGGGTCGGGCAACGACAACCTGACCGGCAGCTCGGCGCACAACACCCTCACCGGCAACGCCGGCAACGACATCCTTACCGGCGGGCTCGGCAACGACTTCCTGTACGGCAACGCCGGCAACGACACCTTCTACGCCGACGACGACCTGGCCGACTACGTCGACGGCGGGGCGAACACCGACTCCGCCGACGTCGACACGAAGCCCTCCGTCGATACCGTGGTCAGCATCGAGACGTTCCTGTGATGGGACGACGCCGTCGAATCGCGGCGCTGGGGGCGTCCGCCGCCCTCATCCTCGCCGCGCTCTCGGGCGTGCCGGCGGTTCGCGCCACCGCCGCGTGCTCCTACAGCGCCGCCACCGACACCGTCACCGTCACGCTCCCGGCCGCCGGGGACGCCGGCACGCTCCGACGGTCGGGCGACGCGATCCAGCTGAACGGCGCCGCCTGCGGGGCCGCCACCCGCTACAACACCGACACGATCACGGTCGGTGGCGCCGCCGGCGCCCAGACCCTCACCATCGACACCTCGGGCGGCCATTTCGCGCCGGGCACGACGGCCGAGGCGACCGGATCGTCCGAGATCGAGATCGACGTCGACCTCGCCGGCGGCACCGACACGGTGATCGTCCAGAACGGTGGCGGGGACAACGATATCCGGCTCGGCACGGCCGGGATCAACCTCGACGGCGACGGTGACGCCGACGTGACGCTGACCGCCACGGAGGTCCACGAGGTCCACAGCGGCGCCGGCGTGGACGCCATCTCCGGCGCCGGGGGGGCCGGGACGGGCGGCCCCTTCCCCACCGCGCTCCTCCTCGACGGCGGCGACAACGACGACACGCTCACCGGCGGCGCCGGCGACGACACGCTCCTGGGCGACATCGAGAACGACGTGCTCGACGGCCGGGCCGGCGCCGACCTGCTCGACGGTGGCACGGGTCCCGGGCCCGACTTCGCCGATTACGCGAGCCGGACCGAAGACCTCGTCATCGACGTCGATGGCGTGGCCGACGACGGGGCGGCCGGCGAGGGTGACAACGTGATCAACATCGAGATCGTCGAGGGCGGCTCGGGCAACGACGTGATCAGCGGCGCGGGGGCGAGCGGCGGCGACGGCGACGACATCCTGACCGGGACCGACTCGTTCGAGAGCCTCAACGGCGGCTGGGGAGACGACACGCTCTACGGTCTCGCCAACAACGACACGCTCTGGGGCGGGGGCGGCTTCGATCTCCTTGTCCCTGGCACCGGCGACGACACGATCTCGGCGAGTGGCGGCGACACGGTCTCCTACGCGGAGCGGACGGTCGGCGTCTCCATCTACCTGAACGGACTCGACTGGAGCGGGGAGCCGGGCGAGCGCGACGAGATCGTCGGGACGGTCGAGAACGCCATCGGCGGCTCGGGCAGCGACACGATCGTGGGCACCGACTGGATCAACGACCTCAGGGGTGGCGGCGGCGCCGATGTCATCTACGGCGGCGGCGGCAACGACACGCTCGACGGCGGGAACGGGAGCGACGAGCTCCACGGTGGCGACGGCGACGACGTCCTGCGCGGCGGCCCTGCCGCGACGCCCGACACGCTCATCGGCGGCCCGGGCTCGGACACGGTCGATTACACGGGGCGGACGCCCGACCTGGCGGTCGACCTCGACGGCGTCGCCGACGACGGCGCCACGGGCGAGAACGACAGCATCTCCGCCGACATCGAGAACGTCACCGGGGGGTCAGGAAACGACACGATCACCGGCGACGCGGCCGCCAATGTCCTCGACGGCGGGGCGGGCGTCGACGACCTGCGGGGCGGAAGCGCCAACGACGTGCTGAAGGGCGGCGCCGGAACGGACACCCTGAACGGCGGCCCGGGCGACGACACGCTCGACGGCGGGACCCAGGCGGACACGTTGACCGGGGGGAAGGACTCCGACACGGCCACCTACGCCGGCCGGACCGCCGCGGTCACCGCCGACATCGACGGCCTCGCCGACGACGGCGAGGTTGGTGAGGGCGACAACATCGGCACGAGCGTCGAGAACCTGGTCGGCGGCTCGGGCAACGACACGCTCACCGGAAACGCCCTCGACAACGTCCTCACCGGCGGCCCCGGGGCGGACGTCCTGAACGGTCTCGCCGGGAACGACACCGCCAGCTACGACGACCACGCGACGGCCGTCACGGCTGACATCGACGGCGTCGCCGACGACGGTGAGGCGGGCGAGGGCGACAACGTCGGCACGACCGTCGAGAACCTGGTCGGCGGGTCGGCCGGCGACACGCTGACCGGCAGCGCGGTGCCCAACACGCTCGATGGCGGTGGCGGCAACGACACGCTCGATGGCGGTGGCGGCAACGACACGCTGCATGGTGGCTCTGGGGCTGATCTCTTCAACGGCGGGACCGGCAGCGACACGGTCACCTACTTCGACAGCCTGGCGCCCGTCACGGCCGACATCGACGGCGTCGCCGACGACCCGGGCGGCGACAACGTCGGGCTCGACGTCGAGAAACTGGTCGGCGGGCCGGGCCCTGACACGCTGACCGGTAGCGCCTACGCCAACACGCTGACCGGCGGCCCGGGAAACGACACCCTCAACGGGGGCAACGGCTGGGACACCCTGATCGGCAACGGGGGCAACGACGTCTTCAACGGCGGCGCGGGAACCGACACCGTCAGCTACATCGACGCCGGGGGCTCGGTCATCGCCGACATCGACGGGGTGGCCGACGACGGCGTCCCGGGTGAGAGCGACAACGTCAAGACCGACGTCGAGAACGTGATCGGTGGCGCCTACGGCGACACCATCAGCGGCAGCTCCGCCAACAACACGCTGACCGGGGGAGGCGGCGACGATGTGCTCTACGGCGGCGGCGGGATGGACACGCTGATCGGCGGGACGGGCGGCGACATCCTGCAGGGAGGCCTCGACGCCGACACCGTCTCGTACGCCGACCACGGAACCGCGGTCACCGCCGACATCGGGAACGGGATCGGCAACGACGGCTCCACGGGCGAGGGCGACACCATCTTCAACGACGTGGAGAACCTGGTCGGCGGCAGCGCCAACGACACGCTGACAGGCAGCGACGCGGTCAACATCCTGAACGGTGGCGCCGGCAACGACTTCCTGAAGGGGCTGGGCGGCAACGACGTCCTCTACGGGCTCGACGGCGACGACCTGCTCGACGGCGGTCTCGGCAACGACACGATCCACGGCAACAACGGCGCCGATACGGCGACCTACACGAGCCGCACGGTCAGCGTCACCCTCTCGCTCGACGGCTTCGCCAACGACGGCCAGAAATTCGAGTTCGACAACGTGATGGCGACGGTGGAGCGGGCGGCCGGAGGTTCGGGCAACGACGTCTTCTGGGGGAGCGGCGTCGCCAACATCTTCTGGGGGAACAGCGGCAACGACACCTTCCACGTGGTGGACGGCGTGGCCGACACCGTCTACGGCGGCTCGGGTACCGACAGCGCCGAGCGCGACCCCGGGCTCGACGTCACGGACAGCGTCGAGAACTTCCTGTAGGGCTACGCCTCGCCGGCGACCCGTAGCCGCCGGCCGTGGCGACGCAGCCAGCGGCGATCCTCGCGGAAGCCGGGGTGCAGTGCCGCCACGCGCGCCCAGAAGGCGGCTGAATGGCTGAAGTCGGCCAGGTGGGCCACCTCGTGGGCGACGACATAGTCGAGCACCGACTCGGGTGCCAGGATCAGCCGCCAGTTGAAGGAGAGTGTTCCGCGGCGCGAGGCGCTCCCCCAGCGGCTGCGCTGGTCGCGCACGATCACCCGCCCGACCCGCACGCCCGCCACCGTCGCCCGCCGGTCGGCGCGCTCGCGCAGGATGGCCCTCGCCCGGGCCCGGAGGTGTCGCTCGACGACCTCCTGGAGGCGAGTGGCGTCCCCGGGGGCGAGCCGCACGTGGAGCGTGCCCGCGCCGTCGCGCACGCTCGAGCGACGCGGTGGTGACCCTCCGGGCCGTGGCACGTCGACGTGGACGACGTGGTCGCGGCCCAGGACGGCGACGACGCTCCCGTCGGCGATCGGGTCCACCAGGGGCGGCGCCGACGCCTCGGCGGCGACCCGGGCGAGCGTCCGCGCGATCCAGGCCGCCCGCTCGCGCAGGAACGGCTCGATCAGCGGTTCCACGGCACGGCGGCCGCGCCTCGGCACGGTGACGACGACCTCGCCGTGCGGCGTGATCGTGATGCGCAACCGCCGGGCGCGCGGGCTGACCCGGACCCTGAAGTCGGGGAGCGGCTCAGCCACTCCGGATCCGCCGGTTCGTCCGCTCGCCCCGGCGGACGACGCGGAGCACGACGACGAGGCGGCGCCCGTCGTCCGCCAGGCGGACGAGCCGAAGGTCCCCGACGCGCAAGCGCCAGAAGTCGGTCCCGCTCAGCTTCTCCACTCCCGGCGGCCGGGGTTCGTGGTGAGCGGCGTTCGACGTGCGCGCCGGGGACCCATCCCCGATCCCGAGGTGCATCAGATCGGCCACCAACACGCTCGGCCTGGTGTCGGATCCGCCGCATCGTGCAGGGCGCCACGCTGATCCCTGTTCCGGGCGATGCACTCCGGCATCAGGCCGGCCCTCTGCGCCACCGTCACCGGAGAAGGCCGCTCAGGCGACGCGCCAGACGCGCCAGAGCGAGTCGGGATCGCTGAGCGGGTCGCCGTGGACCAGGAAGAAGTCGGCCGGTCCGCCCTCGCGGACGATGCCCGCCTCGGGCTCGCCGAGCAGCTCGCCGCCGCGCCAGGTCGCCGCGGCCAGTGCCTCCCAGGGCTCCAGCCCGGCCGCCACCAGCGACCCGACCTCCCAGGCGAGTTGGTTGGCGCGCGTGGAGCCGCCGCCGAAGTCGGTGCCGGAGGCGATCGGGACGCCGGCCGCGTGCGCGGCCCGGACGCTCGCCTCGGCCTTCTCCAGGAGCGCGGCGTTCGTGCGGCGGCCCCGCGCCGAGACGAAGCGCGCCAGGTGCGTCGTGTTCGCGAAGCTGAGCCAGGAGCGAAGCACGGTGAGCGTCGAGACGAGGAAGATCTTCCGCTCGGCCATCGTCCGGGCGACCTCGGCGTCGAGCTCCCAGCCGTGCTCGATCGCGTCCGCGCCGGCCTCCGCGCCGACACGGGCGCCGTCGAGATGGGTCGAGTGGGCGGTCACCTTCGCTCCGCGGTCGCGGACGGCGGCGACGACGCGCTCGACCTCGGCGACCGTCCAGGGTGAGCGGGCCGCGTCCGGGCCGTCGAGGTAGAGCTTGACGAGATCGGCGCCATCGTCGAGCTGGGCGAGCGCCGCCGCCAGCAGCGCATCGGCGTCGCGCACCTCGACGGAGAGGCCGGCGGGGAGCGAGCCGGCGCGCGTCAACCAGGTCCCGGCCGCGCGAACGTACGGGTAGCCGGCACGGCCGCGCCAACGGTCGCGCACGCCGAGGGCCAGTCCCCGTTCACGGCCATCGAGTGGATCGGCGCGCCGCAGGCTGCCGACGTCGCGGAACCAGCGGACGCCGGCGGCGTACGCCAGCCGGGCGTTCGCTTCGGCGTACTCCAGGAGCCGCTCGGTCGAGTCGGAGGCGCGATCGATCCAGTGGGCGCCGCCGGGCAGCGTCAGGTGGCTGTGCGCGTCGACCATCCCGGGCACGATGGCGGCGCCGGAGGCGTCGACGATCTCGAGTCCGGCACGGTCGCCGGGGTCCTCCTCCGCGTCCGAGGGGCGGATCCAGGCGATCCGCCGGTCCTCCACGAGAACGCTGACGCCGAGGCGCAGCCGGTCGGAGCGGCCGTCGGCCAGGGCGGCGTCGCGATAGAGGGTACGGGGCATCGGCGGAACCGTAACAGAGGGCCCCGGCGTGGGCGAGGGGACCGGCGTCGGCGACGGCGTCGGTCCAGGGGCGAGTGAGGCCGAGACCGCCGGCGTCGCGGGCTCGTCGCTCGGAGGCGGCACGGCGCAGGCGGCGAGCCCGGCCGCCGAGGCGGCGGCCGCAACGTGCAGGAAGGTTCGCCGGCTGACGCGCCGGCTGCTCACGCCGGTCGTGGTGCCAGCCGAGCGGCGAGCGCTGCGGGATCGGCCACCGGCAGCTCGCAGACGAAGCCACGGCAGACGTAGGCGGTCGGGCGGCCGTCGAGCATCGGGCGGTCGCGCAGCAGAGGCACGGTCCGATCGGCAGAAGCGGCCAGGTCGGGCACACCCGCCGCCACCACCTGGTGCGGCCGGAAGCCGTCGAAGGCGACCGCCAGTAGCCCACGCGTCTTCGGGTCGGACAGGTCGCCCGCCACGGCGATCTCACGCACGGGGGCGAGCGCCAGGTCGAGCGCCACGAGCCACTGGCCGAAGCCGGTCGGGTAGCGTCCCAGGTGAGGGAGGACGGGCCCCAGCGCCGCCTCCGCGGCGTTGCGGTAGCGACCCTCACCGGTGTACGCGGCGAGCTTGAGCAGCACGGTGGCGGTCATCGCCCCGCCCGAGGGCGTCGCGCTGTCCTCCAGCCCCTTCGGGCGCGTGATCAGCGCCTCGTGGTCGTCGGAGGTATCGAAGAAGCCGCCCGCCTGGTCGGCGAAACGGGCCAGGACGACCGCCATCAGCCCCCGCGCCGCGACGAACCATCGCGGCTCGAAGGTCGCCTCGTAGAGGGCGAGGAGGCCCTCCGCCAGGTGCGCGTGGTCCTCCAGGTAGCCGTTGAGCGTCGCCCGACCGTCCTTCCACGATCGGCGCAGCCGGCCCTCGGGCGTGCGCAGTCGACCGAGCGCGAAGGCGCCCGCCCGCTCGGCCAGCGCCAGGTGGTCGGCCCTCCCGAGCACCCGCCCCGACTCGGCGACCGCCGCCAGCATCAGCCCGTTCCAGGCGGCGAGCGCCTTGTCGTCGCGCGCCGGGCGGACGCGACGCTCACGCGCCGCGAGGAGCCGCGCCCGAGCGAGGGCGAGCCGCCCCGCCACGTCCGCCTCGGAGAGGCCGTGGAGCGTGCCCAGCTCGGCGTCGGAGCGGACGCGGCGGAGGATCGTCTTCCCCTCCCAGTTGCCGGCCGCCGTCACGTCGTACGCGGCGGCGAAGAGCGGGGCGTCGGCACCCAGGAGCGTCTCGACCTCGTCGGCCGTCCAGGTGTAGTACCTCCCCTCCTCGCCCTCCGAATCGGCGTCCTGCGACGCTGCGAAGCCGCCCTCGGGAAGCGTCATCTCGCGGGCCACGTAGTGGATCGTCGTCTCGGCGACCTCGCGGTAGCGCGTCTCGCCGGTCAGCTGGAAGGCGTGCACGTAGACCCGCGCCAGCTGCGCGTTGTCGTAGAGCATCTTCTCGAAGTGCGGCGCCAGCCAGGCCGCGTCGGTGGCGTAGCGATGGAAGCCCCCGCCGAGCTGGTCGCGGATCCCGCCGTCGGCCATCGCGTCGAGGGTCTCCAGGACCATGCGCAGCGCCTGCCGGTCGGCTTCCTCGAGCACCTCGGGGTCGCCGACGCGCCCACCGGCGCGGCCGGCCACTCGACGAAGCAGGAACTCGATCGCCATCGGCTGGGGGAACTTCGGGGGGCCGCCCCAGGAGCCGTTCGCCGGGTCGAAGGAGCGTGCCAGGGCCTGCTCGGCGGCGGCGAGGACAGCCGGGTCGAGCGACAGGGGCGCCGGACGGACGATCGACCCGATCGGCCGGTCGTCCGGGCCGGCCAGGCCGCTGCGGCGCCCACCAGCGGCCGCCTCGACCTCGGCCCGCCGTGCCGACCACGCCTCGGCGACCCCCTCGAGGACGTCGCGGAAGCTGGGCATCCCATGGCGGCGCGTGTCCGGGAAGTAGGTGCCACCGTAGAACGGCCTGCCGTCGGGGGTGAGGAAGACGCTCATCGGCCAGCCGCCGCTCCCGGTCATCGCCTGGACCGCCTCCATGTAGATGCCGTCGAGATCGGGGCGTTCCTCGCGGTCGACCTTGATCGCCACGAAGCGCTCGTTGAGGAAGGCGGCCGTATCGGCATCCTCGAACGACTCGTGGGCCATGACATGGCACCAGTGGCAGGCGGCGTAGCCGATGGAGAGGAAGATCGGGCGGTCGTCCTCCCGGGCGCGGGCCAGCGCCGCGGGACCCCAGGGGTACCAGTCGACCGGGTTGTGGGCATGCTGGAGCAGGTAGGGGCTGGTCTCCTGGGCGAGTCGGTTGACCATCGGCGGCATGGTACGTCGGGCCGTCCCGGCACGCCGCGGACCGAAGGGGCATTGACACGCCACCCCTTCTTCGCGTTCACTGGCGCGCGGCGACGGGCCGCGTCGCGGGGGGTACGATCCGCGTCAGTGGGTCCCGCACAGGAGGTCACCGTGCACCGCCGCCGCCTCGCCTCGTCCCTGCTGGTCATCCCGCTCGCCCTAGCGCTCGCCGCCTGCGGTTCATCCGCCACGACCCAGCCGACCGGGTCCCCCACGCCGGCGGTC
>Ga0154433_1053_pt2 | contig 16047 bp, 15 predicted proteins | sample RifGroC2_FD_115937 | JGI IMG/M metagenome (GOLD analysis project Ga0154433, IMG submission 115937) | Chloroflexi bacterium GWC2_73_18 | reverse complement strand
GCCGCTGGAGCTCGTCGAGCCGGGCGGCGATCTCGGGCTCCTCGATCTCGCGGTGGGTGTGCCAGGGCGTCACGTTGGACGGGCCGAAGCCCAGGAGCTGGACCTCGCCGAAATCGACGATCTGCCCGTCTTGGTTGACGATCGACTCCGACTCGGCGAGGACGCCGTCGACGTAGTCGCCGTCGTCGTTGCCGGGCATGACCAGGCAACGCACCTTCGATCCGCGCAGGCGCTCGTCGGCGAGACGGACCCAGCCGCGCAGGCCGTCGGCCATCGCCTCGGTGAAGACGCGGTCGCGGTGCTCGGGGTCTTCGCTGAGACGCCGGTAGGTCGCCTCGTCGCAGCGGTAGGGGTAGAAGCCGTTGAAGCGGATCCGCGCCTCGAGCTCGCGGATCCCGTCCTCGCCCCGCGCCGTCTGCACGCGGCCGGCGACGCGCGCCTCGGCCCTGCCATCCCCGCGCAGCACGATGGGGACCAGCGCCTTGCCGGTCACGTCGCCGGCGAGGATCAGCGTGTCCACCTCGTAGAACCGCGCCGCGTTGAGGAACTTGCGGAAGCAGACCTCCGAGCCGTGGATGTCCGCCACCACGAAGAGGCTGGTCGTCCTGCTCACGCCACGGACCGTCGCTCGCTCCCCGACTCCCGTTCACGCATCGTCCCCGAACGGTGGCGCGCACGATAGCGGAAGCCGCCGTGCGCGTCCATCGTGCGTTCGCACGAAAGCCGACCGTCCCGGTGGTTGCGACGAGGACTCGACCGCCGAGCCTGCCCGACCAGTGTATCGGGTCGCTGCGGGCGGATGGCGGGGCGGACGGCGACGTGACGACGGGCGCTCGTTGACCGGCGGCCCGGCGGCCGTGTAGCGTGCCGCAGACAGCAGCGGAAGGTCCGGCGGGCCGCCCCACGCGAGTTGGCCCGCCGAGCGGAAGGAGGACGTGCCTTGGCGACGACACGGAAGCCCGCCATCGCAGGCGAGCGCGCGAGACTGCTCCAGTCGGGGCTCCCGTCGTTCATCGGGGCGCCCTGGATCGCCTGCGACACGGAGACGATCCGCTCGCACGGCGCGACGGTGGCGATCCTGGGCGTCCCCTTCGACCAGGCGACGGTCTACCGCTCCGGCTCGAGCCACGGACCGAAGGGGCTGCGGGCCGCCTCCGAGCAGTTCCTGCCGTACCTCGGAGAGTACGACATCGACCTCTTCGAGGAGTACCACCTGGTCGACTGCGGCGACGTGCCGGTGGTGCCCGGGAACGCGGCGCGGTCACGCGCCGTGATCAACGAGTACGTCGGCCGCGTCCTCGATGCCGGCGCGCTGCCGATCTGCGTCGGCGGCGACCACTCCATCCCGATCGCCATCATGGACGCCGTCTCGGAGCGCTTCCCCGGCAAGCTGGGATACCTGCACTTCGACGCCCACCTCGACACCCAGCCGGACGTCAACGGCGAGAAGTTCACCAACTGGTCGGGCGTCTCGCGCGCGGCCGAGCGCGACAACGTCGACGGCAAGAACGTGGCCGTGGTGGGCATCCGCGGCGCGCTCAACCCGCCGGAGCAGTTCCAGTTCGCCCGCGACCACGGGATCGCCGTCTTCACCATGCGGCAGATCGAGGCGCGCGGGATCGAGGCGGTCGTCCGCGACGCGCTCGACCGCGTCACCGATGAGACCCAGGGCTTCTACGTCACCTGGGACACCGACGTCATCGACTGCTCGGCCATGCCGGGCACGGACGGACCCGAGCCGGGTGGCCTCACCTCGCGGGAGGTGCTGCGCGCCGCCGAGCTGGTCGGCGCCCGCCGGCCGCTCGGCATGGACATCGTGGAGCTGACCCCCGCCTACGACCACCCCAGCTTCATCAGCTGCCGGCTCGCCTGCTACCTGATCTTCAACGTCCTCGGCGGCATGGCGACGGGGGGCGAACCGGCCCGGGTGTGAGGCGTCGTGGGGGAGGTGGTGGGCGATACTGGATCACCCACCAGAGAGTGACCTCGTGGCCGCTCAAGACTGCCGACCGGGGTAAGCTGGTAAGCGGCATGAAGGGCTCGATGGAGTCTGCCCGAGAGCTGGAACGGCGGAGTTGTACTACCGTGGGCGGAAGACGCCAGTGCGGGCGGGGCTCTGGATAGGATGGCTGGGCGAGCGAGCCAGCTTGAGATCGATCTCGGGCGCACAGCGCTGGTGCTCCCCGACCTTCAGAACTACGGTGTCCATCCGGACGGTTACTGGGCGTCGGCCACCCCCGGGCTGGTGGAGCGGGTTGCCCCCTCGCTTGAGCGGACCGTCGAGGTGCTCGCCGCGGCCAGGCGGCCGGGATCGCCGTTGTGCACGTCCAGAACGCGTGGCGCGAAGGCCATCCCGACATCAATCCCCACACCCCCTGGCAGAACGACGCCAAGGCCGTGGGTCGCTCGACGGAAGGAACCTGGGGCGTGGAGTTCTTCGCGCCGGTGGCCCCCGTCGACGGGGAGTTCGTCGTCCGCAAACGGGCCGTCAGCGCGTTCGTTGGCACCGAGCTCGAGCGGCTACTTCACGTTCGGGACATCTCCACGCTCGCGCTCGCCGGAAGTGTCACGAACTTCGCTGTCGAAGGGACGGCGCGCGACGCCTCGGATCGCGGATATCGCGTGATCGTCCTCGAGGATTGTTGCGAGACGGTCTCGGATGAGTGGCAGGCCTTCTCGATGACGCAGATCCTGCCCCTGGTAGCCTTGGTCGTCACCGCCGCCGAGTTCGCCGACGCCCTGCGCGGCTGACCCAAAGCCGGGGCTGGCCACTGACTGCAAACCCACCGCTGTTGAGCGCCGCGGCGTCACGTGCAGAAGCCGCGGACCTGCGCATTGAACCGGGCCGGTTCTTGGAGGCTGCTAACGTGCCCGGCCCCGGAGATGACCGCGAGCCTTGCACCGGGTATCGCATCGCGCAATCTGGTGCGCGACGGTCATCGGGCGATCGCGCGTTCGCGTCACCCCAGACCAGCAGAGTGGGAGCGCGGAGCACCCGACGCGAAGCGCACGAGAGATCCAGATCACATCCCAGGCACCCCCTCGCGGCAGCGGCGTGAGCACCCATCCGATCGTCGCCTGCAGCGCGGCGCACTACGACGCGGGCGACACCTGCGTCTCCCTCGCCACGCGCGCCTGTCCGACGTGCTCGACTACGCGCTGCACTGCCCGTCCCCCCTGCGCCGCCGATCGGATCGCGGCTGACGCGGCGACGCCGCCACGGCCCCGCGGGCCGGCTTCCGCGTCAGGCCGCGCGGTCGGACGAGAGCCACTCCCGGTAGGCGTCCGCGAGCGAGCCCGGCAGCCCACCGTACCAGGCCTCCTCGTCGATCCTTGGACGCGGCGCGATCGCCCGGACGGACCGCTCGCCGAACGAGCGCCAGGCGTCGAGGACCGGCTTCGGGCTGCCGTCGGCCCGCACGAGCCCGAAATGGAGCTCGTGGGCGGCGAGATCGAACGGTGGCCGGTGGCGAAGGGAGGCGTCGTAATCGGCGAAGCACCACCATGCCGCGCCGACCGCCCCGACCGCCCACGTGCCCTCGAGGACGGCCTCCGCGTACCGGGCCACGGTGGCCTCCCCGAGCTCGTGGTCCGGTAGCCCGAACTCCTGCGCCGCGACCGGCCGACCCGTCATCGCGGCCGTCACTGCGACGAGGAACGGGACCCATGCCGGATCGTCTGCGGCGCGGGCGGTCGGGCTGTAGAGCGGGTAACCGTGCATCGCGGCGACGACCCAGGTCCGGCTGATGAGGGACGGTCGGATGGCCCGGTCCTCCTCGAGATCCTGCGAGTGGAGTCCGCCGGTCACCGGGAGGCCGGCCGGAGCGAGCGCCTCGGCAAGGAGCGCGCTCCACGTGGCCGCATCCTCGGCACGGCGGGGTCGGCGGACGTTCGAGAACTCGTTGCCGAGGTCCCAGCCGGCGAGGCCCGGGTGACCGCCGAACGTCGAGGCCAGCCGCGTCGCGAGAAGGCGCTGCGCGTCGAGGAGCGCCGGATCAGCGTAGATGTCGCCCGCCCCCCACCCGCGCACAACGCGGCCACCGCAGATCGATCGGAAGGGGTTGACGGGGGCGTCGGGGCGGAGGACCCAGCGCGGCAGCCAGTTGACGCCGCTCATGTGCCCGCAGAAGAGCGTCGGGACGAGGCCGACCCCGCATCGCTCGGCCGCCTGGAGCGCGATCTCGAGCCCTCGGAGGCCGGCGCCCGCGACGGTCTCGGGCGCGGGCTGGAAGGCCTCCCAGCTGAGGAAGATCCGCACCTCGCGGAAGCCCCAATCGGCGAGCCGCCCGAAGTCGCGGCGGGTCTCCGCGGCCCGGACGTCCTCCCACCAATACATCGCCGTTCGGGCCGGCCAGTAGTTGACCGCCCGAACGAACGCCCGGCCCGCCTCGGGTCCCCCGGCCGGAGCGGCCGCCATCGCGTCTGCCGGAGGGGTGGTCACGCGAGCGCGGCCCCGGCGCCGGGCGACGACTCCGGCCGCGACTCGCCCGGCGATGTCGTTCGATCGTGGCGACCGGCCCACGCTCGGAGGACCCGCTCGTAGACGGCGACGTAGCCGTCGACCATCCGATCGACGGTGAAGCGCTTCTCGACCCGGCGGCGGCAGCGCGTCCGATCGATCTCCCGGACGCGCCCGAGCGCCTCGACCGCACCGTCGACATCGTCGACGAGGAAGCCGCTCTCCCCCTCCTCGATGACCTCGGGCACGGCGCCCCTCCGCGTCCCGATCACCGGCGTCCCGCAGGCCATCGCCTCGGTCATCGCGAGCCCGAATGGCTCGTCGAAGGCGACGAGATGGAGGAGCGCGAGCGCCCCGCCGAGGAGGCGGTCCCGGTCCACCGGCCCGAGGTTACCGACGTAGCGCACCCGGTCTCCGTCGACGTGCGGCTCGACCGAGCGGGTGAAGTACGCGCGGTCGTGGACGATGCCGGCGATCACGAGCCGCACCCCAGCCCGGCGGGCCGCTTCGATCGCAAGGTGGACGCCCTTGTCGGGGTGGATCCGGCCGAACGAGACGGCGTACTCGCCGGGCGCGGGGCGAAACGTGAAGAGGGCCGGGTCGATACCGTTATAGACGGTCGCCTCATACCGCAGCGTCGGGTCGCGATCGGCGTCGCTGATCGAGACGTAGAAGACATCGTGAACGTACTCCTGGTACACGGGCAGGATCGCGGGCGAGGAGAAGCCGTGGATCGTGGTCACGAGCGGGACCGGAATGAGCCGCGACCAGGCCAGGGGCAGGAAGTCGAAGTGGTTGTGAAGCAGGTCGAATCGTCCGGCCTGCTCCATCGCATGGGCGATGTGGAGCGCCTCCCAGACCTTCGGGGTGACCGATGGGTCCTCCTCGTAGCCGCGCGGGGCGACCGCCTCGAGCCGCCCCGCCGTGATCGAGTCGGCGGTAGCGAACAGCGTCACGTCATGGCCGCCCGCGACGAGGCCCTCGGCGAGGTTCGAGGCGACGAGCTCCCACGGACCGTACGCGCGCGGCGGCGTCCGCCAGGCGATCGGGCTGAGGATCCCGATCCGCATCAGTCTCGGGCGGGCCGGACCGCCCCATCTGCACCGGGTCGCGGGCGCGGCCCCGCACCCGGGACGGGCGCGACACGGGTGCTCGCCGGTCGCGCGGCCCGGACCCGCTCCAGGGCGATCAGCCACATCAAGGTCGATTCCGCCCCCTGGTTCTCGTTCGCCCCGCGCCGTGTCAGACCGTCGCAGCACGCGCCACGCTCGGGATCGGCAAGCCGCACCCCGAGGTCGTTCTGCCCGAGGAACCAGCCATAGGCCGACTCCATCGTGCGCGCGTACCGGTCGTCGCCGGTCGCGGCATGGGCCGCCTCGGCCGCCAGCAGGAGCGCCGTGGCCTCGATCGGCTGCTGGTCGAACTGCGCCCGTGCCCCGCCGCGCGGCCACCAGCCGCCATTACCGACCGGGCTAAGGTGCCCATCGGGCGTGATCTGGATCCCGATGAGCCAGTCAAGGGCTCGTTGGCCCGCGCGGACGATGCGGGCGCCAAGGCGCTGCCCGGCCACGAGTAACGCCTGCGCCGGCAGCGCGTTCTCGTAGGTCAGCACGTCTTCCGGCCAGGGCCACTCCTGGGCACCAGCGCCCGCCTCGAACGTCGCCCACAGGCCGGTCGCGAGCTCCCGGTGCGCGCGCAGCGTCTCGCCATCGAGGCCACCGCGCATGGCAGCGTCGCAGCCCAGGACCGCCGAGGCCCGTCCTCGCAGTGCGGTGAGTGCCCGCGTGGCCGGGAGGGCGTGCTCGAAGAGGGCGGCGGCGAGTGCGCGCATCGCCGCATCGGGCGCCTCCAGGACCACCTCGCCGAGCGCCCGCATCGCCCGCCCCTGGGCATCCTCCGAACCCGCTGCCGCGATCCAGGCGCCGTCGACTGCCCGGCAGTTGCGGAACCATCCCGGCCCGGGCTCGAGCGCGTCGGCCAGGAACCGCAGCGAGCGCCAGGCGCTCTCCTCCACCGCGGCCCAGCCGAGTGACCGCGCATGGAGGAGGTCGACGGTCAGGGCCCGTGCAACGTCGTCGGTGCAGTAGCCGTGCGTCGGATCGGGCACCGATCCGACCGCGTGCTGCACGATGCCGGTCGCGTCCGACAAGGCCTCGAAGTGCCGCCGGTTGACCGGGAAGAGGGGCGCGAGCTCAGGCATGGACCGTCGCCGCCGAGGTCGGGATCCGGAGCGGGGGCGGCGCGGCAGCGACGACGCGCGCGAACAGGCGCCGGTAGGCGGCGCCGACCTCCGACCAGACCATCCGCCGGGCGTGTTCGTACGCACGCTGACCGACCGACGCACGCAGCACGGGATCACCCAGCAGCTCGATGAGGGCCGCGCCGAGCGCGTCGGGTGAACCGGCCGGGACGAGGATCCCGCGCCCATCGGCGAGCAGTTCAGTGGCGTACGCGTAGGGCGTTGAGACCACCGCCCTGCCGGCGCCCATGGCATAGGAGAGCGTCCCCGAGACGATCTGCTCGAGGTTCGGGTACGGCGTCACGCAGAGGTCGGCGCCTTCAAGCCAGCGCCCCAGTTCGGCCCGCCCCACGAAGCGATCGACGAACCGGATGTGATCGGCAAGGCCGAGTTCGTGCACGCGCGCCATCAGGCGGTGCCGGTAGGCTTCCCCCTCCAGCCGGAGCAGGTCGGGATGCGTGGCGCCGAGGATGACGTAACAGGCCGTCGGGAGCGCCCGCACGACCGCCGGCATCGCCTCGATCGCGAGGTCATAGCCCTTGCCTGGTCCGAGGAGGCCGAAGCTCAGGATGACCGCGCGCCCGGCCAGGTCGAGCGCCGCCTTGACCGTCTCGGGATCGACGAGCGGCAGGTCCGGCACGCCATGGGGGATGATGTCGAGACGGCGGGGAGCGACGCCGTACGCCTCTGTCAGGAGCCGGGCGGCCGAGCGCGACATGACGACGGTGGCCGCGACGGTCCGCACGAGTTCGACGAGGATCCGCCGCTGGGTGGGGGTCGGACGGCGGAGGACCGTGTGGAGCGTGGCGACGGCGGGGACATCGAGGGCACGGACGAAGTCGAGGACGTGTGCCCCGTCCGCGCCGCCCCAGATCCCGTACTCATGCTGGATCGAGACGACGCCCGCGCCGCAGCGGGTCAGGGCGCGCGCGACCGCGACGTAATCGTTGGGCACATCGCGGCGGATGCGATGGTGCACCTCGAGGGGGTACGCGCCCAGCTGGTCCGGTGGGTGCAGGGCGACGATCTCCCGCCCACCGGTGGCCGCGGCAAGATCGTGGGTGAAGGTTCCGATGCCGCACCGTCGGGGGGGGTAGGTAGAGACGAAGGCCGTGCGCAATATCTCGTAGCTCCTGTCAGCGAGCGCCGCAGACTCGAACGCTACCGTGGACCCAGGGCAGATCCGCGCTCCAAGAGATCGGCCGTTCAGGCGATCGAACAGGCGCGCACGGCACCAAGATTGGGGCCCGGACGAAGGGGTTCCGCCCGGCACGCACGATCCGCTGCTCGTCGCAGCGCGGACGTCGAACGCCGCGGCGGACATCCATGGTGCACCCCATGAGCCAGCCCGTCAAATGGCGCCCAAACGGTGGATGCAATACCATGCCGGTAGGCGGCCACGATGGCGGGTCGTCGTTGGACCTTGCCACCGCGTCGTGCATGAAGCGCTGCCCGGGGCCCGCTGACCCTCGGCTCCGCCCCCAGGATCCGACAGCCCTCAGGGGCGGTCGGTACGCCTGAGGCGGCGCGGTCTCGGGCAGTGCAGCACGTAGTCGAGCACGTCGGCAAGGCGGGCCGTCGCCAGGCCGACCGAGGTGTCGGCCGCGCCGTAGTAGATGCGCAACAGGCCGGTCGTTTCGTCGACGACCCACCCACAGGGGAACACGACGCCCGCGACGTCACCGGCACGCTCGGAGGCCTCGGTCGGTCCCATGACCCACTCGTCGCTGCGGCGGAGGGCGATCCGGGGGTCGTCCAGGTCGAGCAGCGCCAGCCCCACCCGGTAGAGCGAGCCGCTCGCGGTCACGTGGACGCCGTGGTACATGATGAGCCAGCCCTCGGGCGTCTCCAGGGGCGGCGGGCCGGACCCGATCTTGTCGGCGTCCCACCAGGCGCCCTCGCGGGCTTCCAGGACCAGGCTCAGGTCACCCCAGTGGCGCAGGTCGGGCGAGTACGAGACCCACATGTTGGCGGGGCCGCGCGCATGGGTCGGCCGGTGGAGGAGCGCCCAGCGGCCCCCGAAGCGTCGCGGGAAGAGCGCCGCATCCTTGTCCTCCGGCGGCATCGCCGGCCCGAGCCGTTCGAAGTGGCGGAAGTCGTTCGTGACGGCGAGTGAGACGAGCGGACCGAGGCGGCTGTACGCCGTGTAGGCGATGCCCCACTGGCCGCGCTCGGGCAGCCAGGTGATACGAGGGTCCTCGATGCCCCAGACCTCCTCGGGGTGGCGCTCGGGCGCCGATCGGAAGGTGGGCTCCGGATCGACCCGCCAGCCATCCACGCCGTTCGCGCTGCGGGCGACCGTCAGGTGCGAGATGCCGCGCCGGTCCTCGACTCGGCAGAGCAGGACCGTCTCCCCGTCGACGAGCGCCGCGCCGGGATTGAAGATGGTGTTGGCCGGGTAGAGCAGATCACGGACGGTCAGGATGGGGTTCGCGTCGGAGCGAGTGAAGAGATGGGCGCCGTTCACGGCGAGACAGTGTACGCCGAGGGGCGCGGGCTGCCGAACCTCTTCCCGGGGCAACGGCGTGCTACGAGTCGTCCTCCCGCGCGTCGGAGATGAACACGATCGTGGGATCGTGACCGCCCGGTTGAGCGTCGACGCGGTGCAGGCTGGCGACCCGGCGGGTTCAGCGGTTCCGGCTTCTATCCCGCCGCTCCGGCCAAGACCGGCGTCTACGGCTACGCCGCCCAGGACAGCTTCGCGCGTGGGGTGACCGGCCGGACGACGGCGGGCCGCGGGGTCAATGGGCTCGCCACGTCGGGGCGCGGCGTCCACGGCTACGCGAGCACCGGGATCGGCGTCTACGCCGCCGCCGGTACTTCCGGCAAGCCGTTCCACGCCGCGGGGCGAGTCAGCTTCAAGACGGCCGGCTGGGCCACCATCGCCGCCGGTACCAAGTCAAAGGTGGTGACGCCCGGCGTTGACCTCACCCCCGCCTCGCTCGTCCTCGTCACCCTGATGGGCAACCCCGGCACGACGGTCTACCTGCACCGCGTCGCCGCCAACGTCACCGCGGACACCTTCACCGTCTACCTCACCGCCAACGCCACCGCCGCCACGAGGTTCGCCTGGTTCGTCATCGGGTAGGCGGCGCCACGCTGGGGTGACGATCAGAGCGATCGACCGACACGATGGCAAGATGGTGCCAAGCGCCAGGGCGTGGCGCTGCACGCGGTGAGGATCTTTGGGGCCGAGGGGCCGCCCCCGGGGCTGCTACCCTGCCCGGATGTTCCTCGGCATCGACCATCTCGTGATCGCCGTCGCCGATCCCGACGACGCGGCCGCGCAGCTCGAAGGGGAGCTTGGCCTCGCCGCCACCGGCGGCGGCCGGCACGACGCGCTCGGGACCTTCAACCGGCTGGTCTGGCTGGGTGACACCTACCTCGAGCTCATCGGCGTCTTCGCGCGGGCGCTGGCCGAGCGCTCGTGGATCGGTGCGCCGACGGTGCGGATGGTGGGGCTGGGTGGCGGGCTCGCCACCTGGGCGATCGCGACCGACGCGCTGGAGGCCGATCTGGCCGCGCTCCGCGCCGCCGGCTCTGATCTGGGCGACCCGATCGGTGGCGAACGGCGGCGCGCCGGCGGCGCCCTCGTCCGCTGGCGGCTCGCCACGCCGGCCCTCCTCGGGCCGTCCCAGCCGCCCTTCCTCATCGAGCATGACGCGGCCTCGGCCGAGTGGACGCCGGCCGACCGTGCCGCCCGGCTGGCCTTGGCCCAGCCGCTCGGCGGGCCGGTCCGGCTCGAGGCGCTCGAGCTGGCCGTCGACGACGTCAACGGGACGCGCCAGCGCTTCGCCCGGACGGCGGGCCTCCAGTTCCGGCCGTCGCTCACCGGCGGTGGCTCGCGCGACGCCGACGTCGGCCGCCAGATCGTCCGGCTGCGCCCTCGACGCGGCGGCTCCGGATCGGCGGTCATCCGCCTCGCCGCGCCCGTGCCCGAAGAGCGGGTTGTCGAACTCCTCGACTGCCGCTGGGTCGTGCGCCCGGCGCGCGGAAGCCCCGTCGCGACGGCTTATCCCGGATCCACCGAAGCTCTCGGCTGACCGGGTGGATTGAGGGCCGAAACCTCCATCGCGCCGGCTGAGCGACGGCCGAGCCGCCGCATGCCCCGGGTCCGGGGTACTCCGATGGGACGACCGGGGACCGGGAGGGCTTCGCCGAGCATTGCGGCCATGCTGCCGCCGGCCCCCCGGGCGGCTCGGGTGATCCCGGCGAGTCAGGCGGTGAGCGGGAGCGCCCGGAGGCGCGCGAGCGCGGTGGTCCAGCTGACTGCCCACGGCCAGCGCGCCGGCAGGTGGAGCGTCCAGCGACGGGCCGAGCGGGTCAGCCGACCGACGAGACCGAACAGCCGACGCCGGAGGGTCTTCGTCGTGACGAGCGTCTCGCCCAGGGCGATCCGGCTCGTCCAGCGGGCGAGGTTGTGGGCGATCAGCTGCACCGCGAGCCACGCGCCGTTGGCGCCGAACCTGCCCGACCGCAGGTGATTGCGGCCCACCCCGTACTTGAGATCCCGGATTGCGTTCTCGACCTCGGCGTGGCGACGATGGTCGGCCTCGAGGACGAGCGTCTCGCCGTCGCGGTCGGTGATGAACGCGTGGTAGTCGTAGAGCGTGAGCAGCGCGAGCTGGCTGCCCGGGGTGGGTCGGACCCGGCGGACGATGAGCCGGACCGGTCGAGCGGCGGGCTGGTCGGCGAATGGGACATAGGCCGTCTCGGCCACGTCGGCGCCGCCCGTGCGCGACGCGAGCCGGAGGGGTGCGTGCGCGGAGCCGCCCGTCAGGGCAGCGTGACGAACTGCCCTAGGAACGACCGTGCCGAGTCCGTATCCAGCCGGTAGGTGACGTCCGTGGCCCGGCAGGGAGCGTCGCCCGTCACCGTGAGGGACACGACGAGGTTGCTCGTGCCGACGAAGTGCGGCCCTCCGGAGTCGCCGTAGCAGGTGCCGCCGTTCCCGGTCGATGGGTTCATCGACAGGTTGAGCCAGGCCCTCGTGATCGACATGAACCCCTGGTCGGCCCAGCGGCGCTGCGGATCCCAGAACAGGGTCTGGAAGCCCTTGGTCTTGTCCTCGCGGACCGTGCCGTAACCAACCGCCGTGAAGCGCTGATCACGGAGATCGAGCGAGTCCAAGTACGCGTGTGTCGGTAGCTGCGCCGGCGTGACTCCGGGCGGCGCCCAGGCGAGCAGGACCACCGCGACATCGTGCGGGTCGGAGTGCCCGCCCTGACCGGAGAAGCCGTACTCGGGGTTCGTGACGTAGTGGCCGGGAATGAGGTTGCCGGCGAGGCTGAACGCGCTGTCGAACGTCACGAACACGTCGTCCGGCCCGATGTCCCTCGAGGCGAGGCCAGCCGTGCAGTGCGATGCCGTTACGAACACGGTGGGGGCGACCAGCGTGCCGGAGCACCACTCGTCGAGTGCGCCGCCCTCGCGCCACGGTGCGATCAGTGCGCCCACCCAGGGATGGCCGTCACCATCGAGCTCGCCAAAGGTGATGGCGCCTACCGGGGCACCGACAACGAGCGCAAGGCCCAGTCCAACGATTGTCGCGAGCCGCTTCATGAGATCCGTCCCTCCTCCCCCCGGATCACCGCCAGCGCGTCGTCGGCGACAGGCCCCGAGATCATACGACGCCCATGCCGTGCCGTGCCGCTCTGCTTGGAGGCTGATCGAGTCGATGAACGGCGCCCGCGTCGTCCACGACCGGCTCGAGCTCGCCGGCTGGGACGTCGAGATTGCCGACGCGCTGAAACATGACCGGACCGTCGGTCGGCCCCGGCCCAACCTCGGCCGGACCCGGACCCGCCGGAGCGATCGGCGGGATGATGAAGCCGACGGCGGGGACCTCAACGGCTTCATGCTGCTGCGCGGCGACCCGGCTAAGCTCCACGCCGTCCGGGTCGCTGCGGAGTGGCGGCGACTAGTCCCCGGGCGAACTACGCCGTTCGCGACGTGGGCATCGTCTCCGCCCTTCTCGACGAGGAGGCGCGAAGCTGGGTGGCCGGCGTCGAAGGCATGACCGCCGACCTGCGCTGAGCCGAACCCTGCCGCGGCTGCGGGTCGCACGCCGCGCAGCTACAAACTGGTCGCGACCGCTCTTCGGGAGGTCGCGGTCGACGCGGGACGCGCGCGGGGTTGGCCAGCATCCCGCCTGCGGTCGGCTCAGGGTCTGGGCAGGGTGACGCAGGTCCTCTGCGCGCTCACCGGAGCCCGCGACGCAATCCTAGACCGGCAGCGGTCATGACCGGGTCCCGCGCCAGCCCGTCGGCGAGGTGATTCGAGTCAGCCCCGTGGGTTCGCGGGAAGGCCAGCGGCGCGCCACCTCAACGATGCCGTGCCCCTCGTCCCCGGAGCCCCGATCGGTCTGATCCTCGAGCTGGGTAACGCGGCCCTCTTCCTCGGGCTCGCCGTCTAGGCTGCCCAGTGGGCGACGGCGAGGGTGGGCGGCGCGCTCCGGGGCATGGCGACGGCGACGAAGTGGTTCCCGGCCGCGTTCGCGATCTGGCCCCAGACCCTCACCCAGGTGTCGGCCGTGCTCGCGTGGGGCGTGCCCCGCACCGACATCAACTGGTGGATCCGCCTGGATCACCTCGTCGTCCTGTGGGGCCTGATCCCGTGGCTCTGGCGGCACCCGGTGCCACTGCCGGGCTCCGACCGACGCCCGACCGCCACCCGGAGCGGGCGCGCGGTCCCCTCGGCGCGGCGTCGTGGGTCGCACGTCTGGCTGAGGGCTTGCGCCACCGCTCGGCCGGAGGTACCGTTGGCGCCCAGAGGAGGATGGATCCGGGCGTCCCGGACGGCGTCCCCCCTGAGCGAGCAGACGGCAGCAGCGCGAACGGGGCGCGTTCCCACCTCCCTTGCGCGCGGCTCACTCGCCGGGGAGGACCTCACCCGGCCGTCCACGAGACACGAGGAGAGGAAATGTCCTGGCTCACCCAGCGGCGCCGGCGCGCCCGCAACCGCGTTTCCCCGCGCAGCGCGGCGTCCATCCTGGCAGTCGTCATCCTGCTCACAGCGCTCGTGCCCTCGAGCGCATCCGCCGTCACGCTCGCGCAGGACCCGGAGCGGAACAGCACCGCGCTCACCGGTTGGGCCTGGTACACGGGCGTCTCGGCCACGACGCTCAACAACGCCATCAGCGCCGGCGGCCTGCGCATCATCGACATCGAAATCCACTCCACCACGGGCCCCACGTTCAGCGCCACGCTGGTCAAGAACAGCGGGACCTACGCGCGGGGCTGGTGGTGGTACTACGGCGTGACCGCCGCGCAGGTCAGCGGCTACCTCACCGCCAATAGCGCCCGGATCATCGATCTCGAGCCCTACGACGTCGCGGGCCAGACCAGGTTCGCCGTCGTCATGGTGAGCAACACCGGCAGCGCGGCGAAGAGCTGATGGTGGTACTACGGCACGACGACGACCTACATCGCCTCGCAGCTCGCGGGGCGCCGGCTGATCGACATCGACCGGTACGTCGTGGGCGGCGTCACCCGGTACTCGGCCGTCATGATCGCCAACACCGGCGTCGACGCGAAGAGCTGGTGGTGGTACCTGAACGTGACGCCGTCCCAGATCAGCTCGTACCTGAACACCAACCACGCCCGGCTGATCGACATCGAACGGGCGGGCTCCGGGACCTACAACGTCATCATGCAGGCCGCCGGCTCCGAGTACTGGTGGTGGTACTACGGCAAGAGCGCGAGCTCGATCGGCACGCTCGCCTCCCAGAACGGCGCGCGGATCTACGACATCGAGTCGTACACCGTGTTGGGGGTACGCTACTTCGCCGCGTTGATGATCAACGACGTCAACGCGGAGACGTCGCGCCTGCGCGAGATCATGCGCGGCGGCCTCGACGGTGGCAGCTACGGCGTCTACCTCAAGCGGATCGGAAGCGGGACCGATGTCAACCTCCAGGAGGGCGTCATCTTCGAGCCCGCCAGCGCCCTCAAGGCGCTCCACCTGCTGCACGCCCTGCGCCGCGTCCAGGCCGGCTCCGAGTTCCTGACCACGGACATCACCTGGTATGCCAAGCCGACCGACCCGGCGCGCTACCCGGGGGAGACCGATTACGGCGACGACAAGAACAAGTGCGCCTACACCGACACCGGTGTCCTGCAGACAAGCGTGACCTACGTCGACGACCTGGGGCCGGTCGTCCTCATGCAGATGATGCGTCAGTCGGACAATCGCACGACCGACGCGCTGGTGCGACGCTACGGCTTCGCGGCCCTCAACGCAACGGCGGACCTCGCCGGCATGACGAAGACGCAGCTCTACCATCGCATCGGCTGTCCGGCGGCATCGTCGCCGCAGCCCTGGCACCACAACGAGCTGACGCTGGTCGACGCCGGGAAGCTCTACGAGGGTGTCTCCAATGCCGCGTTCCTCAGCGGCAGCAACGCGACCACCTTCTGGAACACGCTGCTCGGCGGGGCGATCGACGCATCGGGCGCGCTGGCCAAGATCGTGCGCGAGGAGGCGACCAGCCTGGGCAAGACGACCGCCGTCGCCGATGCCTTCATCGCGAACACGCAGGTCCGCTCCAAGGGCGGCAGCTACGACAGCTGCCCGGCGAGCGGCTCCTGCAACCCGCCGTACATCTACACGCGCACGGCCGCGGGGCGGATCCAGCTGCCGTTCAAGAACAGGCTCGGGACGATCGTGCCGAGGTACTACGTCTTCGGGCGGTTCGTGGACGGCCTCGCGATCAACTGCACGTTCAAGGGCTCGAGCGAGGGCAACGACGCCTACGCCGCGCGATGCCCTTCCTGGAAGGCCGCCAACGACGCCTTCACGAAGGCCGGCAACGAGCTCTTCCGCGCCCAGATCCGGGCGGCGCTCTTGACCTGGTGACGGCCCCTCCCGGGGTGCGGAAGCGCCGGCGACTGTCGAATCGCGACACTCGGCGGCGGCGCGCCGGGGCGACGCGGTCCAGAGGCGGCCGTGGGACCGCTCCGCCCTCGAAGAGCAACCTCCTCGTCGGGGTTCGAGCCCGCAAGGGGGCGTGGCGCCCCCACTCAAGGCGGATCGGTCCGCCCGCGGGGCCGGCCACGCGCACGCCAACTGCTCGCCCGCCGGATGACGAGCACGATCGGCCATGGTGCACGCCGCTGCTTGGCGGCGGTGGCCGACGGATAGTCGGCCTCGGCGGGCCCCGGGGTCGGCGTCCACACCGGTGGCGTCCGCGCCACGCGACGCGAGCGTGCAGATGAATGCTCCGTCGCCGCACCCGGCATCCAGCACCCGCCGGCCCGCGACGTCACCGATCAAGCCCAGGAGCAGGCGCTGTTCGATCGCTTCGCTGATCGCGCCCAGCGTCGTCGCGCGCCACGACGCGTAGGCTGCA
>Ga0154433_1081_pt1 | contig 16291 bp, 17 predicted proteins | sample RifGroC2_FD_115937 | JGI IMG/M metagenome (GOLD analysis project Ga0154433, IMG submission 115937) | Chloroflexi bacterium GWC2_73_18 | reverse complement strand
CCATTCCAGGGCCTGTTTCGTGCTCAGCGGGACCCCTCCGCATGCCTTCCGGGCTCAACAGCTGCGGAAGCCGGGGTCAGGAGCGTGAGGAAGACGCTCGACGGACGCCGCGATCGTCGCCGGCTCGTGAACGACGACCGCCTCGTGCAGCGCCGATCCGGCCCGGGCGGCTTCGACGCCGGCCGCGGGCGATGACGTGGACCTCGCAGGGCCACGTGGCCGCCTGCGCACCGGGCCCCCCGGTCTACGGGACGCCGCGGCGGCGGCCCAGCGGGCGACGAGCTCGGCGCGGGCCGAGGCGGCCATCCCGCTCGCGGCGCCTACGCGGCCGTCTCCGCGTCCGCGACGGCGAGCGCGGCGTCGAGGACGGCGAGACCCTCCTCGATCTGCTCACGGGTGATCGTGAGCGGCGGCGCCAGCAGGATCGCGCTTCCCTGGCCCGGCATGATGTAGACGCCATCGTCCCAGCAGCGGGCGAGGACGCGGTCCTTCGCCGAGGGCGACGGCGTCCGACGGGCCGGATCGACGAACGGCTCCTTGGTCCGCCGGTCGCGGACCAGCTCGACGCCGACGAAGAGCCCCTTGCCGCGGACGTCGCCGACCGACCGGTGGCGGTCCATCAGCGTCCGGGCGCCCGAGAGCAGGACCTCGCCCAGCTCGGCCGCCCGCTCGACGAGCCGGTCGTCGCGGTAGACGCCGATCGCGGCCACGATCGCCGCGCAGCCGAGCGCGTGGCCCGAGTAGGTGTGCCCGTGGACCAGGGGGCGGTCGTCCCATTGTCGGGCCAGCGGTTCGCGGACGACGGTGGCGCCCATCGGCACGTAGCCGCCGGTCAGGCCCTTGGACGTGGTGAGGATGTCGGGGACGATCCCCGCGTGGTCGACCGCGAACCAGCGCCCGGTCCGACCCCAGCCGGTCATCACCTCGTCGGCGATGAGCAGGATCCCGTGGCGATCGCACAGCTGGCGGACCGCCTCAAGGTAGCCGTCGGCGGGGACGATCACGCCGTGCGGACCGGCGATCGGCTCGAGGATGACGGCGGCGACCCGGTCGGGCCCGTTGGCCAGGACGACCTCCTCGAGACTCCGCGCGCAGTGCGCGGCGCAGTCGGCGCAGCGCCCGCCCGGCGGTGCGAACTGGCAGCGGTAGGGGTCGCAGGTCGGAGCATGGACGACGCCCGGGATACCCGGCTCGAACGGCCAGCCGCGGTGGTCGCGCGAGAGCGTCATGGCGCCCATCGTGCTGCCGTGGTAGGAGCGGTAGCGGGCGATGATGATCGGCCGGCCGGTGAGATCGCGGGCCATCTTCAGGGCCGCCTCGTTGGCCTCCGCGCCGCCGGGCGAGAAGAAGGTCCGGTTCAGGTCGCCCGGCGTCACCTCGGCGATCAGCCGGCCGGCCTCGGCCCGCGCCGCGGTCACGAAACTCGACGCCACGACCGGCAGCGTCGCCGCCTGTTCCTGGATGGCCCGGACCACCCGGGGCTCGGTGTGGCCGAAATTCGCGAACATGAACATCGAGGTGAAGTCGAGGTAGCGCCGGCCGGCGGCATCCCAGAAGTGGACGCCCTCGGCACGGACGATCGGCGCGCCGCGTTCGGCGCCCTGGTTCTTCCAGGGAGCGAGGACATGGCGTCGATCGAGGTCGACGATCTCGGTCGGCCCGGCGAGGTCGGAGATGGCCATCGCTCGCCTCAGCCGAGCAGGTCGGCGTACTTGTCGAGCAGGCGAACCGGCTTGCGCAGCGCGTCGCGGCGGAACGGCTCGCCGAGCTCGGCCGGGTCGACCACGACGTCGATCACCGCCGGGCGACCCTGCCCGACCGCGGTCCGGACGGTGTCGGCGAGATCCGCCTCGCGCTCGACCCGGTAGCCGTCACCGCCCATCGCGCGGGCGACGGCGGCGAAGTCGGGGTTGCGCAGGTTCGTGCCGACGTACCGGTCGGCGTAGTAGTCGACCTGGTTCTTCTTCTCGGCGCCCCACTCCCCGTTGTTCCAGACGACGGCGACGACGCCGATCCCCTCCCGGACGGCGGTCAGGACTTCGGCGAGGCTCATCCCCCAGGCGCCGTCGCCGACGAAGGCGACGACCGGGCGGTCGGGTCGCCCCAGCTTGGCGCCGAGGGCGGTCGGGTAGCTGTAGCCGCAGTTGCCGAACATCATCGCCGCCAGGAACTGACGCGGACCCTCGAAGTTCAGGTAGCTGTTCGAGACCGAGCAGATGTTGCCGATGTCGGTGGTGACGATGACGTCGCTGGGGAGGACCTCCGTGATGAGCTTCAGAGCGCGACGCGGGCTGATCGGCTCGCCCCGCCGCGACGAGAGCTCGTCCAGCTCGGCCGCCCAGGCCGCCTTCTCGGTGGCGATCTCGGCGATGCGGGCCTCGTCGCGAGGCCGTCCGCCCCCCCTGCCGCGGAGCGCGTCGAGGAGCGCCTCGGTGAACGCCCGCGCGTCGCCGATGATCCCCGTGCTCACCTTCCTGGTCAGGCCCAGCACGCGGTGGTCGACGTCCACCTGGACGACCCGGGCGTCCTTCGGCCAGTAGTCGAACCCGTACTGCGGCAGCGTCCCGAAGGGGCCGAGCCGGGTCCCGATGGCGAGCACGACGTCGGCCCGGTTGATCAGGCGCATCGCCGCCTTCGACCCCATGTACCCGAGCGGACCGATGCCGAGCGGGTGCGAGTAGGGGAACGCGTCGTTGTGGAGGTAGGTCGTGGCGACCGGCGCGGAGAGGTACTCGGCCAGGGCGCGGACCGATTCGCCGGCCTCGGACCGGACGACGCCTCCGCCGGCGAGGACGACGGGGAACCGCGCGCTCGCGACGAGCTCGGCGGTCGCCCGGATCTGGTCCGCGGGACCGGCCCCGTGCGCCGCGTCCGGCGACGGGTAGATCTCCGTCTCGATCTCGCCGTAGAAGTAGTCGCGCGGGATGTCGACCTGGACGGGACCGTTCTCCGCCTTGGCGATGTAGAAGGCCCGTCGAAGCAGCTCGGCCATCCGTTCGGGACGGTTGACCTGGACCTGCCACCTGGTGATCTTCGAGAAGATCGGCAGCTGCTCCGTCTCCTGGAAGCCCCCCAGCCCGACCCCCAGCGACCCGACCGACGGGGTGACCACCACCATGGGCGTGTGCGCCCAGTAGGCGGCGGCGACGGCGGTCACGAAGTTGGTGATGCCCGGCCCGTTCTGGCCGATGCAGACGGTCGGCCGGCCGGTGACGCGGCCCCAGCCGTCGGCCATGTGCGCCGCGTTCTGCTCGTGGGTGACCGAGACGAAGCGGATCCCCGCGCGGGGAAAGAGGTCCAGTGCGTCCATGTAGGCCGAGCCCACGATCCCCGGGACGGTGGTGACGCCCTCGGCGGCGAGGGCCTCGACGAAGGCCTCGCTGGGGGTCATTCGGGTCGGTCCGGTCGTGGCGACCAGTCGGGCCGCCGGCTCCACCGCCGTCATCGAAGGAGCTCCTTTCGCTGCGCCGTCGTTGTCAATCAGCCAACAGCCTTGGCATCGCGGCAACGAAACCAACCGTAGCGCCGGGACCGACGGCCTGTCAAGCCCGGGGCCTCGCCGTGTCGGCTCCCAGCGACCCGCTCGCCGCCCGGTCGCGGTAGCCGAGAGAGCTCGAGATCCGACGCCCGGTCTCGATGAGGATGGGGGCCAGAACGGCGATGTTCTCGCCCGTCATCCGGGCGGCGGGCACGTTGATGCCGATGGCGGCGACGGGGACACGGTGCCGGTCGAAGATCGGCACGGCCATGCCGCCGGCCTCGGGGTTGTGCTCACCGAGGTTGACCGCGTAGCCGACGCGTAGGACCTCGTCGGCGCGGCGGTCGAACTCCTCGAGCGTGTCGGCGGTGAGGGGGGTGAACCTGGCGAGCGAAGGCGGGAGTCGGCGCCGGCGCTCCTCCCGGGAGAGGGGCGCCATGAGCGCCTTGCCCATGGCCACCGCATGCGCCGGGACCCGCTCGCCGAGGCGGGTCGCCGCCCGGACCTCGTGGGTTCCCTCGATAACCTCGATGTAGACGATGTGGGCGCCGTCGAGGATCGCCAGGTCGCAGCTCTCCCCGGTCCGATCGACGACCTCCTGCATGTGCGGCAGGGCGATCTGCCGGACGTCGAGGTCGGCGATCGCCCGCGCGCCCAGCTCCCAGAGGCGCGTCCCGAGCCGGTAGCGCTTGGTGCCCGGGTCGAAGCGGAGCCAGCCCAGCCGCGTCAGGGCGCGGGCGAGCCGAAGGGCGGTGCTCCGGTCGACGCCGAGGCGGACCGCGATGGCCGACGCCCCAAGGGCGGGCTCGAGCTCGAGGACGTCGAGTATGGCGGCGGCCTTGGACAGGGAGCCGATGTACCGCCGGTCCTCGACCCCTGCCGGTTCCGGGCGCTTCGTGATGCCTCCCCTCATCCCCGGGCCAGGGCTTGACACTCGCCGTGCGGCGGGGATATCGTCCCTCTACGTTGTCACAGCGCCATTGTCGTTGTCAAGGTGGCACGCAGGCGGGATGATGCGCATCCACGTCCTGGGCGGAGGCACGCCCACGCCTACCAGGGAGCGGTTCGGCAGTGCCTTCGCCGTCGAGATCGGCGACGACGTGCTGATGTTCGACTGCGGGCCCGCGGCGACGCACAAGCTGGTCAAGTCGGGTCTATGGCCGACCGAGGTCAGCCACCTGTTCTTCACTCACCACCATTTCGATCATGATGTGGATTTCCCCTGCCTCCTCCTTTGCCGCTGGGATCAGGGTGCCGGGCGGGAGGATCCGCTCAAGGTCTACGGGCCGCCGCCCACGCGCCGTTTCGCCGAGTCGCTCATCGGCGCGAACGGCGCTTTCGCCCACGATTGGAAGGCGCGCGTGCATTCCCCGCTCAGCCAGCGGGTCTACGTGAATCGTGGCGGCGTACTGCCTCGAAGACCGCCGACGGTCGAGGCCATCGATATCGAACCGGGGTTCGTCCTGGACGACCGCTCGTGGAGCGTGCGAGCTGGGTACGCCAGGCACGTGCAACCGTACCTCGACTCGCTCGCCTACCGAGTGGAGACCACGAGCGGCTCCGTGGTCTTCACTGGCGACACGGAACCCTGCCAGGAGGTGGCCGATCTCGCCGCCGGCGCTGATCTCCTCCTGTGCATGTGTTGGGATCACCAGGCGACGATGGATGCGAACGGGGAGAGCAGGGGCCAATGCGGCACGACGGGCGCGGCCACGATGGCTCAGCAGGCTGGCGTGAGGCGGCTGGCGCTCGTTCACAGCGGGCCCGTGATCTCGAGGTCGGATGAGCGGGCGAGGGTGCTCGAGAGTGTGGGGGGTGCGTTCTCTGGAGAGATCCTCTTCCCCGAGGAGTTGCAGGCGATCGAGTTGTGACGAGGGGATCGCCCCGAGGGCCCGCGTGACCGGTCCCGCCTAGGCGGCTGTCTCCCCGTCCGCGATGGCGAGCGCGGCGTCGAGGACGGCGAGGCCCTCCTCGATCTGCTCACGGGTGACCGTGAGCGGCGGCGCCAGCAGGCGAGGACATGGCGTCGATCGAGGTCGACGATCTCGGCCGGCCCGGCGAGGTCGGAGGTCAACGGATCGGTTCCTCTCAGAGGTTCGCCGGCAGGGCCGGATCGGCATCGTCGCCACCCGGCGACGGCTCCGCCCACTTCGTTTCCAGGTCCGGCCGGTAGACGAGGTCCATTAGCTCCTCGCGGACCTCGATGAACGCCCGACTCGCGCGCACCGCCCGCGGGTCGCCCGCCGCCTGGAGTCCGAAGCGTACCTGGCGGTCGGCCAGCACGCTCCCCGGTCGTGTCGACATCACGAGGACGCGAGTCCCCAGGTAGACGGCCTCCTCGGCGTTGTGGGTGATGAAGAAGACGGTGCGCCTGGTCGCCCGCCAGATCGACAGCAACTCCTCCTGCAGGTTCTCGCGGGTGAGCGCGTCGAGCGCACCGAACGGCTCATCCATCAACATGATCTGCGGTTCGTTGGCCAGCACGCGGGCGATCGCCGCGCGCTGCTGCATCCCGCCCGACAGCTCGTACGGCGCCCGATGGCCGAAATCGTGGAGGCCGACGAGCCGGAGGTACTGCTCCGCCAGCTCCTTCGCCTCGCGCCGCCCGGCGCCGCGCATGCGCGGCCCGAACGTCACGTTGTCAGCCACGTTGAGCCACGGGTAGAGGGCCGGCTGCTGAAAGACGACCCCGCGTTCGGCGCCCGGGCTGGTCACGACCCGCCCGTCGACCATGATCCGGCCGCTGGTCGGATGGAGGAACCCGGCCAGCAGCTGAAGAAGGGTCGTCTTCCCGCAACCCGACGGGCCGATGCAGCAGATGAACTCCCCCGGCTCGAACACGAGGTCGATGGGCCGGAGCGCCTCGACCGGCGCACCGTTCCCCCGGTACGTGTAGGCGACGCCCTCGATCACCAGGCGCGACCCGCTGCCCGCGGCGGGCAGCGGGGACCCGTCGACGGTCCGTGTCACCCCGCTGCGTCCCCGGCCCTCGCCACGTTCGCCGCTACTTGACCGCCGCCGCGGCGTAGTCCTTCACGACCGCGGCCCGGAGGGTCGCGTCGTCCGGCATCTTGTCGATCTCCTTCTGGTCGAGGAGGTACTGCGCGGTCTGCTTGATGGCCGCCAGGAGGTCGCCGCCGAGCCACTTCGTGCTCGCCTGCTCCGAGGCCGTGAGGAGTACGAGCCCGGCCATCTGGCGCTTGGCGGTCGCCCCATCGATGCCGAACTCCTTGGCCACGAGCCCGGTGGCCTTGTCGGGATCGCTCTTGTAGAGCTGCACGGCGCGCTCCTGGGCTGCGGCCCAGATGTTCATCACGCACGGGTACTTCTGCGCGAAGTCATTGCGCACGACAGCGAAGTCGAACGTCGGGTACCCGAGCTCGGCCATCTTGGCACTGTCGACGAGGGCCTCGCCGCCGTCGTTCATGAGCTCGCTCAGCGCCGGCTCCCAGATGTAGGCGGCATCGATCTGGCCCGTCTTCCAGGCGGCGACGGCGTCGGGGGGAGACATGTTGAGCAACTCGACCTTCGAGCGGTCGACGTTGCTGACGGTCAGGTAGCTGAGCAGGCTGTAGTGGGTCGTCGAGACGAAGGGGACGCCGATCTTCTTGCCGACCAGGTCGGCCGGGGTCTTGATGTTGGCGGTCTTGCGGACGGCGAGCGCCTCGGCCGCGCCGATGACGTCGAAGATCCAGGGCACCGCGTACGGGATCCCGTTCGCGATCCCGCGGCTGACCGGACTGCTGCCGGCGAGGCCGATGTCGATCCCGTTGGCGGTGATCGCCTGGTTCACCTCGCCGCCGCTGTTGAACGGCAGCCAGGTGACCTTGACGCCGGCCAGGTCGGCTTCGAGCCAGCCGGACTGCTTGACGATGATGTCGCCGTTCGGGACCTGCTGGAAGCCGAGCCGGATCTCCGCCGGCTTGTCGAAGCTCCCCGTGCATGCCCCGCCGCTCGTCGGGCTGGCGGTGGGCGTCGCGGTCGCCGTGCAGGCGGCCCCCAGGATGGCGACCCCCATGCCGAGCGCGAGAAGCCGTCTGATCGAACCCGTCACCGCTGTCTCCTTTCCATGACCTTCCTCCTTCAAGCCCCGACCGTCGGGGCCCACCCGGGAGCCCGTGTCACGCCATCAAGCCCTCCCGATCCAGGGGACGAAGCGGCGCTCCGTCCGCGCCGCGATGGCGTCGAGGAGCATCCCGGTCACGCCCATCACGATGATACCGACGAAGATGGTGTCGCTGCGCAGTTGTTCGCTGGCGATCAGCGTGACGAAGCCCATTCCGCTCGACGTCGCGACGAGCTCCGCCGCGACGACCGTGGTGTACGTGAACGCGAGGGAGATCCTGGCACCGCTGAAGATGAACGGCAGGCTGGCCGGCAGGACGACGTGGAGGAAGACCTGCCGATCCCGAGCACCCAGCGCGCGCGCGGCCCCCAGCAGCTCCCAGCGGACGTTCAGGACGCCCGCCCGCGTGTTGATGATGAGGGGCGGGACCGCGGCCAGGTAGAGCAGCGCGATCTTGGATGGCTCCCCGAAGCCGAGCCAGATCAGCAGCAGCGCCAGGTAGGCGAGGGGAGGGAGGGGCCGGATGAAGTTCACGATCGGCTCGGAGATCACATGGACCGGGCCCCACATCCCGGCCGCCAATCCGAGCGGGATCCCCGTCACCGCGGCGAGCGCGAAGGCGACGAGGACACGAGCCATCGTGATCGCGAGGTGAACGGGCAGGGTGTAGCCCTGGTACGGCTCGACGAGGAACACCAGGAACCGCTCCAGCACGCGGCCGGGGGCCGGGACGAACAGCTCCGGGGCCAGGTCGAACGTCCGGATCGCCTGCCACCCGATGACTACGACCGCAAGCACCCCGAGCGCGGTCGTCCATCGGGTAGCCGATCGGAGCTTCCTCGATCTCGTGGGGACCTCCCTGCCCCTACAGGCGTCCGAGGTGACCGTCAGGCGCGGAACCCGCGTGCCGACCGATCGGCGGTGCCTGACCAGCAGCCGGGCGGACGACTCCAGGGCGCCTCGCGGGAACGGCTCCTCCGCTCCGGCGAACGGGTCGCTCGGCCGTGGCCCACCGGCTCATGCGCCAAGCGCCCGTCCTCCCTCTCCTCGTTGTACGTCCTGCAACGCTCCTGCGCCTGCGGCAACGCCCCGCACGACTATGGCAGGACGAACGCGAGGTTGTCAACGCGCTTCGCGGTCGATCGTTCTCTCGAGACCGGCCCCGCTCTGAGCCTTCCCCGCCGAGGTCGAACTCAAGGAGGTGATCCTCGGCTCCATGACCGGCCTCCGCCTCGTTGTCGAGACCGACGGCGAGACGGGGCAACACCACGCCGATCAGCCGAGCCGCCGCGCCGCGACGCTCGTCCCCGGCGACCCGGTCATGATCCGGGTCGACCCGGCGCACGTCAGCGCCTTCGCCCCGGAATCGTGAGCGGCCGCCGCCGGGGCCGCAGGGCGACGCGCGGCCACCACTCGACCGGAGCGCGCCGGCTGGTGTAGGGTCACACGCGACGGAGGTGCCCCATGTCCGACGAGCATCGGCCCGACGAGGCGGTCGGGACGGTCACGCACTACTACAGCCACCTCGCGGTCGCCGGGATCAGGCTGACGTCACCGCTCCGGGTGGGCGATCGGATCCACATCCGCGGTCACACGTCCGATCTGGTGCAGACCGTCGGGTCGCTCGAGATCGACCGCCGCGGGGTCGACCACGCCGGGCCCGGAGACGACGTCGCCCTGAAGGTCGACGACCACGTCCGCGAGCACGACCGGATCTTCCTGGAGGATTGAGGGGGCCTACCTCGCCGCGAGCGCGGCGACGGCCGCCTCGATCCGTTCGGGCGTCGTGTCCGAGGCGATCACGACGCGGACCACGCCGGGCCGCGAAGGATCGTCCCACACGATGACCGACTGGTCGCGCTTCGCGACGTAGGCGTCGATGCGGATCGCGTCGATGCCGGCGATGCGGGCCGGCGCGGACTTGACCAGCTCGGTGTCCCGCTCGGCGCGGGCGCCGGCCTCGAAGGAGGCGGCGAGGACGGCGGCGTCGAGTCCCGGCGCCGCGTAGATGGCCAGCGCCATCCCCTCGGGGTCCTCGCCGTACCAGCTAGCACCGGCGAAGCGAAGTTCGCGCACGCCGCGCTCGTAGAGGAGGCCGATCGTCTTCTGCGAGCAGTAGCGCCCCGACCGGCGAGCGAGCGTCTCGTCGAAGAGCCGTTCGGGGATGAGCGACTCGAGCTCCGGGAAGAAGCCGGGGCGGTCCTGGACGTCGGTGTCCCCGCATGGGGTCGACGGGTCGAAGGACGGTGAAGGCGCCGCCGCGGCGGAGCAGGCGGCCAGGAGCGCGGCGGCCAGGACGAGCAGCGCGGTGACGGCGGGCCGTCCACCGCGGCGAGGTTCGGGGGTCACCACCCGCAGCATACCCGCCCTCGTCGTGAAGCCGCAGCGAAGTCGAGATGGGGTCGCCTTGAAGGTCGCGTGAAGCGCCGAGCGCAGACTCCCCGCCGTGGACGATCACGGGGTCGGGCCCGTCTTCCGCGCCGTTCGCGGGGCGTGTCAGCCCTGCGTCGGTCTCGACGCTCGAGCGGGGCCGCCTGGAGCTCGGCCTCGGCGCGGCACGGCGAATCGCCGGTGCACTCGACATGCCGCTCCCGTTCGATCCGCGCCGGCGCGGCGGGGAGGCGGATCGACTCTCGACGAGGGGCACGCCACGGTCGTCGAGCACGTCGTGTCGGCCCTGCGCGAGAGTGGCTGGGAGGTGCTCTCGAGTACTCCTTCACCCTCCGTCCCGCCGCCCGGCACGCGTCGGACCCCGTGCTAGCATCGCCGCCGTGAGTCGCCAGGAACCCAGGCACGCGGACGACGGAGCCCCCTCGCACGGCGGCCCGGACACGCGCGGCGACGAAACCCACGACGCCTGGGCCGAACGCGAGGAGCGCTGGCAGCGCGAGCGGCTCGAGCCGGCGCTCGCCCGCGCGCCGGAGCGACGCATCCACTTCACCACCATCAGCGACGTCGAGGTCGAGCGGCTCTACGGCCCGGCCGTCGACTTCGACCCGCTCCGCGATGTCGGTTTCCCGGGCGAGCCCCCGTTCACGCGCGGCATCCACCCGACGGGCTACCGCTCGCGGCCCTGGACGATGCGCATGTTCGCCGGCTTCGGCTCGGCCGAGGACACGAACGCCCGCTTCCGGCAACTCCTCGCCGCCGGCCAGACCGGCCTTTCCATCGCCTACGACATGCCGACCCTCTACGGCTACGACTCCGATGACCCCGAGGCGGAGGGCGAGTTCGGGACGTGCGGCGTCGCCGTCTCGTCGCTCGCCGACATGGAGGTCCTCCTCGACGGGATCCCGCTCGACCGGATCAGCACCTCGATGACGATCAACGCCCCGGCCGCGGCGATCTGGGCCATGTACATCGCGGCGGCCGAGAAGAAGGGCTATCCCCGGGCGATCCTGGAAGGCACGACCCAGAACGACATCCTGAAGGAGTACATCGCCCAGAAGGAGTTCCTCTTCCCGCCCGGGCCGTCGATGCGCCTGGTCGTCGACACGATCGAGTTCGGCAGCCGCGAGCTCCCCCGCTGGAACACGATCTCGATCAGCGGCTACCACATCCGCGAGGCCGGCTCGACCGCCGTCCAGGAGCTCGCCTTCACCATCGCCGACGGGATGGCCTACGTCGAGGCGGCGATGGCGCGGGGCCTGCGCGTCGACGACTTCGCCCCGCGCCTCAGCTTCTTCTTCAACTCGCACAGCGACTTCTTCGAGGAGATCGCCAAGTTCCGCGCCGCGCGACGGATCTGGTACCGCCTCACGAGCGAGCGCTACGGGGCCGAGAACGAGCGCTCCACCTGGATGCGCTTCCACACCCAGACGGCGGGCGTCTCGCTCACCGCCCAGCAGCCGCTCAACAACCTGACGCGCGTCGCCGTCCAGGCGCTCGCCGCCGTGCTCGGCGGCACGCAGTCGCTCCACACCGACGCCTACGATGAGGCGTGGGCGGTCCCCTCGGCCGAGGCGGCGCTTCTCGCCCTCCGCCAGCAGCAGGTGATCGCCGCCGAGACGGGTGTCACGAACACGGTCGATCCGCTCGGCGGCAGCTGGTTCGTCGAGGCGCTCACGAACGAGGTCGAGCGCCAGGTGTGGCGCTACCTGGACGAGATCGACCGGCTCGGCGGCATGGTCGCCGCGATCGCCGCCGGCTACCCGCAGAAGGAGATCGCCGACGCCGCCTACCGCTTCCAGCGCGAGGTCGATGCCGGCGAGCGCGAGATCGTCGGCGTCAACGTCCACGTCGACCCCGACGAGACGGTGACGATCCCGCTCCTCGAGGTGAGCGAGGAGAGCCGGCGCGCCCACCTGGCCCGGCTCGAGCGGACGCGCCGCGAGCGCGATGGCCAGGCGGTCGAGTCGGCCCTCCGGCGTCTTCGCGAGCTGGCCGCCCGCCCGGCTTCGTCGGAAGCGAACCTGGTGCCGGCGCTCCTCGACTGCACGCGCGCCTACTGCACCCTCGGCGAGATCTGCGGCGTCTTCCGCGCCGTCTTCGGCGAGTACCGTGAGCCGGTCGCCGTCTGAGCGGTGCCCGGCGGGCGCGGAGATGCACCGGCGGTCCGTGTCGAGGCATGGGGCCGCTCGCATTGACTCACTCACACGGCGGGGCTGGCGCTCGACTCGATCGTCCTGCCCCAGCAGATCCGAACCGTGGCGCAGTCGCGGGTCGTGCGGCCACCACGCGGCCGGATCACCGACGCGACGCTGCGCCGCCGGATCGCCGACCGTGTCCAGCTCCACCTCGGCCTCGAGGAGCTGGACCTGCTCGCCGATGAGCCCCGATCCGCCGTGAGGGTCACTGGCTGGCCGGCTGACCCGGACGCGCTGGACGACTTCCTGGCCGAGCCGAACCTCTGCCGCATCGCCACGGTCGACCGCGACGGCGCACTGCACGTCGTCCCCGCCTGGTACTGGTGGGACGGCGCGCGCTTCTGGATCGGGGCCCAGGCGACCGACCGCAAGGTCGCCAACGTGCGCCGGGCCGGCCGCGCGGCGGTCGAGATCGACTCCGACATCCGCCGCAGGCGTGGCATCCTCGCGCGCGGGCCGGCCCGCGTGATCTCCGGCGACGCGGGGCGGGCGGAATACCTGCGGATCACCGCCGAGCAGGTCCGCCGCTACCAGCCCAACCGGCCCCCGACGGAGACCGCGGCGCGCTACGCTGAGAAAGGGAGCCCGGTCGTCATCGAGGTGACGCCGGAGCGGATCATCGGCTGGGGCCGCTGAGGGGGTCCGCCGCCGCGCTACGATAGCCCTCCCCGCAGCCAGCGACCGGAGGCCCGCCCGATGTCCACCGACCTTCGCTCGTTCCTCGAGAAGGAACCCACCGCGCTCGCCCCGTATGCCGCGCTCCTCGAGCTGAGCGACGAGGGGCTTGATCGGCCGACCGCGGCCGACTCACCCGCCCACGGCTGGAGCGGGCGTGACGTCCTCGGACACGTCGCCGCCTGGGTCGAACACGCGCTCGCCGTGGCGCGCGAACTGGCGGCGACCGGGGAGAGCCCGACCCGCACGGAGATGGACGCGCGCTGGGATGCGGGCGAGGGCGACGCCGTCAACGACGAGCTGCTCGCCGCCTGGCGGTCGTTGCCGATGGACGAGGTTCGCCGCCGCTTCACCGCAACGCCGGAGGCGCTGCGCGCCGCGCTGGCCGGGGTGCGCGGCGGGCGCTGGACGGGCGATCCGGACCTGCTCGACTTCTTCCGCAGCGAGACGATCGAGCACTATGCCACGCACCTCCCCGACCTGGCCGAGGCGCTGCGCCAGGCGGGGCGATGACGCGCTACGCGGAGCTGGCGGCCGCCTCCGACCGCAACGCCTGGGAAGGATCCGCGCGGCTGCTGTGCGATCTGCCGGCTGCCCGGCACCTCGATCTCGGGCACGTCCGGGCGCTCGACACGCGGAGCCCGCTCGGACTCTTCAACCCGGCCTTCGTCTTCGGCGAGGTGCGCGACCCGGCGGCGACGGCAGCGACGCTTCTCGGTTTCTACGCCGCGAGCCCCGGCCCCGGCCGGATCCGCATCTCGGGGCGGCTCCAGTCCGGCGAGGCGCTCGCCGAGGCGCTCCAGCGGGCCGGCTGTGCGGAGCGGGCCGGCCGCCTGCCGGCGATGCTCCTCGCGGTCGAGGACCTGGCCGAGGGTCCCGAGCCCGCGCAGCACGGGCTCGCCTTCGTCGAGGCGACCGAGGCGGCGACCTGCGCCGCCTGGGTGGAGACGCTGATCGCGGGTTTCGGATGGGAGGCGGAGGCGGGCGCCGTCCGCGCCGCCCACGCGGCGCTCCCCGCCGCCGTCGCTGCCGGCCGGACTCGTGCCTACCTCGCCACGCTCGAGGGCGTGCCGGCGGCCTGCTGCCAGGTCGTCGAGAGCGACGGGATCGCCGGCATCTTCGCCCTCGGCACGATCCCGGCGGTCCGGCGGCGCGGCATCGCCTCCGCGCTCCTGCGGCACGTCATCGACGCGGCGGCGTCAGGCGGCACGCGCTGGGCGAGCCTGCGCGCGATGCCCGACTCGGAGCCGATCTACCACCGCCTCGGTTTCGTCTGGACCCACGACCTCCGGGAGCTGTTGACGCCGGCCCGGAGCGGCGCTGCCTGAGCCCGCCCCTCTCAGGCGATCGCCTGGCCGTCCGCCTTCGCCGCCAGCAGTTCACCGAGCCCGAAGGCCGCCTCGAGCTGATCGGCCGGGCGGAAGCCGACGACGCCCCGCGGTTGCTGCCCCTTCTGGAAGAAGGCGATGGTGGGGATGCTCATGATGCGGAAGGCGCCGGCGATCGCCGGGTTCTCATCGATGTTGACCTTCGCCACGTCGACGACGCCCTCGTACTTCTCGGCGAGCTTCTCCATCTCCGGGGCGACCAGCCGGCAGGGACCGCACCAGGCGGCCCAGAAGTCGACGATGACGGGACGTTCCGACTGGAGGATGTCGGTCTCGAAGGAGGCGTCGGTGACGTGCTTGATGGCCATCGGTTGCGATCCTTTCCGCCCGTAGCCGGTCGGCCGGTCAGCGGGCCAGCGATGTCAGGAGACTGCACGCCTCGAGGACGCGCGCGTCGGCGAGTCGGTAGTAGACGGTGCTCCCATCGCGCCGGGTGGTGACCAGCCCGGCGTGGCGGAGCACCGCGAGGTGCTGGCTCATGTTGGGGACCTGGCAACCCGCCTCGGCCGAGAGCTCGCGCACCGACCGCTCGCCGGCCGACAGGCATTCGAGCACGCAGAGGCGCTTCGGGTCCGCCAGGGCGCGTCCGATGAGGGCCGCCTTCTGGCGGTCGATCGACGGCGAGACGGTCGCGGCAGATGCCATCGCTTCGGAGTCTCTCATGATTTGCGCAAAGACGCAAGTGGGTACCGCGGGGGATCGTCGGTGCCAGGGGTCGGTGCGCGGCGAGGCGTTCTTCAGGGGGCGGTCCAGACGCGGTAGTCGTCCACGCTGATGCGGGCGCCGTCCTTCTCGGCCTGCACGGCGATGCCGAAGCGAGCGGCGGCGGTCGAGACGTTCGCCTGAGCCACGTTGATGCCGTTCACGTAGAGGACGATCTGCCGCGTCGTGAGGTGCAGTTCCAGGCGGTTCGCCCGGCCCGGCCGGAACGCGTCGGTGTGGCCCTGGGCGCGCGTCTCGAGCGACTCCGTGTGGTCCGCGTGGAGGGCGTAGGCGCCCGTCCCATCGACCAGTGCGCTGACGATGGGCGCGCCCGTCTCGTCGACGACGGAGAGTCCGTACCAGGTGCGCGGTGCGCTCGAGCGGAACGTCGCCTCCAGCGTCGCCGTCCCGCCCGGTCCCTGCAGCGTGGCCCAGACGTAGAGCGGGTAGTTCGTGGCGCGCGCGGTCACCAGGAATCGGCCGCCGCCGTAGACGGTGGTCAGGAGGTCCTGCTTCCCCACCGGCCAGTAGCCCACGGCCGCTAAGTCGTCGGTGAACCAGGCGGTCGCCGCGTCCGGGGTCGGCGTGGGACTCGGCGTGGGACTCGGCGTCGGGGGCGTCGTCGGCGACGGCGTCGCGGATGGTCCCGGGGTCGTCCCGGGCGACGGCGCGGGCGATGCCTCGGCAGCGGTCGGGGAGGCGACCGGCACCGTCGGAGTCGTCGAGGCGGTCGGCCCGGGCGTGGCCGGGGGGTTGACCGGCAACGACCCGCCGCCGTCGGTCGACAGGTCGATGTGGGGCGGGTCGCTCCCGATCTGTGAGCCGAGCGGTCCACCACCGAGCGCCGCGGTCGTGCCCGCGAAGGCGGCGATCCCGACCAGCGCAGCCACGGCGAGGGGGATCAGGACCGCGCCGCTCCCGCGGCTCACGCGTCCAGCCGGGACCGGCGGCGACGGCGCCGGCGCGGCCGGCGGTCCCTCCGGGGTCGCTCCGGTCGTGAGAAGCGGCCGACCGCACCCCGCGCAGAAGCCGCCGCCGGCGACCGCCGGGGCGCCGCAGAAGGGGCAGAAGCGGGCGGCCGTCCCGCCGTCCCGCGGCCCGCTCACGGACCCTTCCTCCGGCGGCGCAAGAGCGCCAATGCGGCGAACGTGACGATGAAGGTGACCCCGCCTACCGCCAGCCCGGCGATGGCGACCGTCCGATCACCGACGCGCGGGTAGGCGACCGCCACCGGCGCCGGCTCGGTCGAGGCGTCCGCCGCGCGGTGCTCCGACGGGGGGAGCGCCTCGGCCGGCGGTCGGAGCGTGCCGGGCTCGCCGGAGCGGTAGAGCGCAGCCAGGAGCGCGGCGGCGTCGCCCTCGGTCGCCGTCGCGGGATCGATCGGCGGGCCGGCCGG
>Ga0154433_1041_pt2 | contig 16374 bp, 15 predicted proteins | sample RifGroC2_FD_115937 | JGI IMG/M metagenome (GOLD analysis project Ga0154433, IMG submission 115937) | Chloroflexi bacterium GWC2_73_18 | reverse complement strand
CAACGCGGCGGCCGCCGCGCCGGGCCGGACCACGCCGAGGATCGGCAGGTCGTAGCGGAGACGCAGGTCGCGGAGCGCCACCGACGAAGCGGAGTTGCAGGCGACCACGATCATCTTCACGCCGCGCGCCACGAGCGCATCGAGGCACTCGGCCGAGAACCGCCGGATCTCCTCGTCCGGGCGGAGGCCGTACGGCGCGCGCGCGTTGTCGCCAAGGTAGACGGTCGATTCGCCCGGCAGGCGTCGCACCAGCTCGGAGAGGACGGTGAGGCCGCCGACGCCGGAGTCGAAGACGCCGATCGGCCGCGCGTCAGGCACGGCCACCGCCTCGCCGCGCGCCCACCCGGCGCCTCAGCCGCGAGCCCGCGCCATCGCGGGGGCGGCCCCCACCGGGGTGGCCACGCTGCGTGCCAGGGCCGCGATGTCGGCACTGATCTTCGCCTCCGGGCTGGCGAGCACGAAGGGGACCCCCTCGTTGTTGCTCTGCACGACGAGCCGCCCGTCCGAGACGACCTCGTACTCGGGTGCCCGGCCGAGCGCCTGCGCCAGCTGCTCGGGAGCCATGCCGCCGGACGAGTCGGCCCGGTTGACGAGGTAGCGCACCTTGCCCGGCGGGTAGCCGATCTGGCGGAACGTCTCGGCCACGGCGCGCGTGTTGTAGAGGGTCGTCGAGTCGTAGGTGACGATCTCGACGACCAGGTCGGCCGCATCGAGGAAGGCGAGCGTGACCTCGCTGAGCCCCGTGGCGGTGTCGATGACGATCGCCTCGTAGACGCGCCGCAGCAGCGAGAGGACCTTGTCGATGTCACGAGTGGTGACCATCTCGAACATCTCGACGCGCGGCGGCGCCAGCAGGATGTCGATGCCGGAGGGATCGCGCCAGAGGACGTCCTGAAGGTCGGCCTCCTTGATCTTGTCGGTCGGCAGATCGAGGATCGAGGGCGCGTCCATGGGGACGCGCAGCAGAGCGCGCAGGTCGCCGAACTGGAGGCTCCCGTCGACCAGTGCGGTGCGCCGTCCCGCCTGTCCCAGGGCGACCGCGAGGTTGAAGGCGATCGTCGTCTTGCCGACGCCTCCCTTCGGTGCGAAGACGCAGATGACCCGCGAACCACTCGGGCCGGCCGCCTCGTGGGCGGCGACGACCGCGTTCAGCGTGTTGACCAGGTCGAAGCCGCTGAACGGCATCCCCAGGACGCGGTCGATGCCGTGCTCGCTCGGCGCCGGGATGGGGTGCTGCGGCACGGTGATCACGACGAGCGGCAGCGTGAGCCCGGCCCGGCGGACATCGTCGACGACGCCCAGCCCCTTGACCTTGCCCTGCAGCAGCGCGTCCACCATCAGCACGTCCGGTCGAAGCTGCGCCACCTGTTCCACGACCCGCCGGCCGTCGGTCAGGACGGCGAGCAGCTTGATCTGCTGCTGGGCGTTGAGGAGTCCGCGCACGTACTGGGCGACCTGCGGGACGTCCTCCACCATGAGGAGGCGGATCTCTCTCGAGGCGGTGGCCACGGGACCGACTATAGCAACTGGACGGCGCGTCCCACCGGGAGCGACCTCTACGCTGAGGCGTGGAAGTCGCGCCAGGCCGCCTCGACGAGCGCCGGGTCGAGGAGGAGCTCGGCGGCGAGCTCGGCGAACATCCTCGCCACCAGCAGCGTCACCTCGTCGGCGCGCGGTCCCGCCGCGGCGTCCCTGAAGGCGAGCGAGTGGCCGGGCGTGCCGACGGCGCAGATGGCCACGCCGGGATGGATGGTGGGGCAGACCTGGCTGACGTTGCCCATGTCCGACGAGCCCAGGTTGGGGTCTGGCGGGTCGATCGTCAGGCCGTGGACGGCGAGTCGAGCGGAGAAGCGCTCACCGAGCACCCGGTTGTGGCGCATCGTGCGCGAGGGGAGCGAGAAGTCCACCTCGACGCTGCAATCGGCCGCCATGGCCGCCGCTCCCACGATCGCCCGGAAGCGCTCCTGCATGGCGGCCAGCCCGCCATCCGAGATCGAGCGGATCATGAACCAGGCCGCCGTCCGCGCCGGGATCACGTTGGCCGCCGTGCCGCCCTCGCGAACGATGCCATGGACCCGCGCGTCGGGCCTGAGCTGCTGGCGCCAGAGCGCGACCGCGTTGAAGAGGAGGATCAACGCGTCGAGCGCGTTCTTCCCCTCCCACGGGTCGGCCGCGGCGTGCGCCTGGAGGCCGTGGAAGACGATCTCCACGTCCTGCGAGGCGAGGAGGCGGGCCTCCACGTTCGTCCGGTCGCCGGGGTGGAAGAGGAGCGCCGCATCGACACCCTCGAAGAGCCCGTCGTCGATCATGATCTGCTTGCCGTTGCCGCGCTCCTCCGCCGGCGTCCCCAGGAAGACGATCTCGCCCGGCAGCCGGTCGGCGAGCGCGGCCAGGGCGAGCGCCGCCCCCACCCCCGACGCCGCCATCGTGTTGTGGCCGCAGCCGTGGCCCAGGCCCGGCAGGGCGTCGTACTCGGCCAGGATGGCGATCCGCGGCCGCGCGCCGCCGAGCGCGCCGTGCATCCGGCCGCGCACGGCGGTGGCGAGCCGGCCGACCGGGTGCTCCACCTCGTAGCCGTGACGACGGATCGCCTCGGCCACCCGCGCGCCGGCGCGGACCTCCTCGAAGGCCGGCTCGGGGTCGGCGTGAATGGCGTGCGAAAGCGCCAGGATCTCCTCGCGCGACCGTTCGACCGCAGCGGCGATCCGGCGCTCTGTCTCGGCGAACGGCTCCGCCGGTGGCACGGCCCTCGGCATCGCCTCAGCCACCGCCGCCGTGGCTGCCGTGGCCCGGCTCGGCCGCCGAGTGGCGATGTTCCCCCGGGGAGCTGACCGCCGGCCCCTGGTACCGGACCTCCTGGCCGCCGCGCTTCTTGCGGGCGAGGGCGCTGATCGCCTCGAGCGCGGCGCGGTGCGCCGCCGCGGCCGTTACCTCGGCATGGTCGTAGGGCGGCGAGACCTCGACGATGTCCATCCCCGCCAGCTCCACCGCGCCGACGATCTGGCGGACGGCACGCAGCACCTCGCGGGTCAGCATGCCGCCCGGCTCCGGTGTGCCGGTGCCGGGCGCCATGCCCGGGTCGATGACGTCGATGTCGAGCGACAGGTAGATCGCGTCGGCGCCCTCGAGCGCCTCGGCGATCGCGTCGGTGATGACCGCCTCGGCGCCCCGCGCCTCGATCTCGGCCATCAGGTGCCAGCGCATCCCCTGTGCCTGCATCCAGGCGAAGACGTCGCGCGGCGGCCAGTAGCCGCGCAGTCCGACCTGCACGAAGTTGCGGCCGGCGACGGCGCCCGACTCGATCAGGCGGCGCATCGGCGTCCCGTGGCCGGCCAGGACACCCCAGTCGTCCGGCGCGGTGTCGGCGTGGGCATCGAAGTGGACGATCCCGATCGAGCCGGGACGGCGCACCTCGGCGACCGCCGTCGCGCTCGGCCAGGTGATCGAGTGGTCGCCGCCGAGCACGATCGGGATCGCCCCGGTCGCCGCAACCTCCCGCACCTTGCGGTAGATCAGGCTGTGGCCACGCTGCATCCAGGCCGGCACGATGTTGGCGTCACCGGCATCGACCACGTCGAGGACCTCGAACGGCTCCACATCGAGCTGCAGCGAGAGGATCGAGCCGGTCGTGTAGGTCGCCTGGCGGATGGCCCGCGGGCCGAAACGCGCGCCCGGGCGGTGGCTCACCGCGTCGTCGAACGGGGCGCCCACGATGGCGACGTCGGGGCGGCGGCGCGCCAGTTCCTCCGCGTCCGAGACCCAGGGCAGGCTGGCGAAGGTGGGCAACCCGACGTAGGTCGGCAGGTCGAAGTCATCGTAGAGGAGATAGTCGCCGTCCCAGCCGTTGAGCGCGGCGAAGCCGCCCTCGGGGAGCGAGCGGTCGGGCTGCGGGTCGGTCACCGGGTCCCTCGGGCGGACGCCGCCGGTGCCGGACGGGCCCGGTGGGGCGCCGCGCCAGTGTAGCGGGCCGCGGGCCGCCGCTCAGCGCCGGACCGTCAGGCTCACCTCGGCAAAGACGACCAGCACGACGACGAAGACGACGATCGGCAGGCTGAGCACGCCCTGGACACGGAGCACGATCAGGATGGCGGCCACTGCGCCGGCCAGCAGGCCGCGCCGGGCGGCGCGGGGCCAGTCGCCGCGATGGGCGATGCGGTGGTGGCGGGTGAAGACGCCGAGCCAGAAGAGCGGCACGCAGGTGAGGGCCAGGGCGAGCCCGAGGAGCCCGGCGACGGCCAGGCGGATCTCGGTCGAGTCGGGGTACCGGGTCGTGACGACCGCCCCGAGGGCGCCCCAGGCGACCGCGGCGGCGGCGAAGAGGGCGAGGCTGGCCAGGCGGTCTCGCGCGTACATGGCGCGGAGTCTAGTCCGTCACTGATGCCGCATCGGCCAGCGCCGCCTCCAGCTCCCCCAGGTCGCTGATCACCAGGTCCGGCTCGACCGAGCCGTCGGGCACCGAGCCGGGCAGCGGGCTGCCCGGCGGCCGGACGGCCAGGTAGGCGGCGCGCGCCCCGGCCCGGCACGCCCCCACGACGTCGGCCGCCCAGTCGTCGCCGACATGGAGCAGCTCGGTGAGCCGCACCTCCAGCGCCTCGGCGGCGGCGCCGAAGATGGCCGGGTGCGGCTTGACGTAGCCGACCCGCTGGCTGACCACGATGGCGTCGAGGTGCGGCGCCCAGCCGGCCCGCTCGGCGACCTCGTCGATCGCCCGCGCCAGCGGCCAGTTCGAGACGATTGCCAGGCGGTAACGCCGGTGGAGACGGCCGAGCATGCCGGCCGCCCGCGGGTCGACCGGCATCCCGCCGACAAAGGCGTCGCCATAGTCGTGCAGGGCGGCTGCTCGCTCCGCGGTGGTCGAGAGGCGGGCCGCCCCGGCGTCGTCCCAGGCCCCGCCGTCCCCGTCGCCACCGGCCGACGCGGGCAGCGGTGGCACCGGCTCGCCTCGCAGGCGGGCGAGGACGCGGACGATCCGCTCCTCCAGGTCGTTCTCCCGCTGAAGCGGGACGTTGACGGCGAACTGCCGGCGCGCCTCCTCCCGCCAGGCGGTCACGAACGCCTCGACGGCGAAGGGGCCGCTGCGCGCCGCGATCCGCTCGGCCGCGTCGAGGAGGACGACTCGCAGTGCCTCGTCCGTGACCGGGCAGAGCGTATTGCCGAAGTCGAAGCTGACGGCGCGCAGCCCTCTCACGGGCGCACCCCGTCCTCGTGGCGCGACGGGCAGATCGGGCGGTAGTCGCAGCGCCGGCAGACGTCGGGGCCCGGGGTGGCGGCGAAGTCGCCGCCGCGGATCCGCCGCGCCAGCGCCAGCAGCTCCCCACGGCAGGCGTCGAGCTGTTCGTCGGAGCGGGTCGTGGAAACCCGAGCGTCTGCCTCGGTGAAGTAGAGGGCGAGGCGCGCCGGGCGGCCCAACCGTCGCCCGGTCGCCGGATCGACGATGACGTCGCGGGCGGCCAGCGCGTAGATCGTCAGCTGCTCGTCGGCGTCGACCTCGGCCTGGCCGCGCGGCCGGCCGGTCTTGTAGTCGACGATCTCGACCGAGCCGTCGGCAAGACGGTCGACGCGGTCGATCGCGCCGGAGACGACGACGGGCGCCGACCCGTCACCCGGGTCGAGCGGCAGGTCGAACCAGTACTCGGTGGCGATCACCTCGGCCTCGCGCTCCAGCTCACGGCCGTAGAACGCCTCCAGCATCGGCGCGCCGCGCGTCCGGTAGCTCTCGGCCACCACCGGGTCGGCGAACTGCTCGGGCGTCCAGCTGACGGCGAAGAGCTCCCGGAGGCGCTCCATGCCGGGCTCCGCCTCGCCGCTCGCGTGGGCCGCCCGACGCTCCTCGACGAAGCGCTGGAAGACCTCGTGCGCGATCGTGCCGAAGGTGAAGTACGGTTTGGTCTCACGGACCGGGATCCGGTAGATCCGTTCCAGCGCGAAGCGGAAAGGGCACTCCCGGTAGGTGCGGAAGCTCGAGTAGCTGAACCCGTCGGGGAGCGGCGCCAGCTCCAGGAGTCGCGCCCCCGACGGCGAGTCGGCGGCGACGACGCGGAGCGTGAGCGGATGCAGGCCCCGCATGCGCGCCTCGTCCGCCTCGCGCGACGCCTCCCGCGCGACGGTCACCAGCTCGTCAGCCAGGCGCGACCGTTCTGCGGCGGCGAAGGGCTCGGCCGGGTCGACCGCTTCGAGCGCCCCGATCAGCTCGACCGCCCGCCGCCGCAGGGCGAACCGGCGCTCCTGCGCGGTCGGCAGGGGAAGCCGCCGTACCAGCTCCGCGGTGGCGTCGGCCGGCGGCGCCGGCTCCTCGGGACCGGCCCCGAGCGCCGCCTCCTCGGTGGCCGCGGGCCCCGGCGTGCCCGCCTCGGCGCCCCAGCGCAGCTCCGCGACGCGGCTCTCGTCGATCGCCAGCTCGGGGCCGTGGTCCTCGGTCACCTCGCCCACGAAACGGCTCGGGCGCGCCCCGCCACCCTCGACCGTGGTCAGCACCAGCAGGTCTCGCGCGCGGGTCATCGCCACGTAGGCGAGGCGGCGCTCCTCCTGCAGCGAGAAGTCCTCCGGCGCGCGCTGGCGCAGCAGTTCGACGGGCAGGATCGCCTGCTCACCCTGCAGGTCCGGCATCATCCGCTCGACCAGCTGGGGCACGAAGACGGCGTGGAACTCCAGCCCCTTCGCCTGGTGGATCGTCATCAGCCGGACGCCATCGAGCTCCAGACCGGTCCCGGCCTCGCCTTCCGGCTCGCCGCCGACCTCCTGGTAGACGTCGAGGTAGTGCAGGAAGGCGGCGAGCGTCCCCTCGGGCTGATCGCGCTGCCAGCGTGCCGCGAAGCGGAGGAGCCGGGCCACCGCGAGGACGTCGCGCTGCGCCTCGCTCGTCCCGACCGCCAGCAGATCGTAGAGGCGGCTCGTTCGCTGGAGGTACTCGTCGAGGACGGTGAACGGGCCGTCGCGGTGGACGCTGGGCGTGAGCGTGTCGATCACCTCGAGAAGCCGGGTCAGCCTGGCGCGCAGAGCGGCGTCGAGTGCCTCGCTCCGGCGCCGGAGGCGCTCCTCGCGCGCCTGGCGCTCCCCGCGGCCGCCGCGCCCGCCGGTCATCGCCGCCGGCGGCGGCTCCGCCGCTCCGGACGCTGAGCCGGCATCGACCAGCTCGAGCCACGAGCGCATCGTGCCGGGCCGCTCCCGGTGCCCGTCCTCGTCGCCCGCCGGCGGTTCACGGACCTCGACCTCGAGCTCCCCTCGGTGCAGGACCTCGCGCGCGGTGGAGAGGAGATCCTCCCCGCGGGCGTAGGCCATCCGCGTGAGGCGGACGATCTCGCTCGCTCCGAAACGCCACGGACCGGCCGACATGAGGCGCACCAGGGAGACGTCGTCGTCCGGCTCGGCCAGGACGCGAAGCGCCGCTTCGATGTCGCGGATCTCGGGATGAGCCCACAGCCCGGTGCCGCCGGCGACGACATGGGGGATCTCGGCCCGGCGCAGCCGCTCGACGATCTGCTGACGCGCCCGGTGCTTGCGGTAGAGGACGGCGTAGTCGCGCCAGCGCTTGCCCGGCCGCGCGTCCTCGGCCCAGGCCCGCTGCAGCCGTTCGAGGACGAGGTCCGCCTCGTCGCCGTCGTCGCGGCAGATCCCGAGCTCGACCGGCCTCCCGTCCGGGCGGTCGGGGCGGAGACCCTTGTCGGGCGCGAAGCGAGTCTCGTTGTGCGCGATCAAACGGCCCGCCACGAGCAGCACCTGGGGCGAAGAGCGGCGATTGACCGTGAGCGAGAGGGTCGGCACCCCCTCGGCGTGCCCGGCCCTCCGCGCCACCGCCTCGAACGACTCCTGGAACTGCCGGAAGGCGGCGTAGCTGGCCCCGCGGAAACGGTAGATCGACTGGTCGTCATCGCCGACGACGAGCACGTTGGCCGGACGGTCCGGCGCCAGCCCGACCAGCTCCAGGAGCCGGATCTGGGCGATGTTGGCGTCCTGGAACTCATCGACCAGGACGTGCCGGAAGCGTTGCTGGTAGCGGCGCCGGATATTCGGAAGCGCCTCGAGTACGGCGATCGCGCGCCCGATCTGCTCACCGAAGTCAAAGGACTTGCGGGCAGCCAGCGCCTCCAGGTAGGCGCGGTAGACGAGACCGAGCTCGCGGAGCCGGAGGATCTCGAAGGCGGTGGCATCGCGCAGGAACCGCTCCGCTTCGGCCTCGACCGCGAGGCGGGCCTCGGCCGGCACGTCGCTGCGCCAGCGGGCGAGGCCGTCCCCGAAGTACGCCCGCCGCGCCTCCCGGTGCGCCTCCGTCTCCCCGTTGCCGCCGGCGAGGGCGCGACGGACCTCCTTGAGGCGGGCGAGGTCGCCGCGCGCCACGATGCTCTCGACGGCGGCGCCGAGCGGGCCGAACCGCGCGGCGAACTCGGCCTCGCGCGCATCGACGTGGTGGTCGAAGTCGTCCGGCGTCACCAGCTCGTCGCGGGCACGGTTGATGAAGGCGGCAAAGTCGCCCAGGGCGTGGTACGGGTCCGCGCCGCCGCGGTAGTAGACGAGGTCGAGCGTCGGGCGCAGATCGCGCAACAGCAGCCGCTGGCCGACGTCGTCGAGGACCCGCGGTCGCTCGCCGTAGCCGGCGTCGGCGGCCGCCTCGGTCATGATCGCGTAGCCGAAGGCGTGGAAGTTCTGGATGCGGATCCGCCCGGCGACGTCCGTCCCGAGGCGCCGCTCGAAGCGCGCCACCAGCTCGTCGGTGGCACGGACGTTGTAGGTCAGGACTAGGATGTTCTCCGGGAGCAGCGGCCCGACCGACCCGTCGGCAGCGCGCACGCCGCCCATCGTCGGTTCGCCATCCCGCGGGCCGCCCTCGCCGAAGCGCTCCAGCAGCCAGCGCGCGCGCTCGACGATGACGGTCGTCTTGCCGGTCCCCGCTCCGGCCAGGACGATGACCGGCCCGGGGCCGGCCTCGACGGCCGCTCGCTGTTCCTCGGTGAGCTCCACGGATCCCCCTTATCGTGCCGCCGAGACGGGACAGATGTCGCGGAACGCACAATAACCGCAGGCGAGGGGGCCCGGCGTGGCGGTGAAGTCGCCCCCTCGAAGGCCGGCCGCCGCCCGGCCGATCCGCTCCCGCGCCTTCGCCAGCCGCCCCTCGTCCACGGGGACCCGGCCCACCACGCCCGACTCGAGGAAGTGGAGCTGGACCGCGTCGGGCGGGCGGCCCTTGGCCGCCGTCCAGGCGAGCGCGTAGATGCCCAGCTGGAGTGAATCGCGGGCGCGAGCCCGGGCACGGGCGAGGTCGCGCACGTCGCTCGACTTGTAGTCGGTGATGGTGACCGGCGGCACCCCGCCGGGCTCGGTCGCCGGCCCGACGTCGACGCGGTCCCAGCGGCCGCGGATCCGGTCGCCGTCCAGGACGAAGGCGAACTCCTGCTCGACCAGCGCCGGCGGCCGCACCCCCGGACGAAGCTGCGCCGCCCGGAATCGCCGCAGGGCGTCACGTCCGGCCGCGAGCCGGGCCTCCTCGTGCTCGCGGGTGAGGAACCCCTCACCGGTCCAGGCCGCCTCGAAGGCCGCGATCAGCGCCTCCTCGCGCATCACCTCTCCCTTCCCGTGGCGGCGGTGGAACTCCTGGACCGCGCGGTGGAGGGCGGCGCCGTAGACGACCGAGTGGTGCTGCTGGACCGGGACCCGCAGGAGATGGACGTAGCGGTACTTGAGCGGACAGGTGAGGTAGTCGTCCACCTGGTAGAAGCTGAGTTCGAGCGGCCCGCGCCGGGGGATGCGGGCCGGCGGTGCCGCCGTCGCGGCCTCGAACGAGGCGAGACGCTCGAGCGCGGAGGGCGACGCGCCGGCCGCGGCCCGGCCACCCGGCGCATCGAGCGCCTCCAGCACGAACGGGCTGATCCGCCGCGCTCGCCGGCCGCCCCGCTCGGCCGCGCTGGTGAGCACCAGTTCGTCGCGGGCGCGGGTCATCGCCACGTAGCAGAGACGTCGCTCCTCGGCCAGGTGGAGGGCGGCCGGTTCGCGCGCCACCAGCGGTGGCCGGCCGAGCGCCTCGGGCAGCGCCAGTGGCTCTCGCCGCGCTCCGGAGGGAAAGGCGCCCTCCGCCATCCCCACCAGGAAGACGACGCCGAACTCGAGGCCCTTGGCCTGGTGAACGGTCAGCACCTGCACGGCGTCCAGATCGGGGTCGGGGGGCCCGGCGGCGGCATCGTCGCCCGCCTCGACGAGCGCCTGCAGGTGCCGCGCCAGGAAGGGGACGCGGTCGTCCGGGAGCCAGGCCGAGACGCGGCGGACCGTCTCGAAGAAGCGCGCCACGTCGGGGAGCGCCTCTTCCGCCTCCGCCGTCGCGGCGCCGGCGAGCTCGGCGAGCCAGCCGCTTCGCCGCAGGAAGGCGTAGAGCACCTCCCCGGCCGGTCGCTGGCGGGCCAGCTCGCGGTACTCGCGCAGATCCGCCACGAGACGCCCCAGCACTACCCGCGTGGCGGGCGCCAGTCGCAGCACGCCCGGCTGGCGCACCACCTCCTCGCACACCTCCCAGAGGGTGCGGCTGCGCCGGCGCGCGTAGGCGGTCAGCTCCATCAGGTCGGCCCCGTCGAGGCGGTAGCGCTCCGACGCGGCGAGGGCGTAGAGATCGACGCTCGAGGCCGGGTCGGCCAGCGCCCGCAGGAAGGCGAGGAGGAGGCGGACGGCGGGGCGGGCGAAGAGTCCGGCGGCGCCGCTGAAGCGCCAGGGGATGCCGGCCATCGAGAGGCTGCGGAGGAAGGGATCGGCGGCCGCGTTGCTGCGTACCAGGACCGCGATCTCGCGGGGACGCCGGCCCGCGGCGACCCGCTCGCCGACCTGCCGCGCCACCCAGTCGGCTTCGTCCGAGCCGGTGGCGAACGCCTCGTGGCGGACCGGCAGCGGATCGGCCCAGCGCCGCTGCGCGAGGAGGCGCTTGTCGATCCGCGCGCGGACCTCGAGCCGATCGGGGTCGTTGTGGCGGATGAGCCGGTAGGCCGCCTCGAGGATCGGCGCGTGCGAGCGATGGTTGCGGCGGAGCACGACCCGCCGCGCGCCGCGGTACCGCTCCCCGAACCCGAGGATATTGTCGAGCGCCGCGCCGCGGAAGGCGTAGATGCTCTGGTCGTCGTCCCCGACGACGGTCACGTTGCGGTGCGGCTCGGCCAGGAGCGCCACCAGGTCGGCCTGCACCGGGTTCGTGTCCTGGAACTCGTCCACGAGGATGTAGCGGTACCGGCGCTGCACCGACGCACGTGCCTCCGGATCCTCGCGCAGGAGCCGCAGCGCCAGGGCCACCTGGTCCCCGAAGTCGAGGAGGCCGTTCCGCCCCAGCAGCTCCTGGTAGGCGGCGTAGGCACCGGCCAGCTCCGCCTGGCGCTCAGCCAGCTCGACCTCGATCTCGCCCGCCGCCGCCGCGGCGCGGAGCCGTCCGGCGTGGGCGAGATAGCCGGCCGGGGCGACGCCCTCGTCCTTGCACCGGCTGAAGAGGGTCGCCAGCGCCCCGAGGAAGCGGGTCGGGTCGCCGAGCGGCCGGTAACGGTCGAGCCCGAGCGCGAAGAGGTGCTCCCGAAGGAAGACGATCGTCTCCGCCCGCGACAGGACGCGCACGTCGGTGGGCAGCCGCAGATCGAGGGCGAATTCCCTGATCAGCCGGTCTCCGAAGGCATGGAAGGTCGAGATCGTGGTGTCCGCGTAGCCGTAGGGGACCAGCTCGTCGACGCGCGTCTGCATCTCCTCGGCGGCGCGGTCGGTGAAGGTGAGCGCCAGGATCTGCGAGGGCCGGGCCCGCCGCGTGGCGATCAGCCAGGCGATCCGCCGCGTGATCACCCGCGTCTTGCCGGTCCCGGCGCCGGCGATGACGAGGAGCGGCCCATCGCCGTGCGTCACCGCGCGCCGTTGCGCCGGGTCGAGCCCGGCAAGGGGAGCAGCGGGCCTGCGAGGCGCCTCTGCTCGCCGGACCGTGCGGCATGGCGGCATCTCGCGCCCGGGGAGCTTCTTCCCGGCGGGCACGGCTTCGGGTGGGCGCGGTGCACCCCGCGGCAGGGGCCGTGCGGGGGTCCAGGGGGCCGGGGTCGTCACGTGCCGGACCATCGCTCTCCGACGTGCCAGCTACGCCGGCACGCGGCCGCGGGCCGGGTCAGCGGCCGCGGGCCAGCCGGATCGCCTCGCCCTCCTCGTCCGAAATGGTGGTCTCGGCGCGCCCACCGCGGACCGGCTTGGCGTAGATCCGGGTGCCGCTGCGCGAGTGGAGGCTGGAGAGGAGGAGGCCGTCGCCCTCATCGTCGAGCAGGGCGATGACGAAGCTCTGGTTCGAGCCCGTGTCCTCGAACGGGTTGAACCGCACCAGGCCGGCGCGACGGTAGGTCGCGCGCGTCTTCGTCTCGAGCGCCGTGGTCCGCGCCTCCAGCGTGTCGGCACGCCGGCGCACCTCGAGGACGGTCCGCAGGTGGGCGTCCAGGATCGTCTCGAGACTGCGGCCGTCACCGTCGCGCGTCAGCATGGCGAGCCGCCGACGCAGCCTCAGCGTCTCGCGCGCGAGCAGCGCAACGATGACGAGGGCGGCGATCGCGGCGGCAAGCGCCAGGGCGGCGACCAGCTCCACGAGACCTCCTCCGCGACCCGCCGCCCGATGGGCCCGGGCCGACCTCGTCATCCTACCAGCGGCACGCCCGCCTCCCGGGCCCGGGCGCGGTGCTATCCTTCGCGGCGATCCCCTCCCCCAGAAGCCGCAGGAGACGATGGCCAAGCGCACGCGCGGCTCGCGCCGAGACCGCCGCCACCAGGGCCGCCCCGTCGGGCGTGGGGCGGCGCCCGGGGCCGCTCCTTCCGTGCTCGAGCCGCCCGCGAGCGGGCGCCCCGCCGCGATCGAGGCCTCACCTCCCGGTGGCGCCGGCTCCCGCAGCATGGTCCCACCGGCGGGCCAACGCAGCGCCGCGGCGCGCCCCTCGTCGGCGCTGGCGGCGCGCGCCGCCCAGGACTACCGCTACGTCGTCCTCGACGTCCGCCGGATCGCGGTCGTGGTCGGGCTCCTGATCGCCGTCATGCTGGCCCTCTGGCTCGTCATCGAGGTGGCGGGGCTGATCCGCATCTGACCGAGCCGACGACGCAGGCCGGCCTCAGGGACCGACCGACACCTCGTGGTGGGTCGCCGTCAGGTCGCGCTCGACCAGGTAGCGGTCGTCCTCGGGATAGAAGACGGCCCGCTCGATCACCGGACCGGCGAACGCCTCGATCGCCGCCCGCGACTCCCAGAAGGAGATCACCCAGAACTCGGCCAGTCCGTCGTCGCGGACGCGTCGCAGCACGCGGACGTCGCCGTTGCCCGGTGTCGCGCGCAGATCGCGCACGCCGGTCTGCTCGAGGTACTCGACGTAGGCGTCGGCGTCGGCCGCTGCCGTCGCCCCGCGCCAGGCCCGCGCCACCATCGCGCTCACCGGCTCGCCGCCCCGCCCTGCCGGCCCGGCGAGCTGCGGCCGGCCACGGCCTCCACGCTCCTCTCGGCCATGACGTGGCGGCCGGCCGAGACCAGCCAGGCTCCGACGGCGTTCCGCAGGCCGGCCGACGCGCGACGCCGCGCGCCCTCCTGGGTCCCCGCCAGGCGGCTGAGCCGCGCCATCTCGGCTTCCCGGTGGAGCTCCCCGATGCGCAGGTGCGCCAGGATCTGCTCGGGCGGCAGTCGATGCATGACCTTCGTTCCTCCCGTCACCGGCTCACGGGGCCGGTGCTGCTAACCGGTGTGCATCATATGCTGGTGCGTCCGGGATGTCAAGCCGGTCGAGCGACGGCACATCCGTCTTACGCACGACACACGTGGCAGCCCGCGGTCCCCTCTTGCGCGACACCGGCTTCTGTCCTACGATGGTGGCGTCATGGCTCCGATCGTCGGTGACCCGGGACCTGCTCGCCGCGCCCCTGCCCCGGGCGCCCTGGCGGCGGTCCAGGCGTTCATCAACAGCGCCGACCTCGAATCGGGAGACGAGGAGCTGGCAGATCCCGACCGGCTCCGGGCCTGGCTGGCCGGCCGGGAACTGATGCGGGAGGACGAGCCCCTCAGCGAGGCGACCCTGGAGCGAGCGCTGGAGGTGCGCGAGGCGCTGCGCGAGCTGGCGGAGGCCAACAACGGCCACCCGCTCGACCCCGCTGCCCTCGAGACCCTCAACCGCGCCGCCGACGACGCCCGCCTCGTCGTTCGCTTCGACCGTGACGGACTCCCGCGGCTCGAGCCGGACGCGCCGGGAGCCGACGGCGCGCTCGGCCGGCTGCTCGCCGCCGTCTTCGCCGCCACCGCCGACGGGACGTGGGCCCGCCTCAAGGCCTGCCGCAACCACACCTGCCGGTGGGCCTTCTACGACACCTCGCGGAACCACTCGAGCCGCTGGTGCACCATGGCCGCCTGCGGCAACCGCCTCAAGGGGCGAGCCTTCCGGGCACGCCGGCGTGCCGTGGGTGCGACCATATCGAAGAGCGGGGGCGAAGACCGCACGAGAGGAGCGAGATGACCGATCTGGCGGCACTGACGGTGGCGATCGAGGAGGGCGACCGGGAGACCGCGGTGGCGCTCACCCGGGAGGCGATCGAGGCGAGCGAGGACCCGGGCACGATCCTCAAGTCGATGACGGCGGCGATGGCCACCGTCGGCCGGCGCTTCGAGGCGAACGAGATCTACGTCCCCGAGATGCTCGTCGCGGCGCGCGCCATGAAGGAGGCGACCGCCCTCCTCGAGCCGCTCCTGGTGGGAGCTGGCTACCGGCCCGACTCGGTCGCCGTCATCGGCACGATCCGGGGCGACCTCCACGACATCGGCAAGAACCTGGTGGGCATGATGTGGAAGGGCGCCAACATCGCCGTCGTCGACCTGGGCACCAACGTGACGCCCGAGCGCTTCGTCGCCGCGGCCCGCGAGCACGGGGCGCGGATCGTGGGCGTCTCCGCGCTCCTCACGACGACGATGGTGGGCATGCGTGACGTTGTGGACGCGGTCCGCGCCTCGGACCTGGCCGACGTGAGGGTGATCGTCGGCGGGGCGGCGGTCACCGCGGACTACGCCGCGCAGATCGGCGCCGACGGCTACGCCGCCAACGCCGCCTCGGCGGTGGGGGTCGCCCGAAGTCTCGCCGGCGGGGCTCAGGCGCCGTAGCGCCCGTACTCGGCGGCCGTCTCGTAGGCGGCCACGATGTTCTCCGGCGGGACCATCGCCTGGATGTTGTGGACGGCGGCGAAGACGAAGCCGCCGCCCGGGGCGAGGTCGTCGATCCGCCGGCGCACCTCGTCGCGCACCTCGTCCGGCGTACCGAAGGGGAGGACGCGCTGGGTGTCGACGCCACCGCCCCAGAAGACGAGGTCCCGGCCGAACTCGCGCTTGAGCCGGGCGGTGTCCATCCCCCGCGCGCTCACCTGGACGGGGTTGACGATGTCCACCCCGATGTCCACCAGGTGCGGGTAGAGCCCCGACGCCGCCCCGCAACAGTGGAACATGAACTTCGCGTTCGAGTGCTTCTTCACCGCCTCGACCAGCCGGCGCTGCCTGGGCTTGATCAGCCGGGCGTAGGTGTCGGGGCTGATCATCCAGCCGTCCTGGGTCGAGACATCGTCCCCGTACTGGTAGACGTGGAGATACGGCCCGACCGCCTCGAGGTACTGGACGATCGACGCTTCGTACATCTCCGTGATCCGCTCCAGGACGCTCTCGGCCAGGGGCTCGTCGGAGGCCAGGGCCATCATGAACTCCTCCATGCCGGCCAGCCGGCAGCCCTGCTCGAAGATCCCCTCGCCCACCAGGCCGCCGGCCCCCATCAGGACGTGGTCGGTCCCGTGGTAAAGCCGTCTCGCGATCTCGGCCAGCTCGTCGTAGGTTCCGGACGGGTCCGGCTCGGGCCAGGCGTACGCGTCGAGTGCCTCCGTCGCGAGCCTCCTGATCGCAGGCTCCACGTAGTCGAAGTAGAAGCCACCCTCCTTCGGCATCCGTAGCTTCGCGCCCCAGCGGTCGATGAACGCGCGGTAATCCCCGTCGTCGAAGATCTCGGTGCCGGGAGTCACTCTCGGAGGCAGCTGGACCATCCGCGTGTCGACGCCGAGACGGTCGAGCACGTCGTCGGACAGATACGGCAGCTGCTGGATCACGTCGAGGATCCGCAGCGTCTCGGCGGGCAGGCCGAGGCGCTCGCGGAGCGCCACGTAGGGACGCACCGTGATCGAGGTCACGACCGCGCCGCCCAGGTCGATCGGCACGCGGTCCGGCTCGCGATGGTCCAGCGCCGCCAGCACTCGCTCCCGGGAGTCCATCCTCTTCACCTCTCTACGCCTCCGCGTCGCGGCGTTCTGTCTCCGCGATCCTCTGCCGCGCCTCCTGGCGTGCCCGGTTGACCCGCCCGGCCACCCGCATGGGGTCGACCGCCGACGGCCGATCCGAGC
>Ga0154433_1077_pt1 | contig 16397 bp, 14 predicted proteins | sample RifGroC2_FD_115937 | JGI IMG/M metagenome (GOLD analysis project Ga0154433, IMG submission 115937) | Chloroflexi bacterium GWC2_73_18 | reverse complement strand
GCACCTTGAGCCCGTTGTCCTCGGCCGGATTGTGCGAGGCCGAGACCATCACCCCGGCGGCGAAACCGCCGCTGCCGGCGATGTGAGCGAGGGCGGGCGTGGGCACCACGCCGAGGCGGTGGACATCGGCGCCCATCGAGGTGGCGCCGGCGACGAACGCGGCGCTCAGCATGTCGCCCGAACGCCGCGTGTCCTGGCCGGTCACCAGGGCCCCGCCCCCCGGCGCGAGATGGAAGGCGACGGCGCGGCCGAGGGCGTAGGCGAGGGTGGGGCGAAGATCGACGTTGGCGACGCCACGGATGCCGTCGGTCCCGAAGAGACGGCCCATGGCGCTCAGGGTCCGGGAGTCGGCGTCGGGGCGGGCGTGGGCGTGGGGGTCGGCTCCGGCGTGGGCGTCGCCACCGCGACGATGGTGATCGTGATGCGCACCGGGCTGACGGCGAGCAGGTCGAGCCCCGCCGGGACCGGCACCGTCAGGGCGATCTCGTGCGTCCCCGCCGCGAGGCCGCGCACGTCGGCGTGGGCACGCAGGGTCTTCGGGTCGACCGCCGTCAGCGCCGCCAGCGGCCCGCCCAGCGTCACCCCGACCGAGCCGCCCGTCAGGCCGTAGATCAGGTCGTCGCCCGTGCCGTCGAGCACGACCGCGGCGACGAACGTCCGCGAACCGGTCTCGGCGACGATGTCGATGCGGATGTGGACCGTCGGCTCACCCTCGACGACGACCCCCTCGGGCGGGGCGAGCCCGACCGTCTCGTCGACGTCGCTCGAGCGGTCGGCGATGCTGAGCGGCACGGTCTCGATCCGCTCGAGCGTTTCGAGGACGTCGCGCTCACCTGAGACGGTGACGGCGATCGGCTCGACGGTGATCGAGGCGACCGCGTAGCCGCTCGCCGGCGAACCACTCACGATCGGCACGACGGGCACGGTCCGCGTCGTCAGCTGCTGGCCGACGCGGATCCGCACGTGGACCGTCCGCGGATCGAGGTTGACGGGGGAGACCGGGTCGCCGCGGGCGTCGACCGGGATCAGCTCGACGTCTTCGTCGACGTCGATCCCGGAGGCGTCGATGGTGACGCGGGCGACGGCGGCGTCGACCTTCTGCACGGCGCTCGCCGGCCCCCGCACAATCGCGGTGGTGCGGTCCAGGACCGGCGGCGTCGCGGTCAGTCCCTCCGGTGGCTTGCCGGCCTCGACCCGGATGCGGACCGTCTTGTCGATCACCTCCTCCAGGCGGACCGAGACGGTGCTCGGCGACCAGCCGGTCACTTGCAGGCCGGCCTCGGCCCCCACGACCGGCTCGACCGTGACCGGCACGCTCACCGACGCGCCGCCCGGCGCCGGCCGCACGCCCGACAGGTCGATCGTCGCCCGGAACGAGGCGTTGGTGATCCGCGAGGCGACATCGGCCGGGGCGAAGTAGCGGACCTGGCTCACCGAATCGGGCGTGATCGCGGCGACGTAGACGTCGGCCGCCTGCCCGGAACGCTCGATCGGGATCGGGCCGAGCCGGACGCGCACGTTCTGGCTCACCACGAGCCCCGCGTAGAGGACGGTGGCCAGCGCGACCGCCCCCAGCTTGAGCGGCCAGTTGTGAACGACGATGCCGACGAGCCGGGTCACCGCCGGTGCGCCTGGGCCTCCGGGTCGGTGCCCCGGAGCGGGAGCCGGAGCTGGGGGACCCTGACGCCGGGCCGCCACGGCCAACGGAGGGCCGGGCGGACGCGGCCCACCGCCAGCAGCTCGACCAGCCGGCGCTCGAGCCGGGGGCCGTCGAGCCCGCGCACGATCCGCCCGCGCTCGACGAGCGAGATGCGGCCGGTCTCCTCGGAGACGACGACCGCAACGGCGTCGGTCTGCTCCGTGATCCCGATCGCCGCGCGGTGGCGCGTCCCGAAGCGGCCGGTCTGGGTCGTCTCCGGCATCGGCAGGAGCGCCCCGGTGGCGAGGATCTGCTCGCCCCGCACGATCACCGCACCGTCGTGGAGCTCGCTCCGCGGCAGGAAGATCGTGCGCAGCAGCTCGGCCGAGAGGGTGGCGTTGACCATCACCCCGGTCTCGGCCAGTTCGCCGAGCGGCGTCCGCCGCTCGATCACGACGAGGGCGCCGTGCCCGGCCGCCCCCAGGTCGGCGGCCGCCTCGGCGATCTGCACGGCGACCCGGTCGGTCGCCCCGTGGGGGGTCGGCGCCATCAGCCACGGGAGCGTTCGTCCGATCCGGTCGAGCGCCCGCCGGATATCGGGCTGGAAGATGACGACGATGGCCAGCAGCCCGATGACCGCGCCCGTCTGGAGTATCTGGGAGAGGAGCAGCAGGCCGAGGAACTGGGCCGCCACGTAGACGAAGGAGAGGACGATCACGCCGATGACGAGGCTGACCGCCCGCGTCCCCCGGATCAGCACGAAGAGCCAGTAGATGAGGAGCGCGGTGAGCGCGATGTCGAGGACGGTCGTCAGCCCGATCTCCTGGCTGCCCAGGACGTCCGCGATCTGCTCCAGCACCACTCGATTGTACCAGCGGGTCTGCGCGCCTCCGGACGCCTAGACCTGGACGGTCCGGCCCTCTTCGGCGATCCGGCCGTCGGAGAGACGGACGACACGGTCGGCGATGGCGGCGACGTCGGGCTCGTGGGTCACGATCAGCAAGGTGCGCCCGTCCTCGCGGTTGAGCCGGCGGAGCATCGCCACCAGCGCCGCGCTCGTCTCGGAGTCGAGCTCGCCGGTCGGCTCGTCGGCGAGGATGATGGCCGGGTCGTTGATGAGGGCGCGGGCGATGGCGACCCGCTGCTGCTCGCCGCCGGAGAGCTCGCCGGGACGGTGGCGAGCGCGCGCGGCCAGCCCGACCTCCTCGAGGAGCGTCATCGCCCGCTCGCGGTCGCGGCGCCCGTCGCGCCCCGGTGCGTAGCGGCGCGGCAGCAGCACGTTCTCCAGCGCCGTCAACGTCGACACCAGGTTGAACTCCTGGAAGATGAAGCCGATCTGTTCGCGGCGGATCGCCGCCAGCCCGCCGTCGCCAAGGCCGCTCACCGGCCGCCCCACGATCCAGATCTCGCCGGAGGTGGGCCGCAGCAGGCAGCCGACCAGGTCGAGGAGGGTCGTCTTGCCGCTTCCCGAGCGACCCACGACGGCGACCAGCTCGCCCGTCTCGACGCGCAGGGTCACCCCGTCGATGGCGCGCACCTCGGAGGGACCGCGCCGGTAGACGCGGCGCAGATCGCGCGTCTCGATGGCGGGCGGCGTCGTCACGTGGAGCGGAGCGCCGTCACCGGGTCGAGCCTGGCGGCGCGGATGGCCGGGTAGATGCCGGCAAGCATCCCGAGGAGCGTGGAGAAACCGAGCGTGGCGGCGACGAGGCGCGGCGTCACCACGAAGATGGTGGTCCCCTGCGCGGCCGTCATCCCGTTGAGGACGTTGACCATGGCGACGCCGGCGGCGATGCCCAGCAGGCCGCCGATCGCCCCGATCAGCGCCGCCTCGACCAGGAACTCGCGCAGGATCGCCCCCATCGTCGCCCCCACCGCCTTCTTGAGGCCGATCTCGCGGACCCGCTCGGAGACCGCCATCACCATGGTGTTGACGACCGACAGGCCACCGACCAGGACGGCGATCAGCGCGCTGCCGAGGGTGACCAGGTTGAAGAGGACCGACGCCTGGCCAAGCTGGGCCAGGATCCGCGACGGCGGGATGGCGCGGATCCCCTTCACCTTCTCACCGATCCGCTCGGCGACCGCGTCGGCCTCGGCGAGATCGTCGGGGATCGCCTCGAGCCGCGTCGCCAGCGTCTCGACCCTGGGCTCGAGGACGTCCGGGAGCGTCCGGCGGTAGATCCGCTGGGCCGACTCGAGCGGGACGAAGACGAACTTGTCGGTCGTGGCGAGCGTCCGGTCGAGGACGCCGACGACGGTGAAGCGCTCGCCCCGCGCGCGCAGCTCGTCGCCGACGCGCAGGTGCTTCGTCTCGGCGATATCGGCGCCGATCACCGCCGACTGCGTGTCGCCTGCGCGGAGCTCCCGGCCGGCGGCGACCGTCAGGCCCAGTGACGCCCAGCGGCCGCCGGCCGGGTCGATGCCGGAGAGGAGGGGCGGGAAGTCGAACGAGGGCCCGGAGATGTCCTCGAGGAGCATCTCGAGGACCGGGTAGGCGGCCCGCACGCCATCGACCGCCTCGATCCGCGAGAGGAGCTCGGTCGAGACGGGCCGCAGGCTGACGAAGCCGGCAGAGGCGGCCCCCTTGTCCACGATGGCGATGCGGCCCGCGAAATAGCGGTCGGCGCCCTCGACAAGGGCGTTGAACTTCTCGGCCATCGCGCCCAGCACGGTCAGGGCGAAGACACCGATGACGATCCCCGCCACGGTGAGCGCGGTGCGCAGCTTTCGACGCGCCAGGTTGCGCAACGGCTCGATCACGGGGCGGGCTCGCGCAGGACGATCGGGTTGGTGTAGAGCCACGGTTCGCCGAAGCGGCGCATCTCGACCCGGTAGGCGCCCGGGGCGCGTGCCGCCCAGGCCAGCTCGCGGTCACGCGATCGGACCACCTCGCGGCCGTCACGGCGGAGGACGATCTCGGCGTGGAGCGGGGTGCGGACGCGCAGTTCGACCGGGGCGTCGGTGGCGACCGGCGCCTCGCCGGCGATGCCGACGTGCGTGCCATCGGCGGCGAGTCCGGAGAACGAAGCGCCGAGCGGCTCCCCGAGCCGCCGGTTGGCGAAGACGAGCCGGCCGGCGGCGATCGCGTGAAGGATCATGGCTCTCGCGGCGACCGCGTCGGCCGGGAGCGGCGCCTCGAGAAGCAGGACGTTGACGAAGGTGCGGAAGACCTGGCGGTACGGGAAGATCGTCCAGGTCCGCCCCAGGAAGCGGACGCGGTGGGCGTGGGCGTCGACGCCGCTCACCCCGACGGTCAGGCGCTCCCCGCCGGCGAAGCCACCGCCCGGCAGGGGGCGGTCGAGACGGTCCCACCATTCGAGCGTCCGCGCCGTCGGCCCCTGTAGACCGGCGCCCGCCACCAGCGCGTGGTAGATCCGGTTGCGGGGCGTCAGCCGCTCGACCCATTCGCTCATGTAGTTCCACAGCTCGATGCCGGTGAAACCGGTGACGCTCCAGTCGTGCCAGGGGAAGGGCGGCAGGCCGGTGAAAGCATGCCGTTGCTCGTCGGGATGGGCCACGAAGGCGAGCCCGCCGCCCTCGCAGACGATGCGGAGCGCCTCGCGCGGGGCGATCGTCGGCTCCAGCGGCGCCGGGAGCGCCCCGTCGTCGCCGTACATCAGGGCGTGGTCGCCGCCCCGGGGTGTCCACTCGTAGCCGACGACCACGTGCACGCCGGAACGGACCCCCTCGAAGCCGCGGTAGCGCGGCTCGAGCGTGTCGTGGTCGGTCATCCCGATCCATTCGAGCCCGGCGTCGGCGGCTGCCGCGGCGATCTCGTCGATCTCACCGGTGCCGTCGGAGAAGACCGAGTGCACGTGCAGGGCACCCGGGCTCTGGTACGGCTCGGGGGGCGCCCCGCGCCCGGTCGTGACGGTCACGCTCCCTATACTACGGCCCCATGGCCGACTCTCCGCCCGAGCGTGCCAACGCCGGTCGGCAGGCCGACGAGGCAGCCGACGCCGACGCCGCCCTCCGCGAACGGGCGGTCGAGACGCGGCTCATCCACGCCGGCCGGGTCATCGACCTGCGGATCGACACGGTCGAGCTGGCGGACGGCGAGCGGCGCCAGCGGGAGATCGTCGAGCACCCCGGGGCGGTGGCGATCGTGGCGCTCGACGGCAACGACGTCCTGCTCGTGCGCCAGTACCGCCACGCCGCCGGGCGCGCCCTGCTGGAGATCCCCGCCGGCACCCGCGACCGGCGGCCCGACGGGGCGCTCGAGCCGCCCGCGGAGACCGCCTCGCGCGAGCTGGCCGAGGAGACCGGCCACGGCGCCGCGCGCTGGCGGCACCTGGGCACCTTCTGGACGGCGCCCGGCTTCGCCACCGAGGCGATGGACCTCTACCTGGCGAGCGAGCTGACCCCGGTGCCCGCCGTCGGCCCGGCCGGGGACGAGCGGCTCACCCTCGTGCGGATGCCGTGGCGCCGGGCGGTCGAGCTGTGCGAGTCCGGGGCGATCGCCGACGCCAAGTCGATCGTCGGCCTCTTCTGGCTGGCCCGCCTGGTCGATCGCGGGGAGCGCTGAGGAGCCCCCAGCACCACGGTCGGCCGAACCTCCACGGACAGAGCGGAGCGGGACGCGCACGGGCCGGCCCGGGGTCAGCCGAGGCGGCGCAGGGCGTCCCGATAGAGGCGGTCCTCCGGGGCGAGGGCGACGGCGAGACGGAGGTGCGCCCGCGCGTCGTCGCGCCGGCCGAGGCGCTTCAGGCTCTGCCCCAGGCCGAAGTGCGCATGCGGCGCCGCCGGGTCGATCTCGAGCAGGCGGGCGAACGCCTCGGCCGCGCGGGCGTAGTCGCCGCTGTTGTAGCAGGCGAGCGCGAGCGGCTCCACGATCGAGCCCTTCATCGGCTCGAGGCGGGCGGCACGCTCGAGGACGACGACGGCCTGGGCGTGGTGCCGGCGCCGAAGCAGCTCGCGCCCGCGCTGGAGGAGCGCGTAGGGCGCCTCGCGATCGTCGGGCGGGAGGGGCGCGTCCGGCTCGCGGTGAGGCTCCATGAGGGCCCCATCGTCGCACCGTCGCCGCCGGCCCGCCACCGCTGCGGCGAGCCCCGGGGACCGGCGAGGGTCAGCTCGCCCGCCAGGCCGCCAGGTCGACCGGCCGCAGGCGCGGGCTCGGCGTCAGCCCCGGGATCCGCCCTCGCTTGGCGATCGGCCGCCCGTCGATCTCCTTGATGTCGCCGGTGAAGTCGATCGGGCTGGCGCCCGCGATGTAGCTGCCCACGGCATACGAATCGACGGGCGAGCCGGCCTCCTTGAAGGCGCGCATCCGCTCGGGCGTCAGGCCGCCCGAGACGATGATCTTGACGCGGGAGAAGCCGGCCAGGTCGAGACGGGCGCGCACCTCGGTCACCAGGTCGGGCGTGACGCGACCGCGCTCCGACGGCGTGTCGAGGCGGATCCCGTAGAGCCGCTCGCCCAGGGCATGGGCGACGCGGAGCGCCTCCTCCGCCTCGTCGCGGAAGGTGTCGACCAGCACGATGCGCGGGACCTCGGGCTCCATGTCGCGGTCGAACGCCTCGGCCGCCTTGACCGTGTCGCCGATGATCAGCACCAGCGAGTGGGGCATCGTGCCGGTCGGCCGCAGACCCGCCAGCCGCGCCCCGGCGGGGGTGGAGGCACCGACGCAGCCCCCCACGATCGCCGCGTAGTCGAGGACGTCGCTCACGTCGGGGTGGACGTGGCGAGCCCCGAAGCTGATCACCGGCTCGGGGGCCGCCGCCTCGGCGCACTCCCGGGCGGCGGTCGCCCAACCGGTCGCCTGCGCCATCATGCCGAGCATGGCCGTCTCATAGAGTCCGAAGCGTCGGTAGCGCGCCCGGATGCGCAGCACGACCTCCTTGGGCGCGAAGGTGTCGCCGTCGTCGAGCGCCTCGGCGACCGCCTCCTCGGGCGGCGCCCCGTCGAGCGCCTCGGCGAGCAGGATCTTCGCTTCGTCGATCCCGGCGAGGACCCCCTGCTGGCGCGAGAAGACCTCCATCACGACGAGCGGGTCGAGACCCTCGCGCTCGAGGATCCGCTCGGCACGCACGAAGTAGACGTCGGCCGACTCGCCGGCGAGGATCTCCCGCGACGGGCGCTGGCGGATCAACCTCATCGGACGGCACTCACGGGGCGAGCGGGTCCTCCTCCTCGGGGGCGGTGCGTGCCGGGGCCGGATCCGGCGGCCCGGCGTCGGATCCCCCCTCGGGCGCGAGTGTAGCAGGAGGGGCGGCGGCCTCGACCACGGACGCCCCGACCGCGGCGAGCGAGACGCGTGTGCGGCGGCGCCGGCGGCGCCGAACGAGCAGGAGCACCAGGACAAGGCCCCCGGCGGCGTCGAGGGCGGCCAGGGCTCCCACGATCACCCGCTGCCGGCCGACCGCCGCGGCCCCCTCGATCAAGGCGACCGCCTTGTCCGAGCGGGTCGCTGCATCGCTCATCCGGTCGGCCTCGAAGGCCTCCTCGGCGGCCGCGAGGGCCGCCTCCGGATCCTGGTCGTAGAGCCCGACGCTGACGAAGAGGTCGCGCGGGGCGCCGACCGCCCCCTGCGCCTCCTCGATCTCGGCCATCGCCGCCAGCTGCCCGTCGGCGATCGCGAAGGCGCCCTCAAGGCCGTCCTTCGCCGCCTCGTAGGCCGGCTCGAGCGTGTCGGGCGGGTCGAGCCGGAGGCGAGCGGCGGTCGACTCCACCTCGTCGCGGCGCTCCAGGAGTCGTCGCGCCTCGTCCATCGCCTCCTTGGCGGTCTCGAAGTTCCAGACCTCCATCGGGTAGCGGACCGTGTACGGAGGGAGCCAGCCATCGCCCTCCCGCACCAGCGCGGCGTAGCGAGTCCGCGCGTCCGCCCGCCCGGCCAGGCGCTCATGCTGGTCGGGCACGACCCAGCGCTCGAGGTGCGCGGTGGCATCCTTGACCGGCGTCCGTTCCTCGAGCAGGTCGAGGAAGCGCCGCCAGTCGTCCACCGATGAGACCTTCTCGGGCGCGACCGCCCCGAGGTAGGCGATCTCGTTCGCGTCGGCCGCGGCGAAGACCTCGCGCAGCCCCGCCTCGCCGGCGCTCCGCATCAGCTCGCGCAGCAGCGTCCAGGACGCGTTGTAGCCGTACTCCTCCCGGGCCCTCGTCTCCTCGTCGTCGATCCTCCCCGGATGCGTCCACCACCGAAGCGGGAAGGCCACCTCGTCGGTGGGCCGCACCGCCTGCGGCGCCTCAGCCGGAAGTCCGAGCTCGACCAGCACGCGCGAGGCGTACTCGTCGGCCAGGCCCTCGGTGATCCAGCGCTCCCGGAACAGCCCGCCGTTGAACCACGCGTGCGACGCCTCGTGGACGATCACCAGGTCGTCGAGCTCCTCGCTCACCCTGATCTCGTCGGTCTCCTCGAGGTAGAACCCCGCGTAGCCCTCGAGGAGCGGCGTGTAGACCTCGCTCACCTCGAGGTCGCCCGCCACCGGCCAGTCGAGCCCGATCAGCTCGCCGAGGACGGGGAGCCCCCGGGTCAGCAACCGGCTCACCAGGTTCGTCCATGCCGGATCCTCGGGCCAGGCCGTGACGACGACGGTCTCCTTCTTCCCGTGCACCGTGACGGAGAGCCGCTCGCGCTCCAGGGCCTCGGCACGCTCGGCGATGACGAAGACCAACCAGTTCGCCTCCGCCTTGATCCCGGTCGCCATCAGCACCACCTGGCCCTCATCCACCGAGCGCTTCATCGGCGAGCCGGTCAGCGTCTCCTCGAAGCCGGCGGGCAGGACGATCCGCACGTCGCCCCGGTCGCCGAAGCTCCACGCGTAGAAGGCGGCGAAGGCCGGGCCGGCGCGGATCCCCTCGGTCGATCGCGGCGCGGCGCCGGGCAGGTCGTACTCGAAGCGGAAGGAGACGGTCCGCCCGTAGAGAAGCTGGAACCCGAAGCGGACCTCGAGCTCGATGCGGTGCTCGCGCCCGGTCGTCTTCGTGCGCAGCTTCGTGCCGCCGCGGGCGGCGGTGACGTGGGTCGCCTCTTCCTGGATGGCGAACCCGGCCGCCTCGTAGTAGTAGTAATAGAGCCCCGAGCTCGGCTTGCGGTTGGTCGCCGTGACGTCGACGCGGACGTGGACGAGCCGGTCGTCGGGGCGGAGCGTGTAGGTGGCCACGGTGCGGACGTCGAGGAGGTCGCCTGCGGCCGCGACGGGTGTCGCCGCCGGCGGCAGCAGGAGCGCCGCCAGCAGGAGCGCGATCGCGGCCGGGCCCCGGGAGAGCCGGTGTCCCCGGCTGGACCCCGCGAAGCGGACCGTGATCGCGTGCCGGAATCCCATCGGTGTCCTCCCCTCCGCTGGAGCGCTCCAGCTCACCGGGCTGTCGGCGGATGGCCCTCCCCTGGCGACTCGGCCAGCTCACCGAGCCCGGGCGCGTATCGATCGATCAGCGCGGTGCCGGCCGAGGGCCACGCCGGGGGCGGTGGGCGCTGCCCTCCCGGCCAGATCCAGCCCTCGGTCTCGTCGACCAGCAGGTCGCAGACGGCGAGCAGGCGCGCCAGCGCCTCTCCCAGCCGGTCGCGGTCGAGCGTCTCGAGCGGCAGCTCGGCGGCGAGGATCGGCCGGTCGTCCTCGGCCAGGGCGAACTTCACGAACGGGAACTCGTCGTTCCAGCGCAGGAGCCGGCGGTACGACCTGCGGAAGGCGTCGCCGAGCGGCGGCGCGTAGTGGACCCACAGGACGCAGGCGACGCCGGGCGCCGCGATCACGGTGACCGGCACGCGCGGTCGCCGTCGGGAATCGCAGAAGAGATCCCAGGAAGTGACCTCCTCGCGCACGGCCGCGGGCCCCGGATCGAGCCCCAGCTCGCGCAGCCAGTCCCCGATCCGTGCCACATCCCTCCTCGCCGGCAGCGGCTCCGCCGCGGCGCTCGCCCCCGTCATGCCGAGGTCCTGGCGGTCGCCTCGCCGGTCGCCGCCATGACCGGCACGCTCCGCCGGTGCGGCCCGGAGATCGTCTCACCGCTCCGGACGATCCTGCGCGGGAAGTCGGTGGCACGCACGTTCTCGTCGATCCGGCAGTTGCGGCCGATGCGCACCCCGCGCGGCACCACGGCGCGCTTGCCGACCAGGGTGATCCCGGTGGAGAGGCGCGGATCGCGGCGATTAGGCGTGTCGTCGTTGCCCTCGCCGATCACCGAGTTCGGCCCGATCGAGACCTCCTTGTCGAGGATGGCGCGGTCGACGACGGCGCCGGCCCGGATCGCCGTGTCGAACATGACGATCGAGTCGCGGACCACCGCCCCGACCTCGACGCGGACGCCCGGCGAGAGGACCGAGCGCTCGACCGTCCCGTTGACGATGCAGCCGTGGCTGATCAGGCTGCGGTGGACCGAGGCGCTGGGGCCGATCTTGGCCGGTGCGCGCTCCTCGCTCTTCGTGTGGATCAGCCAGCCGGTGTCGTAGAGATCGAGCTCGGGACGCTCCTCGAGCAGGTCCATGTGGGCCTGCCAGTAGCCGTGCACGGTGCCGACGTCCTGCCAGTAACCCCCGAAGCGGTAGCCGAAGACGCGCGCGCCGCCGGCCAGCATGGCCGGGATGACGTCGGCCCCGAAGTCCGACCCGCCCTCGGAGAGCCAGCGGAAGAGGGCGCGCTTCGAGAAGACGTAGATCCCCATCGAGGCGAGGTCGCTGCGCGGCTGGCGCGGCTTCTCCTGCCACTCCACGACGGCGCCGTCGCCGTCGAGGGCGAGGATACCGAAGCGGTGCGCCTCGTCCATCGGCACCTGGCGCACCGCGATGGTGACCTCCGCCCGATGCCGCCGGTGGAAGGCCACGAAGGGCGTGTAGTCCATCTTGTAGACGTGGTCGCCGGCGAGGATGAGCACGGCGTCGCCCTCCGCCTGGGCGATCACGTTGAGGTTCTGGAGGACCGCATCGGCGGTCCCGCGATACCACTCCGTCGGCCGGCCGCGGGAGATGTAGGGCTGCAGGATGCGAACGCCGCCGGTGTTGCGGTCGAGGTCCCACGGTCGGCCGACCCGGATGTGGTCGGCCAGCGAACGCGGGTTGTACTGCGCCAGGACGAGGACGTTGTCGATCTCGGAGTTGACGCAGTTGGAGAGGGCGAAGTCGATGATCCGGTACTTGCCGCCGAAGGGAACGGCCGGCTTCGCCCGCAGGCTCGACAGGATCGACAGGCGCTCCCCCTCACCCCCGGCGAGGATCACCGCCAGGACGCGCTTCATGGCCGCGATGCTAGCACGGCGCGCCGGCGCCGCCGAGCGGGCCGTCCGCCCGACTCCACGCCCCCCGAGCGCCCCGCTAGAGGAAGAGGCGCGGGTTCGTGAAGCTGCCGTCGAGCTCGACCATCCAGTGGAGGTGCGGGCCGGTGGTGCGGCCGGTCATCCCCTCGTAGGCGATCACCTGCCCGGCCGAGACGCTGTCGCCGCGGCGCACGACCGGGCGATGGCGGTAGTTGTCGAGGTGCCCGTACCAGGTGAGGAGCCGCTCGGAGTGGGCGATCACCACGATCCATGCCTGGGGGTAGAAGCCGTACGGCCCGACATAGACGACGACGCCCGGACCCGCCGCCTTCACGGGCGTGTACATCGCCGCGGCGATGTCGATGCCACGGTGGAAGTGCGCGCAATTGCCGAGCGGCGGCTCCCAGGAAAAGCCGGTGCAGCCGAACTCCTGGGTCACGATGCCGGCCATCGGCCAGCGCAGCGTGCCGTTGTACTCGGAGGGGATCTTGCCGCCGCTGTGCTGCTCACGGACCAGGCGATCGATCGTCGCCTTGATCGAGTCGAGCGCCTGCTGCTCCTTCTTGAGCAGCTCGGCCGCCTTCGCGGAGTCGCTCGCCAGCTTCTGGTACTGCGCCGCCTGCTCGGCGCGCAGCGCCTCCGTCTGCCGCTCGAGCTTCTCCAGCTTCGCCTGCGCGGCGAGGAGGCTCGTCCGCTGGCGCTCAAGCTCGTTCTTCTGGACGAGCGCCTCGCGGCGCGTCTCGACGAGGTCATCCCGCGTCATCCGGACGCTCCACTCGAGCGCGGCGAGCGTCTCCCTGTCCTCGACGATCTGGCGGGCCAGGGCGCGGTCCTGCTCACCGATGGCCAGGTAGTAGGTGACCGCCACCAGCACGTCGTCGAGCGAACCGGCGGTGAGGAGCTGCTCGAGGAGCGAGGTGCGGCCGGTCCGGTAGGCGGCGTCGAGACGGCGCGCCAGCAGGTCCTGGCGTTCACGCAGCTCGCGGCCCTTGCTCGCCTGCTCGTCCCCCAGCCGGACGAGCTCGGCCTCGAGCGCGTCGACCCGGGCGACGACCGCCTCGTAGCGGGCGGTGGCCTCGGCGAGCGCCGTCGTCGCGTCGGAGATGCGGACCTTGACCGCGCCCAGGTCGGCGTTGATCCCCTTGAGCGCCTCGTCGGTGGCGGCGATGGCAGTCGCCGTCCGCGCCTGCGCCGCCTTCAGCTCGGCGATCGCCGCCTTCCCCTCCGCGATCTGCCGCTCGATCTGCTTCTGGCGCGCGTAGGCGTCGGCCAGGTCGTCGCCGCTCGACCGCGTCGGCGCGCCGGCCGAGCCGAAGAGGAGCGGGACGACCAGGAGAAGGGCGAGGAGAGGGCGCAGGGACCCGCGTCGCGGGGTTCGGAGGCGGCGCATCAAGCTCGCATCATCGTGCAGGCAAACTCCCAGGGCGCGTGACCCGGCGCGCCGATCGTTACGCCCGCCGGTGGTGCGCCGTCCTGTGCGGGCACGGCCCAGAACGACTCCGGCTGGCACGCATGATACGCCCTCCGGTCCTGCCAGGCGCCGGGGCGGTCAGGGCTGGATCGCGGCGACGATGCCGGCGACGACGATGATGGGGCCGAACGGGACGTAGCTCCTGAGCCCTATCCGCCGGGTGGCGAGCGCGAGCAGGAGGACGGCGCCGACGAAGAGCGACGCGGCGAGCATCCCCTGGAGGAACCCGAGCAGTCCCGACATCAGCCCGACGCTGACGAGCAGCTTGTCGTCGCCCTGCCCGAGGCCGCCGCCGAAGAGGATGCTCCCCGCCCGCAGGAGGAGCGGATAGACGACCGCCGCCCCGATGCCGCTCGCGACCCCGAGCTGCTTGCCGGCCAGGAGCGGATCCCAGCCGGCGAGGACGACGAGGAGCGCCGCCGGGATCAGCGGCAGGGTGAGCAGGTCGGGCAGGAGCCGCTGATCGAGGTCGGTGGCGAGGAGGAGGACGAGTGGGGCCAGGTAGATGGAGAGGACGGCGAGATCGCGGGGCTCGCCCCATCGGACGGCGAGGGCGCCGTACCCCCAGGCCCCGACGAGGGAGACGGCGATCGTCCGCCAGTCGAGCGCTCGGACCCGGCCGTCCTCATGGACCGGCCAGCGCGCCGCGACCCGGTCGGCCAGGAAGCCCCAGGCGGCGCCGCCGATGGCGAAGGCCCCGGCGGCCGGGGTGAGGGAGGCGAGCGGGTCGGGCACCGGCCGGCCGTGGGTTTCGGCGGCTCGCGCCCGGCTAGCCGGGCGCTCCCGCGAGCGCCAGTTCGACGAGCGTCGCATGGGTCACGCCGGTGGCGCCACGCGCCGACCAGGGGGTCTCCCTGCGCAGGTAGGCGGAGCCGCCGATGTCGAGATGGACCCACGGTCGCGTCACGAACTGGCGGATGAAGAGCCCGCTCCGCGCCAGCGACGCCTCCGGTCCGCCGCTGTTGCGCAGCTCGGCGTACCAGCCCTCCATGTCCGGCAGGTAGTCATCGACCAGCGGCAGCTGCCAGTACGGTTCGCCGGCACGTACGCCGGCGACCATCACTTCGTCCCACCACGCCTGCGGCGCCCCGAAGCCGCCGGTCACCTGCTTGCCCAGCATCCGCTCCACCGCGCCGGTGAGCGTCGCCACGTCGACGAGGTGCGTCGCCCCCAGCCGCTCGGCGTAGGTGAGGGCATCGCCCAGGATCAGGCGACCCTCGGCGTCGGTGTTGTCGATCTCCACGGTCTTGCCGTTGAGGGCGCGGACCACGTCGCCCGGCCGGGTCGAGTGCGGCCCGGGCATGTTCTCGACGGCGGGGACGACGGCGACGAGCGGGATGCCGGGCCGGAGCCGGTTCGCCGTCACGATGGCGGCGATGGCCGCCGCGGCGCCGGCCTTGTCCATCTTCATCTCGGACATCCGCTCGGCCGGCTTGATGCTGATGCCGCCCGCGTCGAAGGTGACGCCCTTGCCGACCAGGGCGAGGAGGCGGCCGTCACCGGGCGGCGCGTCACCGGAGCGGAGGACGATGAGGCATGGCGGATTGTCGCTCCCCCGTCCGACGGCGACGAACATCCCCATCCCGAGCTCCGCGGCGCGGGCCGCGTGGATCACCTCGACGGCGATCCCGTGGCGCGCGGCCAGGGCGGCCGCCTCGTCGGCGAGGACGGCCGGGCTGACGTCGTTGGCGGCGCGGTTGGCGAGCGTGCGCGCCGTGTTCGCCCCCTCCCCCACGATGCGGCCGCGCTCGGCCGCGGCGAAGAGCGCGGCCGGATCCGCGGCACCGGGCGCCACGAGGATCAGCTCCTCGATGGCCGGCGGCGCCGTCTCGACGCTCTCCCGGTAGATCATCGCCGGCTCGTAGCTCCCCTCCACGACACCGCGCGTCACCAGCTCCGCCCGGGTGGAGGCGTCGATGGCCCGGCCGCCCGGCGCGCGCAACCAGATCGCCAGGCGCCGCACGCGCCGGCCGCCGAGACGCCGCTCGACCGTCGCCCCGAAACGGACGGCCCCGCGTCGATCGGCGTCGTCCGCCTCGCCGATCCCGGCAACGACGACGGGGCCGCAGGCCAGGGCGGTCGGCACGAGCGCCGTCCGGTCGCTCTTCCCGCTCAGCTCACCGAAGGTGTGGAGCGCGGAGAGCCGGCCGTCGACTCGCTGGTCGAGGGCGCCGAGCTCGCCCTCGAGCGTCTCCTCGGCGGCGAGCGGCAGGCCCAGGGCGTCGGCCTCGACCTCCCAGGGCAGGGCGGTGACGACTCGGATCAGCATCGGCGTGAGGGCTCCTTCAGTCTAGCGCCGCGATCGCGGTGGCGAGATCGCCGCGGGCCGTCTCGATGGCGATCGCCGCCTGGTTGACGCCGCCCGTGGCGATGTCGTTCATGATGATCACCAGGCCACGCGTGTCCGGCGGCAGGAGCTTGGCCGCCTCCTCCTGCTTCTTGATCGCCTGCTTGACCTCGTCGGTGGCGCGCCCGCCCGACTTCTCCAGCGCCGCGTACAGCTCGGCCAGGGCGGTGTCGTGGAGCCGGTTGCGGTCGATCCAGCTGGTCAGCGTCTCCACGTCCACCGTGACGGCCAGCTCGTCGCGCAGGGCGGCCGCGGCGTCCAGGTCGGCGACCGCCTCGGCCAGCTTGTCGAGCGCGTCCGCCCACTGCTCCCGCCTGGCGACCTGGGTCGCCTCGAACGCCTTGACGTCGTGCGACTCGAGCAGCCTCGTCACCTCCACCGCGGGCGCCGTGCCACGCGCCAGGGCGGCCCACTGGTCGGGCAGGTCGCGGATCGCGTCCACCCCGCCGCTCGCCGCGGTCAGTCGCACGCGCATCGCCTCGCCGAGCACCCCCGGCTCGCCGGCGTGCGGCAGCACGGCGATCGCCGCCTCGATCTCGCCGGTCTGCCCGACGATGGCGGTCACTGTGGCCGAGCCGGCGTCGAGCGTGGATCGGAGCTTCTCCGTGTCGCGCGCCAGCAGGTCGGCCAAGGCCTGGCGCGCCAGCTCGGACAGGCCGTCGACATCGCTCGAGAGGCGCTCGTAGCGACCGCGCAGCTCGGCCAGCGCGGGCGCCAGCTCACCGTCGGCCCGCCAGGTCAGCTCCGGACGC
>Ga0154433_1099_pt2 | contig 16561 bp, 16 predicted proteins | sample RifGroC2_FD_115937 | JGI IMG/M metagenome (GOLD analysis project Ga0154433, IMG submission 115937) | Chloroflexi bacterium GWC2_73_18 | reverse complement strand
GTCGGCGCCGCAGTTCGCGCACTTGCTGGCGCCGACCGGCGTGCCACAGTTCGAGCAGAACTTCTCCGACCCGACCGGCTTGCCGCAGTTGGAGCAGACGGTCGACCGCACGCTCGTGTCGCCCGAGAAGACCTTCTCGGACTGCATCGCCGTGCGCATCTGGTCGATCTCGACGGCAGCGCGCGTCGCCTCCATCTCGGTGGCCAGCTTCGGCGCGTCGTTGACGCAGAGCTGGCGCTGCTCGTTCCAGCAGGTCTCGTCCACCCAGTTGTGGCAGCGGGGACACTGCTTGAAGAGCGGCATGATCTCGTTGGCCGCCTTCTTGAGCGCCTCGTCGCGGGCCCCCCGGTCGGTCACGTCGCGGGCGGTCCCGGCGACCTGGCTGGCCTGCCCGAAGACGCCGCCGAGGAGGCTCGTCGCGCCCGAGAGCAGCGTCCCGGCGGTCCCCAGCGCCGAGCGGTGGAACTCGCTCTTGTAGCCGCTGCCGCAGACGTCGCAACGGAACTCGAACTGGTAACCATGCTGGTCGGAGAGGTCGGAGTAGTTGTCGGTGAAAGGGGTGAACCCGGCCATGGACCTGCCTCCGTGACGTCGCCGCTCTCCCGCCACCGCCGGGACGAGTGCTGTTCATCGTAGCGCGCCGAGACTCCGGCGGCCTGGCCGACCGGCAGATCGCCGGCGGCCGGGCCGGGCCGTACCACCACCACCACCAGTGGTAGACCGCCATGAGGGCAGCGTCTCGGCGTCGCCTCACCACGACGCGCTCAGCCGATCGGGCTCGGTTCGCCCAGGGCACGCACCTGCGGGATGACGTCGCGACCGATCAGCTCGAGCTTCGAGACGTCCCAGGCGTCACGGAGCGAGAAGATGGCGTGGTGTGAGCCGGCCCCGGCCCAGGCGCCGAGCCGGTCGACCATCTCGGACGGCGTCACCTTTCCCGGGCCGCCGGCCGGCGAGAGATCGAACGAGCTGAGGTTGGTCCGCTCGACCGATCCATAGTCGCGGCCAACCTCCTCGCAATGCCGCCGCAGGACCGCGTACTTGTGCCGCAGCATCTCGGGCGTGCCGAAGACGTTGCAGGCGTCGGCGTAACGGGCCACCAGGCGGAGCGTGACGCGCTCTCCGCCGCCCCCCACCAGGATCGGCGGGTGCGGGCGGCTGATCGACTGCGGGCTGTTGAGGAGGCGCGTGGCGCGGTAGTAGGTCCCCTGATACGCCTCGCCCGTGCCGTGCTCGCCCGCCCAGATCCGGTGGGCGATCTCGAGCGTCTCGCGGAGCATCGCGAAGCGCTCGCGGAGCGGCGGCATGGGGAAGCCGAGCCCGTCCGATTCCTCCTGGTTCCAGGCGGCCCCGATGCCGAAGTAGCTCCGCCCGCCGGCCAGGACGTCGAGCGTCGTGGCCGCCTTGACCCAGAGCCCGGCCTGGCGGTAGTGGACGCCGCCGACCATCAGGCCGAGGCGCGCCCGCTTCGTCAAGGCGGCCATGTAGGCGAGCGCCTCCCAGCCCTCGAGCATCGGCTCCTCCGCGCGCCCGACGCCGCGGATCTGGAAGAAGTGGTCCATCACCCAGATCGAGTCGAAGCCGACCTCGTCGGCCGTCCGCGCGATCCGGGCCAGCGTCGGTGCGATCGCCGCGTCGCCGCCCGGCCAGGTGAACGAGCTGATCTGCAGGCCGAGCCTCATCGGCCGGCGCCGCCCACCGCTCCCCTGCCGTTCACGGGAAGAGGTCCGATCCGCGTGGCATGACCATCGCCCGGGCGCCTCGCCGCGCCGCGTCGGACGGCTCCGGCGGGAGGTACGCCCCACGGATCAGCGTCACGGGGTGGCCGGACGCCTTCCCGGCGGCCAGGTCGGCCGCGGCGGCCAGCTCGTCGGCGACGGCGATGACGGTCGTGTGCATCAGGCGACCGGCCGTGTCGGGCTGCCCGCGCAGGTCGTCGAGCGCCTCGAAGCCGGCGACACCGATGGCCACATCGGTGATGCCCAGGCGCCAGGGCCGCCCGAACGAGTCGCTGATGACGATGGCGAGATCGACGCCGGTCGACTCGCGCAGGCGGACCCGGAGGCGCTCGGCGGAGGCGTCCGGGTCGAGCGGCAGGAGGGTGACCGTCTCCGGCTCGTTCATGTTGGAGGCGTCGACGCCGGCGTTGGCGCAGACGAAGCCGTGGCGGGTCCGCGCGACCACGACGCCGCGCTCCATGCGCAGCACCTCGGCCGCCTCGCGCAGGACGACCTCGACCTGGCGAGGGTCGCGGTCGAAGCGCGCGGCGAACTCGACCGCCTCGGGGCGCGGCTCGACGGTGCGCAGGTCGACGATGCGGCCCTCCGCCTTCGAGACGACCTTCTGGGTGACGACGAGCACGTCGCCCGGGCGCGTACGGTAGTCGTCGTCGTCCGCCGCGGCACGTTGCAGGGCGGTGGCGATGAGGGCGGCGAGGTCGTCGCCCGGCTCGATCGCGGGGAGGCCGGGGAGGGCGAGGATGAGGAGGCGGCCGCTCACGGGACGATCCGCTCGTCGCCGGCGGTCACTCCGTCCAGGGCGAGCAGGTCGTCCGGGGTATCGAGATCGAACGAGAGCTCGTGGTCGGTCAGCGAGATCGCCGCCGCGCCGGCGGCGCGCGCCGCCTCGAGGTGGGCGCGGTGGCTGCCGGGGCCGAAGGCGAAGGGGAGCAGGCCGGGCGGGCGCAGCAGGAGCGCGTTCGTCCCCTCGCCCCGCCGGTCGGTGATGACGACGGCGACGGGTGCCGTGGCGGCGATCGTCGCCCCGTCCGCGGCGTCGACGACCCGATCGAGCGCCCCGGGCGAGATCGCCGGCAGGTCGGCGTGGAGGACGAGGAGGGCGCCGGCGGAGGCGACCGACGGGTCGGACCGTGCCTCCTCGAGGGCCTCGTTGAGCCCGGACGAGGCCTGTCGCAGCGCGCGGGCGCCGAGCCGGACGGCGAGCTCGAGGACGGCCGGGTCGGGTGAGACGACGATCGTCTCGCGGTTGCGGCCCCACGTGCGAACCGCCCCCACGACGCGGACCAGGAGGCGTGCCGTCAGCTCCAGCCGCTCCTCCGGGTCGAGCGCCTCGCCGAGCCGCGTCTTGGCGCCCTCGAGGGAGCGGACCGGGACGACGACGATCAGGTCGAGCGGCGGGGCGGCGCTACCCATCGGCCGCATTGTGACGCGGCGGGGGCCACGGCGCGACCCTGGGAGGCGGCGCCTCAGGCGAGCCGCGCGAGCGATACGCCCCAGGCGACGATCTCGCTGGCGAGACGGGCCCGCTCCCCGTCACCGGTCATCAGCGTGTCGGCGACGAGCACGCGCGGTCCGAGCGCTTCAATCCGGGCGGCCAGCGCGGCGTCGCTGCGGTCGACCACGAATCCGTCGAGGAGCCGGGGGTAGCGCTCGGCGTAGTACTGCGCGACGCCGGCGGCGCTCACCTCGATGCCGGTGGCGGCGAGCATCCGGTCGGCGGGGCCCTTGATGGCCCGCCCGGCGACGATCGGGGAGACGGCCACCACCGGCGCCGGGGCGGCGTACAGCGCATCCGCCAGCCCCGGCACGGCGAGGATCGGCCCGATGCTGACGAACGGGTTCGACGGCCCGACGACGACCAGCCCGGCCCCGCCGATCGCCGCCATCACCTCGCGCGTGGGCCGCGCCCGCGCGATCCCCTCGAGCCGGACCTCACGGGCGTCGTCGGCGTGGCGGCGGCGCACGAACCACTCCTGGAAGTCGAGCCATCCCGCGTCGATCCGAATCCGCGTGCGGACCGGGTCGTCGCACATCGGCAGGATGCGCGCGCGTACCCCGAGCGCCGCCGCCAGCTCGCCGGTCACCGCCGTGAGCGTAGCGCCCGCGTGCAGCCGTTCGGTCCGCCGGACCTGGGTCGCCAGGTCGCCGTCGCCCAGGCGGAACCAGGTCGGCGCCCCGTAGCGTTCCAGCATCGCGGCCGCGCTCCACGTCTCGCCGGCCAGCCCCCAGCCGCGCTCCCGGTCGAGGATGCCGGCGAGCAGGTAGACGACCATGTCGATGTCGGGCGAAACGTGGAGGCCGTGCAGTTCGAGGTCGTCGCCGGTGTTGACGATGACGGTCAGGTCATCCCCGCCAGCGTCGCCCGGGCCGGCCCGTCCGGCCGCCAGCGCCAGGTCGAACCCGTGGGCCAGCTTCGCGCCTCCGGTGCCGCCCGCCAGCACCACGACCCGCGCCACCGCCGGCCTACTCGTTCGCCAGGAGCGCCTGGACCTCGATCAGCCGCTCGACCGTCTCGAGGTCGAAGGGCGCCGGCAGGTCGGCGATCAGGTGGCGCATCCCGTAGGCCAGGTAGGGGCGCCAGCGCTCGGCGATCGCCTCGGGCGGGCCGAACCAGGCGTCTTCCTCGCCGGTGAAGACATCGCCGTTGTGGGCCAGCGCAGCGGCGTAGACGCGCCGCGCTTCCTCGGGGTCGTCGCGGATGACGATCGACGGCCCGAAGGTCCGCTCGATCTCGGCCGGGTCGCGCCCCACCGCGGCACAGTGCTCCTCGAGGACGGCGACCTTGCGCGCCACCCGCTCCACGCTCCCCCCGGTGTTCCAGCCGTCGGCGTAGGCGGCCACGGTGCGGAGCGTCTTCCGCTCGCCGGAGCCGCCGATCATGATCGGCAGCCGGTCGCGCAACGGGGGCGGGCTGAGGCGCGCCTCGCGGAACCGGTAGTAGCTCCCTTCCGGGGAGGTGAACGTTTCGCCGCCGAGGATCGCCCGGAGCGCACCGACCGCCTCGTCGAGCCGGTCGAGCCGCTCCCCGAAGCCGGCCCCGAAGTCGATCCCGAAGGCGTCGTGCTCCTCGTCGAACCAGGCGCCGCCGAGGCCGAGCCAGGCCCGCCCGCCGGAGATGTGGTCGACCGTGACCGCCATCTTGGCCACGACGCCGGGGTTGCGGAACGTGTTGGCGGCGACCATCAGCCCGAGCTCGACCCGCTCGGTGGCCACGGCCCAGGCGGCGAGCGCCGTCCAGCCCTCGAAGATCGGCCCGTCCGGCGGCCCCACGATCGCCATCAGGTGGTCCCAGGTCCAGAGCGAGTCGTATCCGGCGCGGTCGATCCGCCGGGCGACGTCGAGGAAGGACGCCCAGTCGGCGCACTGCGGCCAGGGCAGGAAGCCGATCCTGACGCTCACGGGGGGCTCCTCCGGTCGGTCGTCGGTGGTCCGGGCGCGGCGCTCACGCGACCAGCTTCGGCAGCACGTTCGCGCCGAAGACCCGGATCCACTCGGCCTGGTTGCGCCCGACGTTGTGCAGGTAGACGCGGTCGAAGCCCATGTCGAGGAAGCGCTGGATCTCGCGGCGGTGCGCCTCCGGGTCGGCCGAGATGAGCATCCGTCCGGCGAAGTCCTCGGGGCGGACCAGCTTCGCCGCCTGGGCGAAGTCGTGGGGCGAGCGGATGTCCTGCTTGGGGAACTTCATGCCGCCGTTCGGCCACTCGGTCAGGGCGTTGGCCAGCGCCTCCTCGTCGGTGGCGGCCCAGGAGAGGTGGAGCTGCAGGATGCGGGGCATCGTCGCGGGGTCCTTGCCCGCCTCGCGCGCCCCCTTCGCGAAGCGCTTGAAGACGGTCTCGAGCTTCTCCCCGGGCGCCCCGACGGTGATGATGCCGTCGCAGAAGCGGCCGGTCTTCTCGGCGGTGATCGGCCCGGCCGTGGCGACGTAGATGGGCGGCGGCTCGTCCGGCATCGTCCAGAGGCGGAACGTCTCCATGCGGTAGTGCTCGCCGCGATGCTTGACGTCCTTCCCCGTGAAGAGCTTGCGGATGATCTCGATCGCCTCGAACATCCGGGCGATCCGCTCCGCCGTCTCCGGCCAGTAGCCGGCCACGACGTGCTCGTTGAGCGCCTCGCCCGACCCGAGGCCGAGCCAGAAGCGGCCCGGATACATCGCCGCCAGCGTCGCCGCGGCCTGGGCGACGACGGCGGGGTGCTGGCGGAAGGAAGGGCACGTGACGCCGGGCCCGATGTCGCCGGCGGTCCGCTCGGCGGCAGCGGTCATGAAGGCCCACACGAAGGCCGCCTGGCCCTGCGCCGGCACCCACGGCTGCAGGTGGTCGGCGGCCATGATCCCGCTGAAGCCGGCCGCCTCCGCCTGGGCGCACCACTCGAGCAGTTCGGTCGGGTGGAACTGTTCGAGCATCGCCGCGTAGCCGATCCGGGCGCGCGCCATGGTTCAGCCCTCCAGGTGCACGGCTACCCGCTCGGGGCGGACGAGGAAGCTGATGCGCTCCTGCGCGGCGAACATGGCGACCATCTCCTCGGCCGCGGCCGGGTCGTCGCGGTGGTAGCGGCGGGCCATGGTGGCGATGTCGCCCTGGGCGCGGCCCTGCTCGCGGACGGGCTCGACCGTGCCGCGGACCACGACGTAGCGGTACCCGTCCTCGATGCAGAGGCTGACCCGCGGGTCGCGCAGCAGGTTGGCCGGCCAGCGTCGCCCGATCTTCGAGTTGAGGACGAGCGCATCGCCGTCGAGCAGGTACCAGGCGACGACGAGGTGGGGCATGCCGTCGGGGTCGAGGGTGGCGACGGTGGCGAAGCGGTCGGGCTCGGCCAGGAAGGCGTGCACCGGGGTCGGGAGCGAGCGAGTGGCGATCTCCGTCATGCCCCGATGGTAGCCGGGGAGCGGCGGCGCCGTCGCCCGCAGGCCGGAACCGCCGGCGCCGGGGACCTCCTGGTCGGCCTAGCCGATCAGCGTGACGTCGCGAGGGTGGATCCGCGGCAGGCGTGGCGCCAGCGTCAGCCGGACCTGACGCGGCCGGCGCGGCTGCGGATGCGGCCGGCCCAGCAGGTAGCCCTGCCCCAGCTCGACGCCGTGGTCGATCAGCGCGGCGAGATCCTTGCGCTGGGCGATCCCCTCCGCCACCAGGCGCGCCTCGATGCGGCGGCTGAAGGAGACGAACGCCTCCACGAGCGCCTGCTTGGCGTCGTCGCGGTGGATGCCGAAGACGATCTCCCGGTCGATCTTGATGACGGTGGGGCGGAGCGCCGCGATCATGGTGAAGCTGGCGTGGCCGGCGCCGGCGTCGTCGACGGCGAAACCGAAGCCCTCCTTCCGCAGCGCCTTGGCGGCGCTCTTCAACGGCTTCACGTCGTCGATCGCCTGCTGCTCCGTCACCTCGAAGGTGATCGCCGCGGGCGGCACGCCGGCGTCGCGCACCTGCCGGGCGAGCGCGGCCGCCTCGAGCGCCGGGTCGAGGAGGCTGGCGGGTAGGACGTTGATCGTCGTCCGCGGCATCGGCTCGAGGCGGGCGATGCGGCGGAGCGCCCGCTCGACCAGGTAGCGGTCGAGCTGCACGCTGCGCCGCGTCACCACGGCGGCCTCGACGATCTCGCTCATCGACGCCGCCTTCGGCCGGCAGAGCGCCTCGTAGCCGACCGCCTCCAGGGTCGCCAGCTGGACGATCGGCTGGAAGACGAACTCGTCCATGCGCAGGGCGAAGAAGGTATCGAGGATCTTGTTGTGGACGGCGGTGGGGCTCTGCGACATGCCGACCCGGTCGGCGATGCCCGATTGCTGGACGGCCTCGGTCATTGCGAGCAGGTAGCGGTCGGTCTCGGCGGCGGTCCCGTCGACGCGGACCAGGCCGTAGCGGATCTCGCCGGCGAGTTGCGAGATGCGGGCCTCACCCATGGCCTCGAGCGGCCCGATCAGGCAGGCGCCGACGTGGAGCGGCAGGACGCGCGTGCCGTGCAGGACCTGCGCCAGCTGGCCGACGAAGCGCTCGTCGCGCGACCAGAGGAGGCGTTCGTCTCGATTCCGACTGCGCCCGAAGAAGGACAACGTCGTTGGCCGCTTTCACTCGCCCCGGGGAGACAGGCACCGGCCGATCGGCGGGCCGCCGCCCGCAGGGGGCCGGTCGAGACGGTCCCGGTGCGCCGTCTCGCCGCCAATCATGCGCCGCCGCGGCGGTGGAGTGGCGGCGCCAACGGTACCGCGGTGGGGGAGGACGAAGGTACCGCTCGCTGCGGCGGATGAGTGACACCGGAACGGGGGACGCCGGACGGGTGAGGTGGTCGCGCCGCGTCAGCGGAGCCGCTCGCCGGCCTCCACCGGCAACGGCAGGCGCGCCTCCGGCGGCGCGAGCGGGCAGGCCCATCGCGGGTCGTAGGCGCAGGAGGGGTGGTAGGCCATGTTGAAGTCGAGGAGGAGCAGGCCGCGCGCCGCATCGACGCCCGTGTCGGCGCCCTTGACCGTATCGAGCAGGTAGCGACCGGCCGGGTACGTCTCGCGTCCGCTGGTGGCGTCGCGGAAGGGGAGGAAGAGGCCACCGCCGTAGGCGTCGACCCAGTAGACGGCGAGCGTCGCGCCAGCCAGCGGGCCGGAGAGGGCGACCCGGCCGATCCGCCGGAAGCGGAGGCCGGTCGGACCGCTCTCGGGGAGCGCCTCGGGACCGGCCAGGTACTCCTCGGGTGGCGCGAGCCCGGGCTCCGTCTCGAGCCGCACCTCCATCCGGTAGCGCTGGTCGTACGGCCAGTACGGGAGGTCGCTGAAGGTCGCCCGCTCCCCCGGCGGGAGTGGCGACTGGGGGTGGTTCCGGAAGAGCTCGTCGCGCGCCACGCGGAACGCCGCCGTGGCGCTCCCGGGGTCGATCCCGGACGCGGCGCGCCAGGTGGCGTAGTGCGCCGTCACGCGACGGCGCCAGTCGGCCAGCTCGAGATACGGGTTCGCTGTCTTCTCTTCCATCATGCGTCCCGGGAGAGCGTTGGGGGGCGGCAGTCAGGACGGTCGCCGCCCCGCGATCGCCGAGGCGTGCCGCGGCCTAGGGGATGACCCCCTCGGCCTTGAGCCACTCGGTCGCCACGTCGGCGACGTCGCGCTTGTCGACGTCGACCTTGACGCCGAGCTCGAGCAGTACGTCCGTCGTCAGGCGCTGCGAGACGGAGTTGAGGAGCGCCTTGAAGTCGTCGGGCTTGGGCACCTTCGCCAGGAAGTCGTCGCGCACCACCGGCGCGATGTTCTCGGCCGGCTGGAGGTGCTTGTCGTCGACCAGCAAGACCAGGCCGAACTGGGCGATCCCGGGCTGCGTGGTGCAGACCTCGTAGACGTCGATCGCCTTCTCGTTGAGCGCGATGATCCCGTCGGCGGCGCACGCGCTCAGCGGCTTGAACTCCTTGAATTCGATGCCGTAGACGCTCTTGAGGCCAGGGAGGCAGACCGGGTTCGTCTCGCACTCCGGCGGGGCCCCCAGGACGAGCTGACCGGCGACGGCGGCGAGGTCGCTCATCCTCGCCAGGCTGAAGGCGTCGGCCGTCTCCTGCCGCACCGCGAAGCCGTTCTGGTCCTGGCCGGGCGTGTAGAGGAGCACCGTGACGCCCTTTGGCGTGTAGTACTCCTGCAGCCTGGCGGCGGTGGCGGCCGAGTCGCCGCTCGCCTCGCCCTTGCCGCCGTTGAAGAACTCGAGCGTGCTGCCGATGTACTCGGGCAGCATGTCGACCTGCCCACCGGCGAGTGCCTCCTCGATGATCGGGCGCGTCCCCAGGCCGAGATGGCGCTCCACGCTGAAGCCGTCGGCCTCGAGCACCTGGGCGTAGATCTCGGCGACCAGCTGCGCCTCGTAGAAGCCGGCCGAGCCGATCCGGACGGTCGGCTTCGGCGGCTCGGGCGTGGGGGTCGCCGGCGCGGGTGTGGGTGTCGCCGGCGCGGTGGCGCTCGGCGGTGCCGTGGCCGTCGCGCTGGGCGACGGGGTGCTGCCCCCTCCCGTCGTGCAGGCGCTCGCGAGCACCAGCAGCGACGCCCCGAGGGCGAGCATGCGGGTAAGCCGCATTGGGTCCTCCTCTCGACGCTCAGCCGTCGCGCCCTGTGGGCGCGATCCGGCGCGAGGTGCTCCCGACTATAGCAGCGGGCCTTCGTTGCGCCGTACCGGGGGTTACGTCGCCGTCCGCGGAACGGTTCGCTCTGTCGCCGCGCGGAGGCCGCGCGAGACGAGCCGGCGCTGCAGGAAGGCGAAGGCGAGCTCGGTGGCGATCGAGAGAGCGGCGACGAGCAGGGCGCCCGCGAAGATCCGGTCGAGCTGGTTGCGGGCGATCCCGTCGATCACGTAGCGACCGAATCCGCCGCCGGCGACGTAGGCGCCCAGGGTGGCGGTGGCCACGACCTGGACCGCCGCGGTGCGGAGACCGCCCAGGATCACCGGGAGGGCGACGGGGATCTCGACCCGCCAGAGGACCTGCGTCGCGCTCATGCCCATGCCGCGCGACGTCTCGACCAGGTCGCGCTCGACGGCGCGGATCCCGGCCCAGGTGTTGGTCAGGATCGGCGGGATCGCCAGGACGGTGAGGGCGACGAAGGCCGGCCAGAACTCGAGGACGTGGAAGAGCTGGATGGTGAACGGCAGCGCCAGCCCCAGGATCGCCAGGGAGGGGAGCGCCCGCCCCACGTTGGCGACGGAGAGGACGAGGAAGGCGCCACGCCCGCTGTGTCCCACCAGGAAGCCGAACGGCAGGGCGATCGCGGCGCCGGCGAGGAGCGACGCCGCCGAAAGCTCGACGTGCTCGAGGAGGCGGATCGGGATGCCGTCGCGTCCCTGCCAGTGGGCGGGATCGGCCAGCCAGGCGATCACCGAGGCGACGAACTCCACGTCCGGGTCCCCGTCAGCTGCCCTGTCCGCGTGCCCAGGGCGTGACCAGCCGTTGAGCGAAGACGAAGAGGCCGTCGGCGGCGATCGCCAGCGCCACCGAGAGGACCGCCCCGACGACGAGCGGGGTGGCGAAGAAGCGCTCGCGGCCCTCCACGATGAAGACGCCCAGGCCGCCCTGATCGCGTCCGAGCAGCGCGGTCACCGCGACCAGGCCGATCGTGCTCACCGTCGCCACGCGCAGACCCGCGATGATCACCGGCAGGGCGATCGGCAGCTCGACCCGCCAGAGCCGCCGCCAGCGCCCGTAGCCCATCCCTTCGGCCGCCTCGCGCACCTCGGCCGCGACGCCGTCCACGCCGGCCACGATGTTGCGCACCAGGATCAGCAGGGTGTAGCCGACGAGGGCGATCTCCGCGGTCAGGAACGAGAGGCCGGTGATCCCGATGAAGAGGAAGAAGAGCGCGACGCTGGGGATCGCGTAGAGCACGCCGGCGACGGCGGTGATCGGCCCGTAGAGGGCACGCCAGCGGATCGCCAGGAGCGCCAGGACGAAGGCGATGCCGAAGCCGACCGCCACGGCGACGACCGTGAAGGCGACGTGCTGGGCGAGCCGGAAGGCGATCTCGTCGAGGTGCCCGGGGAACCAGTCCCAGCGGAGGAGCGGGTCGCCCGGGCTCACCGGGGCGCGCTCCCGGGCGCCCGGGTGACCGCCGCCGCGTGCCCGTTGCGGATGCCCGCAGCGTTGACCGCCGCGCCGCCCAGGCAGAGGAGCGCCGCCACCAGCATCGCCAGGTGGAAGGCGTCGGTGGACGCCTCGCGGGCGGCTGCCACCTGCGCCGGGGGGACGCCGGGCGCGGGGGCGTTGAGCGGGCTGAACCGCTCGCGCACCTGGGGCGAGGAGACATCGAGGGCCGGGACGCGGTCGGCGAGCGTGGCGTAGAAGCTGGCCGTGATGGCCACGAAGATGAGCGCTCCGACGAGCTGCGGTCCGACCCGCGAGATGGCGTTGTTGACCGCCGAGGCGACGCCCGAGTTCTCCACCGGCACCGACGCCATCAGCGCCGTCGTCAGCGGCGCGACCATGATCATGACGCCGACACCGTAGCCGAGCAGCGCCGGCAGTACGTCCACGAGGTACGAGCCCGGGGGCGTCCAGGTCGCGGGGTCGCCGAGCCGCAGGAGCCAGGGCGCGCTACCGTTCGGCAGGCGCACGAACCAGAGGAGCCCGAGCGCCATCAGGAGCGGGCCGGCGGCCATGAACCAGCGCGGCCCGTGGCGCGCCGCCGCCGCCCCGAACCGCGTCGAGAAGAGGACGAGCGGCAGGAAACCGGGGATCAACGCCGTCCCCAACGCGGAGGCGGTGTAGCCGAGCGTCCCCTGCATGAAGATCGCGGCGAAGTAGAGGAAGACGTAGAGGGCGCCGTAGATCAGCAGGGTGGAGATGTTGGTGACCGTGAAGTTGCGCGAGCGGAAGAGATGGAGCGGCACGAGCGGGTTCGACGAGCGGGCCATCAGGAACGGGAAGGCGATGGCCGCCAGTGCCCCGGCCGCCAGCGCGACGAAGGCGAGCGGGTCGGACCACTCGCGTTGCTGCCCGTAGATCGCCCCGAAGGTGAGGCCGCCGACGCCGATCGCGATGACCGCCGAGCCGAGCCAGTCGAAGCGTCCCGTGGCGCGCTCGTCGCGCGACTCGGCCACGCCGCGCAGCGTCGCCCAGAGCGCCACCGCGAGGATCGGCACGTTGACCAGGAACGCCATCCGCCAGCTGATCCCGTCCACCAAGAGGCCGCCGACCACCGGGCCGAGGATCGTCGTCGCCCCCGACGCGCCGGCCCAGAGGCCGAAGACGCGCCCGCGCTCCTCCCCGGCGAAGGCGGCGGTGATGATGGAGAGCGACCCCGGCACCAGCAGCGCGCCGGCGGCTCCCTGCAGGATGCGGAAGAGGACGAGTAGCTCCATCGTCGGCGCCAGGCCGCAGAGGACCGACGCGACGGTGAAGCCGACGAGGCCGAGGGTGAAGAGGCGGCGCCGTCCGTGGTAATCGGTGAGCGCCCCGGCCAGGATCAGGAGCGCGCTCAGCGTCAGCAGGTAGCCGTTGTAGACGTAAGCCTCTCCCTCGAGGACGCCGAACCAGGCGCTCGGCAGCTCGGCCCCGATGCGCGGCAACGCCACGTTGACGACGGTCGCGTCGAGGAAGACCACGCCCGAGCCCAGGATGGTGGCCGCCAGGGTGGCCTGCCGCTGGCTGCCGGTCACCGCGTTCCTCCCGCCGCGGCCGGGCGGCGTCCCTCCGCCGTCCGGCCGCCCTCCGCGCGCAGCGTCGCCCCGATCTGGTCGGCGGTCACCATCCCCACCATCGCGCCGCGGGGGTCCACCACGAGACCGGCCTGGACCTCGGCGGCGAGGAGCATGGAGAGCGCGTCACGAAGGGTCGTTTCCGGTTCGAGGAGCGGGGACATCGGCACCGCCAGGCGCTCCTCCAGCAGCCCCTCGGTCGGGATCCGGTCTCGGTCGAGCCAGCCGACAGGCCGGCCGAGCCCATCGAGGAGGAGCAGGTAGGGGAAGGGATCGGCGAGCGTCCGTGCGCGGGCCGGGCCCGCTTCGTCCCCCACCCGCGCGACCGGCGGCATGGCGAGCGGCAGCTCGCCGACCCGTCGCAGGGAGAGGCGCTTCAGGCCGCGGTCGGCGCCGACGAAGCGCGCCACGAACTCGGAAGTCGGGCTCGTCAGCAACTCGGACGGCGTCGCGTACTGGGCGAGCCGGCCGCCCACATCCATCACCGCGACCCGGTCGCCCAGCTTGATCGCCTCGTCGATGTCGTGGGTGACGAAGAGGACCGTCTTGGCGAGATCGGCCTGGAGGCGGAGGAACTCGTTCTGGAGGCGCTCGCGGACGACCGGGTCGACCGCCCCGAACGGCTCGTCCATCAGCATCACCGGTGGGTCGGCCGCCAGCGCCCGGGCGACGCCGACCCGCTGGCGCTCCCCGCCCGACAGCTCGTGCGGATAGCGGGCTCGATAGGTCGCCGGGTCGAGGCCGACGAGGGCGAGCAGCTCGTCCGCGCGTTCCCGGCAGCGGGCTGCGTGCCAGCCGAGCAGCTCGGGGACGACCGCGACGTTCCCCCCGATCGTCAGGTGCGGGAAGAGCCCGATCTGCTGGATGACGTAGCCGATGCCGCGCCGCAGCTTGACCGGATCGTGCCGGGCGACGTCGACGCCGTCGATGAGGATCTGCCCGCTCGTCGGCTCGACCAGCCGGTTGACCATCTTGAGGGTCGTCGTCTTGCCGCAGCCCGAGGGACCGACCAGGACGCAGGTCTGCCCGGCCGGCACGGTGAGCGAGAGGTCCTCGACGGCGGCCGGGGCGTCGAGGTCGCCGGCGTAGCGCTTGGTGACGTGGCGGAACTCCACCGGCACGCCGCGGCGCACCTCGCCGGCTCGGGATGGAGGGGCGGACATGGCCGCAACCCTAAGGGAGAGGCTGTCCGCTGTCACGCCGCCGGGTGCGCGAGCGGTGGGTCGCGGGGTGCGCGAGGGGTGCCCCATCCGCGGCCCGCCATCACCCTGGTTCATGATCCGGCGGCCGAACTCCTCGTGGCTTTGCCTCGACTCGCGCGTTCGGACTCGTTCCCACGCGTCGCGGTCCGGCGGCGCGCGGGCGTGCAGCGCGGTGCCCTGTCCTCGTGCCCAGCCTCAGGTCCACCTCCGGGCCGAGCCCGGCGACTGCGCCCCGCTCGTCCTGCTGCCGGGCGACCCGAACCGCGCCACGAAGATCGCCTCGCGGTTCGACGGGGGCCTCGAGGGGACGCGCCGCGTCACCGAGCACCGCGCCCTCTACGGCTTCACCGGCACCTGGCAGGGCCGCCCGGTGAGCGTCCAGGCGACCGGCATGGGGACGCCGAGCCTGGCCATCGTGGTCGAGGAGCTGCTCCGCCTCGGGGCGACGCGGCTGATCCGCGTCGGCCCCTGCGGCGGGATCGCTCGCCGGATCCGGACCGGGGACCTCGTCATCGCCACCAGCGCCGCCCCCGCCGACGGCGCCACGCGCACCTATCTCCATGGCGAGGCGTACGCCCCGGCCGCCGACTTCGACCTGACCCAATGCGCTCGTTCACGCCGCCGAGGCGAAGGGGATCCGTCCGCACGTCGGCCAGGTCGCCACCGTCGACGTCTTCTACAACCCGGACGCCGACTACGCCTCGCGCTGGCGCGAACGCGGCGTCCTCGCCTTCGAGATGGAGGCGGCGGCGCTCTTCTACCTCGCCGCCCACGCCCGGGCAGCGGGCGGCGACGTGCGGGCCGCCTGCATCCTCACCGTGGGCGACGTCCCGGGCGAGGACGTCACCATCGCGGAGAGCTACCTGCCGCTCGACGAGCTCGATCGGGTGGCCGAGCGGATGATCGAGGTCGCGCTCGAGGCGGGTACCGCGCCGCCAGGCCGATCTTCCAGCCCCGGCCGGTAGGCTCCGCGGCCGATAGGTAGGCTGCGCGGCCGGCGCGGCGGATTCCTGGCCAGATCGACACGGGGGGAGGCCAGGGCCGGGTTCCGCGCGCCCGGGAGACGCTCGACCGCGGGCCAGCCGCGGTTGCCGCCCCGCCGGCCAGCGTGGGCCGCGCTCGCCGACCGCCCCGAAGTCGCCCCCCGCCCGCTCGCGGCCCCGCTCGGGCGCCTCGGCGTGGCCGGGTTTCGAGCGCTCTCGGGCCCAAGCGTCCCCGGATGTCGACATGGCCGGGTTTCCGCCGGCCGGTGGCGCGGGTCACGGGCCGGGTCGAGGGGCCTGCCGCTGGGCGAGGGTCTAGGTGGTGGCTCCGGCGCTCGACTCGGCCAGGTAGCGCAGCAACGGCACGCCGGCCGCGAAGGTGCGCGCCAGCAGGTCGGGCAGCTCGGGCGAGAACGCCTCGGCGTCGGAGAGGCGCCGCGAGAAGACCGCCTCCTTGAGGACGAGCAGGTCGGCCGCCGAGTGGTCCTTCGGGTAGCCGGCCGGGACGCGCGAGAGGCGATCGCCACCGAGGCTCCCGAACGTGTCCACGAAGGCCGCGTCGGCCAGGAGCGCGCGAAGCCGGTCAGGGTGGGCCGCCACCGCCGCCCGGAACGCCGCCAGCCGCGCCGGCTCGGGCATATGCATCCCGCCACCGGCGTAGATCATCCCCGGCCCGAAGCTGAAGTAGCCGCCGATCCCCGGCGCGCCGGTCATCGGAAAGCCGGCCGCGACGTGCGTCTTGTAGGGCGACTTGTCCTTCGAGAAGCGGACGTCGCGGTAGATCCGGAAGGGCGAGCGGTGCGGGTCTGCCTGGAGCGGCACCCCGGCCCCGGCGAACCGCTCGGCGAGAGCGGCGCAGAGCCCCTCGAGAGGCTCTTTCAGGAGGCGTTCGTACTCGGCCTTGCGAGGCTGGAACCAGGCGCGCTCGTTGCTGGCGGCAAGATCGGCCAGGAACTGGATCGCCGCGGGCTGGAAGCCGGTGAAGGTCATGGCGCAACTGGCAGGGTAGCATCGGCACGATGTCAAGGTACGCGCGGCTCGGGATCAGCCTGCCCGCCATCGGGGTGAGCGTTCGCTGGTGGGTCGGGGCGGCGCGGCGGGCCGAGTCGGTCGGGCTCGAGGGCGCCTGGTGCTGGGACCATTTCGTCAGCCGCGGACGGCTCACCGACCCGGTCGTCGAGGCCTGGACCACGCTCACCGCGACCGCCGCGGCGACCGAGAAGATCCTGGTCGGCACCTTCGTCGCCAACGTGATGAACCGCCAACCCGCCGTCCTCGCCCGCATGGCGGCGACGCTCCAGGAGCTGAGCGGAGGCCGGCTCGTGCTCGGCATCGGCATCGGCGGCCACCCGGCCGAGCACCGTGCCTACGGCATCGCGTTCCCGCCGCCGGCCGAGCGGGCGGCGCGGCTCGAGGAGGCGGTCGCCGTCCTGCGGGCACTCTGGTCGGGCGGCCCGGTGACGCTCGAAGGGCGCTTCTACGCGCTCACCGACGCCCACGCC
>Ga0154433_1136_pt1 | contig 16708 bp, 12 predicted proteins | sample RifGroC2_FD_115937 | JGI IMG/M metagenome (GOLD analysis project Ga0154433, IMG submission 115937) | Chloroflexi bacterium GWC2_73_18 | reverse complement strand
CGCGCTCAAGGTGACGCGCTCGGCGCTCCAGAACGCGGCCTCCATCGCGGCCATGGTGCTCACCACCGAGACGCTCGTGACCGACCTGCCCGAAAAGAAGGCCGCTGCGCCGGCCGGTGGCTACGGTGGCGGGGACATGGACTACTAGTCCGACCCGACTGACCTCTCCAGATTCGGGCAGGCTGGTGAAGGTCGGGCGGCTTCGCGCGGGGTCGAGCCCGCCGACGCGCTGAGCAGGCTCTTGGATCCCGGAGGACACGGAAGAGACGGGCGGCCGGACCGCGGCTTTTGGAGCGGCTCTTTGACCCGACGGCGGTACTCGTAGCCGACGGTGTCTCCGCACTTGCTGCAGACGAAACCGTCAGGCCAGCGGCTCCCGGTGAGATAGCGACGACAGGCCGCCTCGTCCGGGAACCAGTCCTGGAACTCGGGACCGCGGGAAGCTCGGGCGTGCCACTCCTACATCTTTGCGCTGACCTGCGTTTGCTCCACAAGCATCACCAGTCTTCCCCTCTCCCCATGGATGCCTGGGAGGAACCGGCTCCGGGTCGGCACCCGGAGGACGCCCCGTCGCCCGCTGCCGACCCACGCGGACCGCCTACGGTGCGCCGGCCATCCCTGCGGCTCCGCCTGATCGCGTCCATGTTGCCGCGAGCGTGAAGCCTTGCCTCAAGCCGGGCGGTCGAGGTGCTTACCGGGTCGCCGATCGCGCCCACTGCTACCCGGAGCCGAAACGGCCGACAAGCGCGCCCTCGCCCATGGCCGAACGGCCCTTGCGCGGTGGTTCACTCGGGGACGATCCACGGAGGCGATAGCGCCGAGCTGAAGGCGGGACGTGGACGGGTCGGCACTCGCACAGTCCCGGCCGGTGCTCGGATCAGCGGCTGGCAGTGCGGACCAGCTGGGCGACCATCCCCGTCACGCGGCGCGCGGCGGTCGGGGAGAGGCGGCTGATCGCGTCGAGGAGCGGCACGACCTCCTTGTCGGGGATCGCCACGAGAAGCCGGACAAGGCGCAGGAACGTCTGGTCGGGCACCCGCTCGAGCAGGCTCAGTCCCCGTTCGAGCTGGCGCGGTTCCAGCCCCGGAACGAGCCCGACGGCGCGATCGAAGAGGCGGACGAAGTGGAGGAAGCTGCCGAGCCAGTCGCGCAGGTCGGCGAGCTCCGCATCGCCCGGATGAGACGCCGCCGCCTGTTCCGCTTCGGCGTGGCTTCCGGCCAGGAACGCCACGATCGGGTCGCCCTCCCGGAGTTTGCGCTGCGCGACGACGCGCCCGAACCACTGCCAGTGGTCGCCCACGGCGGCGTAGGCGGCGCCCGCGGGACCGCGCCGGCCGGTCCGCCGCGGTTCGGGGACGCGCTCGATCAGCCCCCACGCCTCCGACTCGTCGAGCGCCAGGCTGGCCGCCCGGTGGCTCAGCCCGAGCGCCTCGCGGATCTCGCGCTCGGTGAGCGGCTGGCGCCGCGCGAGCAGGTAGCCGTGGACGCGGGCGAGCGCGGGGGGCACGCCCCACGAGGCGCCCATCTCACCCCAGGCGTGGGCGAAGGCGCGGCGGATCGCCTCGGCCTGACCGACCTCCGGGGCCCTGTCGCCCGGCGGGGTCAGGACGGGATCGGTCGGGCGATCCATCCGGCTTCCCACCTCCGCGGTGAGCACGTCCACCGCGACCGGAGCCCGGTCGTCGGCCGTGTAACGTGCTACCGAATGGTAGCGCGTCGGTCGCCCGCGTCCCCGCCCCCGACGCGCACGCGACCGACCCCCGGTAGAAGCGCCTCCGTCGAGGCGATCGGTCCCGCCCGGCGTCAGAGCCCCGTCACGCTCACGGGCGTGTGACGCTCGGTCGTCGTGCCGTCCCCCAGCTGGCCGTCGTCGTTCTTGCCCCAGCACTTGGCCGTGCCGCCCGCCAGGACGGCGCAGCTATGGGAGCCCGCCGTCGCGATCGCCACGGCGTTGGGAAGGCTCGACACGGCCACCGGGCTGGACGAGGCGGTCGTCGAGCCGTTGCCCAGCTGGCCGTTGGCGTTGAGCCCCCAGCACTTGGCGGAGCCACCGGCAAGGACGGCGCACGTGTGGCCGTTGCCGAGGGCGATGGCGACCGCGTTGGAGAGTCCCGACACGTTGACCGGCGTGTGCCGCTCGGTCGTCGTGCCGTCGCCCAGCCGGCCATTCGTGTTCAGCCCCCAGCACTTGGCCGCGCCGCTGGCCAGCAGGGCGCAGCTGTGGGCGTCGCCGAGAGCCAGGGCGGCCGCGTTGGAGAGGCTCGAGACCGCCGTCGGCGTGAGTCGCTGGGTCGTCGTGCCGTCGCCCAGCCGTCCGTTGGTGTTCAGCCCCCAGCACTTGACCGCGCCGCTGGCCAGCAGGGCGCAGCTGTGCGCCGTCCCCGCGGCGATGGCGGTCGCGTTGGCGAGCCCCGACACGGTTGCCGGCGTGGTCCGCTGGGTCGTCGTCCCGTCGCCCAGCCGTCCGTTGGTGTTGTTGCCCCAGCACTTGGCCGTCCCGTTGCCGAGGACGGCGCAGGTGTGGTTGGCACCGGCGGCGATCCCGATCACGCCGGAGAGCCCGGACACGGCCACCGGGACGGTCGAATCGCTCGTCGAGCCGTTGCCCAGCTGGCCGTTGCCGTTCTCGCCCCAGCACTTGACCGTGCCGCTGGCGAGGAGCGCACAGGTGTGGTTGGCGCCCGCGGCGAGTGCCATCGCGGTGCTGATCCCGATCACGGCGGCCGGAGCGTGTCGCTCGGTCGTGGTGCCGTCGCCCACCTGGCCGCTGGTGTTCGTGCCCCAGCACTTGACCGTGCCGTTGCCGCGGAGCACGCAGGTGTGCGACGCGCCGCCGGCGGCGACGGCGACCGGGCCGGTCCCGATGTTGAAGCTCGGGAGGGTCACCGGGACGGACGAGCCGGTCGTGGTGCCGTTGCCCAGCTGGCCGTACCCGTTGTAGCCCCAGCACCTGGCCGTGCCGAGGCCGAGGAGGGCACAGCTGTGGTCGTGGCCAGCGGAGACAGCCGTGGCGTTAGTGAGCCCGGAGACGACCACCGGGACGGACGAATTGGCCGTCGAGCCGTTGCCGAGCTGGCCGGAACCCCCGTTGCCCCAGCACTTGGCCGTGCCGGTGGCGAGGACGGCGCAGTTGTGGTTGGCACCCGCGTCGAGGGCCGCCGCGTTGGTGAGCCCCGACACGTTCACCGGCACGTACGACGTGGTCGTCCCGCCGTCGCCGAGCTGGCCGTAGGCATTGTAGCCCCAGCACTTGCCGGTGCCGTTGGCGAGGATGGCACAGGAGTGGTAGTCGCCGACGGCGACCCCCGTCGCGTTCGTGAGCCCCGACGGGCTCACCGGGATGGACGAGCTGGCCGTCGTGCCGTTGCCCAGCTGGCCGTAGCCCCCGTAGCCCCAGCACCTGACCCCGCCGTTGGCGAGGAGCGCGCAGGTGTGGTAGAGGCCCGCGGCCACGGCCACGGCATTGGTGAGCCCGGACACGCTCACCGGCGTGGCCGAGCTGGTCGTCGTGCCGTCGCCGAGCTGGCCGTAGCCATTGTAGCCCCAGCACTTGACCCCGCCGCCGGCGAGGAGCGCGCAGGTGTGGGCGTTGCCCGCGGCGAGGGCCACGGCGTTGGTGAGCCCCGACACGTCGACCGGGATCGCCCAGTTCGACGTCGTGCCGTTGCCCAGCTGGCCGTAGGCGTTGTAGCCCCAGCACTTGACCGCGCCGCTGGCGAGGAGCGCGCAGGTATGGCTGGCGCCCGGTGCCACCGCGATGGTGGTGGGGAGTCCGAACGGGCTGACCGGGGTCAGCGAGCTGTTGCCGAACGAGCCGTCGCCGAGCTGGCCGTAGTAGTTGTAGCCCCAGCACTCGATCGTGCCGTCGGCATAGAGGGCGCAGGTGTGGTAGTCGCCGGCGACCAGGCGCGTCGACGCGGGGACCCCTACCCCTTCGCCCGGAGCGGTCGAACTCGCCGAAACCGTGGCCGCCTGAAGCGCGGCGCCCAGCAACGCCACGATGGCGCCGGCGGCAAGGGCCGCCCGGAGGCCCCCTCTTCGACGACCGGAAAGGAGCGGCTGGGGACTCGTAGTTCGCACGGTTGGGTCCTCCTTCGGCGAGACGGACAGAGTAACAGACGCGCTGACCACGCACCGGCGTTCTCCCTCCGGTTCGCTCGCCCGGCGGTGCGCCCGCGCACCACGCGCACCACCCCCCTATCATCGGCGCGATGGCGGTCCTGCGCAGCCACCTCGACCCGGCGAGCGACGAGTGCCGTGCGAACCACGCCGCGATGGAGGCGCTCGTCGCCGAGCTGCGGGCGAAGACAGCCGTGGTGGCGGGACGCGGCGCCGGCGGCGACGACGAGGCGATCGCCCGCCACCGTACACGGGGAAAGCTCCCCGTCCGCGAGCGGATCGACCGGCTCCTCGACCCCGGCACTCCCTTCCTCGAGCTGAACGCGCTCGCCGCGGAGGGCCTCTACGAGGGGGAGGCGCCATCGGCCGGGATGGTGACCGGGATCGGGCGGATCGAGGGGGTCGAGTGCGTGGTCGTGGCCAACGACGCCACGGTGAAGGGTGGCTCCTACTTCCCGCTCACCGTCAAGAAGCACCTGCGCGCCCAGGAGGTCGCCCTCGAGAACCGCCTCCCCTGCCTCTACCTGGTCGACTCGGGCGGCGCCTACCTGCCGCTCCAGGACGAGGTCTTCCCCGACCGAGACCACTTCGGGCGGATCTTCTACAACCAGGCCCGGATGTCGGCGCGCGGCATCCCCCAGGTCGCCCTCGTGATGGGGAGCTGCACCGCCGGCGGCGCGTACGTGCCGGCGATGAGCGACGAGACGGTGATCGTGCGCGGCACGGGCACGATCTTCCTGGGTGGCCCGCCGCTGGTGAAGGCGGCGACCGGCGAGGAGGTCTCGGCCGAGGAACTGGGCGGCGCAGAGGTCCACACCGTCACCTCGGGCGTGGCCGACCACTACGCGCTCGACGACGAGCACGCCTTGGCGATCGGCCGCCAGATCGTCGCCAACCTGGGCTGGCGCAGGCCCGACCTACCGTGGGAGCGGAGGACGCCCGAACCGCCCGCGGTCGACCCGACCGGATCGGACGCCTCGGACGGCTCGGCCTCTCTCTACGCCTGCGTCTCGGCCGACGTGCGGCGCGGCTTCGAGGTGCGCGAGGTGATCGCGCGCCTCGTCGACGGGAGCCGCTTCCACGAGTTCAAGGAGCGCTACGGCGAGACGCTCGTCTGCGGCTTCGCCCACCTCGACGGCTGGCCGGTCGGGATCCTGGCCAGCAACGGGATCCTGTTCTCCGAGTCGGCCCTCAAGGGGGCGCACTTCATCGAGCTCGCCTCGCAGCGCCGGGTGCCACTCGTCTTCCTCCAGAACATCACCGGGTTCATGGTCGGGCGCGAGTACGAGGCGGGCGGCATCGCCAGGGACGGGGCCAAGCTGGTGACCGCGGTGGCGACGACCGCGGTCCCGAAGTTCACGGTGATCATCGGGGGGAGCTTCGGGGCCGGCAACTACGCCATGGCGGGGCGCGCCTACGGGCCGCGCTTCCTGTGGACCTGGCCGAACGCGCGGATCAGCGTCATGGGCGGGGCGCAGGCGGCGCGCGTCCTCTCGACGGTTCGCGAGGCGTCGCTCCCCGGCGGGCGCTGGCCGAGCGAGGCGCAGCGCGACGCCTTCGAGTCGCCGATCCTCGAGCAGTACGAGCGCGAGGGCTCGCCCTACCACTCCACGGCGCGCCTCTGGGACGACGGGGTGATCGACCCGCTCGAGACGCGGACCGTCCTCTCCCTGGCGATCTCGGCGGCCCTCAACGCCCCGATCGGCGAGACGCGCTTCGGCGTATTCCGGATGTAGGGGAGCGGGGCGACCGGAGGCGGCGGTACGGCGGCGGCGTATTCGCGGCGCCTCGGCGGCGCCTTCCCGTATCGGTAGTACCGTTGGCGGAGCGCCCCCGGAGCGGTTCGTGGGTCGGGTTCGCCGCAGAGGCGCACCCGTGGTCCGGGATCCCCAGGGGGAGTCCGGGTCGGAGCCACTCGCACGCCTTCCGGGACGGCCGCATCCGAACCGGCGGCCAGGCGAGACAGCGCGGCAGGCGGGCCGGCAACGGTAGTACCGATGCGACGCGCTGCGGACGCGCCGCTCGGCAGGCCCCTTCAGGGAGCGACGGGCCGCCAGACCGGGCCGCGGGCGGTCCCCGACGTCGTGAGGCGCTGGAGCCCCGACCCGTCGGCGCGGACGAGGTGGATGTCAGTGGCCGTTCCCTCGGGGTTCGCGATGGTGAAGGCGAGCCAGGCGCCGTCGGTCGACCAGGCGGGGGCGTAGCCTGCCGGTAGCCCGCTCGCCAGCAGCGCCGCGTCGTCCCCCTCGGCGGCCACGACGAGGACACCGCCGCGCGAGTTCATGAAAGCGATCCGGGTGCCGTCGGGCGACCAGGCGGGGGCGTAGGGCTCGCCGACGCCACGGGTGATCGTCGTGATGTCGCCGGACGACGGGTCGAGCGTCGCGATCCCGGGCTGCTCGCTCCAGGTGACGAAGGCGATCCGCGTCCCGTCGGGCGACCAGGCGGGGTGCTGCCCGGCGGCGAGACGGACGAACGACGACCCATCGACGCCGACGATCCCGAGATCGGGCATCGCGGCGCCCGTCACGGTGGCGATGCGCGTGCTGTCAGGTGACCAAGAGAACTGCATCCCGCCCTCGACCTGCATGACGCGGCTGCCGTCGGCGTTCATGACCCAGAGGTCGCCCAGGTCGATCGGCGACCGGGAGAAGGCGATGCGCGTGCCGTCGGGCGACCATGCGGGACCGAGCCCGGCGCCGAGCATCGTCGCAGCGGAGCCGTCGGCGTCCATCACCCAGAGCTCGAAGCCGCCTTCCCCGGAGCGCGTGAAGGCGATGCGCGTGCCGTCGGGCGACCATGCGGGGCCGCCCCCGTCGGCGAGCCGCGTCACCTCGCCGGTCCCGGCGTCCATCAGGAAGATGCCCTCCACGCCGCCGACCTGGGCGGTGAAGGCGATCTGGTCGGCCGAAGCGGGCCCGGAGGGGGTCGGCTGCGTCGGGGTCGCGGTGGCAGGGGCTGGCGAGGCGGACGACGGGAGCGAGGACGGCGAACTCGTCGGGGGCTCTGGGCTGCCGCCCGCCCCACAGGCGGCCACGAGAAAGGCCGAGAGGACCAGCGGCGCAAGGAATCGGACCAGGATGGCCCCCTTTTCCGGTCCAATCTCGGCCCGGCGCGCGTCCCCGTCAAGAGCCGTTGGCCTCGTGACCGCGTGCTAGCATCGCCGCCGTGGTGCAGCCGCCCGACACCCCTCCCCGCCTCACCGTCGCGCTCACCTTCGACCATGACGCGATCTCGTCGGAGGTCGACCGCAGCCTCGGGCCGGTCGCCCTATCGCGGGGCGAGTTCGGGCCGCGCGTCGGGGTGCCGCGGATCCTGGCGCTCCTCGCCGAGCGCGGCATCGAGGCGACCTTCTTCGTCCCGGGGCACACCGTCGTCAGCTTCCCGGAGAGCGTCGCCGCGATTGTGGCGGCCGGCCACGAGCTCGCCTGTCACGGCTGGGCGCACGAGGACCTGGCGACGCTCGACGCGGCCGCCGAGCGCGACGTCCTGGAGCGGAGCGTCGAGGCGATCGAGCGGGCGGCGGGCGTCCGGCCGGTCGGCTTCCGCGCGCCCTTCTGGTCGCTCTCGGAGCGGACGCTCGAGCTGGTCGAGGAGCTCGGCTTCGTCTACGACTCCTCGCTGATGGCCGATGACGTCCGCCTCTACCGCGTCCGGCGGGGCGACGCACACGACGCGCGCGAGGGGTCGCGGCTGGGGCCACCCGGGCGGCTCGTCGAGGTGCCGGTCTCCTGGGCGCTCGACGACTGGCCGCTCTTCGAGCCGTCGCCCGGCGCGGTCGGGCCGATGTCGGCGCCGTCGAAGGTCGAGGAGATCTGGCGCGAGGAGTTCCTCCACGCCTGGGAGCACGAGCCGGGCGGCCTCTTCACGCTCACGATGCACCCCGAGGCGATCGGGCGGGGCTCGCGGATCCGGGTGCTCGAACGACTGGCCGACTTCATGGCCGGGCACGACGGCGTCCGGTTCGCCCGACTCGACCGCGCCGTCGCCGACTGGCTGGCGGCCGGCGAGCCCGGGCGGTAGCATCGCCGCCGTGGCGGGCGTGCTGCGGCTCGAGCGATTCGGTCCGGACGGCGTCGTCGCGCGGGTCACCCTCGCCCGGCCCGAGGTGCACAACGCCCTCGACCCGGCGCTGATCGAGGCGCTCCAGCGGACGTTCGACGCCCTGGCGCGTGAGCCGGCCGAGGCACTCCGGGCGGTCGTCCTGGATGGCGACGGGCCGAGCTTCTGCGCCGGTGCCGACATCGGCTGGATGCGCGCGTCGCTCGAGCTCGACCGCGAGACGAACGAGCAGGAGGCGATGCGACTGGCCGAGATGTTCAACGCGGTCGACACCTGCCCGGCGCCGGTGATCGCCCGGGTCCATGGGGCGGCGCTGGCCGGCGGGATGGGGCTCTGCGCGGTGAGCGACCTGGTGATCGCCGAGGCCGGCACGCGCTTCGGCTTCACCGAGACGAAGGTCGGGATCGTGCCAGGGACGATCGCCCCGTTCGTCGTCGCCAGGATCGGCGAGACGCACGCCCGGGCGCTCTTCCCGAGCGGCCGGCGCTTCGACGCGCTGCGCGCGCTCCGGATCGGGCTCGTCCACGAGGTCGTCGAGGGGGAGGCGGCGCTCGATGCGGCGGTCGATGCCGCGGTGGCCGAGCTGCTGTCGGCGGGGCCGAACGCCGCCCGCGCGGCCAAGGCGCTCGTGCGCGAGGTGCGCGGCCTGCCCCCCGATCCGGCGGCCAGGCAGACGGCGCGGCTGACCGCGACACTTCGCGTCAGCTCCGAGGGGCAGGAGGGGCTGCGCGCCTTCCTGGAAAAGCGCCCGCCGGCTTGGAAGCGGCGAGCGGACGAGATGACTTGACGAGAACCACGACAAAGACGACACTCACGACGCCGTGACGCGATCGACGGGGAACCCCGAGGGGGGGCAGCGACCGAGCGGGCCGGGGGAGGCGGCTCGCCGGCTCGACGTCAGCGTCCGGACGGTGCAGCGCTGGCTCCGCGACGGGCGGCTCCCGGCGGTCCGGGTCGGGGATCGCCTGAAGGTCGATCCGGCGGCCTTCGCCGCGCCGCGGGCGAAGGCGGCCTCCGGGGTGCCCTCGACCGGTCAGCGTCCGATCCGGACGCTCCTCGTCGCCAACCGGGGCGAGATCGTCCCGCGGATCGCCCGGACGTGCCGGCGGCTCGGGGTCCGCTGCCTCGCCCTGGTGCCGCCCGACCAGGCCGGCGCCTGGTGGACGAGCCAGGCGGACGGCACGGTGCCGCTCGCGGGGACCTACCTCGACGCGCCGGCGATCCTCGCCGCGGCGCGCGCCGCCGGCGCCGACGCGATCCACCCGGGCTACGGCTTCCTGGCCGAGAGCGCCGCCTTCGCCGAGACGGTCGCGTCGGCCGGCCTGACGTGGGTCGGTCCGCCGCCGGGCGCGATGCGGGCGATGGGCGACAAGCCCGCCGCGCGGCGACTGGCGGGCCGCGTCGGCGTGCCGGTCCTGCCCGGTAGCGACCGGCGAGCGCAGTCCGACCGCGCCCTGGCGCGGGAGGCCGGGCGGATCGGCTACCCGGTCCTCGTCAAGCCGGCGGCCGGCGGCGGCGGCAAGGGGATGCATCTCGTGCGGGGCGCAGGGGAGCTGCACGAGGCGCTGGCGCGGGCGCGGCGCGAGGCGGCGGCCGGCTTCGGGGACGATCGGCTCCTCCTGGAGCGGTACCTCGACGGGCCGCGCCACGTGGAGGTGCAGATCCTCTTCGACCGCTACGGCGCGGGGGTCGCCCTCGGCGAACGCGAGTGCTCGCTCCAGCGGCGCCACCAGAAGGTCGTCGAGGAGGCGCCGTCCCCGGCGGTGACGCCCGCGCTGCGCGCCCGGCTCGAGGCGGCGGCGCTCGCCGTGGCGGCGGCGGCCGGGTACGCCGGTGCCGGGACGGTCGAGTTCCTGCTTGATGGGGCGAGCGGCGACTTCTTCTTCCTCGAGATGAACGCCCGCCTCCAGGTCGAGCACCCCGTCACCGAGGCCGTCACCGGGCGCGACCTCGTCGCCGACCAGCTCGCCATCGCGGCCGGGGCGCCGCTCGCCGCGCTTGCCCCGCCGCTCGGGCCCGACACCACCGTCGCCCGCCACGGTCACGCCATCGAGGCCCGCCTCTACGCGGAGGACCCCGAGGCGGACTTCCTGCCCGCGGCCGGGCTGATCCTCCGGGCCGAGTGGCCGTCCGGCGAGGGGATCCGCGTCGACGCCGGCGTCGCGCCGGGCGACAAGGTCGCCACTCGCTACGATCCGCTGCAGGCGAAGATCGTCGCCTGGGGGGACGACCGCTCGGCCGCAGTGCGCCGTCTCGGCGAGGCGCTGGCCGCGACCAGCGTGCTCGGCGTGGTGACGAACCTTCCGCTCCTGCGCTGGATCGCCGGGTCGGACTGGTTCGCCGCGGGCCAGACGGCGACCGACACGATCGCGCTGCGCTGGCACCCGGCACCGGCCGAGCGGCCGGACGAGACGTGGCTCACCGCGGCGGCCGCCGCGCTGGCCGCTCGGAACGGCACAGGCTGGCGGCTCAACGGGCCGGCCCGGCTGCGCCTCGCGCTCGGCGAGGAGGAAAGGACGGTCGAGTCACCCGATCCGGCCGGCTGGCCTGCCAGCTCGCTCCCGGTCACGCTCGCGCCCGATGGACGGACCGCCCACATGGACGTCGGCGGCCGCAGCGTCGCCGTCGCGTTCGCGCCACCCCCGACGGTGGAGTCGGCCGTCCTCCACGCGCACCGCGGCCGCGGCGACGCGCGCCGGGTGATCGCCCCGATGCCCGGGATCGTCCTGGCGATAGCGGCGCGTGCGGGCCGGGCGGTCGCCATGCACGAGCCGCTCCTCACCCTCGAGGCGATGAAGATGGAGAACGTCGTCGCCGCCCCCGCCGACGGGGTGGTCGGGCGCGTCCTCGTCCGCCTCGGGCAGGCGGTCCAGCGCGGGGAGGCGCTGATCGAACTTGAGTGACCGCGCGGCGCGGCCGCGGAGCAGGCGCGGGCTCGCACCGCGAACGGGCCGGCGCAACGACCCGATGGTCCCAGGGGGCCCGCTGTCACGCGGCTACACTGGCCGGATGACGCCAGGCGAGCGGGTCCGCATCTACGAGGTCGGGCCGCGTGACGGCCTGCAGAACGAGGTGCGACCGATCGCCACCGCCGACAAGGCGCGCTTCGTCGGGCTCCTCGCCGATGCCGGGCTGCGCGAGATCGAGGCGACGTCCTTCGTCTCGCCGAAGGCCGTCCCGCAGCTCGCCGACGCCGAGGAACTGCTGCGGACGCTCGAGCGGCGGCCGGGCGTCCGCTACCCGGTCCTCGTGCCCAACGAACGCGGGCTGGCGCGCGCCGAGGCGGCCGGCGCCGAGGCGATGGCCATCTTCACCGCCGCCTCGGACGCCTTCGCCCGGGCCAACATCGGGATGACGGTCGACGAATCCATCGAGAGGTCCCGGCCGGTCGTGGCGCGGGCACGCGAGCTCGGCTGGTGGACGCGGGGCTACGTCTCGACCGCCTTCGGCTGCCCGTACACCGGGCGGGTGGCGCCCGAGCGGGTCGTGGAGGTGGCGCTCCGGCTGGCCGAGCTGGGGGTCGACGAGGTGGCGCTGGGGGACACGATCGGCGTGGGGGTGCCGGCGCAGGTGGCCGACCTGGTCGGGCTGCTGGCCGTCGCCGGCCTGGCGGTCGAGCGGCTTGCCTTCCACTTCCACGACACCCGGGGCACCGCGCTCGCCAACGTGGTCGCCGGCCTGCACGCGGGGGTGCGCTGCTTCGACGCCTCGACCGGTGGGACCGGCGGCTGCCCCTATGCGCCGGGGGCGGCCGGCAACCTCGCCACCGAGGACCTCGTCTACCTGCTCGACGGCCTCGGCCACGAGCACGGCGTCCGGCTCGAGGGCGTGCTGGCGGCGGCGCGGTTCGTCGCCGTGGTGCTCGGACGGCCGCTCGCCTCGAAGGTCGGCCAGGCCGGCGGCTGGGACCCGGCGACGGGGAGGGCCGTCGGACGGGAGTAGGGGTCGCGGGGGCGCGGAGGCGGACGAGCGCCACCGCGTGCCTACCAGGTAGAACGATCATAGGCAAGGGGCACTCCCGGGCTGGCCAATGCCGTCCGCCGTCGCGCAGACCGACGGTCCGTCTATCGGGTAGGACAGGAATCGCACCGAGGATGACTTCGGTGGGCCGGGGCGGACGACGAGGGCCACGAATCCGGCGTCGCGGGCGTCGCTTCGCCGCGAATCGTTCGGCCAGGTAGGCAGGTGCGTCGCGGAAGGCGCCGGCACGGTCGATGACGGAGGGAGCGCACGCGCGTTCTCCTCGTGCGCCCTGCTACCATGCGGCTCGCGCGGCCGAGTCCCGGCCGGCAGAGCAGAGGCATGGACAGCGACGTACTCGTCCTCAACTCGAACTACGAGCCGCTGAACGTCTGCGACGTTCGGCGCGCCTTCCGCCTGCTCTTCGGGGCCAAGGCCGAGGTGATCGAATACGACCACCTGGAGATCCACTCCGCGAGGCAGGCCTTCCGCGCGCCGAGCATCATCCGCCTCCAGTACCTGATCCGGCGTCCCCGCCCGCGGGTGAAGCTGTCGCGCCGCGAGGTCTTCATCCGCGACCGATACACGTGCCAGTTCTGCGGCCGCGAGACGCACGACCTGACGCTCGACCACGTGGTGCCGCGCCACCGCGGTGGCACGCACGACTGGGAGAACCTGGTCGCCGCCTGCCGGAGCTGCAACCACCGCAAGGGCGGCAAGACGCTGGCCGAGGCGCACATGCACATGCTGCGGCCGCCGTTCGAGCCGCGCAGCGACCTCTACTCGCTCTTCACGCCGTACCTCGCCGATCCGCGCAACGAGGCCTGGAGGACCTACCTCTTCCTCGGCGACCGGCAGCACTGAGCGCCGTGCCCGCCGACGCGGGCCGCCCGCCCGCCACTCCACCGGTCGACCCGCGACCGCCGGAGGCCGTCCGCGAGATCCTCGGGCGGCTCCGGTCGGCCGGCTTCGCCGCCTACCTCGTCGGCGGGAGCCTCCGCGACGCGCTCCTCGGGCGCGGCCCGACCGACTGGGACGTGGCCACCTCCGCGCTCCCCGAGCAGGTCCGCGACCTGTTCCCGGGGAGCTTCTACCAGAACCGCTTCGGGACCGTCCTCGTCCGGCACGCCGGGACGCGCAGCGAGGTGACGACGTTCCGGCGCGAGTACCTCTACGGCGACCACCGGCGGCCCGACCACGTCGAGTTCACCACGAGCCTCGACGAGGACCTCGCCCGCCGGGACTTCACGGTCAACGCGCTCGCCTGGAGCCCCGAGGCGCCCGGTGCCGGGGGGACGGTGGGCCCGATCCTCCACGACCCCTTCGGCGGCCGCGCCGACCTGGTGGCCGGGATCATCCGCGCCGTCGGCGACCCGGCGCAGCGCTTCGAAGAGGACGCGCTGCGGATGCTGCGGGCGGTCCGGTTCGCGGCCACGCTGGGGTTCACCATCGAGCCGGTGACTCTCGGGGCGATCCGTGCCAACGCCGGCCTCGCGGCGACCCTCTCCGGGGAACGCCTCTTCGGGGAGCTCCGCCGCATGCTCGCGGCGACCCGGCCGTCGGCCGCGCTCCGCCCGATGGCGGAGGCCGGGCTGCTGGGGGTCGCCCTGCCCGAAGTGGCGGCGCAGCGCGGGATCCCCCAGGACAAGGTGCCCGGCCTCGACCTCTGGGAGCACACGCTCGCCACCGTGGACGCCGCCCCCGATCGGCCGGCCGTCCGCCTCGCCGCGCTCCTCCACGACGTCGGCAAGCCGGCGACCCTCGCCGACGGTGGCTTCCCGGGGCACGATCGCGCCGGGGCGGAGATGGCGGCACGGATCCTGCGGCGGCTCGCCGTCCCGCGCGACCAGGCGGACGCGGTCGTCCACCTCGTCCGTCAGCACATGTTCAGCTACGAGCCGTCGTGGAGCGGAGCGGCGGTGCGGCGGTTCATCCGGCGGGTCGGGGCGGAGGTGATCGACGACCTGCTCGACCTGCGGGCGGCCGACAACGCCGGTTCGGGGCTGCCGGCCGGCGCCGGACGGCTGCCCGAACTGCGGGCGCGGGTGGCGGCCGAGCTGGCGGCCGGCGCGCCGCTCCGTCTGGCCGACCTCGCCATCGACGGCGACGATCTCCTCCGGGAGCTGGGCCTGGCGCCCGGGCCCGAGATAGGGCGGCTGCTGGGCGGGCTGCTCGAGGTCGTCCTGAACGACCCGGACGCGAACACCGCCGAGCGGCTACTCGCCGAGGCGCGCCGATCGCGCGGAGATGCCGAGCGCGACCCCGTGCCGGGCGAGCCCGGCCGGTGATCGAGCTCCTCCTCCAGGCCGAGCGCGCCCTGGCGGTCGGGCTCCTCGACCAGGCCGAGCGGCTCTACGGCCAGGTCGTCGGGGCCGACCCGCGCAACGCGATCGCCGTGGTGGGGCTCGCCCGCGTGGCGATCGAGCGCGGGGACGACCGAAAGGCGCACGAGCTGGCCCACCGCGCCCTCGCCATCGACCCGGAGAACGCGGCGGCGATCCGCCTGGTGGCGCGCCTCGAGGAGATCCTGGCCGACCGCGAAGGTTCGGTCGAGACCGCCGGACCGGTCGGACCGGTCGGGTCGCCGTCTTCCCGCACGGGCACGCGCCGCGGCCTGCTCGGCCGCCTCTTCCGCGGGCGGGTCGCGCGGCGGGGGCCCAGCCCATAGACTCTGCCGCGTGAAGGTCCTCGTCACGGGGGGTGCCGGGTACGTCGGGAGCGTCTCGGTCGAGGCGCTGCTGGCGGCGGGCCACGAGGCGGTCGTCCTGGACGACCTCTCGACCGGGCACCTCGGCTCGCTGCCATCGACCGTCTCGGTCGTGCGCGGCTCGGTCGGTGACCGCCAGGGCGTGCGCGAGCTGCTCGAGCGCGAACGGATCGACGCCGTCCTCCACTGCGCCGCCCGCTCGCTGGTCGGCGAGTCGGTCGCCGAGCCGGCCAAGTACTACCGCGAGAACGTCGCCGGCGGCTTCGCCCTCCTCGATGCGATGCGCGCGGGCGGCGTCGGGCGGCTCGTCTTCTCCTCCTCCGCCGCCGTCTACGGCGTCCCGGAGGCGACGCCGATCCCCGAGGACGCGCCGCTCCGCCCGGTCAACCCGTACGGTGAGACGAAGCGAGCCTTTGAGGCGGCGCTCCACTGGTACGGCGGCGCGTACGGGCTGCGCAGCATCTCGCTCCGCTACTTCAACGCCGCAGGCGCGACGGAGCGCTCGGGCGAGGACCACGACCCGGAGACGCACCTGGTCCCCAACGTCCTGGCCGCGGCGCTCGGGCGGCACGAGCTGGTCGTCTTCGGCGACGACTACCCGACGCCCGACGGGACGGCGATCCGCGACTACATCCACGTCGCCGACCTGGCCGACGCGCACCTGCTCGCCCTCGAGGCGACCGGCTCCGGCGAGGAGGCCGACGTCTACAACCTCGGCTCGGGGCGCGGCTTCAGCGTCCGCGAGGTGATCGACGCGGCCGAGCGGATCGTGGGGCGAGAGATCCCGCGCACGGTCGGGCCGAGGCGCTCCGGGGACCCGCCGATCCTCGTCGCCGCAGCCGCCCGCGCCCAGGACGTGCTGGGCTGGCGGCCGCGGCGCGGGACGCTGGAGGAGATGATCGGCTCGGCCTGGGCCTGGCGGCGGGCGCACCCCGACGGGTATCGCGGCTGAGGCCAGGGGCGGCCCGCCCGGCGGTCAGGCGGGCGCGGGCGCCTCTTCGCTGTCCGCTCTCGGCCGGTCGGAGACCCCGCGGAGCACCGCCAGCCCGGCGAACATCAGGATCAGCTGGGCGAGGATGGCGAAGCGATAGGCGTCCTTCCCGATCGATGGCTCGAGCAGCCAGAGCGTGACCCCCCAGATAACCGGACCGGTGACCGCGCTGAACTTGCCGGCCAGCCCGTAGAGCCCGAAGAACTCCCCGACCATCTCCTTCGGAGAGAGGCGGAGCATGAAGACGCGGTCGCTCACCCACGTCCCGCCGAGCGCCGAGCCGGCCAGCACGCCGACGAGCAGGAAGACGGTCTTGTCCAGGCTCGCGGCGGCCAGGACGAACGAGGCCGACCAGAGCGCGAGCACGATCATGAGCGTCCGCTTCGGCCCGATGCGGTCGACCACGAGGCCCCACACGAAGCTCATCAGGATCGCCGCCACGGTGACCGCGATCAGGACGGTCTGCGCCCCCTCGGTCGTATAGCCGACGGCGGCCGTGGCGAAGACCGCCATGAACGAGATGACCGTGTTGATCGGGTCCGTGTAGAGGAGCCGGGCCACGAGGAAGCGGAGCAACCCCGGGTACTGCGCCGCATCCTTCGCCGTGCGCGCGATCTGCGCCCATGAGCCGCGGATGTCCACCTTCGCCAGCGCCCGGCCGGTCCGGCTCGCGGCGCCGCCATGCTCACGCACGACCCAGAAGACCGGCACCGCGAAGGCGGCGAAGAGGAGCGCGGTGAGCACGAAGCTCATGTCGGTCGGCTCGCCCTCCGAGAAGGTCAGGAAGCGGACGGCCAGGGCACCGAGGATCGTGCCGACATACCCGAGACCCACGCCGATGCCACTGATGCGCCCGCGGTTCTCGGGGG
>Ga0154433_1101_pt1 | contig 16713 bp, 15 predicted proteins | sample RifGroC2_FD_115937 | JGI IMG/M metagenome (GOLD analysis project Ga0154433, IMG submission 115937) | Chloroflexi bacterium GWC2_73_18 | reverse complement strand
CGTGCCAGCGGGGCGTGACAGCTTTCCTGGCACGATCCGGCTGATCCGAACGCGAACTTTCGGGTACAGGCACTCAGGCGCCGAGCGCCCCCGAGCGCAGCTCGGCCAGGAAGGCCTCGAGCGACTCGCGTGTCGCCAGCTCCCGCATCGCCGCTCCGACGACGACGCTGGGGACGCTGGTCACGCCCGTCTCCTCCGCGCGGGCGCGCCCGGAGCGGACGGCCAGGCTCCACTGGACCAGCTCGATCTCGCCGGCCCGGGCGAGCCGGGTGAGGGCGGCGGTCGCCTCGCGGCAGCCCTGGCAGACCGGGTGGGTGAAGAGCTCCACGCGGAACGGGCCACCGGTCGCCCGAACGGCGCCCACGGTCAGACCTCCCACTCGTTGCAGTGGACGCACCAGAAATCCTCGTCCACGCCGGCCACGGAGCGGAAGGGGAGCGCCATCTTCGCAGCGTAGCGCTCCATCGCCGCCGCGCCGCGCGCCCACCCCTCCGACCAGGCGCCGTCCTCCTCCGCCTCGCCGGGACGGATCCGCACGATCCAGCCCCGCTCGTAGGGGTCCAGGTTGATCAGCCGCGGGCGCCCCAGGAGCGCCTCGTTGCGTCCCACCACGACCCCCTCGACGGGGCTCGTCACCGGGCCGACCCACTTGGCGCTCTCGATCACCGCCACGGAGTCGCCGCGCCGCACGGGCCCGCCCTGCGCCCGGCGGGTGAACGAGACGACCTGGATCTGGCCGGCCCGCGTCTGCCCGACGTCGGTGAGGCCCATCGCCACGCTCCCGTCCGCCTCGATCCCCGCCCAGAGGTCACGCTCCACGTCGTAGAGGAGCTTGTCGGGGAGGACGCAGTTGCGCATCGTCGTCAAGGTCGGCTCATCGTCTCAGCGGCAGGATAACGGCCCCGCGGTGTAGGCTCCGACCGGTTGGCGCCGGGGTCGCCGACGCGCGGCCGTGCGGCGCCCCGCAGACGACGAGGAGGCGACCATGATGGACTGGGGTTGGGGAGACGGCGGCGGCTGGCTGGCCATGGGCCTCACCATGGTCCTCTGGCTGGCCGCCGCGATCGTCGTCGTCTGGCTGATCGTGCGGGCGCTGCTCGCGCTGGAGCGGCGCGGCGGCCCTGGCGAGGGGCCGGCGCGCGAGACGCCCGAGGAGATCCTGCGCCGCCGCTTCGCCGCGGGTGAGATCGACGCCGAGGAGTTCCGCCGGCGGATGGAGGTCCTGCGCGGCGGCGGGAGCGGCTGAGCGGCCGACCCGGGCCGCAACCCGGCGGTCATGGACCGCCGTGATGATCGCCGCGGCGCTGCCCAGACGGCTCAGCGCGCCTCGGCCGGCCGGTAGGCGACGTAGTCCGGCCACCACATCGCCGCCTCGACCGCGGCGACGATCTTCTCGTCGGGGAAGAGCCGCCCCACGCCACAGTCGCGCGCCTGGCAGGCGACGCGGACGGCGATCTCGCGCGAGATCTGGCGCAGCTCGCTGACCGGCGGGTAGAGGGCGCCCTGGGCGAGGCGCTCCTCGCTCACCATCGAGGCGAGCTTGCGGGCCGCGACCAGGAACATCTCGTCGGTGATCTCGTGCGCCTCGCCGACGATCGCCCCGAGGCCGACCCCCGGGAAGACGAGCACGTTGTTGGCCTGCCCGATGACGTGCGGTCGGCCGCCTTGCTCGACCGGCGGGAACGGGCTTCCGGTCGCCACCAGCGCCCGCCCCCGGGTCCATTCGACGATGTCGGCGGGCGTTGCCTCCGTCTTCGAGGTCGGGTTGGATAGCGGCATCACCACCGGCACCCGGGCGTGCTTCGCCATCTCGCGGAGCGCCGGTTCGGTGAAGGTGCCCGGCGTCCCGCTGGTGCCGATCAGGAAGGTCGGCTTGACCTGGCGGATCACCGTCTCGAGGTCGTGTCGGGCGGCCGGCTCGAAGGCGAAGTGCGCCAGCGCGGCCGGGCCGAGCGCGAAATCGCGCTTGTCGTCGTCGAGCGGCGTCCGCCCCTCGAAGACGAGCCCGTTCGAGTCGAGCATGGCGATCGCCAGCCGGATCGTCTCGTCCGACGCGCCGTCGCGCTCCATCGCCCGCCGAACCAGCCGGGCGATCCCGATGCCGGCGGCCCCGGCGCCCAGGAAGACGAAGCGCTGGTCGCTGACCCGCTGGTCGAGGGTGCGCAGCGCAGCCAGGACCCCGGCCATGACGACCCCGCTCGTCCCCTGGATGTCGTCGTTGAAGGTGGGCAGGCGGTGGCGGTAGCGGTCCAGGAGGCGGATCGCGTTGTGCTGCTTGAAGTCCTCCCATTGCAGGATCGCATGCGGGAAGACCTCCAGGACGCCCTCCACGAACGCCTCGACGAACTCGTCGTAGGCGGCGCCCCGCAGGCGCGGTCGCCGGTAGCCGATGTAGGGCGGGTCGGTCAGCAGCTCGAGGTTGTCGGTGCCGACGTCGAGCGAGATCGGCAGCGTCAGGGCCGGGTAGATGCCGGCGCCGGCGGTGTAGAGGGCGAGCTTGCCGATGGGGATCCCCATCCCGCCGCAGCCCTGGTCGCCGAGCCCCAGGATCCGCTCGTTGTCGGTCGCCACGATGAGGCGAACGTCCTCGTGGCGGGCGTTGCGCAGGAGCTCGGGGATCCGCCCGATATCGTCGGGCGTCAGCCAGAGTCCGCGCGAGCGGCGGTAGATGTGGCTGAAGAGCTGGCAGGCGCGGCCCACCACCGGCGTGTAGACGATCGGCAGCAGCTCCTCGAGGTTCTCCACGAGGAGCCGGTAGTAGAGCGTCTCGTTGCGGTCCTGGAGGGCCGCGAGGCCGATGTACTTCTCCAGGTCGTCGGCCTTGCGCCGGACATGCTCGAGCTCGAGGGAGACCTGTTGTGCGATGCCGACGGCGCGCGGCGGCAGCAGGCCGTGGAGGCCGAAAGCCTCGCGCTCCTCCTCGCTGAAGGCGGCGTCCTTGTTGAAGAGCGGGTGCTCGAGGAGCTCGACGCCGCGGAACGGCACCTCGATGGCGGCCCCGCCGCCGGCGCCGGTGCGGAGCGTCTCGAGCAGGGTGGAAGTCGGTCGCATCATGGCCCCAGCCTAGCCCGGCTGGCGGAGCAGGTCCAGTGCCCATCGGCCGGGGCGCGGGTGCCGCTCGGCCGGGGCGCCGCGCGCGGTCCGGCGCGGCGTCGTACTCTACGCCGCATGACCGTCGGCCGGCAGGCGCCAGATCGCACCGCCCCGGCGCCGGGGACCCCGACCGAGCCCGCGCATCTGCGCGTCGGCGCCACCGAGCTCGACCTGCCGGTCGAGGTCGGGACCGAGGGCGAGCGGGCGGTCGACATCTCCCCGCTCCTCAGGAAGACCGGCTGCGTCACCCTCGACTACGGCTACGCCAACACGGCGCCGACGCGGAGCGCCATCACCTACCTGGACGGCGAGAAGGGGATCCTGCGCTACCGCGGCTACCCGATCGAGCAGCTGGCCGAGCGCTCGACCTTCCTGGAGACCGCCTACCTGCTCATCTACGGCGAGCTGCCGACGAAGGCCCAGCTCGGGGTCTGGACCGACGAGATCCGGCACCACACCCTTCTCCACGAGGACCTCAAGCGCTTCTTCGAGGCGTTCCCCAAGGACGCCCACCCGATGGCCATCCTCGCCTCGTCGGTGAGCGCGCTCTCGACCTTCTACCAGGGCACCGAGAACCCCGACGACCCGCGCCACGTCGAGCTGAGCACGATCCGCCTGCTCGCCAAGCTGCCGACGATCGCCGCCTTCGCCTACAAGCGCTCGGTCGGGCAGCCCTTCGCCTACCCCGACAACGCCCTCGATTACGAGGCGAACTTCCTGCAGATGATGTTCGCCGTCCCGGCCGAGCCGTACGCGGTCGACCCGGACGCCGCCGCCGCCCTGCGGACGCTCCTCATCCTCCACGGCGACCACGAGCAGAACTGCTCGACCTCGACGGTACGGATGGTGGGATCCTCCCGCGCGAACCTGTTCGTCTCGGTCTCGGCGGGGATCGCCGCGCTCTGGGGGCCGCTCCACGGCGGCGCCAACCAGGAGGTCCTCGAGATGCTCCAGGCGATCGCCGCCGACGGCGGCGACGTCTCGAAGTGGGTGGCGCGCGCCAAGGACAAGGAGCACCCCTTCCGCCTGATGGGCTTCGGGCACCGCGTCTACCACAACGTCGACCCGCGGGCCAGGATCATCAAGCAGCACGCGCACACGGTGCTGCGCAAGCTTCGCGCCGACGACCAGCTGCTCGAGATCGCCCTCCGCCTCGAGGAGGTCGCCCTCCACGACGAGTACTTCATCGCGCGCAAGCTCTATCCCAACGTCGACTTCTACAGCGGCCTGATCTACCACGCCCTCGGCTTCCCCATCGAGATGTTCACGGTGCTCTTCGCCATGGGCCGCCTCCCCGGCTGGATCGCCCACTGGCGCGAGATGTTCCGCGACCCGATCTTCCGCATCGGCCGGCCGCGCCAGCTCTACGTCGGCCCGAGGGTCCGCGACTACCTGCCGGTCGAGAAGCGCCGCTGACGACCACCTCCGCGCCTGTCGCCGAGCCGACAGCGCGGCTGTCGCTTCCCTACTGTTCGGCGCTCGTCCCCGGTGGTAGCCTGCCGTGCAGCGATCCGGTTAGGGAATCAGGCAGGAAGGAGATCATCGATGCCGAAGAACCTGCAGAACGCCGAGGAGGGCTACGTCCCTCGCCGGTGGCGCGCCGGCGAGGCCGCCGAGGAGCCGGACACCGAGGGCCACGGCGGGGGCGGTCTCAGGGCCTCGGACGACGACACCGAGGGCCACGGCGGGGGCGGTCTCAGGGCCTCGGACGACGACACCGAGGGCCACGGCCAGGTCAAGTAGGAGACCTCCCTGACGGGCACGACGCCCGCCGGCGGCCACGAGGCCGACCCGGCGGGCGTCTCCGTGTCTAGGGCCCGGCGACCGTCCTCGCGTCGTTCGCCGTCGCCGCCAGGAGCGACTTGAGCTCGAACGGCGTCAGCTCCGGGTGCTTCGAGCGGATCAGCGCGGCGATCGCGGCGATGTGCGGGGCGGCGAAGCTGTTCCCCGTCGCCACCGTCGATCCGCCGTCGTTCCAGGCGACCCGGACGTCGACCCCGTGGGCGCCGAACTCGACCGGCGGCGAGGGGTTGTAGAACCAGACCCACGGGTCGGCGACGTCGTGCGCCGCCACCGAGACGACCGACGAGAAGAGCGACGGGTAGCTCGGCCCCGGCACGTTGTTGGCGGCGCAGACCAGCAGCGCGTTGGCGAAGTAGGCGCGGTCGGCGATCTCGTGGAAGAGGCCGAAGAGCCGCTCGCTCTTCGATGAGAGGCTCAGGTTGGCGACCGTCGCCCCGTGGTCGATCGCCCACTCGAGGCCGGCGGCGAAGGCGACCCCCTTGCCGCGCAGGTCGGCCCCCAGCACCCGGACCGAGAGCAGCTCGGCCGCCGGCGCCAGCGCGTGGACGATCCCGGCGCAGGCGGTCCCGTGGCCGAAGACGTCGGTCCCCTCGGGATCGTCGACCACGACCGGCTCGCCGTCGACCAGGTCGACGCGCACGCCGGCGACCAGGCTGCCGCCGACCGCCGGGTGGTCGCGCTCGACGCCCGAGTCGACGATGGCCACGGTGACGCCCGATCCGTCGGCGCCCCCGAAGGCCCACTCCCGATCGACGCCCGGGAACGGGACGAGATGGGCGAGGGCCGCGCGCCGGTCGCCGGTGAACGGCTCGCTCCAGGCGGGGAGGTCGAGGCCGGCCACGGCCGGTCGCTCAGTCCTCCGCCCGGCCGCGGCGAGACCCGCGGACGGTCCGCGAACGCTCGGCGTGGCGGGCCAGCACGTCCAGCAGGTCGATCACCAGCTCGAGCTGCGCCGGATCGGCACGGCGGACGCGGGCGACCCGCTCGGCGAGCGCCCAGAGGCGCGATTCGTCGTCGCGGTCGAGGCCGGCGAGTGCGGCGGAGACGAGCTCGGCGGCCGCCGCCGCGGCGCCTTCCTCGGCGCCCGCCGCGGCTTCGGCACCGGCGCCCGCCCCGGCGAGCGAGGCGAGCGCCGTCGCCAGCAGCGCCGTCACGTCCCGCTCGACCCGGCTCGCCCGGATCGCGACCGCTGCCTGCCGGGCGAAGACGCCGGCCAGCTCGACGTCGCGCAGGCTGAACGCCGACGAGTCGCGCTTGTCGAGCACCTCGAGGACGCCGACCGTGCCGTGCTCGTCGACCAGCGGCACGGCGATGATGGAGCGCGGCACGTAGCCGGTCTGCTCGGCGACGCCGCGCCCGAAGCGCGGGTCCCGCTGCACGTCGGAGAGCGCGAGGCTCTGCCCGGTGGAGAAGACGTAACCGGCGATCCCCTTGTCGGGCGGGATGGCGACGCCGACGACGCCCTGGCCCTGCTCTCCGGCGGCGACGCGGAAGACGAGCCGGTCGCTCGCCGGGTCGTGGAGGGCGATGGAGGCCGCCTCGGCCTGGAAGAGCGTCACCGTCGCCTCGACGATCGAGCGGAGGAGCGCCTCGGTCGCGCCTCCCTCCATGCGGCGGGCCGCCTCCGCCCGGAGGGCGATCTCGCGCAGCAGCTCGAGCGCCCGCTCGGACAGGTCGGCCATCCGTCAGTGCTCGGCGCTGCGGGCGAGCCGGTCGACGTCGGCGATGACGATGCTGTCGCGATCGATCCGCACCAGCCCCTGCTCGACGAGCCCGGCCAGGAGCCGGTTCACGCTCTGGCGCGTCCCTCCGATCATGGCCGCCAGGTCGGACTGGGTGTACGGCCAGTCGAGTCGGACGTCCGTCCGGGCGTCGGGCTGCGCCTCGCGTGCGAGACCGGCAAGGTGCATCGCCAGCCGCCCGGCGAGATCGAGGAAGTGGAGCTCCTCGACGTGCCGGGTGAGGCGGCGCAGCTCGTGGGCCAGGCCGGCGAGGAGGGCGTCGCGGAGCGTCGGCTCGCCCTCGACCAGCTCGTGGAAGCGCGCGCGCGCCAGGACGAGGATGGTCGTCGGCTCGAGCGCCCCGGCGGTCGCCGAGTGCGGGGCGCCGTCGAGGAGCGCCAGCTCCCCGAAGAAGTCGCCGCGGCGGAGCGTGGCGATGATCGCCTCCTCGCCGTCGGGGGAGGGGAGGACGATCTTCACCGCCCCGTCCTCGATGACGTAGAGCGAGTCGCCCGGGTCGCCCTGGTGGAAGATCACCTCGCCGCGACGGTAGCGGCGGATCCGCAGCGACGTGGCAACGAGGTCGAGCGTCCGGTCGTCGAGGTGGGCGAAGAGAGCGCAGCGGCGGAGGGCCTGCGTGGCAAACGCGTTCGTGGCCCCTTCGAGCGTACCCTCGCGCATCCCTTCCTCCACCCGGCGTGGTCGCCGTCGCGCCCCATCGTACGCGGCCGGTCCGTCGCGCCGCAACGCCCCACCGGGTGTCCGCACGTTGACAGCCCCGTTGTCGCCCGACCGGCAGGGATGGGCCGGTCCGCGCGAGTAGGATGGCGGCGGCGCGAGGGAAGTCGCGCCGAAGGAGGCACCACCCATGGCGCGCAAGAAGAAGATCGAAGCGACCGCCGAGCCGAAACCGAAGCCCGCGCCCGAGCTCGAGGAGCAGCCGTCCGCCGAGACGGACGCCGAGGGGCACATGCTCCTCCCCAACCCGGAGGTGGCCCGCGTGCTCGCCGCCGGCCGCGAGCGCGAGATTCGCAAGCGCCTCCAGGACCGCGCCCACGAGATCGAGCTCCGCCGCCCGTTCCGCAAGGAACGCTGAGCGACCCGACCGACCCGGTCGGCCCTAGACTGACCGGGTGAGCGTACTCGCCGCCTACCGCGGGCTGCTGGGCAACCGGCCTCTCGTCCGGCTCTTCGGCGGCGAGTTCGTCTCGGGCATCGGGGACTGGCTCTACCTGGTCGCCCTCCTGATCGTCGTCTACCAGCGGAGCGACTCGCCTGCCCTGCTCGGGGCGGTCGGCGCGGCCCGCGTCCTCCCCTACATCCTCCTCTCGGTGCCGGCCGGCATCGCCGCCGACCGTTTCGACCGGCGCCTGATCCTGATGGTGACCGACCTGGCCCGCGGGGTGATCATGGTCGGTCTCGCCTGGCTCGTCCTGGTCGACGGCCCCCTCGAGGCGATCGTCGCCCTGGCGCTCCTGGCGACCTGCTTCTCGTCCTTCTTCCGCCCCGCCCTCGGCGCCCTCGTGCCGAGCCTGGTCGAGGACGAGCGCCAGCTCGGCCCGGCGAACAGCGCCTGGTCCAGCCTCGACAACCTCGCCTTCATCATCGGCCCGGCGATCGCGGGGATCCTGATCCAGGTCGGCGGGCTGCCGCTCGCCTTCGCCCTCAACGCCGTCTCGTTCGGCGTCGTCGCCTTCGTCCTGTGGCAGCTCCCCCGTGCCGCACCGCGCCCGGCGGCGGAGCCCGCGCCCGCGGCCGTGCCCGCCCCGACCGAGGCCCGCGACCCCACGCCCTCGCTCTCCTCCTTCGCCGGTCGGCTCTCGGGCCTCGTCCTCGTCGACATCGTGGCCAGCTTCGTCTTCGGCGGCCTCGGCGTCCTGACCGTCATCGTCGCCGTCGACGTGCTGGGGAGCGGCGAGGAGGCGACCGGCTACCTCAACGCGGCGATCGGCGTCGGCGGGTTGATCGGAGCCGTCGCCTCGGGTGCGCTGGTGCTCCGCAGCCGGCTCGCCGTCCCGTATCTCGCCGGCGCGGTGGCGCTGGGCATCGGCCTGGCGATCCTCGGCGCCAGTAGCATCCTCGTCCTGGCGCTGGCGGGGATGGCCGTCGCCGCCTTCGGGGAGCTGGTCATCGAGGTGGTGAGCGCCACGATCTTCCAGCGGGTCGTCCCCGACGCGCTGCGCGGCCGGGTCCTCGGCGTCACCCAGACGCTCGGGGTCACCGCCTACGCGGCCGGCTCCTTCGTCCTGCCGCTCGTCGCCGGCCTCACCAGCACCGCCTCCGTCCTGATCGGCTCCGGCGTCGCGGTCGTGGCGGCCGCGGTCGCCGGCACGGCGCTCCTGGGGCGGGCGGGGAGCGCCCCGGTCGCGGCCGACCCCGCGGCGCCACGCTTCGTCGCCCTGTCGATCCTGGCCGGCCTCCCGCCGTCACGGCTGGAGACGGCCGCCGCCCGCCTGGTCCCGGTCGGCGTCTCGGCCGGGGAGACGATCTTCCGCCAGGGCGACCGGGCCGATCGCTTCTACTTCATCGATCGGGGCTCCTTCGCGGTCACCGAGGAAGCCGGTTCCGGCGAGCCGCCGCGCTTCCTGCGCGAGCTCGGCCCGGACGGCTTCTTCGGGGAGATCGGCCTCCTCACCGGCCGCCCTCGCTCGGCGACGGTGGCGGCGACGACCGACGGGCGGCTGCTCGCTCTCGACGGGGCCGCGTTCCTGGAGCTGGTCGGGCCGGGGTCGGCGCTCGGGGCGCGCTTCCTCGACCTCTACCGCGGCCCCTACCAGCCCGTCTCGGGGTCGGCGTAGACGGCCTCGCCCTCGCTCAGCGTCAGCAGGACCCGGGCGTCGCCGATCGGCCCCGCGTCGGGCGCGAACAGGTCCCGGTCGAGGACGACCAGGTCGGCCAGCTTGCCCGGCTCGATCGAGCCGGTCTCGTCGTCGAGATGGTTGACGTAAGCCGAGCCGATGGTGAACGCCGCCAGCGCGGCCGGCAGGTCGAGCCGCTCCTCGGGGAGGAACGGCGCCTCGTGTCGCGCATCCGGCCGGACCCGGTTGACCGCCACCTCCATCTCGAGGAGCGGGTCGGCGGTCGAGACGGTCCAGTCGCTGCCGAACGCGAGCACCGCCCCGGCGCGCCGCAGGCTGGCGAAGGGGTAGAGCCAGCGTGACCGCTCGGGGCCCAGGAAGGGGAGCGTCAGGTCGCGGATGTAGCCCGACTCGACCGCCCAGAAGGGCTGCGCGTTGGCGACGACGCCGAGGGCGCGGAAGCGCGGGATGTCCGCCGGGTCGATCAGCTGGATATGGGCGATGTGGTGGCGGTGGTCGGCCAGGCCGTTCGCCCGCTGCGCCGCCTCGAAGGCGTCGAGCGCCTCGCGCACCGCCCGGTCGCCGATGGCGTGGATGTGAACCTGGAAGCCCTCGCGGTCGAGCCGCGTCACGTGGCGCTTCAGCGCCTCCGCCTCGACCATCCCGATCCCGCGGTTCTCCGTCCGCCGCCCCTCGGTGTCGAGGTACGGCTCGAGCAGGCCGGCCGTGAAGTTCTCCATGACGCCGTCCTGCATGATCTTCACGGTCCCGCAGCGGAGGTGCCCGACCGACCCCTCCTCCCGCCGCTCGATGAGCTCCTCGACCTGCTCCTCGCCTCGGTCGCGTTCCCACCAGAGCGCCCCCACGACGCGCGCCGTCAGCTGTCCGCGCTCCGCCAGCGCGCGGTAGACCCGCTGCGTCTCGGGCGTCACCCAGGCGTCCTGCCAGGCGGTGATGCCGAGCGCGTGGAGGTGGGCCTGGGCGGCCAGGACCGCCTCCTCCCATTCCTCCTCGGTCGTCGCCGGGAGGATGAGCTCCACGAGCGCCATCGCCCCTTCCTGGAGCGTCCCCGTGGGTTCGCCGCCGGCGTCGCGCTCGATCCGGCCGTCGGGCGGATCGGCCGTCTCGCGCGTCACCCCGGCGATCGCCAGCGCCTGCGAGTTGACCCAGGCCCCGTGGCCGTCGCGGTTCTTCAAGAAGACCGGCCGGTCGGGGACGAGCGCGTCGAGGATCGCCTTCTCGGGCGTCCCGCCGGGGAAAGCGTCCATCGACCAGCCGCCGCCGACGATCCAGTCGCTGTCGGGATGCTCCTCGGCGTACCGGGCGATGACGCGGACGTAGCTCTCGCGGTCGAAGACGCCGTGCAGGTCGCAGCGGATGCTGTAGAGGCCGCCCATCGGCGGGTGGACGTGCGCGTCCTGGAAGCCGGGGACGACCATCCGGCCGGGCAGCTCGAGGACGCGCGTGCGGCGACCGGCGAACGGTCGGATCTCCGCCTCCGAGCCGACCGCCACGATCCGGCCCGAGCGGACGGCGACCGCGCCCGCCCAGCTGCGGACGGCGTCCGCCGTGTAGACGGCGGCGCCGGTCAGCACCAGGTCGGCGGGGACGGTGCGGCCGGTGCTGCTTCTCACGTGGCGAAGCCTAGCAACCCTGCGCCGCCCCGACCGGCCCGTTCCGCGTGCGCTCCGAAACAAGTCGATGTCAGGCGACTTGTTCCCGAGCGGGCTTGACCAGGGGCGCTCCCCCTCCGTGGGGGGCCCGCCGGCCCCGCGAGCGTCAGGCGTCCGCTTCCGACTCGCCCGCTTTCGGCTCGCCCGCTTCCGGCTCGCCCGCTTCCGACTCGCCCGCTTCCGACTCGCCCGCTTTCGGCTCGTCCGCTTCCTGCTCGTCCGGGCAGCGGTGGCCGAAGGCCGAGAACCCAGGAACGTACCAGGCCTGCCGATCCGGCTCGTCCCAGTACCAGGCGCTGAGCCGGCGCCCCTTCAGCGACTCGCCACACCGGGCGCAGCGGTTCCAGTCGTCGCAGCGGCAGTGGACGCGGAGGACCGCGGTCGGCGACGGCTCATCGCCTCGCCGGTCGAGCATCTCCCCGGCGAGTTCGCCGCAGGTGGGGCAGCGCGCAAGACCGCACGGCGTCCCGTCCGGGTCGGTGCCGTCGAGGTGAGCCAGGTCGCGGGCCGTCGCCGGGCGCCCGTGATCGAGCCCATCGCCCACGATGTACCCTCCGCCGAGGCCGGCCGTCTGCGCCTCGATCCACGCCGTCAGCGCCGCCGCCCGCCGGCGAAGCTCGACCGACTCGGCCGGCTCCTCGGCTAGCCGGAGCTTGCCGCTGATGAGCAACCCCCCCGCGGGGACGTCGCGGCTCGGCGTCTCGGCCCCATGGACGTCGACGTAGACGGAGCGTCGCCGCCCGAGAACGAGGCAGGTCTCGAGCCGATTCGCCAGCGCCTGCCGGCGCGCGATCGCGCGGATCTCCTCGACCCGTCGGTCAGCCGGCAGGAGCGCGATGTGCCGCAGGGCGATGTGGCCGATCCGCGTCACCAGGTACGGAAAGCCGTCGAAGAGAGGCAGCAGCCGGGCGAGCGACCGACTCCGCTTCGTGCGCAGCCCGTGGCGCAGCCGGTGGGTCCGGCTCCATTTGTGCGGGGACATCCCTCGTCCTCCTATCGGACCTGGCAGGAGCACCGTTCCGCCGTGAGGGGCGGCGGTCGGTTGCTGCGCTGTCATCGAGCCAGGGCTCTCGAGCGCTCTTGATAGGGGCGCCACTGCCGGCCCAGCCGGCGGGGCGCTGACGGGTCGATCGTAGCACCGCCCGCGGGTCCCCGCACCCGGCAGCACCGCGGCGTTCCGTCAGGACCCGGCGACCTCGACGAAGACCGGCGTCGCGTCGAGCTCGAGCGTGAGCACGCCCCCGACCGACTCGACCCGCTCGGTCGTCGGCCCGCCAGCGTCGCCAACGGTCGGCGTTCGCGCCAGCGTGGCGACCTGGGAATCGAACGGCAGCTCGACCGTCACGCTCGGGAGCGCCTCGCCGGGGAGCCGCAACCGACCGTCGTCGTACCAGAGGACCCAGAGGGGGCCGCCCGAGGCGCGGTCGAAACGGTAGGCCCACACGCCGGGCCCGAGGTCGAGACGCGCCGCCCGACCCGGCGACAGGCCCGTCAGCTGCCGGTTGGCCAGCGCCAGCGCCTCGAACCCCGGCCGTACCTCGCCCGCCTCGTGGATCCGGTTGAACGCCGCGCCCCCGTAGGGGAGCCGCACCCCGCCGCCGTGCCGCAGCGTCAGCCGCGTGTCGGTCAGGCCCATGTAGTTCGCCGTGCCGTAGGCGCGGACGCTGAACGGCCAGTCCTCCTGGTTGCCGAGGTTGATCCCGGCCAGGCCCTCCCCGGCCGCTGCGACCGCCTTCCGGACGACGCCCCGCGCCAGCTCCGCGCGCAGCCACGCGACCGCCGCCTCGCGCCCCGCCGCCGACGCGCTCCGATCGCCGACCGCCTCGAGCGCGGCGATGACCGCGTCCCGCTGCTCGACGGCGGCCGGGGCGAAGACACGCGGCGCCACGATCCCGAAGGGGTCACCGAACCCCACCAGGACGCTCATGCTGAACGCGTCGCCGACCCAGATCGGCCGCTCGCAGCCGAGCCGCCGCCCGGTCTCGCGCAGCCACTCGGCCGTGGCGGGGATCTCCGTGTAGTCGCCCAGGCTGTGGAAGTCGACGACGTCGTACGCGTCGCAGGCGGCGAGGATCGCCTCGATCTCGGCCCGACTCTTGCGGAACGAGGGCGTCGTCGCCCAGCGCCGCTCGACCTCGGCCGAGCCGGCCGCCGGGCCGGCGTCGAAGACGTCGATCGCCAGGATCGCCACGAGCAGGATCCGCGCCTGCGGGTCGGCCGCGCGGATGGCGGGCGCGGCGAGGCGCAGCAGGCGGATGTAATCGTCTGCCGAGCCCGGCCAGAAGCCGGTGAACTCGCGCTCGACGCCCCACTCGTGGATCCCTGCGAGCAGCCCCGGTGCGTCGTCGGTGCCGTCGCCGTCGTAGCGCTCCACGACCGCCGTCACGAATCGGACGTAGTCGTCGAGGAACTCATCCTTCGGGAAGTGGTCGCCCCGGTCGAGCCCCTTCGGCGGGCGACGTGACGCCCACGGCGACTCCGCGGACAGGAGGACCTGGAGGTGTGTCAGGCCGGCCGACTGGTACTCCTCGACGAGCGCGTCGAAGGGACGCCACTCGTAGCGGCCCCGCTCGGGCTCGATGTTCCCCCAGACCGTGAACTCGAGCGCCGGCTTGGCCGCGCTGAGGCCGGCGCCTTCGCGTCCGTACGTTTCGCCGAGGCCGGCGACGCCGTACTCGATCGCGAGCGTGAAGGCATCCGACCCGCCCGGTGTGGCTGGCCCACCCGGTGTGGCGCTCGGCCCGCCCGACGCGCTGGCTGCCGGCGGGTTCGTGGGCGGCGGCGGCACCGACGGAGGCCCCGGCGGCTCGTATCGCGCGCACGACGCGACGAGGAGCGCGGCGATGCTGAGCACGGCCACGACGGGGCGCACGGCCATGCCGGCATGATAGGGGCCTTCGCTCGGCGCGCCCCGGCCCACCCCGCGCGCCCCGCCCCGCCCCGCCCCGCCCTGCCCCGCCCTGCCCCGCCCTGCCCTCACGCGCGCTCTGAGACAAGTCCAGTGACGCGACTACCGTGCGCTCAAGGCGCCACGCGTCGCGTCCGGCCTCGCGTCGCCCGCCGGGACACGGCCACCTGGGCCACGCGCTGGTACGAGAGCCCCAGCAATCGGCCCGCGTCGCGCACTGTCAGGCCCCGCTCCAGCAGCACCTGCGCCAGCCGGTCCGTCGCGTCCACGGCCGCCCTCTCCATCCGTTCGACCTCCTGGCGCAGAGCCCGTACCTCCTCCAGGCGCGCCTCGATCTCGGGCGGCAGACTAGGGAGGATCTCGACATCGAAGGCGCGCGGGAGCGTGCCCAGGAACGCCGCGATCGCGTCGCTGACCGCGCCTTCGGCCAGGTCGAGCCGGCGCGCCTGTGTGAAGACGCCCGGCAGCTCGAGGACGTGCAGCGCCCACCAGTCCCCGCTGCGCTCGGCGATCGCCCTGTAGGTCGGTCGCGCGAAGTCCACCCGCGCGAGGTCCGCCCACGCGAAGTCCGCCCGCGCGACGTGCGCTCGTCCGGCCCCGGGGTCGCTTCGCGCGGACCCGAGGTCGCTTCGCGCGGCCTGCGTCCGCCAGCCCTCCCTCAGCGCCGGCTCGACGTAGGCCCGGATCCGGAGCGCGGCCTGCTCGTCGATCTCTCGCCGCCTGGGAATGACGACGCGCAGGCGACCGCAACGCCACACCTCGTGCCGGACGCCCCGCCGCTCCGGCACGAAGACGACACCGCTCGCGCTGGCCGCCTGGCTGATCCTCCAGATGAACGCAGCTCGCTTCACCGGCGCCGGAGTCTAGTCGGCACGACTTACCAGCGGCTCCACGCGAATCAAGTCAAGCGGCTGGACTGACCTCGGAGCGCCTGGCGGGAGGAGGAGGCCGCCTGGCGGGAGGAGGAGGCCGCCTGGCGGGAGGAGGAGGCAACCTGGTGGGAGGAGGAGGCCGGCTCGAGGGGCCCCGGCCCGTAGTGGACACCGGCTGCCCGCGGACATCGCGACTCGAGCAGCCGGGTGCGTGGGCGGCCCACCCACCGCAACGGCGGGGCGGTAGGCTTGCGTGCGCAAGCCATCCACGAGGAGCCCGGAGCCATGAGCGAGACCGCCGTCCCGAGCCACGCCCAGGTCGTCGTCGTCGGGGGCGGCATCGTGGGCACCAGCGTGGCCTACCACCTGACGAAGCGCGGCTGGCGCGACGTCGTCCTCTGCGAGCGCAAGCAGCTGACGAGCGGCACCACCTGGCACGCGGCGGGGCTCCTGACCAAGCTGCGTGCCACCTACAACATGAGCATGCTGGCGAAGTACTCCGCCGAGCTCCTCGCGGAGGTCGAGGCGCTCACCGGGAAGGGGACCGGCTACCGGCGGACCGGCTCGATCCTCGTGGCCCGCACGCCGGGCCGCTGGGAGGAGGTCAAGCGGGGGATCAGCATGGCCCGCATCTGCGGCTTCGAGGTCCACATCATCGACGCGGCCGAGGCGAAGCGCCTCTGGCCGCTGATGGACGAATCGGACATGGTCGGCGCCGCCTACCTGCCGGAGGACGGCGTCGCCAACCCCACGGACGTGACGCAGGCGCTCGCCGCGGCGGCCCGACTCGGCGGCGCGAAGATCTTCGAGAGCACGAAGGTCACGAAGGTCCACCAGGCCGGCGGCCGCGTCACCGGCGTCTCGACCGACCGTGGCGACATCGCGGCCGAATACGTCGTCAACGCGACCGGCATGTGGGCGCACGCCCTGGGCCGGCAGAACGGCGTCAACATCCCGCTCCACGCCGCCGAGCACTTCTACGTCATCACCGAGCCGGTCCCCGGGCTCACCCCCGACCTTCCCGTCCTGCGCTGCCCGGACGACACGGCCTACATCCGCGAGGAGACCGGCAAGTTGATGGTCGGCTTCTTCGAGCCGGGCGCCAAGCCGTGGGGCCACGACGGGATCCCCGAGGACGCCGCCTTCCTGCGTCTCCCCGAGGACTGGGACCACCTGGCGCCCTACCTCGCGCTCGCCGCCCGCCGCCTCCCGATCCTGCGCGACATCGGGATCCAGCTCTTCTTCAACGGCCCCGAGTCGTTCACCCCGGACGACCGCTACATCCTCGGCGAGGCGCCCGAGCTGGAGCACTACTTCGTGGCCGCCGGCTTCAACTCGGTCGGCTTCCAGTCGGGTGGGGGAGCCGGTCGGGTGACGGCCGACTGGATCGTCGACGGCCATCCGCCGATCGACCTCTCGGAGGTCGACATCCGCCGCTTCGCCCCCTTCCAGGGGAACCGCCGCTACCTCAGGGAGCGGACGACCGAGGTGCTCGGGCTCCTCTACGACATGCACTGGCCCTACCGCCAGGTCGAGACGTCGCGCGGCGTGCGGAAGAGCGTCCTCCACGACCGACTGGCGGCGCGGGGCGCCTGCTTCGGCGAGCTGGCCGGCTGGGAGCGGGCCAACTGGTACGCCCCGCCGGGGGTCGAGCCGAGGTACGAGTACTCCTACTTCCGCCAGAACTGGTTCCCCCACTCGGCCGAGGAGCACCGCGCGGTGCGCGAGGGTGTCGGCCTCTTCGACCAGACCGCCTTCGCCAGGTTCCTCCTCCAGGGCCGCGACGCCGAGGCGGTCCTCAGCCGGGTCTGCGCCAACGACGTCCGCGTGCCGGCGGGGAAGGTC
>Ga0154433_1087_pt3 | contig 16973 bp, 16 predicted proteins | sample RifGroC2_FD_115937 | JGI IMG/M metagenome (GOLD analysis project Ga0154433, IMG submission 115937) | Chloroflexi bacterium GWC2_73_18 | reverse complement strand
CCGATGGCCCCGGACGACCCGCTCCTGGCGCTCCCTAACTGCATCGTCCTGCCGCACATCGCCTCGGCGACGCACGCCACCCGCGGAAAGATGGCCGAGCTGTGTGCGGCGAACTTGTTCGCCGGTCTACGCGGCGAGCGCCTGCCGCACTGCGTCAACCCGGAGGTCTACGAGCGCCGGTGAGCGAGGCGCGCGGATGAGCGAGGGGCTCGGGCTCTCTGACGCGTCGGCAGCGGCCGAGGCGATCGTCCGCGCGGGACGGCGGCTGCGGGCCGGCGGGGTGATCGTCGCCAGCGAGGGGAACCTCTCGGTCCGCCTCGCCGACGGGCACCTGCTCGTGACGCCGTCGGGGCGGCGCAAGGACGAGCTGTCGGCGGCCGACCTGGTGCGCGTCCGGCTGGCGGCCGACCCGGGCGAGTCGGCGGATCCGGGCGAGTCGGCGGAGGCGGGCGAGTCGGACCTCCGTCCTTCGTCGGACATCGCCATCCATCGCGCCGTCTACCTCGCCCGTCCCGACGTGAACGCGGTCGCCCACGCCCACCTGCCGGCGGCGCTGGCGCTCACGCTCGCCGGACTGAAGCCCGATCCGGCCCTCCTGCCCGAGACTGCCGTCCTGCTCCCACGTCTCCCTGTCGTCCCCTTCGCGGCGCCCGGGAGCGCCGAGCTGGCGGCGGCCGTCGCCGCCGCCTTCGGCCCGCCCGGGGCCGAGGGCGCGGGCGCGGCCCTCCTCGAGCGCCACGGGGCGCTGGCGGTCGGAGCGACCGTCGAGGAGGCGGTCGATCGGCTCGAGCTCGTCGATCTCCTCTGCCGCGTCGTCCGCGACGCGCTCCTCCTCTGGGCCGCCGTCGAGCCCACGCCCTCGACCGGCGGCCTCGCCGCCCTCGACCCGGCTGCACTCCGTGCTATCCAGTCCATCACGAGGCGCAATCCGCCGACTGCCGAGGCATGGGCGCAGGCGGCTCGGGACCCGCTCTTCGCGGCCGAGATGCGCACGCTTGACGCCGAGTTCGCACGAGCGGACGCCGAAACGCTCCCCCCGGAGTAAGCTTCGGGACCGGCGACCGAGCAGATCGGAGGCAGCAGGGGGGACCGGCCCGGGACCATGCGGCTCAGCAGGGAGCAGTCTTCCACGATCGACGGATCTGCGCGCCCCACACCCGTCCGGTCCCGTCGCCTGCGCGGCCAACCGACGAGGGTCGCGGTATCGGCCATCGTCGTCGTTGCGCTGGCGGTGACGGCAGCCGTCGCACTTCGCCTCGGTGCCCGTGATCACGCCATCTCCGAGCGGAGCCACGCCGGCCCGCGCGCCGGTCCTGCCAGAGGGCCTTCGCTCGCTCGCGGCCTCGACGCTGTGGGCGGCCGTGGACCTGAGCGTTGCGGATGGCGGTCGCTGGACGGTCGGCAGGTTCGACGGCGCGCGCACGATCCTGCCCTTCTCGGAGACCGAAGCCGAGGTACGGGTCGACTTCGATCGCGTCGTCATCAGCCGCCGAGCGGAGGAGACGTGGGTCTTCGCCACGGCCGACCCCGGCACGGGGAAGATCACCGAGCTATATCGGACCGACCGGTTCCCGTCGGCCATCCCTGCGGCGACGATGGACAGGGCGGGGTCCGTCCTCTTCTTCTCCGGACTGCGGATCGGTCCCGGAGAGCCCATCGGGCTCTACCGGTTCGACCTCGCGACGGGTGATGTCACCGAGCTGCTGAAGGGCGAGGGAGACGGTGGTCGCAGCATGCTCGACTGGTCGCCGTCCGGGCAGACCCTGGCCTGGTCGGTCTGCGGGCAGGAGACGTGCGATGTCGACGTGGTCGACGCGGAGTCTGGAGCCGCGCGGAGAGTGAGCCACTTCGTGCTCCAGGCGACATCCGACCGGTACCTCCTGGGTTATCCGGACCGCAGCGATCTCCGCTGGCACCTCCACGATCTCCGCACGGACAGGCGGCAGGTGATCGCGGAGGACTACATCGCCGCGGCGTACGACGGCTACGCGATCGACGACGCCGGGTTCCTGATGTACGGGCTCGACCGCTACGGTGATCCAGACCGGCCTGCGACCGCGCTCCAGTTCGTCGTGCACGACACCGCCACCGGTGCGGACCGCCTCGTGCTGCGGCTGGAAGACGCGAGTCGACGCCTGTATCGCTTCTGGCGGTCGGACAGGTGGGCCGTCCTTGGCGGGAGCGGCGGCCTCAGCGGGGCGGTGACCAACGGGGAGTCCTTCGACGTCCTCGACCTCTCCGGCGGCACCGTCCTCGAGGGCGCGCTGCCCACGCGCTGAAACGCTCCCGCTGACCGCCGCCGACAGAGCCGCCTCGCCGCGGCGTCAGTCTCCGATCTCGATCTCCACCTCGGTGAAGGCGATCCCGGGCGATCCGGCCGGGCGCCAGGCGTCGAGCAGTGCCCGCACCTGGTCGGCCGACACGCCGAGCGCGATGATCGGGATCCTGCGGGAGCGCGTCCGCCCTCCCTGGTCGAAGCGGACGATCAGGCTCCGGCCGCCGCCGACCGACTGGATCTCGAGGCCGGCCACGGCCTCCCATCGGACCCGTCCGACGCGGGGAAGCAGGATGCCGCCCCGGTCGAACGCGATCGCGGGCCCCGGCCGGATGATGCCGCGCACCTGGAGGAGCGCGAGGATGGCCGAGGCGAGCGCCAGCGCGCCGAGGAAGACGAGCGGCGCGACGTCGACCGCGTCTGGCGTCGCGAGCAGGGTCGCCGCGATCGGCAGGACGAGGAAGGCGGCGAGGCCGAACCCGACCGCGCAGAGGACGACCGACCGGCGGCGCGACCAGAAGAGGACGCGGCCGCCGCGGTCCACGTCGGCGAGCCACGGTTCGCGGCGCCGTGCGGCGTCGAGGTCGGCGGCCGCCACGCCGACCTTCGGCCCGGCATCGGCCGGTTTGCCCCGCCGATGGGAGCCCATCCCTGGCTCTCCCGCCATGCGCGAGCATCGTAGCGAGGCGTGGTGGGTCCTGCGGGCCGCATCGCCGGGACGCGTTGCCCGGTAGCGACGACCCCTTCGGCTCTTCCCCTCCCCAGGCTTGGGGTCGGACGATCGTGGAGGCTCGCCGAGCGGCGAAAGGAGCGTGAAGATGGCCGCCCACTCCTACGTCTGCGGTGCCTCCGACCACCCGCTGTGGGCCGTCACCATCGGCCGCGAGCTCGACCAGGTCGCCGCCGGGCATCCGGTGAACGAGGCGCTGGTCAGCCGCCACCAGGGGATCCGCTTCACCTACGCCGAGCTCCACGCCGCCGCCGAGGAGGCGGCCCGCGCCTTCCTGGCGCACGGCGTGGCGAAGGGCGAGCGGGTCGGCATCTGGAGCGCCAACCGCGCGGAATGGGTGATCGTCCAGTACGCCACCGCGAAGATCGGGGCGATCCTGGTCAACGTCAACCCGGCCTACCGGACGCACGAGCTGACCTACGCGCTCCAGCGCTCGGGCGTCTCGCTGCTCGTGGCGGCGCGCGGCTTCCGCCAGACCGACTACCGGCCGATGCTCGAGGAGGTCCGCCCGCGACTGACCGAGCTGCGCGAGATCGTCCTGCTCAATCCGATCGAGGGCGGGCGGGCGGCCGGCCTGGCCGGCGCGATCGGCTGGGCCGACTTCCTCCGCTCGGCGGCGCTGACCTCGGAGGTCGACCTCCGTGAGCGGGAGGCCGAGCTCGACTTCGACGACCCGATCAACATCCAGTACACGTCGGGGACGACCGGCTTCCCCAAGGGGGCGACGCTCTCGCACCACAACATCCTCAACAACGGCTTCTTCGTCGGCGAGCGGCTCCGCCTCACGCCGCGCGACCGGATCTGCCTGCCGGTGCCCTTCTACCACTGCTTCGGGATGGTGCTGGGCAACCTGGCGGCGCTGACGCACGGCGCCACGATCGTCCTGCCGGGCGAGGCGTTCGAGGCAGGAGCGGTCCTCGAGACGGTCGAGGCGGAGCGCTGCACCGCTCTCTACGGCGTGCCGATGATGTTCATCGCCGTCCTCGAGCACCCCGACGTCGGGCGGCGCGACCTCGCCACCCTCCGCACCGGGATCATGGCCGGCGCGCCCTGCCCGGTCGAGACGATGCGCCAGGTGCTCGACCGCCTCCACCTGCCCGAGGTGACGATCTGCTACGGCATGACCGAGACGAGCCCGGTCTCCTTCCAGTCGGAGCCAGACGACCCGCTGGAGGCGCGCGTGGCGACCGTCGGCTCGGTCCACCCCTGGGTCGAGTGCAAGATCGTCGACCCGGGGACCGGGCGGACGGTGCCGCGCGGCACCCCGGGCGAGCTGTGCACCCGCGGCTATCTCGTCATGCTCGGCTACTGGGGCGACGAGGAGGCGACGCGCGGGGCGATCGATGCGGCCCGCTGGATGCACTCGGGCGATCTCGCCGTCATGCGTCCCGACGGCTACGTCAACATCGTGGGACGGCTCAAGGAGATGATCATCCGCGGCGGGGAGAACATCTACCCGCGCGAGATCGAGGAGTTCCTGCGCGGCCACCCGGCGATCGCCGACGTGGGGGTGATCGGCGTCCCCGACGCGAAGTACGGCGAGCAGGTCTGCGCCTGGGTCCGCCTGCGCGAGGGGGTGACGGCCACGGCCGAGGAGATCCAGGCCTTCTGCCGCGGCCGGATCGCCACCTACAAGATCCCGCGTTACGTCCGCTTCACCGAGGAGTTCCCGGTCACCGTGACCGGCAAGGTCCAGAAGTTCCACATGCGCGAGATCAGCATCGCCGAGCTGGGCCTGGAGGAGGCGGCCGCCGTCCGCAGCGCGTAGCCCTGGCTCATCGGGTGCCGCGCGCCGACGGCCCGCCGGGCGTGCACTTTGGTCTCGGGCGCGGGCCGTCAGCTCAGCGGCAGAGCGCTGGCTTCTCATCAGGAGGTCCTGCGTTCGAAACCCGGACGGCCCTCCAGAAGCCACGAGTGGAAGTGCCCATCCGTTCGGCTGTCGCAGCGTTTCGGCGGCCGGGTGACCGGCTCGTCAACAGTCGCGGCCTTCGGGATCGGTCCCCTCAGCCGCCGAGCCCGGCTCGCGTCGTCGCTAGACCGCGACGCAGACCGCCACCCAACCCCCGTCCGACTGGCGGATGGCGACCCGGCCCATGGTCCCGTCGACGAGGCGGCAGACATAGTCGGTCAGCTCGTGCGCGTCGTAGCGGATGGCAGGCGGCCCGGCCACGACGGGACGCCGAGAGAGCAGGCGGGCCGTGATCCGGCTCACGATGCCATGGTGTCGCTCGCCGTCCTCGAGCGCGTACTCCCTTTCCTTGAGCGCGCGGATGTGGCCGATGTGGCGTTCGCGGACGCGCACATCCGCCGACTCAAGGATCTTGTAGAACTCGTACGCGCCAAGGGGGTTGCGACCCATTCAGTCCGCTCCTTCTGTCCCGTCGGGGCCTTGATGACCTCCGGACTCCACCCTACCACACTATCCACTTGTCAAGGGGCATTTGGACTCTTCGGGTAGGCTTTTCATCCTGTGGCGTATTCGCACCTCTTGGGCGCGCATGAGCCGCCACCCCGGGCGGCGCCGGTACCTGCGTCGCTGGCGTCAGCCGACCTACCGGCTCGGGTGCCGCCCACCGTCTCGCCGGGCGTGCGGTATCGTCTCCCCACGGGCCGTTAGCTCAGCGGTAGAGCGGCTGACTTTTAATCAGAAGGTCCTGGGTTCGAATCCCAGACGGCCCTCCACCCCTCACTCCGCCACCCGAGCTTGGAGCGCGGCGCGCCACGTCTCGAGCGCCGCCGGCCACCAGCGGTCAAGCCCCTCCGACGAGCCGTACCAAGGCCGCATGGGTGGCGCGCCCTGGCCGTGGACGACGTCGTCGAGGACGATCGACGGAGCGCCATCGAGGAGGGCCGACTCGACCGGCACGACGCCGTCGCCCTCGATCGCTTCCGCACCCGGCCGCGGCAGGAGCGCCTGGTAGGTCGCGTAGGCGGCACGCTCGACCAGTCCGCCATCGGGGCGGCCGACGACGGCGCGCGAGGCGACCGCCAGGTAGCCGACGCTCGGGGCGAAGAAGGCGCCCGGCATCGTCCGCGCGGCGTGCACGGTGGCGATCCGTGCCACCTCGTGGCCGATCACGCCATCGTCCGCGACACGATGGGGCGTCCCCAGCGTGACCAGCGCGCCGATCCGGCGTCGGGCCCCGAGCTTGCGTCCTTCGAACGGCTCGGGTGACATGAGCAGCCGTCCCGTCATCCCGCCCGCCGAATGGCCGACGACGAGGACCGGCGCACCGCGGCTCCGCGCAGAGGCGGCCGAGACGCGGCCCGCCTCGAGGAGCGCCCGTCCCGACCGCGTCACGATCGGCCCCAGGCCGCGCGCGCCGGCGAGGAGCCAGTCGGGCGTCCAGACGTTGGCCGTGACGACCGCCGCAGCGCCGCGCTCCAGGAGCCTGGCGCGCAGCGGGACGTAGAGCGGGGGCACGGTCAGGAAGCCGCCGAGGACGAGGACGGTGGGGGCGACCTCCTCGACCACCTCCATCCAGGGTTCGTGCCCACGCCGCTCGCGGTCCATGCCGGCCCAATCCTACGCCCGGGCCGTTCGCGACCCCGTCAACGGCGCGACGCCGCCGCTCCGGCGGCTTCGAGCGCCCGCTGCTGCTCCATCTGGCGCAGCGCGACGCGGCGGATCTTCCCGGAGACGGTCTTCGGGAGCTCGTCGACGAACTCGATCTCTCGTGGGTACTTGTAGGGCGCGGTGACGCGCTTGACGTGCGCCTGCAGCTCGCGCACCAGCGCGTCCGACGGCTCCCAACCCGGCGCCAGCACGACGAAGGCCTTGACGATCTCGGTCCGCTCCGGGTCGGGCTTGCCGACGACGGCCGATTCGGCGACGGCTGGGTGCGCGATGAGCGCCGACTCGACCTCGAACGGCCCGATCCGGTACGCGCCCGAGGTGATCACGTCGTCGGCCCGCCCCACGAACCAGAGGTAGCCGTCCTCGTCGCGCCGGGCCCGGTCGCCGGTGAAGTACCAGCCGTCGTGGAACGCCTCGGCGTTGGCGGCCTCGTCGCGCCAGTAGCCGGCCATCAGCCCGACCGGTCGCTCCGGATCGGTGCGAACGGCGATGTGACCCTCCACCCCCGGCAGCAGTCTGCCGCCCTCCTCGTCGACGACGTCGACGTCAAAGGTCGGCGTCGGCTTTCCCATCGAGCCCTCGCGGACCGGCAGGCAGCGGTAGTTGGCGACCAGGCTGACCGTCTCCGACTGGCCGTAGCCGTCGTAGATCGTCAGACTGGTGGCGGCCCGCCAGCGCTCGATGACCGCCGGGTTGAGCGGCTCGCCGGCCGACATGGCGTGGCGGATCCGCGACAGGTCGAACGCCGCGAGCTCCTCGTGGACGAAGGTGCGGTAGAGGGTCGGTGGGGCGCAGAAGGTGGTGACGCCCGAGCGCTCCAGGATGCGCAGGCACAGCTCGGCGTCGAACTTGCCGCGCTGGTCCCACAGGAAGACGGCGGCGCCCAGCCGCCACTGCCCGAAGAGCTTGCCCCAGGCCGCCTTCGCCCAGCCTGTGTCGGAGATCGTCCAGTGAAGGTCGCGAGGGGTGAGGTCCTGCCAGAAGCGCGCCGTGATCTCGTGGCCGGCGCCGCACGAGGCATGGGTGTGGAGGACCATCTTGGGATACGACACGGTGCCCGAGGTGAAGTAGATGAGGAGCGGGTCGTCCTTCGAGGTCGGGCGGAGGGCGGGCGGCCGATCCGACGCGGCGGCGACCAGCTCGTCGAACGTCCGCCAGCCCTCGCCGGGCGGCTCGCCGACGACGACCAGGTGCCGGAGGGTCGGGCAGCGCGGCAGCGCCTCGGCGACCTTCACCGCCCCTTCCGTGTCGGTGACCGCGATCGTCGCCTCGGCCCGGCCGACCCGGTAGGCGACGTCGTTCGGCGTGCACTGCACCGTCGCCGGCATCAGAACGACGCCGGCGCTCGCCATCCCGAGCATGACCTCGTGCCACTCGGGGATACGCGGCAGCATGACGAAGGCCCGCTCGCCCGGCGCCGCCCCGAGCCCGGCGAGCGCGTTGGCGACGCGGTTCGAGGCGCGCCAGAGATCGGCGAAGGTGAGTTCGCGGCGGTGCTGGCCACCCGGGCCGACCGCCACCAGGGCGACCTTCTCGGGGTGGCTCGCCGCCCAGGCGCCGACGACGTCGCGGGTGTAGCTGAAGTCGGGCGGGATCCGCAGGCGGAAGCTCCGGCGGGTCGCCTCGTAGTCGGTCATGTTCATGGTGTCCCGATCGTGCCACCGGGCCCCGTTCCTCGCCATCGTCCGAAGGTGCGTCGATCACGCGGGCCGTCCGGCCCTTCCCGGCAGGGAGCGGCCGAGGGCAGGGAGCGGCCGAGGGCAGGGGCCGGCCCCTCACCCGTTTGCCGCCCCCGGCGTCTCTCTATCCTTGATGAACCGTCGACCGAAGAGCGGGGAGGTGACGTGGGCGCCGAGCGGCTCGACATGCTGCAGCAGCACGTGCCGTTCCTGTGGCGGCGGCACGCGCCATGACGCTCGACGACGCTGCGGCGGAGGACCTGGTGCAGACGACCCTCGAGATCGCGGTGCGCAGGATCGACCGGCTACGGGACCCGGCCGCGCTGCAGGCGTGGCTGCTCACCATCCAGGCGCGCGAGGCGTTCCGGTTGTGGGTGGTACTCGCGTGTGAAGCTCGCGTGCATCGTGGGATGGGACGCACCCTGCGGGTTCTCTGCCATTGCCGAGGCCCCCGGCGCGGAACCCCTGCTGCGGGCGGTCCCGGCCGACGGCGTCACGCTCCCTGGGGACGGCCCGGTCGCGTTCCGCATCCGCCCCCTGGATCGCGAGCGCGTCGACTGCGTCTTCACCACCACCCGCGGCGCACTCTGTCTTCTCGCCGAGATCGAGGCGGTCGTCTGGGAGGGTGACGAGTTCACACGGACCGCCCCCCTCACCGTCAGCCAGGTCGTCCCGCAGCTCCGCGTGTTCGCCCCCGCGCTCTCCGTGACCCCGAGCCCGAGCCCGACGGGGTGCCCGCTCCCGCCGCAGACGTGGAGGGTGACCGACGATCTCCGTTTCGACCTGATCGCCGTCTTCCCGACGGTGACGGACCGCGTCGACGCCGAGCCGCAGCTGCGCGGCTCGAACGGACCCGGCTGCGCGGTCGAGGGTCGATCCGGGGGGACCGCTTGGGCCACCTTCGAGAACGTCATGGTCCTGGCGGTCGCGGAGCCCGGCTTCCAGCGCACGGTCGTGCACGCGCTCTCCGGCGGCGGGCAGTACGCGGACGGGATCCCGCGCTGGATCGAGGGCGAGCCAGTCTTCCGCCCGTCCGAAGCGGGCGGCATCGCGCAGCAGACCGCGGACGACACCGCGTTCCTGCTGGGCGGCTGGTTCGAGGTCTACTACCCACCCTGCCCGCCACCGCCGTCGCCACGGCCCGAGAGCCCGCTCCTGCCGTACTGCAACGGCCTCATGATCGTCGACATCCCGGGCTCCGCCACCGGCGCCCCGCTCGTCTTCCTGCGCGGCGTCGTGCCGCCGCAGGGACCGGTCGTACTGCGCGTCCACGTCCACGATCCGCTCGCCCGCGAGTGCGACTCCTCGATCCGGGACGTCTGCGAGCGGGCGATCGTGGTCGACGCGGTCGCCTGGACGGGGGACCCGTAGCGGCGACCCTCGTTCGGACCCCGCCTCTCGCGAGACGCGGGTCGAGCGATACCATGGCGCCATCCGGCGTGTCGGGCCCGCGAGGTCGAAGCCGCCGTCGGGAGTCGGAGGGCGGACGCCGTGCGGGTGGGCAGGAACGGGGTGGGCTGGGCAGGTCGGGTGGGGGCGCTCGCCGCCCTCTTCCTGGGCGCGCTGGCGCTGCGGCCCCAACTGGTCGGCCTTGGGCCGCTCCTGCCCCAGGTCCAGGACGACCTCCGCCTGACCCACGCCGTCGCCGGGTTGCTGGGGACGATCCCGGTCCTCTGCATGGGGCTCTTCGCCCCGCTGGCGGCGTTCGTCTCCGGACGGTTCGGCTCCCGCCGGGCCGTCGCGCTCTGCCTGGCGCTGATCGCCGGCTTCGGGCTACTTCGTGCGATCGCTCCGGGCGCCCTGCCGGTGATCGCCCTCACCTTCGGTGTCGGGCTCGGGATGGGCCTCGCCGGCGCGCTCCTGCCGGTCGCCGTCAAGGAGCGTTTCGCCGACCGCCCGGCGTTCGCCACCGGCGTCTACGCGACGGGCATCCAGCTCGGCTCCGCGGCTTCGGCGGCGTTCGCCGTCCCGATCGCGACCGCGACCGGTGGCTGGCGCGGCGCGCTGGTCGCGTTCTCGCTGCTTGCCGTGGTCCTCTTCGTCGTCTGGTTCGCCCTGACCGGCGGCGGGCCGGCGCACCGGCGGTCGCCGGCCAGGCCACCCCGTCTCCCGTGGCGAAGCGGCGTCGGATGGGTCCTGGTCGCCGTCTTCGGGCTGCTCTCGGTCATCTACTACGGCCTGACGGCGTGGCTTCCCAATGCCTACGTCGAGCGCGGCTGGCTCGCGGGCGACGCGGGGGCACTGATCGCGGCGATGAACGCCCTTGCGCTGCCGGCCAGCCTTCTCGTCCCGTGGCTCGCCGACCGGGCCGGCTCGCGGCGGTTCTACATGGCGACCGCCGCGGTCGCCCAGATCGTCGCCCTCCTCGGTTTCGTGCTGGTGCCCGACGCCGCCTGGCTCTGGATCCTCCTCGTCGGGCCCGCCGGCGGGATCCTCTTCTCGCTCATCCTGACCCTCCCGCTCGACGTGAGCGACCGGCCCGACCAGGTCGGCGCGGTCGCCGGCTTGATGTTCGGCGCCGGCTACGCGCTCTCGGCGGTCGCGCCGGTGGGGCTCGGAGCGGCGCGCGACGCGACCGGCAGCTTCGTCGCCAGTCTCTGGGTGCTGGTCGTGGTGTCGGGGCTTCTCCTGCTCGCCAGCCTGACGCTCACCCACGAGCGGCTCCACCGGGGGATCGGTCGCGAGCACCCGCTCGAGGTGGACGCCTGAGAAGCGCGACGCCCGGGCCCCTTAGGAGCCCGGGCGTCGGACGTCGACCGGGGGACGAGCCTCTGGGTCAGCCGCCGGTCGAGCCGGCCGCGTCGGCCGGCGGGACCAGGATCCCTCGCGCGACGAACGCGCCGTCGACCTTGCGCGAGCGGACGACGACCTCGTCGCCGACCTTGAGGGCGCTCAGCTCCTGACGCTCCCCGTCCTTGCGCAGGCGGGTCTCGCCGTCGGTCGTGAGCGCGACGATCGAGCCGTCCGGCTCCTTGACGGTGATCGAATCGGACCCGATCGTCGCGACCGTCCCGTGATCGAGCCTGATCGTGACGATCCCGTCGTCCGGCAGGTCGAGCGTGACCTGGACGTTCACGAGCCGGTCGAGTCGTTCCCGGAGTCGTTCGCGGAGCCGCTCGCGCAACCCCACCGACGGCTCGCCGTCGGGCACCAGCGGCTGCCCCTCGAGCAACTCGGCCGCGAAGGCGGCGTCGGTCGCGCCGACATCGGTGACCGGAGCGGGACGAACCGGTGAGACCGCGGCCTGGACCATCCCGAGGCCCAGGATCCCGAGGGTGAGAAGGGCGCCCGCCGTCAGGGCGATGCGCCAGCGTGCGATCCGCATGGTGGCTCCTTCCCGGTGCGAAGTGATGCGCGGCCAGCCTGCACTGTTGCGCCGCCGGTGTACCACGGTCGTTCGTAAGCGCGGTGTAATCGGGGTCGCGGGGCCCGTCGCCTCCCCGCGGCACAGCCTTGCGGCACAGCCTTGTAACTGCAACGGCTTGCATCTACAATCGCGCTCCGCAGTCAGCTCGGAGGAGCCGCCCGCGTGCCCGTCTTCCTCTCCGCCGCGCTCCTGGGGTTCGTCCTGGGGATGCGGCACGCCACCGATGCCGACCACGTCGTCGCGATCTCGACGATCGTGAGCCGCCAGCGCAGTTTCGTGGGCGCCTCGGCGATCGGGGTGCTGTGGGGCGTGGGGCACACCGTCACGGTCACCTTCGTCGGCCTCCTGATCGTCATCTTCGGCCTCGTCATCCCGCCGGCGGTCGGCCTCACGCTCGAGCTGCTGGTGGGGTTGATGCTGGTGCTCCTCGGTGTGCTGACGCTCACGGGGGCGATGGGCCGCCTGGTCGATCGCTTCGGCCCCCCGCACCGGCACGTCCACGCCCACGACGGCGGGACCCACACGCACGCCCACGACCATGCCCACGAGATCGAGGAGATCGCCGGCGAAGGCGACCGGGTCGAGCTGACCGGCACGGGTGAAGGCGCCGGCGTCATGGCCCGGCTCGGCGCCTTCCACGCTCTCCGGCCGATCGCGGTCGGGCTGGTGCACGGCCTGGCCGGCAGCGCCGCGGTCGCGCTCCTCGTCCTCGCGGCCGTCCCCGGCACGCTCGGCCAACTGGTCTACCTCGCCGTCTTCAACCTGGGCGTCATGGCCGGGATGGGGATCGTGACGACGCTGATCGGGTTGCCGTTCGTCTTCGCCTCGGACCGCTTCGGCAGCTTCCATCGGGCCCTGGTCGTCGTCTCCGGCCTCGTCAGTCTCGCCCTGGGGCTCCTCCTCATCTACCAGATCGGGTTCGTCGACGGGCTCTTCACCGGCGACCCGGTCTGGGACCCGATCTGACGGTCGCCCCGCAACGCGTCTCTCGTCCGGCCGGGCTGCGCGGCCCGTCGATCGCCGGTGAGCCACCGACGACGTCCCCCGGCCGACGTTCTGCCCAGCAGGACAAAGGCCGCTGCTCTGGCGCTGGCGGGGTCGATCCACGGTGGCCGCGGCGTCTCAGCGCGGTTCGGAGGGCTGCGTGCGGGCGATCGGCCGGTCCCCCGAGCGCTCGACGCCCTGGTGCGGAACACGTCGGGCCACCCCGGGCGTCGGATCGAGCGCTTGGGTGGGGTTCCGCCACGCCACGCACCGTCCGCACGGCGTTTGTCCTGCGCAGCAGAACGCCGGTTGCCGATGAGCCTGCTGCGCTCGGCTCGCGAGCGGTGCACACAGGGGGCGTGTATTGACAGATGTCGATATAATGCGCGCATGACGACTACCTCCGACCGCTCGACCACCGCCCCCGACCGCCAGGCGGCGGTCGACGCCCACTACCGCGAGGCAGCTGAGCGGATCGGGCGAACCGCTTCCGACGGCTGCTGCACGGGCGCCTGCTGCGGCGACGCGACCAGCCTCGGCTACGACCCGACCGACCTGGCCGGTCTCCCCGCCGACGCCTCGCTCGGCTGCGGCAACCCGTACCTGATGGCCGAGCTGCGGCCCGGGGAGCGGGTCCTCGACCTCGGCAGCGGCGCCGGGCTCGACGTCCTCCTCTCGGCCCGGCGGGTCGGCCCCGACGGGGTCGCCTACGGCGTCGACCGGCTGCCCGAGATGCTGGCGGTGGCGCGGGCCAACCAGGCGGCGGCCGGCATCGGGAATGCCGTGTTCCTCGAGGGGAGCATCGACGGGGTGCCGCTCCCCGACGCCAGTCTCGACGCGATCATCAGCAACTGCGTCATCAATCTCGCCGACGACAAGGGCCCTGTCTTCGCCGAGGCGTTCCGCCTCCTCCGTCCGGGCGGGCGACTCGCCGTCAGCGACGTGGTGGCGACGCGGCCGCTCCCCCCCTGGCTGCGGCGCGACCTCGCGGCCTGGGCGTCGTGCGCCGCCGGTGCGCTCGAGGTCGGGGAGTACCGCGACGGCCTCCAGGCGGCCGGCTTCCGCGAGGTCGAGGTGGAGATCGCGTCGCCGTACACGGCCGGGTCGATCGTGGGGCTGGCGTCCGCCTACATCCGGGCGCGAAGGCCGGAGACAGGCGGGTGACGGTTGTCGGCGTCGACGGCGTCCTCCGGCCCCTCGGCGACGAGACGGAGGGCCTCGCGCTGCGCCGGCTGCTCGCCGAGGCCGGCCTGACGCTCGAGGGCTTCGACGCGATCGACGGCCCGCTCCTCGTGGTCGTGCTCGGCGGCGAGGTGGTCGGCGGGGCGGCGGTCGAGCGCTGGGGTGCGGCCGGACTCCTCCGTTCGGTCGTCGTGGCCGAGCCGCTTCGCGGGCGCGGCGTCGGCTCGCTGCTGGTGGGCGCCGCGATCGAGGCGGCGCGGGCGGCCGGCCTGGACGAGCTCTACCTGCTCACCGAGACGGCGGACGACTGGTTCCCGCGCTTCGGGTTCGCTCCGGTGGCGCGCGAGGACCTTCCGGCGGCCCTCGGCGGATCGGCGGAGCTGCGCGGGGCCTGCCCCGAGAGCGCGATGGCCATGCGCCTGGCCCTCACTCGAGGAGCGTAAGGACCTCGCCGGGGCCGGCCGACATCGGCCCCGCGGCTCCGGGCACGAGAAGCCAGGCGGGTCCCCGTCCAGCGACGCGCCACCCGCGCCCACCCCCGCCCGGCTCGCCCGAGACGAGGGCGGTCCGCGTCGCCAGGCCCAGGAGCGCCATCTCCGCCGGGACCGCCGCGTGGCTGGCGAGGAGCTCGTCGGCCGCGGCGACGCCGGCGATGACCGCGACGCGGGGGAGGATCGCGAGCCCCGCCCCACCGCTGCCGGGGAGCCAGCTGCCGAGCGCGTTCGCCGCTCCCCCCGACGCGCCGAGGACGGCACCCCGTGCCCGGGCGGCGAGGACCGCGTTCCAGGCGAGGGTTTCGCGAAGCGTCGCGACGATCGCGGCGGCGTTCCCGGCCGGCAGGTAGACGAGGTCGGCGGCCGCGAGGAACGCCGACGGGCGGCCCGATGCGGCGTCGGACCGGCCGCGGAGCACCACCGTGTCGATCCGCAGGCGCTCGCCCTCGCCGGCCGGGCCCGCTACTTCGCTGGCCAGCGCCGCGAACAGCCCAGCGGTATCGGCCGCGCCGCGTTCCGCCTCGTCGCGCGGGCCGGCCACGACCTCCAGGATGGCGATTCGCCGCGTCGTCGGGTCGCCCGCGTCCGAGCCCGGGAGGCATGCCTCGGCGCGGCCCGCGGCGGCGACCCCGGCGAGCCGGAGCAGCTCGCGGCCGATCGCTTCATCGCCGGCGCGGTCGAGCCGGTCGTCTGCCGCCCCGAGCCGGACGTCTGCCGCGCCCAACGGCGGCCCGCCGTGGAGGACGATCGGCCCGAGCCCGCTCACCGGATCTCGCGGGCCTCGCCCTCGATCACCTCGTCGTGGGGCGTTGGCGTCACGTTCCGGGGCGGTTCGCGGGAGTCGAGCTGCCGCGGCCGAAGGACGCGGGCCAGCGCCTCGGGCGCCCCGAGGAACGGGAGCGCGTAGACGACCAGCAGGAGCGGAAGCGCGAAGCGCGCCAGGGGGCGGAACTCGAAAGCGATGCCGGCGAGGGCGACGAGCATCGCCACGTACAGGAGTCGCCACCCGACCCCGACGCCGGCGAGGTAGAGGCGCCGGACCGGGATCGCCGTGACCAGGATGAAGACCAGGGCGGCGAGGACGGGGAGCACGAACGACGGCATCGGCCCGATGCTAGCACCGCGGGCGTGGGGTCCCCGTGAGGCCGGTGCCGAGCGGCGGCCAGGCGCCGGCGTGGCCTCACGCAGGAGCAGCTTGCCGCGCGCTGCGGCGTCTCGCGCTGCACCATCGCCCGCCTCAAGCGAGGCGACCTCGGAGCGCATGCCCTGCGCGTGCCGCGCTTCGTCGTGACGGGGCTCGACGCCCGCCTTGCACTCGAGCTCCCGTGGCGGGGCGCAGGGCTCGCCCGGGTGCTCGATGAGGGTCACGCCCGGCTGGTCGAGACGAGCGTGCGGCTCCTCAGTGTGCTCGGCTGGGAGGTCATCACCGAGTACACGTTCAACCATTACGGGGAGCGTGGTTCGGTCGACATCGTGGCCTGGCACCCACTCGCTCGAATCCTGCTCGTCGTGGAGGTGAAGACGCAGCTCGCCGACCTCCAGGACACGCTCGCCCGCCTCCACGCGAAGGTCCGCGTCGTGCCGCCGCTCCTCGCCCGCGAGCGCGGCTGGAAGCCGGTCGCCGTGGCACGCCTGCTCGTGATCGCAGACCGGACCGCGCAGCGTGACATCGTGGCCCGCCACCGGGCGATCTTCGATGGAGCATTCCCGCTCCGTGGTCGGGCCGTGAGGCGATGGCTGGCCGAGCCGATCGGGGCGATGAGCGGCGTCGTGTTCTTCCGCGATTCCCGTGCGGAGAACACCGCGCGCCGTTTGGGCGGTGACGGCAGGGTCGAAGCGACCGGACGCGGACGGGGCCGAGCCTGATCCGCGCGGCGGACCGTGGGTGGCTCGCTCCGGCAGCCCGGGACCGGGTCTTCTCGGGTCCCGAGCGTTCGCTGTGTTCGCCCGGCAGGAATCCCGGAACACGCATGCCGGGTCCGCCGCCCTCCCCGTCCCACGCGGCCGCCCCCGTAGAATGGCCGTTACCGGCGCGCGGGCCGATCCCGTCCCACGCGTGCGGCGACGATCCCCCGAGCCGAGGACGATGACCGTGCGTCCCGCGTCGCGCGCCCGTGCATGGGTCTCCCGCTGGCGGCCGATCCTGCCGCTCTTCGTGGCCGAGTTCGTGCTGGCCGTCGGCTTCGGCGCGCTCATCCCCGTGCTTCCGCTCTACGTGGTGGCGCAGGGGATCGACATGGCGAGCCTCGGCGTCATCCTCGCCGCCTGGCCGGCGGCGCGCCTCATCTTCGAGCCGCTCTTCGGCTGGCTCGCCGACCGGACGGCGCGGCGGCCGCTCATGGTCGCCGGCCTCGTCCTGACCGCCGTCGTCGAGACGCTGCCACTCGTCTTCGCCAGCGGCGTCGCGCTCCTCGCCCTCCGTTTCGCGGCCGGCGTCACGACGGCCATGTACGACCCGGCGGCCCGCGGCTACCTGGTCGACTCGACCGAGGAGGACGAGCGAGGCGAGGCGTTCGGCTTCTTCACCGCCGCGCAGATGGGGGGCTTCCTGGTCGGGCCGGCGATCGGCACCCTCGGCGCGACCCTCGTCGGCGGGTACGCCGTTCCGTTCCTGCTCGCCGGGGCGATGAGCCTCGTGGCGGCCGTCTACCTGGCGGTCGTCCTTCCCGAGCGTCCTCTCCGACC
>Ga0154433_1045_pt2 | contig 17013 bp, 16 predicted proteins | sample RifGroC2_FD_115937 | JGI IMG/M metagenome (GOLD analysis project Ga0154433, IMG submission 115937) | Chloroflexi bacterium GWC2_73_18 | reverse complement strand
GCGGTGACGCTCTACCCGTTCCTGCTCTGCCCGGTCTACATCAACTTCCTGAGCCGGCTCGGGCTCGCCTGGAGCCTCGACCGGCAGCTCCCCGAGTGGTTCGGCGAGGTCTCCGAGCGCCTCCGCGCGCCGGCCAACGCGATCGGCGCCGCGCTGGTCGTGGCGGCGGTCTTCGCCGCGCTCCAGAACTTCCCGATCCTCAAGATGATCGGCCTCGGCGCGCTCGCCCCGAGCGCCGACCCGCTCCTCGACGGCAAGCTGAACCTCGTCTCCACGCTCTGGTTCAGCATCCTGGCCGCGGCCCTCACCTGGATCATGCCGGGCGTCAACGCGCTCCTCGTGCGCTGGACCCGGCCCGACCTGGTGCGGAGCGCGCCGTTCGTCACCTGGCTGCCGTGGCTGGGCGCCGTCTGGATCGTCTTCGCCGTCGTCCTCTACTGGTTCGCGGGGATCAACCCCATCATCACCAACGTCAGCGGCTTGCTCCAGCCCGGTGCCGAGGAGAGCGCGCTCGGCTACCTCAACCGGACCGGCGTCACCTTCACCCTGCTCATCTTCGCCGCGGGGATCGTCGTCTGGGCGATCCAGTGGTTCCGCAACCGCGCCGCGGGCGTGGACACGCACCTGATGTACCAGCAGATCCCGCCCGACTGAGGCGGTGCCACCGCGTCGACCCGACGCGTCGACCGAAGGGAGCGGCCCGGCAACGGGCCGCTCCCTTCCACGTTCTCCCCCCGTCCGGGTCAGACGCGGCCGTCGGCCTCGTCGGCGGTGCGCAGCGGGGCGGGGCGCTCGGCGGGGTCGCCCCAGCCGGCGCCGCCGCCCGACTCGACCCGCACCAGCGAGCCACGCGGGAGGCGGAGCGTCACCTTCTGCGAGCGGAGCCGCATCTCCGTCCCGTCCGGGGCGAAGACGCGGAAGCGCGTCGGCGTCCCGTCGCCGCCGCCGGCCGCGCCGCGCGGGACGAAGCGCGGGTCGCTCTGCTCGCAGTAGAGGGTGACCGTCTGCCACTCCTCCAGCAGGAGGTAGTCGCGGCGGATCCCCAGCCCGCCGCGGCCGCGCCCGTCACCGCCGCTCCCGGCGATCAGTTCGCTGCGCAGGATGCGCATCGGGTACTCGCTCTCGGCGACCTCGACCGGCAGGAGTCCCACGTTCGACATGTAGGTATCGACACCGTCGAGCCCATCGCCCAGGCGATGGCCGCCGGTCCCGCCCCCGACGACGTCCTGCGCCGCCGTGGGGCGGCCGCTCCGCGGCGACGTCCCCCCGGCATTGATGCCGAAGAAGCCGACCATCCCCGAGGCGACCGCCTTCTCCGGCCAGACCGCCCCGGCGGCGCGGAGCAGGGTATCCGCGGTCCGCTGGCAGGTCAGGTGCCGCACGCTCACCGCGGCCGGCGGCCGCGGGCGGAGCACGCTCCCCTCGGGGCAGACGATGGTGATCGGCCGCAGCGCGCCGTCGTTGGAGGTGAGCGCCGGGTCGGCGAGCACCTTGACCAGGAAGACGACGCAGGCGCGGGTGCTCGCCCACGGGTTGTTGAGCGCGCCGGGCACCTGCGCGGCCGAGCCCGAGAAGTCGACGGTGAGCCGGTCGCCGCGCTTGGTGAGCCGGGCGTGGATCCTCGTCGGCGGGCCGGCAGCGCCGTCGTCGTCGAGGAAGCCCTCGGCCTCACCCTCGCCGTCCCGGAGCGCCGCCAGGGCGGCGCGCGTCCGCCGCTCCGCGTGGTCGAGTGCCCGCTCGAACGCCGTCTCCACCGCAGCCGCGCCGTGGTCCTCGACGACCTCCGCCAGGCGGCGCTCGCCGGACCAGCAGGCGGCCGTCTGCGCGCGCAGGTCGGCGAGCGTGGCCACCGTGTCGCGGACGTTGGCGCCGATCAGGTCGAAGAGCTCGGCGTCGGGCTCGCCGCGGCGGTAGAGCCGGACCGGCGGCAGGATCAGCCCCTCGGCGTAGAGCTCGTTGAGGTCGGCCCCCTCGGTGCCGGGGTTGGGCCCGCCGAAGTCGGCGTGGTGGGCGACCGTGCCGGTCCAGGCGAAGAGAGCGCCGTCCCGGAAGACCGGGTGGAGGATGTTGACGTCGGGCGTGTGGGCGCCGCCGACATAGGGCGAGTTGGCGATGAAGACGTCGCCCGGCGCCAGCGTCGAGCGGTGGCGCGCGAGCGTGGCGCGGACGACCAGGCTGATCGCACCGAGCTGAGAGGGGATGAAGTCGCCCTGGGCGACGAGCCGCCCGCCGGCGTCGAAGAGGGCACAGCTGTAGTCGTCCATCTCGCGGATGATCGGGCTGTAGCTCGAGCGCTTGAGCACGGCACCCATCTCGTCGGTCACCGAGAGGAGCGCGGAGTGGAGGATCTCGAAGCGGACCGGGTCGAGCGCGCGCGCCCTCATGCGTCCGCCTCCGCGAGCAGCAGGTTGCCGCGGCGGTCGACCCGCGCCTCCTGGCCCGCCAGCACGACCGTGGTGGCGTCGAGCTGCTCCACGATCGCCGGGCCGGGGATCCGGTCGCCCGCGCGGAGCCGCTCCCGCCGGTAGGCCGGCACCGGCCGCCGCGTGCGCCGTCCGGGGAGGAGCACCGCCCGCCGCTCGTGGAGCGCGTCGGTCGCCGGCCGGCCGGAACCCGCCGCCAGTTCCCGCTCGGCGGGACGCGGCAGCGCCCCGGACCCCGAGAGCCGCAGCGTCACCACCTCGACCGGCTCGTCCGGCGCGGCATGGCCGTAGGTGGTGCGATGGATGGCGTGGAACGCCTCCGCGAGCCGCCGCAGGGCGGCCGCGCCCGTCCCGTCGAGCGGCACGCTCAGCTCGTACCCCTGTCCAACGTAGCGGCAGTCGGCGGCGGCCAGGTAGCGCCGCCGGCCGCTCGCGATGCCGTCGTCGCCGAGCCGTTCGTCGATCCGGTGCCGCGCCGCGGCGAACCAGGCGACCAACTCCTCCAGCGCCGCCGGCTCCAGCACGCGGAGCATCGTCTGCGCCTCGTCGACGCGCAGGTCGGCGGCCATCAGGCCGGCCGCGGAGAGGAGCCCCGGGTGGAGCGGCACGATCGCCGCGGGCAGGCGCAGCTCGCGGAGGAGCCGCGCGGCGTGGAGCGGGCCGGCACCGCCGAAGGCGACGAGCGTGCAGCCACGCGGGTCGACGCCGCGCGCCACCGAGACGCTCCGGATGGCGCGCGCCAGGTGGGCCGTGGCCACCGCGATGATCCCCTCCGCGGTCGCGTCGACCGAGAGGCCGAGCCGCCCGGCCAGCCGCCCGACCGCCTCCCCCGCCGCGCCCCGGTCGAGGACGAGCCGGCCGGCGAGCGGCGTCCGCTCGCCGAGCGTCCCGACGACGACGTGGGCGTCCGTCACGGTCGCCTCGCGACCGCCCCGCCCGTAGGCCGCGGGACCGGGGTCGGCGCCGGCGCTCTGGGGCCCGACCTTCAGCGAGCCGCCGGCGTCGATCCAGGCGATCGAGCCGCCGCCCGCCCCCGCCGTCGCCATCTCGATCGTGGGCGCCAGGATCGGCTGACCCTCGATCTCCTGGAGCGTCGCCATGGGCGCCCGCCCGCCTTCGACCAGGCAGACGTCCACCGACGTGCCGCCCATGTCGAGCGCGATCGCCCGCCCCACCCCACAGGCGACCGCGACCGCGGCGGCGCCGGCGACGCCGGCCGCAGGTCCGGAGAGGACGAGCCGGTGCGCCTCCGCCTCGGCCCGTGGGGCCCGGAGGCTGCCGCCGCTCGAGGTCATGACGAGGAGGGCGGCCCGCACGCCGCGGCCGCGGATCGCCTCCGCCGCCGAGAGCAGATAGCGGCCGACGACGGGGCGAAGGACCGCGTTGAGGGCCGTCGTGGCGGTGCGCGGGTACTCGCGGAACTCGCGCGCCACGGCCGAGGAGCGGGACACCGGCAACCCGGGGAAGCGCGCCAGGAGCGCTTCCTCGAGACGGCGTTCGTGCCGATCGTCGACGTAGCCGAAGAGGAGGGCGATGGCGACCGCCTCGGGGCGGCGCACAGCCACCTCGTCGAGGAGCCGCCCCACCTCGGCCTCGTCAAGCGGCTCGAGCACCGTGCCTTCGGCGGCGATCCGCTCGCGGACGTCGAGCCGGTCTCGGCGGGCGATCAACTCGCGCGGTCGAGGTTGCTCGAGGTCGTACATCCGCGGGCGGCGGCCGCCGCGGTGGCCCAGGACGTCGCGGAACCCGGCCGTGGCCAGGAGGACGGCGCGGGCCGTCCGCCCGGTGAGTAGGGCGTTCGTGGCGACCGTCGTGCCGTGGAAGAGGAGCGACACATCGCCTGGCTCGACCCCCGCGGCGACGAGCTCGTCAAGGCCGGTGAGGAACCCTTCCGCCGGGTCGTCGGGCGTGGAAGGGACCTTGGCCACGAGACGGCGGCCGTCGGTGGCGATCGCCACCACGTCGGTGAAGGTGCCGCCGACATCGACGCCGACGAGCCAGCGCGTGCGGCGGCCGCTCACCGGGCGAGCAGGCCGCCGTCGACCAGGACGGTCGCGCCGGTCAGGTAGGATGCCTCGTCCGACGCCAGGAAACAGATCAGCGCGGCGACCTCGTCGGCGCGGCCGAGGCGACGGAGCGGGACGCGCGTCTCGAGGTAGGCGCTTCCGCGGACCGGGTCGTCCATCAGGCGCAACATCGGCGTCGCGATCAGCCCCGGCGCCACGGCGTTGGCGCGGATGCCGCGCGGTCCCCATTCGACCGCCATCTGGCGGGTGAGGGCGCAGACGCCCGCCTTGGACGCGTCGTAGGCGCCGCTCGGCTCCTCCGCCCCGCCCGCGAAGGCCGCCACGGAGGCGACGTTGACGATCGACCCGCCGCTTCCGCGCCCCATCCCGGCGGCCACGACCGCCCGCGCCACCAGGAACGTGCCGCGCAGGTTCACCTCGAGGACCTCGTCCCAGTCCGCGGCGTCCGTCTCCAGGAGCGCCCGGACCCGGTAGATGCCGGCCGCCTGGACGAGGATCTCGGGCGCCCCACCGAGTCGTTCCACCGCCAGCGCCACGGCCGACTCGACCGCCGCCGGGTCCCGCAGGTCGGCGAGGAGCTCGACGGCATCCGGCCCGGGTCGCACGTCGAGCCAGCTCACCCGCGCCCCCTCCGCGGCGAGCCGGCGCGCCGTCGCCAGGCCGATCCCCGAGGCGGCGCCGGTGACGAGCGCCCGCCGTCCGGCGAAGCGGTCGCCGCTCATCGGCGCACCACCCCGCCATTCACGTCGAGGGTGTGGCCGGTGATGTACGCCGCGTCGTCCGAGGCGAGGAAGGCGACCGCCGCTCCCACGTCCTCGCCCGTCCCCAGGCGCCCGAGGGGCACGCTGCGGATCACCGCCGCGCGTTCGTCCTCGAAGCTGGTGCCGCGCCGGGCGGCCCGGAGGCGGAGCTCCTGCCAGTGCATCTCGGTCGCCATGTTGCCGGGGGCGATGCGATTGACGCGGAGGGCGGGACGGGGCGTCACGGGCGGAAGCTTCCGGCCGCCCGGAAGATCAGTCCCTGCGCTCTTCGTCGCGCGTCTCGCCCTGCCCCCCGGACGCCTCGCGACGAAGCGCGCTCACCGCCTTGCCCAGCGTCCGGCCGAACTCGGGAAGCGTCTTCGTCCCGCGCCACAGGAAGACGATCACGAGGATGACGACAAGGACGAGAAGCAGGTCCTGCATGGGCGCATCGTAGCCCAGCCGGGCGGCGCCCAGGCGGCCGGGCCGCCTTCGTACCCGATAGACTCGACCCGCCGTGGCCCGCCCGACCCGCCTCTACATCTGCAGCGACCTGCACGCCGCCGAGCGGGCCTGGCGCAAGCTGCTCAACGCGACCGTGGCGAACACGTACCGGGCCGACGCGGTCCTCCTCGCCGGCGACCTGACCGGCAAGGCGATCGTGCCGATCCTGCGGGTCGACGGGCGCTTCGAGGCGGAGCTGCTCGGCAGCCACCGCGTCGCTCGCGACGAGAAGGAGCTGGCGGCGCTGGAGCGCGAGATCGCCGACGTCGGCTACTACTCCTACATCACGACGGCGGACGATGCGGCCCGCGTCGCCGTCGACCCTGCCGCCCGCGCCGACCTCTTCCACCGGCTGATCGTGGAGCGGCTCGAGTCATGGCTCCGGCTCGCCAACGAGCGCCTGGCGAACTGCCCGGTCCCCGTCTACCTGATGCCGGGAAACGACGACGACTTCGCCATCGACCCGGTCCTCGACCGGGATGGCTGGGTCACCATCAACGCCAATGAGAAGGTGCTCGAGATCCCCGGCGGACTCCAGCTCGCCTCGATGGGCTGGTCCTCGCCCACCCCGTGGCAGACGCCGCGGGAGCTCCCGGAGGAGGAGTTCCTCGACCGCCTCTCGGCGCTCACCGGTCCGATCCGCGACTTCCGGCGCGCCGTGATCATGACCCATGTGCCGCCCTACGACTCGGGGCTCGACACGGCGCCGCTCCTCGACGCCTCGCTGCGGCCGACCATCTCGGCCGGCGACCTCCTGCGCGGGCCGGTCGGCTCGACCGGGGTACGCACGGCGATCGAGCGCTTCAAGCCGCTACTTGGTGCCCACGGCCACATCCACGAGTCGGGCGGCGAGACGCGGATCGGCTCGACGCTCTGCGTCAACGCCGGGTCCGAGGCGAACCACGGCATCCTGCGCGGCTACCTGGTCGACGTCGGCCCGGACGCGATCGAGCGCTGGCTGCGGGTGGAAGGCTGAGCGGGAGCGGAGGCGCGACGTGGAACGGCTGACGATCGCTGGGATCCAGCACGCCTGCGGCCCCGACCGCGCGGCGAACGAGGCGACCGCCTTCGCCATGGCCCGCCTGGCGCGCGAGCGGGGCGCCACCCTGATCTGCTTCCAGGAGCTCTTCGGGGCCATCTACTTCCCCCAGCGCCCCGGGGCGAGCGAGTACTTCGGCTGGGCCGAGCCGATCCCCGGCCCGGCGACCGAGCGCCTCGGCGCCCTCGCCCGCGAACTCGGGGCGACGCTCATCGGCTCGATCTTCGAGCGCGCCATGGGCGGCCTCTTCTACGACTGCGCCGTCGTCATCGCCCCCGACGGCTCGCTCGCCGGCAAGTGGCGCAAGATGCACATCCCCGACGGGTCCGGCTACTTCGAGAAGTACTACTTCACGCCGGGCGACACCGACTACCCGGTCTTCGCCATCGGCGCCGGCGCGGATGCAGCGACCGGAGATGCGCTGCGCCTCGCTGTGCCGACCTGCTGGGACCAGTGGTTCCCGGAGGTGGCGCGCATCTGCGCCCTCAGGGGCGCCGACCTCATCTGCTACCCGACGGCGATCGGATCCGAGCTCGACCCGGCGCTCGCCGGGGCCGACACGGAAGAGGCCTGGCGGACGGTGATGCGCGGCCACGCCATCGCCAACTGCGTCTACGTGGTGGCGGTCAACCGGGTCGGCATAGAGGGCGAGATCGCCTTCTACGGCGGCTCGTTCGTGGCCGACCCGACCGGCGAGGGCGTCGCCCGCCTCGACGACCGCCCGGGGATCCTGCTGGCGACGATCGACCCCGCACGGCTCGAGTTCGCCCGCCGCCTCTCCCCCTTCTGGCGCGACCGGCGGCCGGAGACCTACGGCACGATCCTGACGAAGGGCGGCCGCTAGGTCCCGGCGGCACCGCCGGCGAGTGGGGGGCCGTCCGGCCCTACCCGGAGCCCGACACGGACGTCAGACTCGCCCGACACGCGCGGGAGGCGTCGACGCGCGGTCGCCTCAACCCTGGTCGCCTTCGACCGCGCCGAGCCACTGGCGAGCCCGGCCCGTCCCAAGGTGGAGGATCTGCCGTGCGCAACATCCTTGGTCGGGCGATGCCCCTGCTTGCGATGCTGACCTTCGCGGCGTTCTGCCGATCACGCTGGCGAAGGCACCTGCGAGGGACTCACCCGGGCGACCCCGTGATGCGCCTGCGCCAGCTGGCGGAACTGCGTGACGCCGGCCTGCTGACGGAGGCGGAGTTCGAGGCGAAGAAGGTCGAGCTCCTCGCCCGCATGTAGGCCGATCGGGCCGTCACCCGATCCGCGCTCGGCGGAGGGATGCCTGCCACCGGCAGTGGCAGCGCCGAACGATCGGCGGGGCGACTCCCGCTCAGCTGGCGCTCGGGTCCGTCACCGTCCGCGCCGCGAGGTCGAGCGGCCGGCCCTCGACGCCGCGCTCGGCCCCATCACCGTCTGCGCCGCGAGGTCAAGCGGCCGCCCCTCGGCGCCGCGGAGCCACTGGCGCACGTTCTGACCCAGGTGCGGCACGAAGTAGCCGCCCTCCTGGAGGACGACGAGCCGCCTCCCCGTCGCCGCGACCCGCCGGCCGGCCTCGTGGTAGACGGGCATGGAGAGGGCGAAGTCGCCGATCGGGTCGTGGCCGTAGGTGTCGATCCCCAGGCTGACGACGAGGAGCGAGCCGCCGAAGCCGGCGATCCGCTCCAGCGCGCGGTCGAGCGCCACCAGGTACTGCTCGTCGGTCGTGCCGGCCGGCATCGGCTGGTTGAAGGTGGCGCCGGCGCCGGCACCGGTCCCTGTCTCGTCGGCGTGGCCAGCGTAGTAGGGATACGTGCGCGCCGGGTCGGCGTGGATCGAGCAGTAGAGGACGTCCCCGCGGTCGTAGAAGATCTGCTGCGTGCCATTGCCGTGGTGGTAGTCGACGTCGAGGATCGCCACCGGCTCCCGGGCCCGTGCGGCGAGGGACTGGGCGACGATGGCGGCGTTGTTGAAGTAGCAGTAGCCGCCGAGCATCGCGCGCGCGGCGTGGTGACCGGGCGGCCGGCAGAGCCCGTAAGCGGCTCGCTCACCGGCCAGCACGAGGTCGGCGGTCGTCAGCGCCACATCGACCGCGGAGCGCGCGGCCCGGTATGTCCCGGCGACGATCGGGGTCGCCGTGTCGAAGCACCAGTAGCCGGCCTGGCCGCAGGGGGAGTCAGGCTCGCGGACGTCGCCCATCCCCTCGCGAAGCCGGGCGTGGAGGAAGGCGTCGGGCATGATGAACGGCGCCCCCGTGCCGCGTTCCCGCCACTCGCGCCAGGCGCGCTCGAGATACGCCAGGAGGCGGGCGTCGTGGACCGCGGTGATCGGCTCGGCGCCGTGCTCGGTGAGACCCTCGAAGGCGAAGCCGCCGTCCGCATCGAGCGCCGTGCGGATCGACTCGGCCCGCCCGGGCACCTCGTAGGCGGGGATCGACTGCCCGCCCGTCACCTCGGAGGGCGGATCGTGGAGCAGGTGGTCGGCCGTGTAGACGACGCGCATCGGCGATCCTCCATCGGGCGGGACGTCGCTGTGTCAGGATAGCCGCCGTGGAGTCGACCCCGGCGCCGCCGACACCGCCGGCCGCCCGCCACCCGATCGCGGACGCGGCGCGCTCGTTCGCGCGGGGGACCCTCGCCCCGCGGATCGCTGGCTGGGAGGAGACCCGCCGCTTCCCTCGCGAGGCGACCCGCCACGCAGGACGGCTCGGCCTGGCCGGCCTCTTCGCCCCGCCCTCCCTCGGCGGCCGGGGGCTCGGTGCGCCGGAGACGGTCGACGCCTTCGAGGAACTCGGCCGCGTCGACGCCGCCTTCGCCTTCCTCGTCTCGATGCACAACCTGGTGACGGCGGCGATCTGCAGCGCCGGGTCGGACGCGGTCATCGAGCGCTGGGGGCGGGCGCTCACCTCCGGCGAGGCGCTCGGCGGGTTCGTCTTGACCGAGCCGCAGTCGGGCTCCGACGCGGTCGCGCTCACGACGCTCGCCACCCCGACCGCCGCTGGCGGCTGGCGCCTCTCGGGCGAGAAGGCGTGGGTCTCGCTCGGCGGCGAGGCGGACGTCTTCATCGTCGTGGCCAAGACGTTGCCCGAGCCGGGCCACCGCGACATCGCCATCTTCGTGGTGGAACGCGACGACCCGGGCGTCACCTTCGGGCCGCCCTACGACACGATGGCGGCGCGCTGGCTGCCGATCACCGACGCCCGCTTCGACGACGTGGCGCTCGGAGCGGAGCGTCTCCTCGTGCCGCCCGGCCAGGGGCTCCGCGCGGCGCTCGCCGCCATCGACCAGGCCCGCCTCAACGTCGCCGCCGGCTGCTGCGGCATCCTGGCCGAGTCGCTCGAGGTGGCGACCGCCTACGCCCGGCGCCGGTACGCCTTCGGCTCACCGATCGCGGAGCTCGAGGCGATCCAGTGGAAGCTGGCCGACCTGGCGACCGATCTCGAGGCGTCGCGCCTGCTGGTGCGGCAGGCGGCCGGGCGGCTCGGCACGCCGGACGGCTCGGTCGCCTGCGCTCACGCCAAGCGCTTCGTCCCCGACGCCGCGCTGCGCGGCGCCGCCGAGGCGTCCCAGGTCCTCGGCGCCTATGGCTGGACGAACGCCTACCCGCTCGCCCGCTTCATCGCTCTTGCCAGGATGGCCCAGTCGGTCGACGGCACGACCGAGATCCAGCGGCTCGTCATCGCCCGCTCACTCCTGCGCGAGTGAGGGCAGGCGCCGGGTCCTACTGCATCCGGCGGATTGTCGGCCGGCCGGCGCGGCGCGATAATCACCGCTCCCCGGCATGGCGCCGCCGGCGCCGACCGGGTCGCCGAAGAGCGCCGGAGCGTGTCGCCAGAGTCCACGAACCTCCCCGATCAGCCGGTCCTCGTCGTCGACGACGACGAGGCGATCCGCCGCCTCTTCATGCGGGCGCTGGCCGGGGCCGGGTTCGAGACGCTCGAGGCCGCCAGCGGCGAGCAGGCGCTCTCCGTGCTCGAGACGAACCCGGTCGCCCTCGTCCTGCTCGACAGCCAGATGCCGGGGATGGGCGGCGTGGAGGTCGTCCGCCGCTGCCGCGCCCGCGAGGAGACGCGCACCCTCCCGATCATCCTCGTCACCGGCCAGACCGACGTCTCCGACCGCGTCCGCGGGCTCGAGGCCGGGGCGACCGACTACCTGACCAAGCCGGTCCACCTCGACGAGCTGCTCGCCCGGGTCCGCTCGCACCTGCGCGGCCAGGCGGCCTGGGCGAACCTGCTCACGGGCGAGCTCCAGCGGCGCTCCGAGGCGGTGGCGGCGCTCGGCCGGATCCGGCCGGGCGAGACACTGGAGGAGACGGCGGAGGCGATCCTGAGCGAGCTGCTGCGGGCGCACCGGGCGGACTTCGGGATGCTCGTCGCGCTCCGCGACGACGGGACGGCGATGCCGCTCGCGGTGAACATGGTCGACCCCGGCACCTACCTGGTCCGGCCCGGCGTCGCGCTTCCCGCCGAGATGGCCGCCCACCTGCGCCGCCGCGCCGAGCAAGGCCCATGGCAGGAACGCGGGGGGATGCGGCCGGAACACGTGGCAGGGTACGGTCGCACGGCGACCGAGACGGGGCTCGGGACGATCGTCCATCACGCGCCGCTGCGCAGCGGGATGCGCGTGGTGGGAGACCTCGTGCTGGCCATCGGTACTTCCGGGGACCGAACCGGGCTCGCGCCGGACCGGTTCCTCTCGGCCGTCATCGACTACGCCGCGGTCGCCAGCGCTCTCCTCGCACCGTCCCTCGAGGCGCGGGAGCAGGTCGGCAGCGAGCGCTCGGTCCTGGCGGCGATCCTGGCGGGCGGCGCCTTTCGCCCCGTCTACCAGCCCATCGTCGAGCTGGACGGGCGGCGCGTCGTTAGCCACGAGGCGCTGACGCGCTTCGCCGACGGGGCGCGTCCCGACCTCCGCTTCGCCGAGGCGGAGCGGCTCGGGCTCGGCTTCGACTTCGAGACGGAGACGATGCGCCGCGCCATCGAGACGGCGCGGCGACTCCCGCCGGGGACGGCGCTCGCCCTCAACGCCTCGCCACGGCTCGTGCTGGAGACCGACCGGCTCGCCCCGCTCCTGGCGAGCGCCGACCGCGAGGTCGTCCTGGAGGTGACCGAGCATGTCCCTGTCGACGACTACGCCCGTTTCCGCGCCGCGCTCGCGCGGCTGCCGGGGATCCGCATCTCGGTCGATGACGCTGGCGCCGGCTTCGCCAGTCTCCGCCATATCCTGGAGCTGTCGCCAAGCTACGTGAAGCTCGACATCTCGCTCGTCCGCGGCATCGATGCCGATCCGGTCCGCCAGGCGCTCGTCGCCGGGCTCGTCCACTTCGCCCGCAGCACCGGGGCGCAGCTGGTCGGTGAGGGGATCGAGACGGAGGACGAGCTGCGGAGCCTGCGGAACCTCAGCGTGGAGCTCGGTCAGGGTTACCTGCTCGGCCGTCCCCAGCCGGTCGGGGAACCCGCCGGCCGCGCGACGGCCTGAGGGGCCGCCCGGCGGCGCCCCTTCGCGGCGTCAGGCGCCCGGGCCGCCTCCCGCCGCCCGGCGGGACTCGAGTTCGACGATCTTGTTCTGCGGGTACTCGACCCGGCGGTGGTACATCCCCAGCAGCTGCGCCACAAACGCCTCGCGGATCCGCTCGAGGTCGCGGAACGTCAGGTCGCACTCGTCGAACTGGCCCTCCTCAAGCCGTTCCTGGATGATCCGCGAGACCATCGCCCGGATCGCCGGCTCCTCGTGGGAGGTGAGCGAGCGGACCGACGCCTCCACCCCGTCGGCCAGCATCAGGAGGGCCGCCTCGCGCGACTGCGGTTTGGGTCCCGCGTGGCGGAAGCGGGCGACGTCGACGCCCGGCGGCGCGGCGGCCGCGGCGGCCGCGGGCGGCGGTATGGCCGGCCCAGCGCCCGCCTGCTCGCGCGCCCGGGCCAGGAAGTAGCTCATCGTCGCCGTCCCGTGGTGCTGCGGGATGAAGGCGATGAGCGCCTTCGGCAGCCCGCACTGGTAGGCCAGGTCGATCCCGTCGGCGACGTGCTCCTTGAGGATCGACGCGGAGACCTCCGGCTCGAGCTGGTCATGGACGTTCTCGCCGCCGGCCTGGTTCTCGATGAAGGCGAGCGGGTTCTTCAGCTTGCCGATGTCGTGGTAGTAGGCGGCCACGCGGGTGAGGAGCGCGTCGGCCCCGATCGCCTCGGCGGCCCGCTCGGCGAGGTTGCCGACCATCAGCGAGTGGTGGTACGTCCCCGGCGTCTCGACCAGCAGCCGCCGCAGGAGCGGCTGCGACGGGTTGGCCAGCTCGAGCAGCTGGAAGACGGTGGTGATGCCGAAGACGTTGCCCAGGATGGCGAAGAGCCCGAACGCGGCGACGGCCGAGCCCGCCGCCGCCGCGCCCGAGGCGGCGGAGAGCTGGAGCACCCCCGTCAGGTCGCGGCCGGAGGAGATGGAGAAGATGGCGACGACGGCGACGTTGGTGAAGAGCACGGCGACCCCGGCACGGGCGAAGTAGCCGAACCGGTCACCGCGGCGCACCGCCACGATCCCGGCCAGGCCGCCGGCCAGGGAGTAGGCGGCGAGCTCCAGCGACGCGCCGTTCGCCGCGCCGGCGAGGAGCGCCAGGCTGGCGACCAGGACGGTCGCCGTGCTCGCGTCGAGGAGGATCGCCACCAGCATGCCGGCCGCCGCCGTCGGCACGAAGAAGGGCAGGATCGACCGGCCGCTGGTGAGCCCGACGGCAAGCGTCGTCACCACCAGGATCAGCCCGATCAGGATCAGCGCGTTGTTGCGGTGCCAGAACTCGGGGCGGAAGCGCCAGATCCAGGCGAGGAGGAGCCCCACCACGAGGCCGGCCAGGAGGAACCAGCCGGCCAACCGGACGAGCACGTACTCGCGGCCGAGGTCGAGGAGACCGAGGTGCTCCATCTTCTCGAAGTCGAGCGGCTCGATGGGGTGCCCGGCGTCGACGATGATCTCCCCGGGTCTCACGGTCGCCGTCACCGGGGCGACCCGCTGGGCCGCCGCCACGCGCGCCGCCTCGTGGGCGGCCGCGTCGTACGAGGAGTTGGGGAAGACGAGCGGGGCGAGGATCTCGGCGCCCAGCTGGCGCTGCTCCGGCGTCAGCGCGGTGTCGAAGCGCGTCGCCAGGCCGGCGCGTGCCTCGGCCACCGCCGTGTCGCGCAGCTCGGCCCGTTCGACGGCGTCGAGGACGCGCGTCAGCTCGGCCTTGATCGTCGCCCAGCCGGTGGCGTCGAGACCCTCGATGGTGGCCCGCGCCCCCTCCGAGAGGCCGGGGATCGCCGCGGCCAGGGCGGCCCGCCGCGCCTCCTCGTCGAGGAAGGCAGCGAAGGCGGCGTCGACCGGGGCGACCATCAGCCGCAGCGCGCGGGCCTGCTGCTGGGCGATCAGGTCGGCCCGCTCGAAGCTGTAGTCGTAGACCGGCTCGACCGCCTCGCGCGCCGCCCGGCGCGCCTGGTCGGTGAGGATCGCGCTCTCGAAGGTGGCGGTCCCCGGGGCCCGGATGTCGGTCGGGGCGATCTCGCCGATGCGCAGCTGCGGGCCGGTCTCCGCCAGGCCGGCGGCGAGGATCGCGGTGAGCGCACCGACGAGGACGACCGCGGCGAAGACGAGGCGGACGGCGTCGCGACGGGTGAAGCGCTCCGCGGCGCGGAGCGAGGTGGCGAGCATCGTCAGCCGGCGCGGCGGGCCAGCTCGGCGGCGACCATCGCGGAGACCGTGCGGCCGTCCGCCCGCCCCCGCGTCCGCGGGGCCAGCAGGCCCATCACGCGGCCCAGATCGCGCGGCGAGGCGGCGCCGGCCTCGTCGACGGCGGCGACGACGAGGTCGTGCAGCTCATCCTCGGAGAGCGCCCGGGGCAGGAACTCGGCGATGATGGCGATCTCGGCCTCTTCCTTCGCGGCGAGCTCGGGCCGGCCGCCCTTCGAGTACGCCTCCACCGACTCGCGGCGGGTCTTCATCTCGCGCGCCAGCACGGCGACGACCTCATCGTCGGTGAGGGGGCGGCGCGCCGCCTTCTCCGCGTTGTAGGCGGCCGCGACCAGCATCCGCAGCGTCCCGCGGCGCAGCTCGTCGCGCGCGCGCATGGCGCTGGTCATCTCGGCCTGGAGTCTTTGGCTGAGGGACACCGGGGGAGGCTCCTGGGCCCGGCGGATCGACCGTGCGGGGCCCCGATGGGCGGTCGGGGACCGGGGCGATCGGAACGCCTAGGCGCTCTGGCGGGCGACCTTCTTGCGTTTCGCTTCCTTGCGCTTGCGCTTCACGCTCGGCTTCTCGTAGTGCTCGCGACGGCGGGCCTCGGCGAGGATGCCGCTCTGCTGGATCTTCTTGTTGAAGCGGCGCAAGGCGCTCTCGAAGGTCTCGTTCTCACCCACGCGGACTTCTGCCAATCCCGGACTCACCTCCTTGGGCACTCAGCGATCTGTCCACATGGCCGGGGGTGCCACCCGACCCGCCTCGCGCGCAGGGCCGCCTCACGGCCGACCCGGCACGGGCCGGCGGAGTGTAGCGCAGCCCCCGGCGAGGGTCAAACGGCGGCGTTCGGCCTGCGACGCGGCGCTGCGGTACCATCCCATTGGCGCGTTTGGCGCGCCCCCTATCCAGAGCGCCCGAGAGACCTGGCTCGAGGACGGCGCGGCAACCGGTCCGCATCCCTCAGGCGGACACGGTGCTCCGGCCAGCAGCGATAGGAGGAACGAGGGATGTCCTCTTCCGCCCCCCGTCGGCGCGAGCGCGCGCCCATGCCCGCCGGCCAGACGCTGGCGCCGTGCTTCGACGGCTTCCCGTATCTCGTCTCGCGGATCGGACGCTGCGCGCTGCGGCACATCGCGCTGGTCCCGGTCAATTTGGTCTCGCGGACGGATAGTCGACCTGGCCCGCGCCCAGGCTGAGGCGAACCGCCTGGAGACCGTCGCCTGCTTCGCCCCCGGCGACGCCGTGTACGTCGGATTCGACGGCTCCCAAACGTGGGAGGGCCCGACGCCGACCGGGCTCTACGTCGTCGAGCGGCTCCGCCTCGCCGAACCGATCCCGGAGACCGAGGAGCTCGCGGCCCGGCGAGCCTGGCTCCACGCCTTCGAGCGAGCGGTCAGCGCCCAGAGCGCCCGCTACATCATCGGGGACGGGACGAACGGCGGCGAGCGAGCCCGGCCGGCAGACCGCGTGCGCCTCGCTGGTCGCGGGCCGGACGGCCTGCCGGCGGGTCTCCACCGCTGTTTCCGTTGCGGCCGGGCGGCGGGCGACTACCTCCGGGGCGCCGAGGTAATCCACATCTACTGCGCCTGCGACAACCACAACCGCTGCGCCCGCTGTCGCTTGCCACTGGCGGCGCACCGGCTGTCGGCCTTCTTCTGGGACGACGAGGACGGCCATCCCTGGCACGTGGCGGCCTACGAAGGCTTCTCCCATCGTTGTCCGGACGAGGCCGGCGCGTCGCGAAGGCAAAGGTCGCAGGGTCAGGCGCGACCCTCAGCGGGCCTTGATGGGCCGCCTCGCTGCCTGCACCGCCCAATCGCGGACATGGCCACAGGGCGTTCTGGCCAGCAGGACAAACGCCGCGATCGGGCGGGCGCGGCCGCCCCCGGATGGCCCCTGGCGTCCGATCGGCGCTTGCGACCAGCCGCCCCGCGCCGATGCGGCGCCGACCGCCGGCGAGGGCGCGGGCGGTCGTATCCGGGACCCCGCCGGCGCGGATGAGCAGGCCGGACACGCGTTCCGAGGGCGGACCGGCCTCACGGGGTGGCGTTTGTCCCGCTACGAAGAACGCGCCCCGCTCGCCGCGCCCTCAGCCCGAGGGTCCGCTGCTGCTCCGGAGATCACGGCGTTAGACTCACGGCGATCAGCGCCGGCGCACGTTGGACGGACGCTGGAGGGTACGTGGCGACCCAGCCGCAGCTCGCACTCCCCGGCCTCACCCAGCAGGAGCTCGAGTCGCGTCTCTGGGCGGCCGCGAACAGCCTGCGCGGACCCGTTGACCCGGCCGACTTCAAGGCCTACATCTTCCCGCTGCTCTTCTACAAGCGCGTCTCCGACACCTGGGACGAGGAGCACGCCCGGGCGCTCGGCCACTACGGCACCGGCCCGACGCCCGAGATCGAGGCCGACTACCACCGCTTCCAGATCCCCGAGGGCTGCCACTGGCGCGACCTGCGCCGCGTCAGCGAGAACGTCGGCGTCGGGCTCCAGAACAGCCTCGACCGGATCCAGCAGGCGAACCCCGACACGCTCGCCGCGATCTTCGGCGACGTGGCCGGGGGCAACAAGGAGAAGCTGCCCGAGCACGCCCCGTCCCGCGAATCGTTTGACGCT
>Ga0154433_1118_pt3 | contig 17122 bp, 17 predicted proteins | sample RifGroC2_FD_115937 | JGI IMG/M metagenome (GOLD analysis project Ga0154433, IMG submission 115937) | Chloroflexi bacterium GWC2_73_18 | reverse complement strand
GGGGCGTCGGCGTGGGTGTCGGCCGGGGCGTCGGCGTGGGTGTCGGCCGGGGCGTCGGCGTGGGTGTCGGCCGGGGCGTCGGCGTGGGTGGTGGAGCGACGGACACCGTGCTCGGCACCACGGCCGTGAGCACCACGCTACGGGCGCCCGCGCCGCTCCCGCTGGTGGCCGCGAAGCTGTAGCCCCGTGTCCCCGCCGGCAGTGTCCGGCTATTCCGGAAGGTGACGCCGGTCGTGTATGACGATCCGGTGCCGGTCAGGGGAAAGGTCCCGACGCCGCTGATGGTGACGGTGATCGAGCTCGGCGCGCAGTCGGCGTTGTCGGTGTACAGGACGGAGAACGAGAAACTCGTCGTCGTCGTTCCGCTGCCTGGCGACACGGAGCCGTTGCGCAGGCTCATCTGGTGCGACGCTCCGCTGCAGCTGGCGGCCATGGTGATCGGCGCGCCGTACACCAGCGCCAGGGCGATGGCGAGGACGATCGCCGCGCGACATGAGCGAGATCCGGTCGACGTCAAGGACGAAGCCCCTTTGCTGGGAACGCGAGCCGAGCCTATGGCGCGGCCGGCCCGAGCGTCGATGACCCGTTGGTACGCGCGGGAGTGGTCACATGGGGCCTTTCCTCACTCCACCTCCCATGGCCCTATCGCGCGATACCCGACCGGTACCTTTGCCCCCGGAACGTCCCGCCCGCTCTCGGGTATACCGATGGCGTTCCCGCCCGGGTTATCAGATGAGCACCTCACCGGTCGCAATCGAACCTCGCGCCCAGCGTGGATCAGGGAGCTACTCCCTGGTCCGACTCCGCGTCACGCTCGCGTTCCTGGCCGCCTATCTCGTCCTGGTCGCCCTCGCCGTCTACGTCGCCTACCAGCCGGTCGTCGAGGACGAAGGCACGGCCGCCCTCCATCCGGCATTGCTGGCGGCCCTCGTCGGTCTCGTCCTCCCATCGCTCATGGCGATCGTGGTGCGCCTGATCCTGGAGCCCGTGGCGAGACTCGACGAGAGCAGGGCCGAGCTTCGCGAGTCGTACGACAGGGCCAGGCTCGACGCGCTTCGCGACGCACTGACGGGCCTGGGCAACCACCGGGCCTTCCAGGAGGAGCTCGACCGGCAGGTCCAGGAGTCGCTCCGCTACGGCGGCCCGTTGGCGTTGCTGCTGATCGACCTCGACGACCTGAAGCGGGTCAACGACGACCGCGGCCACGCGGGTGGCGACGCCATGCTGCGGGCGATGGGCCGGCTCGCCACGGGGACGATCCGACGGGTCGACCGGGCCTTCCGGATCGGCGGCGACGAATTCGCCATCCTGATGCCGCACGTCGATGGCGAAGCGGCGCTCGCCGTCGCCCGGCGCCTGCTGGCGACCGCACTGGAGGGCGGGACGCAGCTCGATGGCGTCCCGCCGTTCTCGTTCTCGGCCGGCATCTCGGCTTTCCCGGCCCCGAGCAGCGACCGCCATCAGCTCTACCGCCAGGCCGACGCGGCGCTCTACTGGTGCAAACGGCACGGCCGTACCGGGGTGGAGGTCTTCGACCCGACGCGGCATGGCGCCGCCGACGATCTGCGCTCGACCCCCGAGCTGGCCGCCGCCGTCGCCGAGGTCGTGGCCTCAAGGGCCCTGCGCCCGGTCTACCAGCCGATCTTCGCGCTGGAGACCGGTCAACCGATCGGCTTCGAGGGCCTGGTGCGCCCCGAACCGGGCTCGGGCTTCCGCAACGCCGAGAGCCTCTTCTCCGCGGCGGAGGCCGCCCGCCGCACGGTGGAGCTGGACATGGCCTGCCTGGAGGTCGTGGCCGCTGGTCTCGGATCTGTTGGCGCCGACCGGTATGTCAGTTTCAATGTCTCGCCGCGGACGCTGGAGACCGAGCAGTTCAGCCTCACGGAACTGACAGACATCTTTGCCCGGCACGGCATCCCGACGCGGCAGGTCGTCCTGGAGCTGACCGAGCGCGACGCCGTCGAGGATCTCGACCGGCTGCGCCAGAGTCTCGCCAGCTGCCGGGCGGCCGGGATGCGCCTCGCCGCCGACGACGTTGGTGCCGGCAACGCGGGTCTCCGGCTGCTCAGCCAGATCCATTTCGACATCGTGAAGATCGACCTCTCGCTGGTGCAGGGCGGCGTGCTGCGGGACTCGTCCCTGGCGGTCCTGCGCAGCCTGCTCGACCTGGCGGCTCGCTGGCGCGCCACCGTGGTCGCGGAGGGGGTCGAGACGCCCGAGCAACTTGAGGCCGTCGGCCAGCTCGGCATCCCGGCCGCGCAGGGATACCTCCTCGGCAGGCCGATGAACCTGGCGGCGGCGGACGCGGTCGACGTGCAGGCGCTCATCGCCCCCGACCGAGCGCGTCCTCCGGTGACGGAAGGCGCACGCGCCTACGGGTAGTCGGCCTCGAAGTTGCGCGCCATCTCCGAGAAATAGGGGTCTCCGGTCAGAGCGGTGAGCGAATCGAGCTGCCAGATGTGGATGGCGTGGTACTTCGACGCCTGGCGCTTGTGCCGCAGGCAGTAGTAGCTCATGCCACCCGGATGGCGGTATTGGGCGATGTACTCACGGATGGTGGTGACCGAGCCGAGCAGGAGTTGCTCCGCCCGCGCGTCCCCGGTCTCATTCCAGTAGTCGTAGAGACCGAAGAGGGCGAAGAGGTAGCCGTTGAGGGTGTGGTCCTTGTCGGTCGGGTACTCCTCCAGCCAGAGGTAACCGTCTTCGACGTAGTCGACCCACGGCTCACTCCCCGGGCCCAGCAGCTCGAGGCTGCGGAACGTGAGGTCGGCTGAGTCGAAGTACCGCCGCTCCCCCGTCGCCTGGTAGAGGCGCACGTACATCGAGAGCGCGAGGCCCTGCGCCATCGCCGAGTACCAGGGCGCCCGCAGCGTCTCGGCGGCGATGCCGTGCATGGCGAAGTCGAAGTCGTACGGGATGAAGAGCGCGCCGCGCGACTCGATGGCGATCTCGCGAAGCTTGGCGGCGATCTCGATCGCCGCCTCGAGCTGCGCCCGGTCGTCGGTGGCGCGGTACTCCTCGATCAGGCGGATGGCGAGGTAGCCCAGGCCGGCCGGCTGGTAGTAGAGCTTGCCGTTGACCTCCTTCATGGGGATATGCTCCTCGCCCGGTTCGTAGCGGAAGCGTTGCCCGGCGTAGGGCGCCTCGTCCGCCGGCAGCCGGGCGAGCTCGAAGTCGCCGATCCGGTACGGCGGCGGGCTCGGGCTCGGAGTGGGGGCGGGTGTCGGCGTCGGGGTCGCCCGAGGGGTGGGGGGCGGGGCGCTCGGGCTGGGGACGGCATGCGTTGCGCCGGCGGGCGGGCCGGTCACGTTCGCGGAGGAGCGGGGCGTCGTGGTGCCGTTGGCCGAGGAGCCCGGGGAGGCGCCGTCGGCGAGCGTCAGGTAGCCGGTCGCCACCAGGAGCCCGATCAGGATGCCCGCCGGGATGGCCGTGCGGCTGCCGGTCCTCATGCCCTCCGTTCCGAGTCTCAAGGCGCCCGATCCTTGCCGCGCTTCGGCCGCAAGCGGACGACGTGCCCCGGCACGGCTCGCGGCCCGGTCAGGGTAGCAGGAGACGCCCCGGCGCGAGCCGGCGCCGGGGAGGCTCGCCCGGAGCAAGAGGCGACGGATAGTCGAGCGGTCGAGGGAGATGCCGTCGCACCGGTGGGCGGCCTTCCGGCGCTCGAGGTGACGGGGCGAGACGTCGAGGGCGAGGGCCGCCTCGATCGCGGTCAGATGATCGGCCAGCAGCTCGGCCAGCAGCTGGAGCCGGCCCTGCTCCTGCGGTCCCACCGGCCGGGTGACAGGATCGCTGGCCTCCGACATGCCGCCGGGGCGCGTTTGACCGCTCGCGGGGAGCGTCGTACCATCAATGTTCGCGTCCCGGCCCAGGGCCGGGCGCGTCACCATGTCAGAGGCGCGCCGCAAGGGCGTAACGCCGCTAGGGGACCCATGTACGCAGTCATCGAGACCGGCGGGAAGCAGTACCGTGTCGAGGTCGGTTCGGAGATCGAGGTCGAGCGCCTCGCCGGTGACCCCGGCAGCGAGGTCGTGCTCGATCGCGTCCTGCTCGTCGCGGATGAGGCGGAGGCCAGCGTCGGCCGCCCGCTGGTCGAGGACGCTCGCGTCACCGCCAGCGTCGTGCGCCAGGCGCGCGGCGACAAGATCATCGTCTTCAAGTACCGGCCCAAGGCGCGTCGCCGCGTCAAGAAGGGGCATCGGCAGGAGCTGACCGTCCTCCGCGTCGCTGACATCGTCCACCTGGGCAGGAGCGCCGCGGCCGAGGCGACCAGGGTGGAGGAGGCCGCCAAGACCGAGCGGCAGCGGCTCGAGGAAGCGGCGGCCGCGCAGGCGGTGCGCGACGCGGCCCTGGCCGAGCGACTGGCGAAGAAGGCGGCGCAGGCGAAGGCCGAAGCGAATGCGGCGCAGGCGAAGGCCGAAGCGAAGGCGGCGCAGGCGATGGCCGAAGCGAAGCCGGCGCGGGGCACGGCGAAGCCGAAGGCGAGCGAGGCGAAGCCGGTGCGCGGGAAGGCCAGGGCGCAGTCGGGCGAGTCGGCCCCCCCGACGGACGAGCCGAAGAAGCGCGGGACGCGCGCGAAGAAGGACGAGTAGCGATGGCGCACAAGAAGGCAGGCTCCAGCTCGAGGAACGGGCGCGACAGCGTCGGCCAGCGGCTCGGCATCAAGGCCGGCGACGGCGAGCTGGTGAGGGCCGGCTCGATCATCGTGCGGCAGCGCGGTATGACCTTCATCGCCGGCGCGGGGACCGGCCTGGGACGCGATTACACGGTCTTCGCCACCGTCACTGGCCGCGTCCGCTTCGAGCACGAGCGCCGCGACAAGAAGCGCGTCCGCGTCGAGGCCGAGACGGCCGCGCCGGCGGCGGGCGCGTAGGCCGCGCGACCGCGATGAAGAAGGGGATCCACCCCGGGTACCACCAGGCGACGGTCACGTGCGCCTCGTGCGGGGCGAGCTTCACCGTCGGCTCGACGCGGCCCGAGATCCGGGTCGACGTCTGCTCCAGCTGCCATCCGTTCTTCACCGGTAAGCAGACGATCGTCGACACCGCCGGCCAGGTCGAGCGCTTCCAGCGCCGCCTCGAGCGCGCCGCCCGCGGGTAGCTCGCCGCGGCCCACGCGGGCGCGACGAGTAGACTCAACGGTGCGATGGCACGGTTCACCTACGGCGGCCAGGCCCTGATCGAGGGCGTCCTGATGCGCGGCCGCGACGCGATCGCGGTGGCGCTGCGACACCCCGACGGCTCGATCGTCTACGCGACGGAGTCGCTCGACGGCCCGATCCACCGGAACCGTCTGGCAAAGCTCCCCCTCTTCCGCGGGCTGGTCGTCCTCTACGAGACGCTGGTGATCGGCTTCCGCTGGCTGTCGCGGTCGGCGAACGTGGCCGCCTCGGCAGAGGGGGTCGAGCTGGGACGCGGCTCCACCGCGCTGATGCTCGTCCTGGCGCTGGTGCTCGGCATCGGGCTCTTCTTCCTCCTGCCGCTCCTCCTCTCGCAGCTGGCGATCCGCGGCCTTCTCGCCGGGTTCGTCTCGGGCATCAGCGGTCCGGCCGGCAACCCGCTGCTCGAGCATCTACTCGAGGGCCTCATCCGGCTCGCCATCTTCGTCGCCTACCTGCTGGCGATCAGCCTGGCCGCCGACATCCGCCGCGTCTTTGCCTACCACGGGGCCGAACACATGACGATCCACGCGCTCGAGCACGGCGACCCGCTGGTGCCGGAGGCTGTCCGTCGCTACCCGACCGCCCACCAGCGGTGCGGGACCGAGTTCGTCCTCGTGGTGGTGGTCCTCTCGATCCTCGTCTTCTCGCTGCTCGCCGGACAGAACCTGCTCGTCTCGGTGGTGGGGCGGATCGCGCTCATCCCCGTGATCGTGGCGGTCAGCTACGAGCTGCTTCGCTTCGGGGCGCGCCACCGCGCCAACCGCCTCGTGCGCTGGATCTACATGCCGGGCATCTGGCTCCAGATGATCACCACGCGCCAGCCGGACGACTCGATGATCGAGGTGGCGATCGTCTCCATGACCGAGGCGCTGCGTGCCGACGGCGAGACGATTCCCGACGGGACCGTCGAGCTGGCCCGCCGGCCGCTCGACGCGGCCGTCCCTGGGTCCGCGTCCGCGGTCGCCGACCCGCCTGTCATCGCGGTCGACCCGCCGGCCGAGGCCGGCCCGTGATCGAGCCCGGGCTCGCCGAGATCGCCCGCCAGTTCGACGCGGTCGAGGCCGAGCTCACGCGTCCCGAGACGGCCCGGGATCCAGGCGCACTGCGCCGGCTTGGCCGGGAGCGCGCGCGCCTCGGACCGATCGTGGAGGCGTACCGCCGGCTCGAGGCGATTCGTCGCGAGCTGGCCGGCGCCCGCCAGATGCGGGACCACGAAGACGACCCCGAGCTGCGCGACCTCGCGCGCGCCGAGGTGGACCGGCTGGGGGAAGCCGAGTCGTCCCTCCTCGGGCAGCTCAAGGTGCTCCTGCTGCCCCACGACCCCAACGACGAGAAGGACATCATCGTCGAGGTGCGTGCCGGCGCCGGCGGCGAGGAGGCGGCGCTCTTCGCCGCGGAGCTCTTCCGTATGTACGTCCGCTATGCCGAGCGCCACCGCTGGAGCGCCGAGGCGCTCTCCACCAGCGAGACGGGGATCGGCGGGATCAGGGAGGTCATCCTCGAGGTCCGCGGCCGCGGTGCCTACAGCCGGCTCAAGTTCGAGGGTGGCGTCCACCGCGTGCAGCGGATCCCCGTCACCGAGTCGGGCGGGCGGATCCACACCTCGACGGCGACCGTCGCGGTCCTGCCCGAGGCGGACGAGGTCGAGGTCGAGATCGACGAGAAGGAGCTGCGCATCGACGTCTACCGCTCGACCGGCCCGGGCGGGCAATCGGTCAACACGACCGACTCGGCCGTGCGCATCACCCACCTGCCGACCGGGCTCGTCGTCGCCATCCAGGACGAGAAGAGCCAGCACAAGAACAAGGCGAAAGCGCTCACCATCCTGCGCGCCCGGCTGCTCGAGATGGAGCGACGCCGGGCCCATGCCGCCGAGGCGGATGCTCGTCGCTCGATGGTGGGGAGCGGCGATCGGAGCGAGAAGATCCGCACCTACAACTTCCCCCAGGACCGCGTCACCGAGCACCGCATCGGCGCCGATTTCCACGACCTGCCGGCGATCCTCGACGGCGACCTCGACGCGCTGATCGACGCGCTGGTCACCACCGAACAGGCCGGGTACCTGGCGGCGCTGGCGGCGGCCGGCGCGGCGACCTGAGGCCGCCGATGGCACGCGGGACGACGCGGACCCGGGCGGGCGTGGGCCGGCTGGAGGCGCCCGAGGCCGGCGCGCTGGCGGCGGGGACGGCGATTCGCGCGGTGCCGGTCAGCGCGGGGCCGATCGAGCGGGCGACCGACCTCACCGGCGTCCTCATGCTCAAGCACGAGAACCTCTACCTGCTCACCGACGCCTTCGGGGACATCCACGCCGACAGCCGTGGCCTGGGGCTCTACCGCGACGACACGCGGGTCCTCTCGCGATACGAGCTTCGGCTCAACGGCTCCCGCCCGGTGATCCTGCGCTCGAGCAGCGGCGATGGCTACGCCGGCTCGATCCAGCTCACCAACCCCGATTTCCTGCGTGACCCGGCGAGCAAGCGCGACGCGGAGGTCGTCCTGCGCCGCCAGTCGCTGGGGATCGTGCGCGACCGCCTGATCAGCGGGGCGCTCCGTGAGCGGATCACGGTGCGCAACTACACGGCGCACCCCGAGCACTGCGAACTGACGCTTGCCCTCTCCGCCGACGGCGCCGACATCTTCGAGGTGCGGGGCATGGTCCGCGAGCGACGCGGCGAGCTGCTCCCCGCGCTGGAAACCGAGGCGTCCGGTGGCGGCCTCCGTCTCACCTTCGGATACCGCGGGCTCGACGGGATCGTGCGCTCCACCTTCGTGGCGGTCTCCCTGCCCGGGCGCCTCGACGAGGGGTCGACGCTCTGCTTCGAGGAAACGCTGGCGCCGGGCGCGGCGGTGACGCTCGAGGTGACCGTCTGGACGGCGCATGAGCCCTGGGTCGCCGTTCGCGACACCGACCCGACGCGCCGCTTCCCGGCCGTCCCGACGGTCGCGGTCGCGGAGCCCGAGACGGCTCACCGCGAGTGGGTCGCGGCGATGACCGCGGTGAGCACCGGCGACGCCTTCTTCGACCGGACGATCGAGCGGGCGCGCGCCGACCTGCGCCTGCTCGTCAACGCCGGCCCCGATTCGGGCGAGCACTACGTCGCGGCCGGCATCCCCTGGTTCTCGACCGTCTTCGGCCGCGACACGATCATCACCGCGCTCGAGCTGCTCGCCTTCTCCCCCCGTATCGCCGTCGAGGCCCTCGAGATGCTCGCCCGGCGCCAGTCGACCGTGGACGACCCGTGGCGCGACGCCGAGCCGGGCAAGATCCTGCACGAGCTGCGGAACGGCGAGATGGCCCACGCCGGCGAGGTGCCGCACGTCCCCTACTACGGCACCGCCGACGCGACCCCGCTCTTCCTCGTCCTTCTCGCCGAGACGTACGCCTGGACGGCCGACGACGCGCTCCTCGAGCGGCTCTGGCCGAACGCCCTGGCGGCCCTCGCCTGGATCGACCGCTACGGCGACCTGGACGGCGACGGGTTCGTGGAGTACCAGCGCCGGGCCCCGCGGGGGCTCATCAACCAGGGCTGGAAAGACTCCGCGGACGCGATCCGGGCGAGGGACGGCCGGTCGGTCACCGCCCCGATCGCCCTGGTCGAGGTACAGGGCTACGTCTACGACGCCAGGCGCCGGATGGCCGAGCTGGCCGCCCGGCGGGGCGAGTCCGCGCTCGCCGCGCGCCTCGTCGCCGGGGCAGCCGAGCTGCGAGAGCGCTTCGAGCGGGCGTTCTGGATGGAGGAGGCGGGCACCTACGCCATGGCCCTCGACCGCGAGAAGCGCCGCGCCGACGCGATCGCCTCGAACGCCGGGCATGCTCTCTGGAGCGGGATCGCCGCGCCCGACCGGGCGGCGCGCGTGGTCGCCGCGCTCACCACGCCCGAGATGGACTCGGGCTGGGGAGTCCGCACCCTGGCGCGCGATCAGCCGGGCTTCAACCCGATCGGCTATCACGTCGGCAGCGTCTGGCCGCACGACAACGCGATCATCGCCGCCGGCATGAAGCGTTACGGGCACCACGAGGCGGCCAACGCGCTGATCGGCAAGGTGCTGGGCGCCTCGCGCTACTTCCGCGACTTCCGCCTCCCCGAGCTCTTCTGCGGCTTCCAGCGCGACGAGTCGCCGCTCCCCGTCCCGTACCCGGTCGCCTGCTCGCCACAGGCCTGGGCGGCCGGCGCCCCGTTCCTCTTCCTCCAGGCGATGCTCGGCCTGCGCGCCGACGCGCCGGGCCGCCAGCTCGAGCTGGTCCACCCGACGCTCCCCGAGTGGCTGGAGAACGTCGTCCTGCGCGGGATGCGCGTTGGGGGAGCGGTCGTCGACCTCCACTTCCACCGCTCCGACGGCGTCACCGGCGTCGAGGTGCTCCGCAAGGACGGCGACCTCGACATCGTCATCCGCGTGTGAGGCGGGCAGCCGGGCGGGGCCGGCGGTGACGACGCTCGGCGAGGCGCTCCGGGCCGGCACGGAGCGCCTTCTCGCAGCCGGTTCGGAGACGGCGCGGCTGGACGCGGAGCTCCTTCTCGCTCATGCGCTAGAGACCGACCGGACGGCCGTCCTGGCGCACCCGGAGGCGCCGCTCGGCCCCGCCCAGGTCGCCGCCTACGAGTCGGAACTGGCGCGCCGCTCGGCCGGGGAGCCGGTCGCCTACATCCGCGGCCTCAAGGAGTTCTACGGGCTCGCCTTCGGTGTCGATGCGCGGGCCCTCATCCCGCGCCCCGACACCGAGCTGCTCGTCGACCTGGGCATCTCCCGCGCCGTCGCCGCCCTCACCGGCATGTGGCGACGGGCGAGCGGGCCGCTGCGGGTGGTCGACGTGGGGACGGGGGCCGGCGCCGTCGCCGTCGCTTTCACCGTGACGCTCCGGCGGCGCGGCTACGGGCGGGTCCTCGACGTGCTGGCGACCGACGCGTCGGCCGAGGCGCTCGCCCTGGCGACCGAGAACGCCGTCGTTCACGGGGCGGCCGACCTGGTCCGCTTCCGGCAGGCCGACCTCCTCCCCGCCGATGAGCCGCCCTTCGAGCTGGTGCTGGCGAACCTCCCCTACGTCCCCAGCGAGGAGGTCGATCGCCTCCCCGTTGCCGCCTCCTTCGAGCCGCGTGCCGCCCTCGATGGTGGGCCCGACGGGCTCGGCGCGATCGGCCGGCTGCTGGCGCTCCTCCCCTCGCGACTCGCCGAGGACGGGTCTGCCTTCGTCGAGATCGGCGCCCACCAGGTGGCATCGGTCGAGCGGCTCGCCGACGAGATGCTGCCGGGGTGGGGCGCTTCGGTGCATCTCGACCTCGGTGGGGAGCCGCGCGTGATGGAGGCCCGGCGGGCAGGCTGAGGCGCCGTGGCGCGTCGAGCCGCCATCGGTCCGGGATTCCCACCCCCTGAACACGGCGAGGGCCGCGACCCCGGATCGGCCTCGTCACCGCTGGAAGCCGGGAGCCACGCTCTCGACGCCGGCGCGAGCGAGACCCCGACCGGCGCTGGGCCTTGCGCCGGGCGCTCCCGGCGCCCGCACCCTCCGCGGTGTTCACACGGTGGGGTCCCGGAACGCCGGCCCCCGGCCCGTCCCGGTCCGTCGCGCGGGCCCGCGTTGCTACACTTGGGCCGCGGGCGCCCGGACGAACGCAACGGTGGCGCCCGGCCCCGCAGGCAGGAGGGCTCCGTCGCCATGTCGGTCTCGGCCGCCCGCGGCATCGCCTGGGCACGCATCGCGGATGTCGACCCGGATCTCTGGGCGGCGATGGTCGCCGAGCGCGACCGCCAGCGCTGGAAGATCGAGCTGATCGCGAGCGAGAACTACACCTTCGCGGCGGTGATGGAGGCCCAGGGCTCGTGGCTCACCAACAAGTACGCCGAGGGTCTGCCGGGCCGCCGCTACTACGGCGGCTGCGAGTACGTCGACGTGGCCGAGCGACTCGCCCAGGAGCGCGCCCTGGCGCTCTTCCCGGGCGCGGGGCACGTCAACGTGCAGCCCCACTCGGGCGCCCAGGCGAACATGGCCGCCTACCTCAGCGTCCTCGAGATCGGAGACCGCGTGCTCGGCATGAACCTCGCCCACGGCGGGCATCTGACCCACGGCTCGCCGGTCAACTTCAGCGGCAAGTGGTTCGAGATCCACGCCTACGGCGTCGACCCGGTCACCGAGCGGATCGACTACGACGCGCTGGCCGAGATGGCGCTGCGCATCCGGCCGAAGCTGATCGTGGCCGGCGCCTCGGCCTATCCGCGCATCATCGACTTCGCGCGGATGGGCGAGATCGCGCGCGAGGCCGGCGCCTTCCTCTTCGCCGACATCGCCCACCTCGCCGGCCTGATCGCCGCCGGCGAGCACCCCTCGCCCTTCCCTCACGCCGACCTGGTCACCACCACCACCCACAAGACGCTGCGCGGGCCGCGCGGCGGGATGATCTTCTGCCGGGCCGAGCTGGCGAAGCAGGTCGACAAGACCGTCTTCCCCGGGGTCCAGGGCGGACCGCTGATGCACGTCATCGCCGGCAAGGCGGTCGCCTTCCGCCTCGCCGCGACGGACGAGTTCCGGGCCGACCAGCGGCGGACCGTGGAGAACGCCCGGGTCCTCGCCGAGACGCTCGCCGCCGAGGGCGTGCGCGTCGTCTCCGGTGGGACCGACAACCACCTCGTCCTCACCGATGTGACGCCGCTCGGGGTGACCGGCCGCGAGGCCGAGACGGCGCTCGACGTCGTCGGCATGACCGTCAACAAGAACGCCATCCCCTTCGACCGGCACCCGCCGAACGTCGCCTCGGGGATCCGGCTGGGGACGCCGGCCACGACCTCGCGCGGATTCGGCCCCGCCGAGATGCGGCGCATCGGCGGGCTCTTCGTGCGCGCCATCGCCGGGCGTGACGATCCGGCCGAGCAGGCGCGCATCTCCGAGGAGGTGCGGGCGATCTGCGCCCGTTTCCCGGTCCCCGGGCTGGCAGAGGCGTGACCGCCGTCCGCCGCGGTCGGCCGACTGCGCCGCCGGACCCGTGGCGCTGAGCGAGACCGAGCTCGCGGCGCTCCCCGTGCTCATCGCCGCCTTCACGGCGGCGATGCTCGTCTCGCTCGTGCTGGTGCCGCTGGCGATCCGCCTCGCCGGTCCGCTCGGGGTGATCGACCAGCCCGGTGCGGCACGACGCGTCCACTCGGTGCCTATCCCGCGTTCCGGCGGCCTCGCCGTCGTCGGTGCCTTCATCGCCGTCGCTGCGGCCGGTAGCGCCCTCGGCTGGCCGCCGCAGAGCCCCCTCGCGCTCTTCTCCGGGGATCGCGTCACCCTCGTCCTCGGCGGCGCCGTCGCGCTCCTGCTCGGGATGGCCGACGACCGCTACCAGCTGCGCGCGCGCTGGCAGCTCCTGGGGCAGGTCGCCCTAGCGATCGGCGTCGTCGCCCTCGGCCTCAGCGTCGACTTCATCAACAACCCCATCGGGGACGGCGTCATCGCCTTCGCCGGACCGCTCGCCGTCGCCGTCACCGTGCTCTGGATCGTGGGGATGATCAACTCGATCAACTTCATCGACGGCCTCGACGGCCTGTCTGCCGGGATCGGGCTGATCGCGGCGCTGACCCTCGGCGTCATCTCGCTGACGCGCGGGATCGCCCAGCCGGCGGTCGGGCTCCTCTGCTTCGCCCTGGCCGGCGCACTGGCCGGGTTCCTGCGCTGGAACTTCCATCCCGCCAGGGTCTTCCTGGGGACCGGCGGGGTCATGTTCCTGGGCTACGCCCTGGCCGTGCTGGCGATCATGGGGACGGCGAAGGTCGCGGTGGCGCTGCTCGTCCTCGGGGTTCCCATCATCGACGCCTTCTGGATCATCGTGCGCCGGATCGCGGCCGGGTCGTCGCCGTTCACGCCCGATCGCCGGCACATCCATCACCGGCTCCTCGACCTCGGCCTCGAGCACCGCCAGGCGGTGCTGCTCATCTACGCCATCTGCGGCGTCCTCGCCATCCTCGCCCTCGTCCTCTCCGGGACGGGGCAGCTCTACGCCTTCGTGGGGATCGGGGCCACGTTCGGACTCGTCCTCTTCCTGCTGACGCGCCGTGCGCTGGGACCATCCGAGCTGTCCCGTGGCGCCGGCGCCCCGGACGAGGAGCACAGCGAGCCCGGCTGAGCGGTCCGCGTCATTCCGGTGGGGTGACGGGCGGTGCTAGCATCGCCGCTCAGCGTGGACGTCCTTCTCGCCGCCGCCGTCGCCATCCTGCTCGTCGCGGGGGCATCCATGCTCGCGCGGAGGGCGCTGCTGCGCTCCCGGGAGGGGCGCTCGCGCGAGCTCCTCGAACTGGATGAGCGGATCGCGGCGCGTCTCGCCGCCATCGACGGCCGGCGGCCCCAGGCCGTCCGCCGGAGCCCCGCCCGCGAGGAGCCGGAGACGCCAGCGAGCACCGCTCGGCCCCACGCCGGTCCTGCCGCGCGTCCAGGCGGTGCGGGTGCGGGCGGCGCATCCGGCAATCGTCGCCCGGCTCGGCAGCGGCGAGGACGACCCGCGCCGGACGCTGGTGCGCGACAGCTCGCTGGCGCTCCTCGTCATCGCACTCCTTCTTCTCGGCGCGGGCCAGCTCGCGCCCCGGCGACAGGGCGAGGTGCTCGGCCCGACGGCTCCGCCCTCCGCCTCCGGGTCGCCGATCGCGGTCGGTGGAGCGGGCGCACCGACGCCCTGTCGCGCCGCCGCCGAGGGACCGACGCCGACCGGCGCGCCCACCCCGACCCCGACCGATGCGCCGACGACCGTGCCGACGGCTCGGCCGACACCGACCGCGCGCCCTACCGCCACCCCCGAGCTTACCGCCACCCCCGAGCCGACGCCCACGCCGGCGCCCACCGAGGCGCCCACGCCGGCGCCCACGCCGACGCCGGGACCCACGGCCAGCTCCTGAGCCGCTCCGACGGGTGGCGCCCGCCCAGCCTGGCGAGCATCCTCTCTCTCGTGCCGACCCGTCTCGCGGACGGCCGGGGCCGGAGCGGCGGGCCGGAGCGGCGCGCCGGAGCGCTCCCCGCCGGGTGCGGCGCCCGGTACGGTCGGGGCGGCGGAGCCAACGGTGGGAGGAGGGGGCGCGGCCTGACACCCGGGGTGGCGGGATCGCCTCCCGCCACGCGTGGGTCGGCGGCCGAACCCGCGGTTGGCGCCACCTCGCCAGCGTGGAGAACGTCGTTCCTGCCACCTGTAGTGGCACGGCCCGACTCGGCCGATCCGGCCCGAGGTTTTCGCCCGAGCGCAGCTGCTATACTCCCGGCGCCGTGTCAGCTCTGCGATGAACGGGCTCGGCCGCATCGGCACGTACCTGGCTATCTTCACCGAGATCGGGCTCGTCCTGCTCATCGCGGTCCTGGCGGGCGTCCTGGCTGGTTCGTGGGTCGACCGCCAGCTGGGGACCACCCCGATCTTCCTCCTGGTCGGCCTGATACTCGGTCTCGCGGCGGGGACCTTCGCCGTCTACCGACTGATGACGAGGTTCCTGGCCCGCTGGGGCTGAACCTGACGACGAGGCGACGAACATCGAGCGCGGCGCTTGCGCCGCGCTCCTGTGTGGAGTGAGCGTGGCGATCGAAGAGAGGATGGAGGTCCTGGCGGCCGGCGCCGAGATGGCCCCGGCCGAGGCGGCCGCCCCCTCGCGCCGGCGGTCGTGGTTGCCGATCCTGATCGCCGTTCTCGCCATCGTCGCGCTGGACGTCGCCGCCTCGATCCTCGTCCCCCCGGTCTCCGCCGGCGGCGGCTACCCGAAGGACGGGATCGCCGCCAACATCGAGAAGGTCCCCCCGCACGTCGTGCTCGACCTGCAGCACGGCGATGAGCCGGCCCCCGGTGCGCTCGTGTATTTCGAGCCGACGATCAGCTCGACCATCGTCACCTCGTGGATCGTCATGACCACGCTGCTCGTCCTCGCCGTGCTGGCGACGCGACGGCTGCGCATGATCCCGCGCGGCGTCCAGAACGCGGTGGAGTTCCTCTACGAGACGCTGGCGAACTTCGCCACCTCCATCGGCGGGGATCGCGGCAGGCGATACGTCCCGCTCTTCGCGGGGCTCTTCATCTTCATCCTCTTCTCCAACTGGAGCGGGCTGATGCCCTTCGTGGGGAAGGTCGAGCTGCTCCGCGCGCCGACGAGCGACCTGAACATCACCGTCGGCCTGGCTCTCGTCAGCTTCGTCGTCTTCCACGTGGAGGGCGTGCGCAGCCTCGGCATGCGCGGCTACCTCGGCAAGTTCTTCCCTCTCGGCGAGTTCCGCAAGGGGATCGGGGCCGGGCTCATCGGGCTCTTCGTCGGGGTGCTCGAGTTCTTCCTCGAGTTCATCAAGCCCGTCACGCTCTCGATGCGTCTCTTCGGCAACATCTACGGGGGCGAGATCGCGCTCGGCGTCGTGACGGCGCTGCTGGTGGCGATCCTCCCGGTCGCCCTCGTCGGCCTCGAGTTCCTGCTCAACTTCGTGCAGGCCCTCATCTTCTCCACCCTCACGCTGGTGTTCACCCTGATCGCCATCGAGGGGCACGGCGGTGAGGAGCACGAAGCCCCGCGCCCCCGGGAAGGCGAACACGCGATCGGCGAGGCGGCCGCCGCCTGAGCTGCCGTCTACACGAAGCCCCTCGACCGGGTGTCGAGGGTGAAGGAGGAAGCGACACCCATGGACCTGATCGGAGCCGGCCTCGCCGCCCTCGGCGTCATCGGACCCGGCATCGGCATCGGCATCCTGACCGGCCTGACCAACCAGGCGATCGGGCGCAACCCCGACGCCTCGGGGAAGATGTTCGTGCCGTTCATCCTCGGCGCAGCCTTCGCCGAAGGCCTTGGCGTGCTGGCCGTGGTGGTGGGTCTGCTCGTCATCTTCGCCAACCCGTTCGTCGGCGCGTAGCGCCGGGACGACCTGCACGTGGACCTGTTCAGTCTCGTCAGCGGCGTCGGTGGAGGGGCCGCGTTTCCAGCCGCCGAGGGCGAGGGGGCGGGGCTCCAGCTCAACCTCTTCTGGATCATCGTCTCCTCGCTCAACTTCCTGCTCTTTCTCTACATCCTCTGGCGCGGCGCGCTGCGTCCCGTGGACCGGCTGCTGGAGGAGCGGCGGGCCCGCATCGAGCAGGGCCTGAAGGATGCGGAGGAAGCGGCGCGGGAGCGTGCCCGGGCCGCCGATGAGCGGAAGGCCGAACTCGCCGCCGCCCAGCACGAGGCGCACGAGCTGATCTCCCGTGCCCAGAAGGTCGCCGACGAGTCGGCCGCGCAGCTGGTGGCGACGGCACGCGCCGAGGCCGAGCGGCTCATCGAGCGCGGCCGCGTCGAGGTGACCGCCGAGAAGGAGCGCGCCATCGCCCAGATCCGAGCCGAGGTGGCCGACCTGGCGATCCTCGCCGCCGGGAAGGTCGTCGGGGAGTCGCTGGACGGTCCGCGCCAGCGCCGCCTCGTGGGGGAGTTCCTGGCGAGCGGCATGGCCGGCTCGACGGACGGCCGGGAGGGGCAGGGCTAGCCGTGCGCCGACCAGCCACCGCCGCGCGGCGCTACGCCGAGGCCGCCTTCGAGATCGCCGTCCGCGACGGCACGATCGCCGCGTGGCGCGAACAGCTCGCACTGGCCGCCGCGGTCGTCGCTGATGAGCGCGTTGCCCGGATCGTCGACAGTCCGGCGATCCCGCTCGCTCGCCGCGAGGCGCTGCTCGGGGAGGCGCTCGGGGCGGATCTCTCGACGCCGGCGCTCAACCTCGTCCGCCTCCTCGTGCGACGGGGCCGGGCGGCGCTGCTGCCCCAGCTGGCACGTGAGTTCCAGCGGCTCGCCAACCGCCGCGAGGGGATCGTCGAGGCGACGGTGCGGAGCGCGGTGCCGCTCGGTGACGACGACATGGCCGCCCTGCGCGCCCGTCTCGAGGCGACGACCGGGGGCCGTGTCGAGCTGTCCGCCTCGGTCGATCCAGACCTGGTCGGCGGGCTGGTCGTCCGCGTCGGCGACCGGTTGATCGACAGCAGCGTGCGCGGCCGCCTCGAGCGCCTGCGCGACCAGCTCGTG
>Ga0154433_1075_pt1 | contig 17378 bp, 14 predicted proteins | sample RifGroC2_FD_115937 | JGI IMG/M metagenome (GOLD analysis project Ga0154433, IMG submission 115937) | Chloroflexi bacterium GWC2_73_18 | reverse complement strand
ACGTCCTCGCCCGCCTCGAGCACCAGGAGACCGCGGCGGAAGCAGGCCGACTGGACCTGATCGGCCGTCAGCTTCGAATCGAAGGCGACGCCGATCATGAGCCCCTTGCCGCGCACGTCGCGGATCGTCTCGGGGAAGCGCTCGCGGAGAAGGCGAAGGCCGACCATGGCGCGCTCGCCCATGACCGCCGCGTTCGCGATGAGCCCGCCCTCGAGCAGGCGGATCGTCTCCAGGGCGGCCGCGCAGGCGAGCGGGTTGCCGCCGTAGGTCGAGCCGTGCGCGCCGGCCGTCCAGCGCATCAGGTCGGCCCGGGCGATCATCGCCCCCAGCGGCAGGCCCGAGGCGATCCCCTTGGCGCTGACGACGATGTCGGGCTCGACGCCCCAGTGCTCGACCGCCCACATCTTGCCGGTGCGGCCCATCCCCGACTGGACCTCGTCGGCGACGAGCAGGATGCCGTGCTCGTCGCAGATCCGTCGCAGGCCGGGGAGGAAGTCGTCGTCGGGGACGAGGTAGCCGCCCTCGCCCTGGATCGGCTCCACCACGATGGCGGCGACCTCGCTCGCCGGCACCAGGTGCCTGAAGATCTGCCGCTCGATGAAGTCGAGCCCCTCGCGCGTGCCGAAGGGGGCGTGGTAGACGCCGGGCAGGAGCGGCCCGAAGCCGGCGTGGTACCTGGCCTTCGAGGCGGTCAGCGTGACGGCCCCGTAGGTCCGGCCGTGGAAGGCGCCGAAGAAGCCGACCAGGTACGGGCGCCGGGTGGCGTGGCGGGCGAGCTTGATCGCCGCCTCGACCGCCTCGGCGCCGGAGTTGGTCAGGAAGGCGCGCGCCGGCGTGTGCATGGGGGCGATCCGATCGAGCTCGCGGCAGACCTCGGCGTAGATCGGCAGGTAGAAGTCCGAGGCGGAGAAGTGGAGGAGTCGCTCGGCCTGCTGCTGGACGGCGCGCACCACCTCGGGGTGGCTGTGACCGGTCGAGGTGACGGCGATCCCGGCGGCGAAGTCGAGGAAGAGGTTGCCGTCGATGTCCTCGACCACCAGGCCGTCGCCGCGCACCGGCACGATCTCGTAGGCGCGCGGCAGGCTCGGCGAGGTGTATCGCGCGTCGAACTCGAGGTGGGCGCGCGCCTTCGGCCCGGGGATCTCCGTGACGAGGTCCGGCACCGGGCGCGTCCGGGCCGGGCGGTCGACGGTCTGGGTCACGTGGCCTCCTGCCGGGACGGCGTGGTCGGGCACTGCATGGAATCTATGCAGCGTGCATGGACGGCGCCAGTGTAACAAGGCCCGGGTCGCGCGGGCCGGTCGGTGGCGGCGTCAGTCGTTGAAGAGGAGGACCGCGTTCTCCCTGACCACGACCCGGTCGATCGGCCCCTCCAGGCGGTACGAGGTCAGCTCGTCGACCAGGTCGCGCGCCATCTCGACCGCCGGGTCGGTGAGGAAGGTCGGCAGGCCGCCCACCTGCACCTCGTCGAGCGTGGCCGCGACCGGCGGCGCGCTGAGCCGGCCCTTTGCCAGCACCTGGATGCTCGCCGGACCGAGCGGGAACTCGAAGGCGAGCTGCGCCGTGCCGTCGGCGCAGAAGTGGGCCCTCGCGTTCCGTACCGGCAGGTCCCGATCTGCCAGCGCGTCGCCCAGCGCCTCGTTCACCTCGGCCTGGTCGAAGCCGACCTGGTCCGGCGCGCGGGCGTCCTCGAAGGCGTTCCACTCGTCGAGGTAGAAGGTCTGCTCCGGCTGGGCCGGGTCCGGCGTGCAGGGGCTCGGCGTCGGGATGAAGGCGAGGGCCGCCAGCACGGCCGCGATGATGATCCCACCGACGAGGACGATCCTGGCGAGCGCGCCGATCACCCCGCCTCCGCTCGGTCTTGGACGGGCCGCCGTGCGCACCGCGTCGCGGGGCGTCGGCGGCCCCTCGTCGCGCCGCGACTCGTCGCCGCTGCCGGGCTCTCGAGCCTCCTGGACGGGCACTTGCTGGGCGCCCACCTCCTGGGCATGCTCGTCCTCGCGGCGCTTGCCGGGCCGATCGGTGGCGACGCCCAGCGCCGCCGCTGGGTGGCGCTCCGGGGCGGCCAGCTCCCCGGGGGCGCCGATCGCGTCGTAGAGCCCGGCGGCGCCGGTCTGCGCGTGCGCGGCCAGCGCCCGACCGGCCGGTGGCGCGGCCAGGTAGGCGGCGATGACGCTGTCGAGCACCCCGGCGTCGAGCATCCGCAGGAAGCGGCCGAGCGAGGCGCGCGGGATCGAGGCGAACGCCCGCCGTCCGTCCCGCGCCAGTTCGAAGACCGTGAAGTCCCAGGTGGCGAGGCAGGCGACGGCGGTGAAGCCGGGGCGCCGGCGCATCGCCAGGATCTGGCCGAACACGCTGGGCGCCGGCGGCACCAGCCGCGCGACCGCGGCCGCCGGAGAGGTGGACCGGGCGGGTGCCTCGATGGGGAGCGGGTCGAGTCCCGCGACGAGCCGGTCGGCAGCCTCCAGATCGGCCGCCGAGGCCGACGCCCCGAGCGCTTCGCGCGCCGCCGCCCAGGCCAGCTCGAGGTGCGCCTGGGCGCTGATCGTGCCGCCCGCCTCGCGATCCAGGAGCGTGGCACGTCCGGTGGCGTGGAGGTCGGGGCCGAAGGCGCTCCGGTCGACGTACCAGCCGAAACGGGCCAGCGCCGGCACGATCGACGCCCGCAGCGGCGGGGGAAGGGCGCGGAGTGCCGCCCGGTCGCCGCGCAGGGCCGCGGCGCAGGCGCGCAGGCTGCCGGCGGCGAGGGCGGCGGCGGCGCGCAGGCGCGCTCCCTCCACGTACTCGCCGCACAGCTCGGTGCGGCCGGGGCGCGGGCGGACGAGCAGGCCCGGCGATGCCGGGCCGTCCATCAGGAGCATCTGGGCCGCCGCGAAGGTCCGGGCGTGGAGCGCGGCGACGCGCTCGTTGAGCGAGGCCGGCATCGCCGCCGAGAGGTGGGTCGAGTAGCCCTCGCTCCGCACCCCGTCGGGGAGGAGTGACTTCAGTTCGGCCCGGCCGGCGCCGGCCCACGACTCGATCGCGCGGGCGAAGCCGGGCCGGCGGCGGACCGGGGGTGTCGCCACCTCGGCCTCCCGGCCGTCGGCGGTGAGGACGCCGCCCCAGGCGAGGCGGTAGGCGTTCGGGTCGCCCGGGTCGAGGCGCCGCCCGGGGACCGGCAGACGGTGGATCAGCCGGCGGAAGTCGAGCTGCTCGTCACCCGCCCGCAGGCGGTACTCCTGCTCGAGGCCGAGCAGGTCGGCCGGTCCCTCGGGCGCGCCGCCGCCGAAGAGCCGTCGCAGGACGGCCCCCGGGTCCTCCCGCCGGCGGACTGGGACGAACGACGCCGTCATCGGCGTCGTTGTGCCGGCCGCGCGTCAGGCGCTCGTCGCCTGGCCGCCCGTTTCGGCCGGGGGTGTTTCCGTGGCCGGGCCCGCCCCCTCGGCCTTCTTCTCCGTCGGGAGCGCCGCCTGGCGGTCCCTGCGCTCGAGGTAGGCCTGGTAGGCCATGAAGACCTCGGGCGCCTCCTGGAGCGCCGTCGCCGGCAGGTCGCCCAGCGCGTCGAGCACGTTTCCCTTCTCGCCCACGGTCGTCTCCCTCCGCTGGTCCCTCGACGCCGTCGCGCGGCGCCGACGTTGCGGCGCAGTCTACATCGTGCCGAGTCCGGCTCGAGAACCTCCGTTCCACCACCATGCGTCGAGGCGGAGGCGGCCCGGGCCGGCATGGAGCTCGAGCAGCTGCACGTCTCCGGAGACCGGTGGGCTCGCCGCGGCCTGGCCGGCGGGGGGCGGAGGGGGGTGTGAGTCACCCGTGCATCGGTCGCGCTACGAACCAGCGTGGCGCCCTGCGCGAACCGGCCCCTTCCGGCATGGGGCCGAGCGTGTTCGTGGCCGGTCCGATGCAGAGCCGGATCGGAGGGGATCGTGCGGCCGTTCCCGGAGCCTGTCCCGACAGGTGGGCGGGGAGCTGACGCCGCTCAATCCTGCCGGTCTGCCCGCCCCGCCCGCGGTCGGGCCAGGCCGTCACGGGGGGCGGCCGGATGGGGTACCACGCTGCCACCGCGCACCGTCGCGCCGATGACCATGGCGGCCCCCACGAGGACGACGTTCTTGATGATGTACTGGCCCTCGAGTGTCGGCGCGTGGGGGAACCGGGTGAACGTCTCGGCCGGGAAGAGCAGAAGGGGTGTCGCCGCGCCGAGCATCTGGACGGCGAGCAGGAAGAGCGTCGCCCGGAGGAACCGGCCGCTGAGGAGCCCGAGACCGATAAGGCTCTCCCATGTGGCGAGGATCGGCAACGAGACATCGGGCCCGACCGCGCCGAGCGTCAGCTGCTCGATCGTGCGCGTGGCGAGGTCCTGCGCGGGGCTCAGGCCGGGGAAGAACTTGAGGAGGCCGAACCAGAGGAACACGAACCCGAGCCCGAGCCGGAGGACGACGATCCCCGCTCGGGCGAGCCAGCTCGTGATCGCCAGATCGAGGCGATCGTAGCGACCACGCCAGCCGGCCCACCTCGGCTCGGTCGCGAACGGCAGATGCATCGTATGACTCCTCCTCGGCGCCCCCCATCGGAAGCTGGGCCCGACTCATTCCTCGGTCTCCGCGGGTCGCTCATCCGGCCGCCCGCCTGGCTCGGCCGGGCGCGACCGCCGCTCGGCCGGACGTGCAGGAGGCGCACAGGCCACGGAAGATGACCTGGGCCTCCTCGACGACGACCCCAGGCAGGACGAGCGTAAGGCAGGGCTTCGCTCCCGCCAGGCAGGGCACATCGACGATCCGGCCGCAGTCCTGGCAGACGAAGTGGTGGTGCCGGTCGGCCGCCGACTCGTACAGGGTCCGACCGGGGCCGGCGTCGGCGTCGAGCACGAGCCCCGCCCTCTCGAGCGACTGGAGGACGTGATAGACCGTCGCCCGTGCGATCGGGTGGCCGCGCGACCGGGACCGCTCGACGAGCTCGTCCGCGGAGCGGTGGCCGCCGAGCTCGCCAAGGAGCCCGAGGATGGCGAGGCGAGACCGGGTGGCGCGCAGTCCCGCGCCGCGAAGCCGGGCCGCCGGGTCGCTCACGATCGCTGGGCGCGCAGCATCCAGACCTGCTTCTCGAGGCCGTGGACGATCCCGATCAGGAGATCCTGGGTGACGAGATCGTGCTCGCCCAGCCGCTCCATGCGGCCCCGCACCCGACCGGCGACGCCAGCCACGCGCTCCTCGACGAGCGCCACGAGCGCGCGGTCGTCGAGCTGGCCCGCGGGCAGCGGGGCGAGCGGGCTGTTCGCGGCGACGGTGGCGGTCCGGCCGTCTGGCGCGACGCCGATCGCCGCCAGCCGCTCGGCCACCTCGTCGTACCAGCCGCGGTAGCCGTCGGTGAACTCGTCGAGCAGCTCGTGGAGCGGCTTGAAGTTGGGGCCCGCCACGTTCCAGTGCGCCTGCTTTGTTTGGAGGCTGAGGTCGATCAGCTCGACGAGCGTCTCCTGGAGCGCGACGGCCGTGTCGGAGATCGGATGTGTCTGGAGAGCCTGTGTCATCGGGAGCTCCTGCTCTGCGTACATTGGACGGTGTCCAGTATAGCTCGGCTCCCGGCGCCCCGACGAGCGACCGTCGGCCGCCACGGTCAGGAGGACGCCGCCCCGCCCCGCGTCAATCCACGATCGTGTGGCTCTGCTCCCGCATGTAGAGCCCCACGTAGTAGGGCCCGAGGGCCGACTTGCCGGTCGAGCCGGAGCCCTTCCAGCCGCCGAACGGCTGGACGCCCGGCCAGGCGCCCGTTGTCGCCCCGGCGCGCCGGTTGACGTAGACGACGCCCGAGTGGATCTCGTCGAGGAAGCGCTCGACCTCGGCCGGGTCCTCGCTGTAGAAGCCGGCGGTCAACGCGTAGAGGCTGTCGTTGGAGAGCCGGAAGGCCTCGTCGATCGAATCGACCGCGGCGACCGCGGTGAAGGGCACGAAGAGCTCGTCGCGGAGGAGGCGGTGGTCGACCGGCAGGCCGTCGACGACGGTCGGCTCGACGAAGAAGCCGTTCGCCAGCGGCCCGTCGAGGGTGAGCCGCTCGCCGCCGACGACGACGCGCCCGTCGCGGCGCGCCTCGCTGCAGGCCCGCTCGTACCTTTCCACCGCCGCGGCGTCGATGATCGGGCCGAGCCAGATCTCACGGCGCAGCGGGTCGCCGATGGTGATCGTCTCCGTCTTCTCGGCGAGCAGGCGGAGCAGCGCGTCCTTGACCGGCCGCTCGACGTAGACGCGGCTGTTGGCCGAGCACTTCTGGCCGCCCAGGCCGAAGGCCGAGCGGACGATCCCCTCGGCCGCCTCCTCCAGGTCGGCCTTGCGGCTGATGATCGCCGGGTTCTTGCCGCCCATCTCGATGATCGCCGGCCGCGGGTAGATGCGACTGAAGGTCCGGAAGACACGGAAGCCGACGTCATACGAGCCGGTGAAGGTGATCCCGTCGATGCCGAGGTTCTCCTGGAGCTCGGCGCCGACCTCGTCGCCCGGCCCGGCGACGAGGTTGAAGACCCCGGCCGGGAAGCCGGCGTCGCGGATCGCCTCGAAGAGGCAGATGCCCATCATCGGCGTCTCGGAGCTCGGCTTGAAGACGACCGTGTCGCCCGCGATGAGCGCCGCGGCGACCGGGCCGCCGGAGAGCGCCAGCGGGAAGTTGAAGGGGCTGATCACCGCCCAGACGCCGTGCGGGCGGAGGACCGAGCGGGTGTGGACGGCGGCGTCGCCCAGGTTGTCCATGGGGCGGTCGTAGCCGCCGTTCTCCTCCATCGTGGCGCAGTAGTAGCGGAAGAGGTCGGCCGTCTCCTCGACCTCGCCGAGCGCCTCGAGGCGGTTCTTGCCGACCTCGATCGCCATCAGCGCGGCGTACTCCATCTGGCGCTCGCTGATCAGCTCGGCGGCGCGGCGGGCGAGGGCGACGCGCTCCTGCCAGGGCGTCCGGCGCCAGGCCGGGAAGGCGGCGCGGGCCGCGGCGATGGCGTCGCGGGCGTCCGCTCGGGTCGCTCTTGCGAACGTGCCGACGAGCGAGCCGTCGATGGGGCTCGTGTCGGTGATGACGCCGTCGCCGTCGCGGGGCGCACCGTTGACGTAGTTGGGGTAGTGGGCACCGAGCCGCCTCCGCGCCTTCTCGAGGCCGGCGTCGTAGGCGGCGTGCAGCTCCTCGTTATCGTTGCGCAACGTGGCGTAGGTGATCTTCAGCCGCGGGGCCGTGGGAGTGGTCATGGCTCGCCCGTCCTCGTCTGATCGCGGTCGGTGGTCAGGGTTGCCAGTCTACTCCGGGCCCGGCGGGGGCCGGCGAGGGTGCGCGGCCTGGGGGGCGCTCGAGCGGGGCGCGGGTCGACCCAGAGGCGGCCGCTCTCGGGTAGTGGTAGACGCCGCCGATCAGAGCGTGGCCGCGCGCCCGAACCGGGACCTGGGCCGACGATCCGAGCGTGGACGGTCGCGACCTGACCACTGGCTGGTAGCGGGCCTCGGGTCGGCCGGGGCCGTCCAGCGCCGGCCAGGGCGAACGACTCGCGATGTGGCGATCAGGCGTTCGGCGCTCCGGCAGCGCTCCGTCTGCCCTCGCGCCGCGCCATCAGTCCCTCCGGCGCCGCGCCGTCAGCCGGCCAGGGCCGCGGCGACCTCGACGATCGAGGGGGATATCGCGTCCGGCCGGCCGCCGCCGCGGGCCCGGGCAGCCGCGCGCACGGCGTCGGCGCGGGAGTGCTTGCCGGTCAGCACCAGGATCCCCCGGAACCCGGCGCGTTGCGCCCCGAAGATGTCGTTCCACAGGTCGTCGCCGACCATCGCCACCTCCCCGTGGTGGAACCGCGCGCCGCCGGCAGCGTGGACCTCGGCGGCGAGCCCGTCGAAGCCGGCGCGGAAGAAGGCGCGCGACGGCTTGCCGACGATCCGGGCGCGCCGCTCGGTGGCGAACTCGAGGCCGGCGACCATGGCGCCGGAGTCGAGCGTCCGGCCCTCGGGCGTCAACCACCAGCGGTTCTTGTGCATGGCGAGCAGGACCGCCCCGTCCATGATCAGGCGGAAGGCACGATTCAGGTTGGCGTAGGTCAACTCCTCGGTCGAGTCGCCGACGGCGACCGCATCGGCCGGCTCTCCGCGGTCGACCTCTTCGTGGCGCAGCAGCCGCAGGCCGCTCCCGTCGAACTCCGTCCGCGCGTCGGCCGAGGCGAGGACGTAGAGGCGGCCGCCCGGGAAGACGCGAGCCGCGTATGCGGCGCTCGCCGAGGCGGCCGAGACGATCCGTTCGGGCGGGATCGTCATCCCGGCGCGCGCCAGGTGGCGCGCCAGGGTCGAGCGGGACGCGAGCGAGGTGTTGGTGACGAGCCGGTACGGGATCCCGGCCGCTTCGAGCCGGACGAGCGCCTCGGGCGCGCCCCGGATCGGCTCGCCCTTGCCGACCAGCACGCCATCCATGTCGAGCAGCAGTGCGCGCACGCCGGCGAGCGTGGCGGCGAGGTCGGCGGGTGCGGCGACGCGGTCGGTGGGCCTCATCGGGGCCGCCATTCTAGGGGGCGCCGGCGCGGCCCGGCGGCCGTTCGGCGTAGACTGCGGCCCGTGAGCGGTCCCGTCGCCCTCGTCGGTGCAGGGGAGTTCCTACCCTGCATGGAGACGTTCGACCGCGAGCTGCTCGCCGCGATCGGCAAGTCACGTCCCCGCGTGGCGATCGTCCCGGCCGCGCCCACCCGCAGGAGCGAGGAGACCCTGCGCCGCTGGGCCGAGCTGGGACGCCAGCACTTCGAGGCGCTTGGCGCCGAGGTGGAGACGGTCCTCGTCCGCAGCCGGGCCGAGGCCGACGACCCGGCCAGCGCCCAGGCCGTCGGCGAAGCGGACCTGATCTACGTCTCGGGCGGCCGGCCGCACGACCTGCTCGCCGTTCTGGCCGGCAGCCAGACCTGGGAGGCGGCTCGCCGCGCCCACCAGCGCGGCGCGACCCTGGCCGGGTGCGCGGCCGGGGCGATGGTGCTGGGCGGGCGCTGCCTGGACATGCGGCGGCGGCTCGGCTGGCCGGTCCGCTGGGAGCTCGCCCTCGACGTCATCCCGGGGGCGGCGGTGACGCCGTGGTACGACGGGCTGCCGGAGCCGCTGCGCGCTTTCGTCATCCTGCAGGCCCCGCGGGACACGGTGGTGCTCGGTATCGATCGCGAGACCGCCGTCGTCGGCCGCGACGGCGCCTGGCAGGTGCGCGGCAGCGGACGCGTGACGGTCTGGCGCGGCCGGCGCCGGACGCGCCATCGGGCGGGGGACGTCATCCGCCTCTGATCGAGGGCCGCCGGGGCCGGAGCAGCGCGCCGAAGCGCTCCCCCTGCCACTGGGGGTGGCAGGGATGCCGCCATCGAGCGTGGCCCGACGGCCGAACCCCGGGTTCCGCGGCGTTCCGGAGCGTGGATCAGGTGATCGGTGCCACTGGTGGTAGCAGCGGCCGCCGGCCGCCGCGGCCCGCCCCGGGCTAAGCCGAGCAGCGTGCCGCTGGGAGTAGTACGGCCTCCTTGCCCGTGCCCGGGCGCGTCCGACCGACCGGTCAGCCTGCCCGATAGGGCTTACCCATGCGGGACGATCCGGTGCCGACGCTCCGATGCCTGGGGGATCGCGCCCCCGACGTTGACGCCGCCGTTGTCACCGTGCGAGACTGCCTCCACGGGCGGTGGGTCGGTACGAGGGCCGTGCTCGCAGATGGCGAACGGAGCGGACCTCGCATCGCCTCGGAAGAGGAGGAGCGAAGGTGTCCAGGACTGATCACCCGCGCGCGCGGTGGCTGACCCTCCTGGCGGTCGCGGGCCTGGTTGCTACGTTCGCGCCCGGCTCGGTCGTCGCGCAGGAGAAGGTCGTCTTCAAGGTCGGCCTCACCCAGACGGCCACGGAGACCGGCCTCAACCCGTTCCTTGCCACGGCGACCGCCGACTACCGGCTGATCGCCGACATCTACGACCTCCTTCTCGAGTTCGGACCCGGGCTCGAGCCGGCGCCGGGGATCGCCGAGCGCTACGAGGTGAGCGACGACGAGCTCCAGTGGACCTATCACATCCGGCAGGGCGTGAAGTGGCAGGATGGCCAGCCGCTGACCGCCGAGGACGTCCGTTTCACCTTCCAGTACTACATCGACTCCCACGATCCCGCCTACACCGGCCCGCAGGCACCGGACGGCAACGACACCGACGGCGACGGCTCGGCCGACAACGCCCTCACCCTCTTCGATAACTACCTCGACCTCGACGCCGGCCTCGAGGAGATGCGGATCGAGTCGATCGAGGCGCCCGACGCCGCCACCGTTGTCATCACGACCCGCGAGCCGCTCATCAGTCTCCAGCAGATCTACCTGCCGATCCTCCCCAAGCACATGTGGGAGCAGATCACCTTCGAGCAGGCCAACAACGAGAACGTCGAGAGCCCGATCGGCTCCGGCCCCTTCAGGATCGTCGAGTTCAACCCCGACTCCGTCATCCGGTTCGAGGCGAACAAGGACTACTGGGGCGGCGCGCCGAAGATCGACGAGCTGATCTACCAGTACTTCCAGAACGACGAAGCGCTGGTCAACGCCCTCAAGAGCGGCGAGATCGACTTCGTGACCGACGTGCCGCCGGCGCTCCTCAGCGTCGTCGAGAACGACCCGAACATCACCGTCCATCGGGCGCCCACCACCGACTTCAACGAGCTCGGCTTCAACAGCTGGGATCCCGATCCCGACCGCTTCGTCGAGGAGGGCTGTGCCGACTGCCCCAAGGGCCCCACCACCGGCTCGATGGGCGACCCCTGGCTGACGAAGCCCGAGGTGCGCGCGGCCCTGGCTGGCCTGGTCGACAAGAAGGAGCTGGTCGAGCACGCCCTGAACGGGTTCGGCACCCCGGCCGACTCGGTCGTCGGCCCGCTCAACGCCTTCTACCACTACCAGTCCGCGCCGGACGACCCGGTGAACTTCCCGCCCTACGCCGACGCGTCGGGCCGCGACGCCGCCCGCCAGCAGGCGATCAGCCGCTTCGGGGCGAAGATGGCCGAGTTCGGCTTCACCGACACCGACGGCAACGGGATCCTCAACGTCCCGGCGACCGATGAGGCCAAGGCGTTCGACCCAGCGGGCGCGGGCGCCGACTGGTCGCTCCGGCTCTTCGTCCGCGACGACGACGAGGAGGACAAGATCGCGGCCGAGCTTCTGGAGGCTTGGTTCGAGGAGGCCGGCGTCGACATCGACCGCCAGCTCGTCAAGGAGGACCCGCAGCTCTACGACGCGACCTACCCCTCGTCCACCAACGCGGACATGGACATGTATCTCTGGGGCTGGGGCCCGGATCCCGACCCGGACTTCATCCTGAGCGTCTTCGCCTGCAACCAGATCAACAACTGGCAGGACGTCAACTACTGCGACCTCGGCTACGACACGGTCTACCGGCAGACGCGCACCACCGTCGACCGTGACGCCCGGGCGATCCTGATCAAGGGGCTCCAGGACAAGGTCTTCCACGAGGCGCCCTACGTCGTCCTCTGGCACCCCGACTCGATCGAGGCCTACCGCTCCGATCGCTGGGAGGGCTTCCAGCTCCACCCGAAGGAAGGCGGCTACCTCTGGAGCAGCTGGGGCTTCGGGCAGTACAACAGCCGGACGACGGTGGGGCCGCTCGGCTCGGCCGCGACGCCGGCTCCCAGCGCCACACCAGCCCCGAGCGGGACGCCCGGCGCCGAGACCCCGGCACCGACCGCACCGCCGACCGCCGCCCCCACGGTGACGCCGGCCCCGGCTGGCGGTGGCACGGACACGACCCTGATCGCGGTCCTCATCGCCGTCGCCGTCGTGGTCGTCGGCGGGGTGCTCCTCGTCGCCCGGCGTCGGGCCGCGGAGGACGAGGAGTAGGGGACCGGCAGACACGACTGGATCCCCGCGTCGGGGCGCCGGTGACGGCGCCCCGACGCGGTTCCGGGCGCCCTGACGGATGAGCCGCGACTACCTCGCCCGCAAGCTGGCGCAGGCGGCGCTGACGATCGTCGCCATCGCCATCCTCAACTTCCTCCTCTTCCGGCTCATCCCCGGCGACCCGGTCCGCTCGCTCCTGCCGCGCAATGTCAGCACGCAGCAGAAGCAGGAGCTGCGCGAGCGGCTGGGGCTCGACCAGCCGCTCCTGCCCGGCCTCTACCAGACGCCGCAGGGGCTCCGCCTCAAGGTCGAGCAGATCCCCGACACCCTGGTCGAGAACCAGTTCGTGACCTACCTGGGGAACCTGGCCTCGCTCGAGCTGGGCCGCTCGTTCTTCGAACGCAAGGCGGTCCTCGACGTCATCGCCGACCGCTTCTGGCCGACCGTCATCCTGGTGATCTCGGCCGAGGCGCTGGCGCTCCTGCTGGGGATCCTGATCGGCATCCGCGCCGGCTGGAAACGCGGCGGCCCGTTCGACATCCTGACGATCAACCCGGCGCTCGTCCTCTACGCCGTCCCGCTCTTCTGGCTGGCCATGCTCCTCCTCTTCTTCCTGGCCACGCCGAACGGGATCCCCGTCTTCCCCAGCCAGCAGATGACGACCCCGGGCCGCCAGTTCGCCGGTCCGCTGGAGGCGATCCCGGACGTCCTCGCCCACCTCGTCCTGCCGGCGTTCTCGCTGGCGCTCGGCCTCTTCGCCGGCTACGCGCTGATCATGCGTTCCTCGATCATCGACGTGCTGGGGGAGGACTACATCACCACGGCGCGCGCCAAGGGACTCAGGGAGAACGACGTCCTGCGCCGCCACGCCATCCCCAACGCCCTCCTGCCGACGGTGACGCTGGTGGCCCTGACGTTCGGCTACGTGCTGGGCGGCGCGATCGGCGTCGAGCAGGTCTTCAGCTGGCCGGGGATGGGAACGCTGATCGTCCGCTCGGTGACCCAGAAGGACTTCCCGGTCCTCCAAGGGCTCTTCCTGCTGATCACGATCAGCGTCGTGCTTGCCAACCTGGTCGCCAACCTGCTCTACGCGGTCCTCGACCCGCGGGTCCGGCGATGAACCTGCTGAGCTCCTGGCGCCGCCGTGCCGCAGGCTTCTGGCGCCTCTTCCGGCGGAGCCGCCAGGGGCTGGTCGGGCTCGGCATCCTCTCGGTCTTCATCCTGGTCGCGCTCGTCGGGCCGGAGCTGGTCGGCCGGGTGGACCGCGCCGGGACGTTCGACCAGATGCTCGACCCCTCGGGCGGCCACATCTTCGGTACCGACCGCGCCGGCCGGGACCTCTTCAAGGTGTGGGTCCACGGTACGAGGATCAGCATCGCGGTCGGCATCATCGCCAGCCTCATCACCATGGTGATCGGGGCCGCCGTCGGCATCGTCTCCGGCTTCATCGGCGGGCGCGTCGACACCGCCCTGACGGCGCTCTCGAACTTCTTCTACGTCCTGCCCACGCTCGTCCTGGCGATCGTGCTGGCGACGATCCTGGGCCCCAGCCTCCTCAACGTGATCATGGTCATCGCCATCACATCGTGGCCGGGCACGGCGCTGATCATCCGCTCCCAGACGCTCTCGATCAAGGAGCGGATGTTCGTGGACCGCGCGCGCGCCTACGGCGCGGGGAACGTCCGGCTGATGACCCGGCACGTGCTGCCCAACGTCTTCGGGCTGATCCTGGCCAACACCACGCTCACCATCGCGGCGGCGATCTTCCTCGAGACCACGCTCTCGTTCCTGGGCGTCGGCGACAAGAACACCTTTTCCTGGGGGCGCGTCCTCGAGGAGTCCTTCGCGGCCGGCGCCCTGACCCTCGGCAAGTGGGCCTGGTTCGTCCCACCGGGCCTCGGCGTCGTCCTGGTCGTGCTCGCCTTCACCCTCGTCGGGGGCGCCTTCGACGAGATCCTCGACCCCCGCCTGCGGGCGCGCGAGGCCGGCCGCGCCGAGGAGCCGCCCGAAGCGGTCGCCGGCGCGGTGGTGGGGACGTAGCGCGATGGCGCTCCTCGAGATCCGCGATCTCGTCGTCCACTTCCGCATCCGGGGTGGCGTCGTCCGAGCGGTGGAGGGGATCAGCTTCGATGTCGAGACCGGCGAGGCGGTCGGGCTGGTCGGCGAGTCGGGCTGCGGCAAGACGACGACGGTGCTGGCCATCAACCGGCTCCTGCCGCCCAACGGGCGGATCGTCTCGGGCTCGATCCGGCTCGACGGCGAGGAGCTGACGGCGCTCAGGCGCGGCGCCTTCCGGCGCAAGCGCTGGAAGGAGATGAGCGTCATCTTCCAGGGCGCCATGAACTCGCTCAACCCGGTCCTGCGCGTGGGCGACCAGGTGCGCGAGCCGATCCTCCTGCACGAGCCGGGCGTCACCCGCAGGGAGGCGAACCGGCGCGTCTCGGAGCTCTTCGAGCTGGTCGGCATCAACCCGGCGCGCAAGAAGCAGTACCCGCACGAGTTCAGCGGCGGGATGCGCCAGCGGGTCATGATCGCCATGGCCCTGGCCAACCGGCCCCGCCTCGTCTTCGGCGACGAACCGACGACCGCCCTCGACGTCATGGTCCAGGCCCAGATCCTGGAGCTGCTGGAGCGGCTCCGTCGAGAGTTCGGCCTGGCCATGGTGCTGATCACCCACGACCTCTCGGTCGTCGCCGAGACGTGCGAGCGGGCGGTCGTCATGTACGCCGGGCAACTCGTCGAGACGGGGCCGATGGAGCTCCTCCACGACCGCCCCCTCCACCCCTACACGCTCCGGCTGATGCGTTCGGTGCCTGACGTCGAGGGGCCGCGCGACCTGGGCGCCGGGATCCCCGGCCAGCCGCCCGACCTGGCCGCGCCGCCGTCGGGCTGCCGCTTCCACCCGCGCTGCGACCACGCCGTGGCGGCCTGCCTCGCCGCCTTCCCGCCGGGGCGGAGCTTCGGAACGGGCCATCGTGTCGCCTGCCACGCGGTGAGCGACGAGGGGCGTCTCCGCGCCCCGTCCGAGCTGCCGCTTCTCTCCGGGGCGGCGGTGGTGCTGGCGGCCGAGGAGAGCGGCGCCGAGCTGGCGATGCTCGACCACCCCGACGACCCACCGGGCGTGGAGGGCGCGGCGTGATCGAGCTCCACGGCGTGCGCGTCCACTTCCCGCTCCGCCAGGGCCTCTTCGAGGCGTTCCGCGGCAGGCCGCGCGGTGCGGTCCGCGCCGTCGACGGGGTCGACCTCCGCGTCGGGGCGAGCGAGGTCGTCGCTCTCGTCGGTGAGTCGGGTTGCGGCAAGACGACGACCGGGCGGGCGCTCGTGCGCCTCGCACCGATCACGGCGGGGCGCGTCGTGCTCGACGGCGAAGACGTGACGAACCTCGGCGGGGCCGCCCTGCGGGCCTACCGGCGCCGCGTGCAGATCATCTTCCAGGACCCCTACGAGAGCCTCAACCCGAAGCAGACGGTCCACGACATCGTGGCCGAGCCGCTCGAGGTGCACGGCCTGGCCCGTGGCGCCGAGCGCGAGGAGCGGGTCGGTCGCGCCCTCGAGGACGCCGGGCTCCGACCGGCGGGCGCCTACCGGGGGCGCTACCCCCACGAGCTGTCGGGCGGCCAGCGCCAGCGCGTCGCGATCGCCGCGGCCATGGTCCTGGAGCCCGCCTTCGTGGTGGCCGACGAGCCGGTCAGCATGCTCGACGTCTCGATCCGGACCGGCATCCTCAAGGTGATGCTCGACCTGCGCGAGAGCCGCGGCGTCGGCTACGTCTTCATCACCCACGACCTCTCGCTCGCCTGGCTGATCGCCGACCGGATCGCCGTCATGTACCTCGGGACGATCGTGGAGGAGGGCCCGGCCGCGCAGCTGGTCGCGTCGCCGGCGCACCCCTACACCCAGGCGCTCCTCTCGGTCATGCCCTCGCCCGATCCGAAGCGCCGCCGCCGCCGGACGATCCTGGCCGGTGAGACGCCCGACGCCTCGCGCATCCCACCGGGCTGTCGCTTCCACCCGCGCTGCCCGCTCGCCTTCGAGCGCTGCCGCACCGAGGAGCCGCCGTTCTTCGAGGTCGGCCCGGGACAGCGCGCAGCCTGCTGGCTCGTCGAGAGCGGCCGGGCGCTGCCGGTGGTGGGGACCACCGCCGCCGCGGGAACGGCGGCGGCGCCGCCGGCGGCGACCGCCGAACCCTGAGGGACCGGGACGGCGGCCCCGGCGGGGTGTCAGGCCGTCTGGACCAGCCGGAAGCAGTCGGAGCAGTAGACCGGCTTGTCCATGCGCGGCTTGAAGGGCACCTGCGCGGCGTTTCCGCAGCGCGAGCAGATCACCGCGAAGTACTCGCGCGCCGGGCGATCATCGCCGCGCTCGTAGCCGCGCGGTCCGCCGATGGAGCGGACGTCGTAGCCCGACGTCTCGCGAGAGGCGCGGCGGCTGGCGCGGCAGCTCGGGCAGCGCTTCGGATCGGAGGCGAACCCCTTCTGGGTGTAGAACTCCTGGTCGGCGGCCGAATGGATGAAATCGATGCCGCAGTCGAGGCAGCTCAGGGTCCGGTCGAGATAGGTCACGCGTCAGGCCTCCCAGGGGCAGCGTTGGCTGGACGTCGCCGCCGCGAGTGCCAGCAGGGAACGAGAGCTGGGGCGGGGCGGTGGCGGGAGGCCGGGCGCCGCGACCCTGGTGCGGAAGGACCCTGCGAGGCGCACCGGTGGCGCCGGACAGCGTACCACGGCGTCCCGCGCCTGTCGCCGCGCCTGTCGCCGCGCCGGCCGACGCGCCGCGGGGGCGACGTCAACCCTGACGGGCAGGGTCGCCGCGACCCGCGGCGGCGAGGATGCTCAAGGGTTCCACGATTTGCGTCGCAGGTGTGCCGGACTAGGTGGCACAATAGCCGGCGAGGCTCGACCTGCGAGCGAGGTCCACAGGGGGCGCCTCGCTCGCGCGTCGGTCCGGCCCAGCCCGTCTGCGCGCACGGCACCTGCCGCACCGAAGCCGGAGAAGACCGAAGCCGACGATGCTCCGCCTCCTCCACACCGCCGACGTCCACCTCGGGGCCCGATACCGCGACCTCGGATCGGTCGCTGTCACGCAGCGGGAGCGCCAGATGGCGGCTTTCCGCGCGACGGTCGAGCTCGCTCTCGCCGAGCGCGTCGACCTCTTCGTCGTGGCCGGCGACCTCTTCGACTCGAACACGCAGCCGGCCCGCTCGGTCCACGCCGTCGCCGCCGAACTGAAGCGCCTCGCCGACGCCGGCGTGCGCGTGGCCCTGTTGCCGGGCACTCACGACGTCTTCGATCCGTCCTCGATCTACCGTGCCTATGACCTGCCCGCGCTGGCCGGCCACGCCGCCGACGACGCCGTCGTGCTCCTGACGCCGGAGCGGTCGAGCGTCCACTACCCCACACTCGATCTCACCGTACATGGCCGCTGCTTCGCCACGAAGCGCGCCCCGCGCAGCCCGCTGGCCGACTTCGACGCGCGCGCCGACGGTTCGGGCCAGTGGCAGGTCGGCGTCATCCACGGCTCGCTCCGGATCCCCGAGAAGACCGAGCACGACGAGGTCGTCTTCA